>JAABUS010003432.1_pt1 | contig 25780 bp, 27 predicted proteins | sample 5560161 | NCBI WGS metagenome assembly JAABUS01 (sample SAMN10711885, study PRJNA513376) | rock metagenome | isolation source: Antarctica rocks | place: Antarctica: Victoria Land, Trio Nunatak nord | collected 2016-01-04
AACCTACCGCCTGCCCCAAATCAACCCCAATCTCATCCAACACCTCTTTCACCACCTCCTCCCCCTCCTCCTCGTCTTCCAAGCCCGTCACATCGTCAATCGCATCATCCATCATCTCCTGCCGCTGATCCATGATGTCGTTTTCCTTTTCGAATTCCATGGCAATGCGCTGTAGGGCGGGCAGATTCATCTGGCGGTTCATGGAGCCGAGGAGAGAGGTGGCGCCTTTCATGGATTGCATCATCTGCTCGTTGGAGCGGACGGTTTGGATGCGGAGGGAGATGGCTTGGAGTTGGGTGCGCATGGAGTAGAATTTTTGTATATATCTGTACCACACCCCATCCAATGTTAGCCATCCAATCTTCAACGTATTCCCCCGGCTCCTCAGAGTCATAAGGCAATCGTAGACGAACCTCCTCGTTCTGACCAGATCCTTGGCCTGGATCTTGCAAGCCCCCATCTGCCCATTCTTGGCGCTCTTCTTGATGTCCTGGACGAGCTTCTTTTCTTGGTTCTCGAGCTTGACGCGTTCGCGGTCGAGCTCACGCTGGGTCTTTTCGAGGGCGCGCTGATGTTTGCGGAGGCGTTCTTGTGGGGTCATGCGTTTGCCGAAGGCCCATTCGACGATCTGGTGGTGAGGTTTAGTGGGGCATGGAGGAGGACGGACGGGAAGCGTTGCTTACATTCATGGCTCCGGAGGGGGGCGGAGAATGGAGATCTCGAGAAGGGCTCAGTAGCGGTCGGTTTGTGGGTGAATTGAGTGCGACTTATAGCTGTTGTAATCCGGCAGCCTGCGAAATTGGCCGATGACGCGCGAGCGAGGGTCAGCCCTACAAGTAAGTGCCAAGACCTCCGATTGGCCGCTCATTGGCTGGGGCAAATCCGAAAGCTTTCTTTCTTCACGAAACAATGCTGACAACCTCACGCCTCGCCTTTGACATCAAGCCCATCAACAGTCGCTAACATGAGCCAGAACTATTATCCGGACGACGGCCCTGCCAGCGGCCGCTCTTCACCGCGCCCTTCGTCTACTCTTCCTAATCTTTCAAATCGAAACCCACCTCGGCCGCATTACATGACTGTGGGATCGGGTTCAACTCCAGCAAGCGCGGCAGCACTGATGGCGACCCTAGACAATGATTCCGGATATGGAACGATGAATGGCGACGAGAGCTCCAGTAATAATGGAAGCGCGCGGGGATGGCACCCAGGACTGACTGAGGACCGACCGACACCGAGCCATACACCTACACTACGCGGCGAGATGAATCCAGCAGCCGAGAATGAGAGGAAGATACTGGCAGGTCATGTCCATCAAATGTATTATAATCAGAATCGAGTACAGCTCGGCCGCGCCATAAATCGGACAGTGGATATGCTCAAGGATTTACAACAGGAAAACTCAACCTGGCCTGCGCAATATCCCCAAGTGCGAAAACTCTCCAATTCAAGGTCAGATTCAAGACCTGGGTTCAGTCATACACAATCGAGTACTGGTGCTGGCGACCTTCAGCAGAGAGATAGTGTCCCACTACGGCCTGGGCCAAGAAGAGCCGCCACATCTATCGGCGAGGATAGTACGGCGGAGTCGAGTGCTGCAGCGGAAAGAAAAGCCCCAGAACCTGAGAGGCTGATCACGCCCCAGGCGGCCCATGACTTCTCCATATTGAAGCTGGATCTGAAAATTCAAGGATTGACGCAGTCAGATATTGTTCACTCAATGGAAAAGAAGACGATAGCTTCATTACTGGACGGCAAGATCAACTCAACCGTGCGGCATCTACTACTGCTTAGAGATCGGATAGAGGATACGTCGAGCAAGGTCTTGGTCACAGGTGATCTCAACGCTGGAAAGTCAACCTTTTGTAATGCTTTGTTGAGGCGGAAGATTCTGCCTGAGGACCAACAACCATGCACCAGTATCTTCTGCGAAGTCTTGGATTCGAGGGAGAATGGCGGGGTGGAGGAAGCACACGCAATACACAAGGATGTTGAGTACAACCGAAATGATGAGAGCACATACGATGTGTATGCGTTATACCAGCTGGAAAAAGTTGTCACCGACAATGAGCAATACTCGCAGTGCAAGGTTTACGTAAAGGATATCCGAACAATCGACGAATCATTACTAAACAACGGGGTTGTCGATATATCCATCATCGATGCGCCTGGATTGAATTCAGATTCCCTCAAGACCACAGCAGTCTTTGCTCGACAAGAAGAGATAGACGTTGTTGTTTTTGTTGTCCATGCTGCAAATCACTTTACCCTTTCGGCAAAGGAGTTCATCTGGAACGCTGCAAAAGAGAAGGCATATCTATTTATTGTGGTCAATGGGTACGATAATATCAGGGACAAGGAGCGGTGCCAGCGCGGGATCTTGAGCCAAGTACAAAGACTAAGCCCACAAACATTCAAGGAGTCGACGGAATTGGTCCACTTTGTCTCAAGTAATGCAATCCCTGTTGCTCCTGCACCCAGCCCTGGACCAGGAGGAGACGGTGGAGACGGTGGAGACGGTGGAGACGGTGGGAGTGGTGAGAGCTCAGATCCTTCCGACGATGGTTCACCGTTGCCTGATGAGGACGAATCTATGGGCAAGCATGGCGAACCAGGATCTCCACCTGGGAAAGGAAAAGGCAAAGATAAAGAGAAAATCCAAGACTTTGAAGCGCTAGAAACCGCACTCCGCCATTTCGTCCTCGAAAAGCGTGCCCGCTCAAAATTGGCACCTGCAAAAACGTACCTCCTTAACATTCTCTTAGATCTGAACGTCCTGGCAACAGTCAACCGCGACTTAGCAGAAGCAGAACTCGATCGCGTCACCAAAGAACTTCAAGAACTCGAACCTGTTTACGAGCAATCCAAGAGAGCCCGATCCGAAGTCAGTGATGATGTAGACAAGACCATAGAAGAAACTTCATCGGAAGTTTACTCTCACACCCGTACTACCCTAAATACCGCCATTACCAACGTCGCAGACGCAGATCTGGGTGTCCCATACCCAGGACTATTAAGTGCCTTCCAGTATGCCGAGGATATCAAAGCCGCAATGCTAGACCAGATCTCCGCCGCTGTCACCAGCTGCGAAGAACGCGCCCGTACGAAAACTGTCAACGGTGTCAGCACCATCAAGTCACTCGGCATCCTGCATCTTGGCGACGAGTATACGGACCTCAGCTTCCGCTCGGACAAGATGTTTCAACGGAAGAGGGACATCCTGGCGAGACAGGTCGATTTTGGTACCGAATTCTGGGACTTCTTTGACATTGGCGGGCTCTGGGAGCGGCAGGAAAAGGTTGCTGGTACAGGTATGGCGATGACGGTAGCTGGTGTGCTGGGTGGGCGGATGATCGGAGGGGTGGGATGGATTGATGGAGCGTTGGGCGCGGCGAGGGTGATGGGAACGCAGAATATGCGGAGGATGATTGTTCCTGGGATCGTCGCTACTGGTACGTTCCTTTTTATCCTCCGTACGTCCACACAGAGAAGTCCCTCTGCTAACAACCAATAACGCAGCCGTCCTCCTAACAACCTACCTCCTCTCCTCAATCCCCACCTCCCTCCCACCCCGTCTAGCTCACCGCATCGCCGCCACCCTTCATACCCTCGACTACACCCATACCAACAGCCTGCGCATCTCCTCGGAAGTCCGCAAAATCCTCAAATTTCCCGCAGAGAACCTGCGCAGCGGTCTGCAGAAAAGCGTCGAGGATCTCGGCACCAAGAGGGACGATATGTGGAAGGGGAAGCACGAGAGCGAGGTTGCGAGGAAGTATTTTGGCAATCTGGTCCATAAGGCGCAGGAGGGGAGAGGGATGGTGGAGGCGGTGGACTTGGAGGGAGGAGCGCCGGGGGTAGCGGGTGGGTTTGAGGAGGGGATGATGGTTTGAGTGGGGGCAGGGGGTTTGTACACAGGAATGAATTGGAAGGGGACGGTGCAATGACGGTGTTTGGGGGTGTGAGGAATATGTAAGCGTTTAGGGGCAGGAAGGCTGAAGTTTCTGCTACCGGACATACTAAGTACAGCGAAACTATCACGCAGCTTCCTCCATAGCAGCACTCGTCGCTCACCTCTCCTTAATATCTCCTACTTCTTCCCCCTTTATCCGATCCACCTCCTCCCATTCCCTCTTCTTCTTTCCTCTTCTTCCGCCCTCTCAAGCCCGCGTCACAAACCCCATCCCAGCATACTTCGTCGTCTATTCCAATCTCAACATCCATCTTCAATCATCCCATCATCTCTCTTCCTTTCCTCGTCCCTATCGATTCTTCCCCCTTTCTTCTCCGCTCCTCCCTTCTCCCACGCGACCATCTACCCTTGATTTCCAGTACCCTACGCAACGCTATGTACACGCCTCGCTCCACTTCCGGGAAAGCAATCATTACCATTTGAATCGGTCGGACGTATAAGCAAGCACGACACAGACTCCCAAATCGAGCGTGGTTGCGCATATGTCGTGAAGCCTAGAGTAGAGAGAGAGAGAGAGAGAGAAAAGAGAACCCAACCCTGTCATCTAAAAAACAAACCGAAAGAATCAAGCATATAGCCCGCTTTCCCCACCAACTGACTTATCATAAAACCATTCAGAACCTCAAACCCCCCCAAACTCTGAAAACCTCTCAACCCTTTCCCCCCCCCCCAACAATCTTCACGACCACAACGGTCTAGGGATCTTGGAGCAGGGATATTTTTGCAGCGATGGGGTTGGCTTGGGATGGAGGATCGAGGCGCTGAGATGGAAAGGCGGGACGGGAGGGAGAAGGGGGGGAAGAGCGCAGGCTCGACAAGACTGGTAGGGGCGAAGTTTCGGGTTTGGATCTGCAATCGCAGGAGTGGTTTTCCTGGTTGGAGATACGGACTATGTGGAAGGGCGCGGGGGGAAAGAGGAAGAGTCGTTGGGACAGGAGTTGAGGGTTTGTAGAAAAGGAACGAGTACTGTAGTTCTAGGCCAAGGAAGAGAAAGAAAAGGAAAAGGGTGTCAGATAGCGCTTGCGAACCCGGGATTGATCGAGGATTGCCTATGGACTTTTGGCTGAGGTAAGCTGCTACATACATGGTCTACACATTCGTATAGACTCCTTTTCTCAATCACCGGATTTTCCATGTGGACAAAGCCCCATTTTACATTAACCGCTACCCACGGAAGAAACGCCATTTCCCAATGCTGGACTCGCCTAATCACCCAAGACAGCTCAAAACTCCACTATATTTCAACAACGCTATGCTTGCAGAACGGAATGTATACGATATTGTAGGATCATTATAGGTTGAAGCCGCCATAATGCGAGGTGCGTGGCGTGGGCTGGTGGTACATGCTGCTGGCGTACTCGGAATTGCCGTCGTGGTAGATGGTGCCTCGGCGGTCGTCTTCGGGGAGGAGTTCTTTGACTTCCCAATTGCCTTGTTTGGTGCCGACACTGAATTCGAGGTCTTCGCGGGTGATGGAGTCCCAGTACTAGAGGCACAATTAGTGAGGTTCCAGAAGGACCTTGAGATGTTTGTGGGGCCTTACTTTGTACACCATCATGACGGCAAGAAGATTGCATATCGTGGCGAAGAATAGGCCGTCCAGGTAATGCTGGACGCTGTTGCAGATGCTGTCGCTGAATACGTAGAGGATCACCTGGCCGGCGATGAAGATGAGTACGCCAAAGCCAATGTCTCCCAATGGCCACCTATCCTGAAGGGTGTTCACAACGAGGATAAACTGCATAACCACGTATACCAGCAAACAGATCCCGTTAATTAGGTACAACACCACGAACATCCCCAGAGTATTCGTCGGCCCAAGGCCCGCCTTGTTCTTGAACGTCAAAATCGATATCGCGCCGGTAAGAACGAACATGCCAATCGAAGAGCCTCGTAGCAGCCAAACAGACTGCCTTGTACCATCTTCGTACAGCTGGAAGCCTACGAACCCGTTGATCAAAAGGCAAGTGCACAGCGCAGAGGTAAATCCGTTTTGTACAGCAGCGAAGTAGGGATACGGCGCTGATCCAGGCGGTATGACTCCGGAGTCGAGTACGAGCGAGGTCATGGTCAGCATCATGTAGATGTAAAAGAACGTTGTGATTTCCTTGCGACCTATAAATAAAACACAACCATTGTCAGTCGTGCCAACTCCCAAATCGTCCCAACAGAGAAGAGCATTCCCATCTTACCAACAGCCGTAAACTTGGAGCGCACGTGTAGAATCATAATGACGGCCATGCCTAGCGCAAGTATGTGCATGAAGTCGGTTGCGGCTTCGAAAATGATGGTATTGGCGAGTTCAACGCTGCGGGCATAGCAGTTGGCTTGGATGCCTGTTTTCCCGGAGATGGGCGATATGGGGCCTACTATGGAGCATAGTGGGAGAGCGCTTTTGTGACATATTGTTTCGAAGTCTCCGAAGCCCATGGTTGGGTGTGCCGTTGGCCGGTTTGGCGGAGGAGTTCTGACAGTAGTGGCGCTGGTGGTGTGTTCCACTGGCTACAAAGAATAGGTTTGTTCAAAACGAGTGTGATTGTCTAGAGCGATGGTATGGGAAGAGGGCAGTAACTTCGGTCTGAGTCGGAAGGGCCTGATGGTTGTTGATTGTGATGCTTGCATCGCAACTCCCTATTGGGCCTAGACAAATCAGGCTAAGCGCCACCTCAACCTTGAGGCTCTGTTGTTCGTCAGGCAACCTGATATCTGACTGCCAGCACCCGTTATCCTACAAGTCCCACGCATATCGAACGTCCGGCTCAGATCCACTATGTACGTCCATGCTTTCGTTGCTATCCTTCCCTACACTAACACGGCAGAACAACCGACATAAGTCATCGACAGCCGCCAACAGCCTAATAGCTCCTCATACATGAAAACACTACCCAGTTTGGATCTTCCCCCCACACCAGGCCACGTTTCGCCTTGACGATGTTTGTCACAGTAGTACCTATGCGACATGCGACGCAAATACGAGGGACGGGGGGGAGCCCAAGTACCTTTCATCCCAATCAGTCGACCGGCACTCATCCGCACTATCTTATTCCTACCGGCCCGCTCTCATGGTTGACGTTTTCCATCATACCATGCAAGATGCGGTAAGGTAACTCTTCTGGGTAATCGTTGAGGCTACCTTGCATTGCCCAACATATGATGGATATGCAGGAGTGCGCGTGTTTCATCTGCTGTATGCAGTCATGACAGGAGTGATATCATCACAGATGCAAAGCGTTTCTCTCCTCCTCTGTCCATGTTTCCAGTCCTTACCTTTTTGCATCTATACTCCGGGGCTATCTAGTATCTACTAACCAAGGTTTCTGCTTTTTCAACGCCTATGCATGGCCGATGAGATCTCATCGCCCGAGCTCAATGGCAGCAATCATAAAACCAGGTCGAGCCCAGTGGCAACTTTAAGCATGGGCCTCCCAGGCATGGAGGAGAACTAGGTCCTTGTGTACCTCTTTTCTCATGACTAACCCCGTTGACGGCATGGACTGCATGACTGAAGCACATGCCGTGTCCAATCATGACTGACTTTTAGCTAAGAGAAGCTTCAAAGGATACTCTTTGTTTTGCGCATAGTCACAAGCTTTCGTCTTTGAAAGTATTTTCTTCTGTCAACTTTGGTTGGGAGGGTGGAAAGAGCAAGTATTTGCCCTGGGCCCCCACTAGATAATCTGACCCTACCTACCTTAGGGTGCACTAGTACCCTGAGGCACCCACTCGACCGATTTTTCCTCTGGCTTTTATCGAATCCTTCTAATCACCTGATAACCAGCAAAGGAACCTTTATATCGACGTACGTTTATTTACCGCTTCTCCCGCTCCAATTCGGCAACTGGATCAAACCTGGAAGCTGCATTTTGAAGCCGTCAAACGGTTCTCGGGCCAGATCCCACATGCTTGGTGCAGGGCAATATTAGCTAGGGCCATCTCTCCCGAGCTTTTTCATGGGACAAATTTGGGTGCTTTGACCGCCCGTCCTCCTCCAACAACGTGGTCTGTTCTCACAAACCGCATACCAAACAATGAAATCTACGCCAGACCCAGGATTACCCTCGTATCGACCCCCTTTGACCGGTGACTATCGAGCGCCAGTACGGACCCACTCACGTTCCAACAAAATTGCCATTTTATGAGCGAGTTGCGACATGATCGAAGATCACAGGCTTGTCACGGGCCTATGGACGCTTTCTTTTCCTACGATGTTGGCCCATCATTGTATTCCATACACGCCAGGTGTTCGCAAGAGGCAGAGGCAAGGCCGCAAATGAAGGTCAGTATGTTGATGCAAGGGCCGTGAGATGCGACCTCTTTTTGCAGATATAAAGTATAGATCTCAGCCAGCTGAGACAATTCCATTATCGCGGAGACCACTCACGTACTTATATCAAGGAGACTATCGCTCGATTATTAGCCACTCATTTCCATCGTCATAGCTACCGGTAGGATTTCGCTTCCCTTGACGATTTGCATGTACTGATTGACAACCTTAGGCCATCGAAGTAGCTAGTGATCATACACCCCTCCCGTTAATCGAGACCTTTGCGCCATGTGCGACTACTACAAGAACTACTACATCTACTCGACGTGTGCCGACCCCGGCATCCACTTCATCAGGATATCAATCGATGGCAGCAGAGATTTTCGATGTGCCAATGGGCCTCATGAGCGGTACATTGTCGTTGCCGGCACATGTCCGGTGTGTAAATAACGACCCGGAGTATCCATGGAAGAGGGATGGCAGAAACGCTGCCATCGGGGGACTTGGGAGGTGGAGCACACGGTACAAAGCGCCGGGATTACTATTCACATGGCGGACGAAAGATGGAATGCCTGGTGGCAACGAGTCCGAGCGACATGGAATATTTCTGCACCAGAAAAGCGTCACAATACCGAAAAAGAACCCATGTTCGTCTCGACATCTCTATGGTGCTAGGGCACTGAAATGCGGCCGGGTCTCCACATTCGCGCCAAACACGTGGGACCCAGCGCTTGGCCATGTGACGGGATTCGCTGAAAGATCGGCGATTTGATTACGGAGAGTTGGCGGTTTGGAAGGAGAAACAACAAGAATTGCACTGAATCTGATGCGTTCAGGAGGTTTTCCTTATTGGCGTAAATGGGTCCGCCGTTTCATCTTTTACCGGCTTTTTTTCGATTTTCCTCAGTAATACGCGCTCGAGTCAGCAGCCGCGGCAACATCTTTCCCAAACATATACCCCAGGATTATTTGATGTACTCCTATCTTCTGATTGGCGGTTGGAAATTGGTTTTCTCATAATGTTTGAATTATTTGAAGGGTTATACTGTAGTTTTGTGCTTGGCGTCGGCTTGGCTGCGTTAGACGTGAGGTGTTCGAGAAAACCGCTGTACCAGAATCTACAACATCTTCACTCCACGTGTTTTGCCAAGCCACAAGACAATCTTCGCCCCGGACATACGGGGGTGGAAATTATGGTGCTGTTTCGACCCTGCTACTTCCAGCGGTCATCTGAACGCGATTTTACGCAGCCTCTTCCGCGGTATCAATATCCATGAATACTCTCCACTGGTGGACTGGAACCACACCATACCCACCAAGATATACAGCTACAACCCGACCTCAAGCACTCCGTCCGTGACGTCTCCGCTGCGTCGGAATCAGCTCATCTTCTCCCCTTATTGACTCGGAACCTTTGCGTTTCTCAGACCTGAACCGAGCCCAATCCTATTCTCCATGCCTTTCTGGGTACATGTTCTTCTCATATGCGACCTCATCACCCTATCTCCTCTACTCTAAACTCTTCACCCATACTCCCAACACTACTATGCATGTATGCCTTCCCCGCCCCGTTCCGCGCTCTCTCTCTTATAGCTCAGACTCATATCCCTTCATCGTGACTGCCCTCATCCTACCTGCTACCTCTTCTCATTGTATCCAGCATCCCCAATACTCCCCATCTCGGATTCAATTCCATACCCCCCTTACCTACCTTTCCTTACACGCCAAACAAACCTCTACCCTACCACTCCTCTGTCACGTACGCTTACCGTCACATACCACTAATCTCCCGGTCTTTCTTAGAGCTCCGGAAGTTGTTGCGGGAATCATACGACTCGGGTTCCTTCACTCGTGATCAGATGCCGGGAGTTTGTGGTGGGGGGATGGTATATACATCCGTGAGGGTTGCGCTCTGGAAAAGGGCTTGACTTGAGTGTGTGGGTGGGGAAATAAAGAGGAGATGAGAGGAGAGGAGAGGAGAGGAGAGGAGGGAGAGGTGGGATGGTAGGATTTTTGGATGGGAAGGGGAACGGAGGGATCGAGTTTGTGGGTTTTGGAGGACTAGGCGCTTTTTCGTTATTTTTCTCATCATCTCTTCGCGCTCTCCTCTGCACACACACACACACACTCGCATCCCCTGATTCTCGCGAGTTCACCCCACTTTTTTTTTTTTGGCAAGCTTTCACATTTTCTCAAAAGCTGCAAGAATCCCGAATAAAATCTCTTATACACCAGACCCGTCTAACCACCTTCCCTGGAAGTACATAACCAGAAGCCATAGGCTATGGAAATTGGAATTTGTGTGGACGTTTCAGGGTAGGGCAATGGGTGCCTTTGCTTTCTTTGTTTCTTTCTTGGTTTTTGTTTGTTGGGTTCATATGTACGTACCGAAGCTACTGCCAGAAAGTACCAATTTTCAATGATGTTGCTGGCGATGGCGGTGTGGTGATGATATTGCGTTTTCATTTTGAGAGATGAGAGGAGATTCATCCCTACCAGGGCTCTATCGTTCTGTTCTAGTCTCGCTCTTCCTTCCTCGCTCCAACCCCAACTCTCCACTCCCAGTCCTCCTTCTAGTTCCTCCTCCGCCTCGTTTTACATCCTCTTGTTTCTCGTCTCTGCAACACCATCACCCCATCACACCATCTCAATATTCCCCTCCCCACTCCTAGCTTAATCACATCTACTCCTACAATCACTCCATCACTCCCCTCGTGTCCCCCGTTCCGTCGCTATCGTGCTCCTCCCCGCTCCTTCTACATCGCTCCCACACCCACACCCAATTTTCTCAATCACTTGTAACCCCTAGCTTCCTCGCTCGTTACAAATTCCCCTACATCCCCACCAACAACGAACCCGAAAAAGCCGCAAACTCGAGCGCTCGAAAAAACAAAGAGCCCGGAAGCAACTACATAGGCCCGGTATCAGGATCAGGGTCTAGGGATATAGTGGGGCCTACGAGATCGTGGAGGTCTAGGACTAGGAATCTTGGGACAGCAGCAGCGGGAAGGGGGGGTTTGTGTCAGAGGATAAACAGAGCTTTCCGACTCTGCATACGTGGAGAAGAGATGTGTGAGAAAGGAAGGGGGGAGGGGGGTAGAACTCGTCCTTCAACGAGCAGGTACGGGATTCGCTTGTCTCTAACGCTGGCTATGTAACTTCCCTGTCCTGGATGTGGAAATGTTGGGAGATGTTGAGAAAAAGACATGTAGAGATGGGGATCTTGCAAGGTTTATTATTACTTTGATACCAATTTTCAAAGACAGCTTTCGAAAAACGCGATATTTTGAAAGACTGTGATAATTATTGGTTGATAGAAGAGTTATAAGATCTCGTACAAAAGGTGAATATTTGTGCTGAGCATTGTGCTTGATAGTCAGACCTTCTTGTGTGTAAGCTCGAATATTATTGTGACGATTCTTTTAGGGAAATGTTGGGGACATGCCTGTGGTATCGTTCGATTTATTCAATGCTCATGACTCGTTAAAGATGTAGATATAGAGATTTCACGCGCTGGGGTAGTATGTTAAGACAGTCATATGGCGAAGGAAAAGGTCAAAGTTTCATACATACGCACTCTACTAGTGTAGGCTTTGCCAGTCGATAGAAACAAAAGTGCGTACAGTCCCCAGCAGCATACTAGAAAAGTAAACAACCCTTTATCCTCCACACCCCTCTAGCTGAATCCTACTCCCCCGGGCTCATATCCGTCCACAAACTTCCCCAGCACCTCGAGATTATTAATAATCTCCGGGCCAAAATCACCAAACCAATTCTCGGACTCGCCGTTACCATATCCTGTGGTGTCAGACAGAAGAGGATTGAGGTTCAGTGTCAACCAGTCCTCTTCGCTGACTTGAGGCGATAAGTTATCGTCGTTGGTGTAGAGGTGCGGCTGCTGGTGCTCAAAAGATTGTTGGTTGAAATTTTGAGGGTTGCTGCTGCTGGTGTAGGGGTTCATGTTGTAGATGTCGTTTGGGGGAGGCATGATGCTGATGTTATCATCTTGGGGGTTGACTGGGCTGGTGGATATGCCGGCTAAGGGATTGTTGGCGCCTACGTTGTTGATGTTTAGGAACAGGTATCTGGCGTTATTGTCGGTAGAGTCTTGTTGAGCGGCCATTTGCGGGTATTTCCCTCGACGCTTTCTTGACGAAGAGGTTGTTCGCCTGGCAGTAGGAGCAGCCAATCTGACGAACTTATTCCGGATACTTGATGTTAGACGCTCAAGGAGATCAGCGATGCGCAGGCATAGGTGGACGTCATCGACGACGCTGGTGCGCAGTGCCCTGACGGTGTCATCAAGTAGCTGTAGTGATATCGCAACTTCTTCTTCTTTAGCTCCGAGAGCAAAGGTCTGAATGTAGGTTAGACAGGATGTTGCCAATCTATCAGAGCAGTAGGCTTACTTTAAGGAGAAACATCGCCCCTGACAAGATTCTAAAGTACGTTCTCGTTGGGGCATGTTTAAGAGAATCTTCCGGGAGAAGTCCATTCACGAGATGCCGCAGAAGAGTCCTCGAAGCATCCACACACTCGTTGATGTAATACTCATTCTGTCTGTACAAAGCAGCGAGCGACGAGGTTCCAGAGCGTTCGGATGAATGACTGGCCCCAACTCTGCTAGTCCAGTGCTCAAGCACAGCTTGAAGTGCAAGTGAATTGGAGTACACTCCTGTATGGAATTAAACGCCAGATTTCAAATGCAGGAAAAAGGCTCTTACGTGCGTATTCGAATTCCATCGATAGTATAACTTTTGGAAGCTTTTCCACTGTAAACGATCAGTAAATACCAGACGCAAGTTATGTCTAATTTGATTCTTACCATGAAGACTATCAAAGTCGTTCTTCCACAACGTAAGGATAGGCTGGTGTTGTTGTAAGAGCGACAGATATTCCCCGCTTTTGATCAATTCTCGTGTCCTTTCTTTCGATGGAAATAGCTTTGTATTAGTGGTTTTCATGATTGTAGTGATCCCCACCCAGCATCGTTGTATCGTCTCAATAGAGCTCTGAGGTGCCTGTGACTGGCCTGTGTCAAATGTTAGTTGTTGAACCAGGGGGGGCTCTCAGTTGCTGACCTTGGAGAGAGTCCAATTCTACATCTACGAAACCACATTCATGAACATGTTCTGGAAACATGCTGGGAAATCCAAGTCTCCCGCTAGTCTGCGTAACGTAAATGAAAAGTAGTCGCTTCACGCGCTCTGCTCTTTGACTTTCTGATAGCACACCGCCTTTGTGTTGTATTACATCCGTTGTGGTTCGCATACCATCAGAGAAGTTGCCGAATAGACTGAGCTCATAAGCCAAGGCATATGCTGTCGAGACCAAACTCCAGCACATTCGGTCTGACCTCAAGGCTGGCTCCGTCCATCCGGAAATTGTATTTTCTCCGGAAGATGGTATTTCTCGTACATCGTCGCTATTCGTTGCTAGGTCTTCTTCTGAAGGTGCAAGAATCTCGTTATCATCATCGCCTGGTGGAAAGTGCATGGAACGAGGGTGGAACTCGCTCAAGAGCAAAAGACTAAAGCGTCGTTAAAACGAGATATCTATCGAAGAATCGACAAGACTAAAGCGGCATACCTCTCAATAGTCCCCATGGACCGCAGCCCACCTCTGTCTGCTACTTTCTGATCAACTTTCCGCGAACCTGCACCGCAAAAGCCACCCCCAAACTGCTCTTGACCCCAAAACATACGGGTGATCATACTTTGCAAGTAGACCCAGAGCTTGTCGTGTATCATGTAAGATCGAGAGTGCCCACCGAGGCCTGTAAGCTTCTTATAGCGAGCAGCGATTGTAAGTATAGTGACTGTAAGCATAGGCTCTTCGTTTAGGAGCTTCGAGTGGGTAGCCGGTGAGCGAAAATCTGGTGGGCTTATAGGAGTAAGAGGAGCAAGATGTCTGTAGAAACTTCAAAATCTTAGCAGTGCATGTTTCACAGCTTATCGCTGAAGGGGTAAGTACTAATCGAGATATGACATTGCTTCCGTTGCAGTGAGCCATCCAGCGCGGACAAAACGTAATCGAGACCAAGCCTTGACTGCTGTAAGGATTTCGGAAGCAATGCTATGTGGTTCAGTCATGTTGCCAGTAATGATCGCTGGGTCTATATTTGTAGGATGACTCGAAAGCGCTGGAACTAGACCGTCATACGGTCTTCGCCCGTTGTAAATAGTTTGGGGCACTGCGAAATCTTTGGTCAATGAAGAACCGTGCTGGTCGCTCTGAGGTCTGTTCTTCTGACGATTGACATCCTCAGTTCGACCAGAGGCTTCAAGAAGCAGATGTAGCGCATCGCCAGGATTATTGATGGGGGACTGGAACAACGCCGCGGCCGTATCATTAGTAACCTCTCGATCCTGTGAGGTCTCCGTGCTAACATCACCGGTATCTCCATAATATGGATTCGAGGGCGCAGGAAGTTCACGATTGTTCAAGCCGTATGTAGCCCCGGGTGGTGTACTTGGTTGAGACCCAGAATAAAGTGACCTCTGGGAGTGTTGTAAAGTCGCGTCACGGCTGAGAGGCGAGGTTTGATTGAGAGAGGTTCTCCTTCTGCTATTGCGCTCCGCATAGTCATCGTCCACGTCATCGCCTCCTTCCGCCAAACCGTCCCCTTCCTCCGTCTTCCGCTTTCTTCTCGTCGCGGAGAAGTAGCATTCTTTGCTCTCTCGTCTGCATCTCACGCACGGTGGCTCATGGGGGTCATCCACAGGTCCGAGATCGCAGCGCACCTTTCTGCGTCGACAAGGTATCTGAAGTACTGTCAGCGAGTGAATTTTAGTAGGTTAAACGAAACGCACCTACGCATGCTTGATATGTGCGCTTGTGGACTGTTGGATTGTTCCTGTCTAAGGTATCTGAGCCCACAAGGTGGCTTGCGGCTTGAGTAGGTGCAGTAGCCATCTCTATATCAAAGCATTGAGCATCGTCAAAGGTTGAAGTCGGCTATTCGCGGAATCGTCGACCGATAGGCAACCACCGAGGTAGAACGTTGAGCCGCACCACTCGCTCATATTCGAGGGCGTTCCCTCTTTACAATGGATGGATCAATGTCTGGGCTAAGTTTGTAGGGGCGGTACGATATAAGGAGAGTTTGATATTTGTAGCATGGTGTCAGGGAGCAATTGGCGTTGTATTGAAATCATGTAATGACTTTAGACATACCCCCAACCCTTCCAAGATAGAATCCCAGCACGACTATATGCCGGTCCGCATACTCTTTGGAGTAGGTCAGAAGTCCGTCAGAGTAGGAGCTATTCTGCCAGGACGGTAACGTCGGCTATATCTTCGATCTCACGCCTTACGCCAGTCTCGGGGCTCTATGCAACCCTTCGAGTCGTCGAAGGAAGAGAAATAACAACGCCAGAAGCGGCATCATCGTGGTATAGCAAAGCATTGGTATCCCAGAACCACAGGTACACCATCCTTAACAACGATTACCTAGCCAAGTGCAACCCACACAGCAATGAGAACTCCAAGCCGCCCATAGAAACCATGGTATATCTCAGTACGAACAGACAGAATAAAGAGAGTCAAGCGGTTCGGCAGTCTGCTACGACTGCTTACTGATAGGTAGCCTCGATCTTCTCGCTAGGAAGTTTCCTAGTAAGCCGTCAAGTTGGTTGGAAATCTCTCCAAGCTTGCGATTTTCATCTTTGAACAAGTTTTTCACCATGGGATGATCTGCTGCTGCTGCTGGCTTGACATCTGACTTATCATGAACGACAACTAGTAGGTCACGAATATCTGTATCATCTTCAAGATACGCCCGCAAGCTCGCATCGCTCCACGTTGGGGTACTGCTCGAAGATTGGGTGGTTGAAGCTGGAGTTGCCTCCCTTGCTTTCCCTTCCTGCGGAGCTTCGATAAGTTCGGGTGAGGATAGAGGTGAGACTGGCGAAGTGGAAGGATCTTCTTGAGAGGAAGTGTCTATCATTAGTGGAGGTGGGTTTTTCGTAGACACTGGATTTTGCGAGGGAACCTGCACGGGCGATTCGGACAATCGTTCTTTGGGAGCGTCGGTCAGACTCTTTGCTTGACCTGGCCTTTCGTGGGTTGTCAGCGGGGTAAGTTTCTCTTCGGTATCCGAGGATGAATCGGAGTCATCCATAGGCATACGCTGTTTGGCTATCCGAACATGCTCGGCTCTAGGCTCAGAAGATGAGGGCGATGGCCTTGGAGCATCTATGGTTGACGAAAACATCCCATTGCTTGTATCTTTCGGCGCCTCTGGCTGGACATGTTGTTCGGCTAGTTGCTCAACATGTTGTACACGTAGAGGTGATGGCGTGTCATCGCTCCATTGTCTTTGCTCGGGCTGGACCGCCCGCACAAGTCCATTGGGCTGGGACGTAGGTTGAGGCGCGTTGTTGGCTTCGAGAACCACCGTTTTTTGCTGGTCTGTGATGATTGAATTCACAGCTGTCGGCTCATCTCGCGGTGCCAGTGGCTTCGTTGCCTGTGAACGGTTGGAAGAGTTCGATCGGTTTGCGGAGACGGCCCGACTGACTGGTGGGGATTTTTGTAGTTTGCTAGTTTGCCTTTGAGGTTGAGACTGAGAGTTGGCTTTGGGCGATTGTACATCCTGAGAGAAAGACTCTGACGACTCCTTTGGTTGAGGGGATCGTCTCAATTCTTCGGACGATTTCTTACCGTCCTCTATCTCATCATCTTGACCTTTACTCTTCTTGTCTTTCCGTTTGAAGAGGCCGTTGAGCATACCTTTCTTCTCCTTGCGTTTTTTATCCTCTTTGGCCTTTTCTTGGGAGGATGCAGTCTTTTCAAGAGAGTCCAGGCTACCCCTTGTTTGGAGCTATCGAAGTCTTAGCAGTTTCATGGGATACAGAGCGGGCTTAAAGTACGAACCTCCTTCACCTCGTTTGATTTTACCGTCGATCCACTTGAGTCATCTCGTAGGAGACTAGGAGTTAGATTGATCTTCCGCGTCTCCACGGTATCATCTTTGAAGAATGAGTCGGTGTTGCGAACGGTACGCCTGCCTGGTTTGCCTGGGGTTCCATCATCTGTAACTTTCAGTCATGGTAGTCATCAGGATAGGGTGTGGAAGCTTCTACCTGGTTGTTCAAGTATCTCACCGCTTGTTCGCGGCTTTTCTACCACAATGGATTGATCCACGGCGGCATCTCGAGAGTCCGAATCTATGATCAATTCTCTGGCTGGCTCTTTCGAGTCACTTCTGGCTTTAAGCGGTTCAACTGTGGCACTTTCGCCCACATCTCTCTCTTGATCTTGATCTTGCACTTCAGCCCCCTCTTCTTGTGTGAGGTACTCCCCATCTTCTTGTTCTTCTTCGTCTGTAGAATACTCCACATCCGAGGGATCGAAATATTGGGGCGCAGCGAATTGTACGGTTTTAGCGTTACGTCGGCGCATAGCTTTTTTGAGTGGATTTTTCGACTTTTCCGGGTTATCCCCAAGCATCGTTTGTGATAACTAGATGAGAAGCTTCAGCCTTGGTTGAATGTTTCTCGCAATACACGTCAGGTCTTACGTCTATATTCCTATGTTTGTTAAGCCTGGCTAGTCGTTCCGTTGGTGTCTCGATATGCTCCGCTGGTAGGTAGCCTACAGAATCTCATCAGCACATGCTTAACTGAGGCGGCTTTAGCATCTTACCAATACTACTATCCTTTACGACTCTTACAAGCCACCAATAGCTATTACTATCGTCGAGGAGCACCATTGTGTCTCCCTTCGTGGCGTTCGCTTGGCCTTCGACCGTGGCAACGAATGTGTGCAGTGCATACACAAACTCGAAATCGATATCCTCTATTTCGCGTAAGCATTCTCCCCCCCATCCCGAGTCGATAAAGCGCGAATCATCAGAAAAGGAAATGTCCTCGGTATCATCATCATTTCCATCGGGTGGTTGGTCCTCCCATGAACTTGTCGACCCAGACGGAGATGAATCCGAAGACGATAAAGACAGAGGAGCGTCATCGAAGCTGTTATCTAGGAGGGGATCATCTGCAGGTAGAAGCAAGTGGTGGAAACCGTTGAGGTCGAAATCCCCGTCGTACGAGTCCTGTAAGTCGTCAATCTCCTCATGGAAGTGGCTTACCCGCTGCCTTGTTGTCCTAGGACTATCTTGGTCAATTGTCTCTGAATCACTGCTGTTTCCCGAGGGGGGCTGGTATCCATGGTCCTTGGCATACCCACCTTCTTGATGATGATCCTCAGACAATGGCTGGTCCCGCTCTTTCTGCTGGTAGACAAGAGGGAAATGTGCAGGAGATGAAAGGAAAGGTGAAGAAGAAAGATCGTCATGTTTGGGTGGAAGGGGTGGCGGTTCTTCTTCTTGTGTAGATGTCGAAAGGAGAGAGTCGTCGCGGCTGGTCCGGGGAAGAGGTAAAGAGTACCCACCATCGTCTATTGAAGGAGAGCTGGATATTTTGTCCATCAAGTCATCGTCCATGCCGTCGTCTCCATCAACGTCTCCCAAATCGCCTTCCGCACCGTTCATGCCCGCAGAATCCCCATTTCGCTGTAAATTATGTAGCTCTTGGTTGGAACCGGGCCCATCATCAGGGCCATAGGAGCCTACGTCTTCATGGAGTAATTGCAACTCCTTGTCCGACAGGTCTTTGGAGTGTCGCGGACTGCGAGTATGCATTTCAAGTGCTGCTCCTTGTTCGACAATTCTAAGAGTCTCTGCTTGATGGGGAGCCGGGGGACCATCGCCTAACGGCACTGGGCGGGCTGGTTGTCTTGTGTGGTCTTTGGCAGATGGAGCATTCTGGTTTTGGAGATCGATCGTATCTGCAATCGCCATGTTAGCAGTGCTCTTGCTTAGCATTGCCATTCCCTGGCCTCGGAAAGCTTTGGTGAATCTTACCTGCCCTGATGATCTGAGGCCGTGTCATTGCAATCGTAAATCCGCGGGCTTTTGAGACTCGATCGTCGCGTTCTGGTGAGATTTGAGGGAACGCAGAGCTGCAGCGACCCAAGGTTTTCAACAGTTGCCGCACAAAGTCGGACTAATATTAGGAGCCAGTTGTTGCTGATCTGAGGTTGCTGTATTTCCAGGAACCGTGCTCTCTGAGCCAGGGTTAAGGCTACAAAGGATTCTGGTTCCTGGGCTGTCGCAATGGCTGGACGCCCGCTGTCGGTCCACCGATACACATCTATACACTCCTCGGAAGCCCAAAGCCCTCAGAATTGAGACTGTTTCTGGCGAAGTGGGGTTTCTATAGTGATTGCCAATCCCGCAACATTTTGACCTGGAGACCTGGAAACCTGAATGGGGAAATATTAAGGTTTCAGAGGCACTTTGTTTCACGAGTCACGACCCGATTCGTACAACAGGGGTATTTGCCAGAAAAACTGGCACACTCGCCATTATTGCATTGTGACAATTCATATAGTTAATGTCCACTTGTCTTAATGACTGATCAGCCTTCACCGCTTCGGGGAAACCAGAGTACAAATGACCGCGAGGATGAGAAGAAGGGCTGCAATAAATAGGCAAGGTACCATGACCGACCCCTGGCTGGATGAAGCAGTTGTCTTTCTAGCTACATCTACTCTCATGATACATATGTACACCCTATTATACTGGTATCTATAGAATATACATGGCTGAATCATAGAGCATACCAAACTAAGAGACCCTAAACGCCTTGTCTCCTTTCCGAGACGGTCATCCCCGAGAAATACCATGGAACCAAGACTTGCCATCAGATTTGTCGAGCTCACTTCCATCGCCCGAGTAACCTATGCGGTCTCGATTATCATCAATTATACGAGCATACTCGATTAAGAGCCGAAACATATATACCTGCCTTAGCATTAGTGTCTGTAGATTGCAGAAAAACCTCGTCAAAGCACGCGTTCGAGACCTACCTCCATGTCGTCTCGCCGTAAAACCTTATTCGCCCATTCTCGACCTTGATCCGCAATTCTCTTTCCCTCGATGTCGTGTCTAGCGACATATGCGTCGCTGTATGTAGTGGCTGACGCGATTGCTTGCTCCCCAATAGGAGTACCGGTACCAAGGAAATAAGTTAGTAGGCTATACAAATCGTCGTATCTGTTGTCCATAGGCACAAAGTGCTGCCAGGCAAAAAGCCTTGAATCATGCCATTCGCGAAAAATTGTGGCCTTGATACCGAGAGACTTGCTCTCAAGAAATGCTCGCCAGCGACCGGAAAACGAGTGTCCGTCCACATCGACCACGAATTTATATTTGAATTGCTCTGCGAGAGGAACCGGCGGTTTGAAGGTCCATACGTCCTTGTAGAACGGGCAGTCGTCCGGGTTGCACCCCACCGCCTCAGTGAATCCAATGTCCGTATGCTCTTCAGCAAATTTTGAGGGCTGAAATCGCCTAAAGTTTTCGTATTCACCCTTTTTCTCCGGTTGCTCTGCTAAAATTCTGACCTCCTTACCTTCCAATGTTGTACTGTTGGTCTGCATAATTAGACGCTGGCGATGCATGCGACGCCAATTGTCCTCATTTTGAACACCCCCGGAAGATACACCCCTCCATATCATGCTATCTTTCTTATCGGCCCAGTCTAAGTCATGCTTGCCACTGTACTCGTATCGATCGTCCTTCTTCCAGTACATGTTTGCGGGAAAGATGATATCGCTGTTAATATTGATCTTGCACTCACCGAAAATAGGCACGAGACGCTTGGTTGCAATGACAGTAGAAGCCGAGAAGAGGAAGCCATGCTTGTCGTGAATTTCTGGACCGACTGTGCACAAATCCGACGAACGATTAAAGTTGGTAACGATACCACCAAGGCGATTTTTGTACAGAGCTTCGCTATCCGCTTGAGTCGAGTCGTTCTTACGGGCGTGGGATTCAGGGGGGCAAGCGATGCTAGCTATGTCCATGTATGGTTTGCCATGAGCAGGAAACCACTCTGGATCTTCCCGTATCGTCTCAACGTCTTCTACTGTTACGTTGAGAAGGCCTTCCATGCCCTGCGAGAACCCATCAATGGCTTCTGGGGGGGTTTGACGCGTTTTCAATTCTGTAGCGAGCATAGACTGCATATCGTCCCAGGGAATGACCACACGAGGTTGATCCAGACTATTCATTGCAATGTCCATATCCGGGACATGTTTGATGACTTGCTCAATCAGTGTTACCATAGTCTCGGTTCTCCAGTTCTGGTTGGTCTGGTTTACCACCTTGTGGCTTCGGATGTGGATACCTGAGACTCCCTGGTCGTTGTCCTTCCACATATTCGCTGCCAGATTCCGTATAATTCGAGGCTCAACAGCCCAAAAGGGACGCATATCGTCCATGATTTGCTCGAAGTCATCAACGTTATGGACGTTCTTTTTCTTGGCGAATTGATACCATTCTTTGAACCCTGGTGGCGGATGACGTCCGTATTTCCTCCTGTATTTGCTCACAGTATCTCTGAAAGTTGTTGACAAGCCATCGTTGTATGCGCGCCACGCCTTATCAGCTTCTGCCATCAGCAAAGAAATCGGATGTACATCTATTGGTTCCAGAGCCTCGTCGAGGGTCCCGTCTGGCCGCCATGGTTTCTTTGGCCTGCCCGGGATATGGATACTGTCAATCTTTGACTTGACGTCTGTTTCCGAAAGTGCGAAGTAGTTTGCGACAACAAGAAGGAGTGCAAATGCAGCAATGGCCAGGAAAAGACGCCGTGTGGTTCTGAAAGAAGTCATTCTTGTATTGCCTGTGCGCAACAAGACATCTGGCGTATCGAGGAACGCTCAGATATGCGCCTAGATCTATTGCTGGGTATCAGATAATAGCCCATCTCCCTACCGCAAAGTTCATTACTACGACACTTCCATCTGTGAGCCGCATTTAGAAGTGGACAGCAAGGTTTTGTCGACAAAAAGGTCTCGGAAGCATTGCGCCGATTCGCCGAGACAAGATCTTCCGTTTGCGAACCTCAAGTCAATCATTGATCAAGAGTACAGCCCTAACCACCAATTTCCTAAGCAATACGATGTCCTCACATCTCTTCAATGCAGTACATGTCTCCAGCAACGTGTTAAATACGACTTCGAGTATATCGCCCTTTTTACTTCCTTTCCTGCAAACGCAACGGCGCGCCGCTTCAGTACTCTCTAACTTGTCCGACAACTCGGGCGCATACCACAAGAAGATTAGAAGAGGACGAGGGCCATCGTCAGGCAAGGGCAAGACTGCAGGGAGAGGTTATGGAGGTCAGAAGGCACATGGAAAAGTCCCGCGTGGTTTCAATGGGGGGCAGACCAAATTGGAAGTCGTGCACGGTGTGAGAGGCTTCGTGAATGTGTACGTACAATGGCTGCTTCAAGACCAACTTTAGTCAACAAGCCAGTTAAAATCTCTCATCTAGGTTCTCCGTGGACATGCAACCCGTTAACCTCGACCGCATCCAGTCATGGGTAAACCAAGGTCGACTGGACCCTACAAAGCCCATAACCCTTAAAGAGCTGGGCCAATCTCGATGCGTCACCAATATCAAAGATGGTGTGAAACTATTGGCACGAGGGTCCGAAGAGTTGAAGACTTCCCTAAACGTGGTTGTCTCACGAGCTTCCGCTGCCGCCATAGCAGCCATCGAAGGGGCTGGTGGATCAGTGACTACCAGATATTACACGCCCTTTGCGATACAACGCATCTTCCGAGGAAAGAGTGATACTATTCACTCTTTAAGGTCTCAGCCCGTTAAAGAAGAGCAGTCCTTGGTGGGGAACAAGCCCTCTTTCCAAAATCGCCTCCCAGATCCTACGAGCAGAAAAGCTATCGAATACTACCGAGACCCTGCACACAGAGGCTACCTTAACCATTCGGTCCCTGAGGGACAAGGTCCCAGCTTGTTCTATAGGACGCCAGGAGCTGGAAAGCCTGAGGGGCGAAAAACAACACGTGCGGCAGGAAGGCCTGCGGCAGGGGAGAATCGCATTTGGTGAAGAAGTTGAAGTTTCGATAGAACAGGACTGTTACAACGCTATGCAAATATTTGAAGGACGCATTGAATGATTTCAACATGCTCTGTTTCTGCCGGCACTGCGAGGGACTTCCACTTGTGCATTTGATAGTCAAGACACGATTTAGCCCACCCACCTCCGACACCTCGACCTTGCCGACAAGCTGCATCAGCTTCCTTCCACGATTCTAGATCAAGCCCTTTGCACTTTAGCATAGCCAAACTCACAGCATCTTACATTACGTCGAAGAAGCCCCAGACTGGAATATGCGACTCCTTAAACCCCCCTTATCATCATGTCCACGCTCTCCCTACCACCAACAATAACAATCCTCCCCGCGCATCTCCGTCTTCCTTCAACGTCTCTATCCAAGAAACCCCCCACACATCGTAACCACTCAACCACCACACTCTCCAACCAACCCCTCTAACCAACCTCGCCACACCACCAAAAACATCTACAGTACACCAGCACATTAAATTCCACAGCAGCTGCACACAGCGACATCTTACCCATCCCATCCCATCCCAGTCAAAGTCTATCTAGACATCATCATCATCATCATCATACCAAACGATTTCAGCACGCATCCGCCATTCAACGATAGCAAAGCATCCGACGAAAAGTACAGTACGGATGAAAAAGAAACCCACCTACGAGCTGATATATGCGTGGACTCTCGTGCCTAAGAAATTTAAAAATACTAGTAACGGTACGGAGGTACTTGCATAGATGTTAATTGGGTGATATGTACAACTCTTTTGGAATGGAAAAACCTCCTAGAGAATCATACCCTCGTTAGCCAATGCCCCCCCCCTCCCCCCCCCAAAGCATCTCTCCAATCTCCGCTAGGGCGCGTATCGCTCGCCTGTCGTTTGGAGGACTTGCGAGGGGGAGCTGACACGAAGCAGGTGGATCGCGGGTATGCGGATACAAGGTGGGGAGAGGGGGATTAGCGCTGGTGACTTGGCTGGGGATGGGGGTTAGGGGGGGGTGGGTGCAACGGAAGGCGGAGGTTTCGTGGGAGCGGCGGTGGGTGTTTGGTGAGGAGGGTTGGGGGGTGGAGGTTGTGCTGGTGGGGAAGGAGGGGGTGAGAGGGTTTCGAGGGAATGGGTTGGAGGGAGGTGGGGTTGATGGCGTTGTGGGTTTGAGCGACGAGTGGAAGTATTGGAAGCGTTTGTGCTTGATTGCAAGTACAGATGACTTGGACCGTTGTAAAGCGATGACTGGGTATTCAGCTACTCTTGCCCGTGGACCAGCCGTTTTTGTCCCGTCGAAGTATTAATCTGAACATTCAGCAACGGGAGGTACTGCACTGTGGTAAGTCTAGGTGAATCCAAATCGCGGTTATGTGATCAACTCTATGGAGTAGCCCAATGGTAATTGTGATCTTTCATTTGCCCTCAGAGACGTACAATAATCTTGCCATTGGCTTCCGCCGGATCTAGCAACCTATGGGTTGCATGAATATCCCCAAATTTGAAAACACAAGACGGCGTAACGACCCAGTCTCCGCTCTCAACATGCCGGACTATATCCTGGAGCGGAATTTCCGAAAGTGGAAACATCGGTGTCCCTAATACTTTGCTGTCTAGTCCGTGATATCGGAGTCGGCATTACCCTAAATGGGTTGGGGAATTGAGTTTCCCGATATCCAAGGAGAAGAAAAGAGTGAAAATTCACAGCGAGGGCTCAAGAGAAAGGAAATCGGACTCGGATAATACGTACGAAATATGCTGAAGTGAATCCCGCTAGCCATTTGAACCATGGGGTTAAAGTCTGCGATTGGTGCCAAGCCACCGAGCCATCCAGCCTGGCATAGATGCCCTCCACGGCGTACGATATCGAACATTTCTAGAAGAACCGAATTCCCTACCAAGTTCAGCATTGCATCAAATTTCGAGTGCGGTTCCTGTTGTTTCAGTATCTGCTGGACCAAGTCCGGACCTTCAACTCTGGCTGCGTAAACACCCATAACCTGGAGCTGCGGAAAGCGTTTGCGCCGACGCGACTTAGCTGTGACGATTGCTACAGCGTTGACCGCTATATTGACCGCTGCCGGGCCAAGCGATGACGTTGCGCCTCGATTGAGTAGAGGTTGCCCATGCTGCACGTTTAAGACGCCGAAGAGCCAAGACCGCATGCTACCAGGGATGCTCTGGCCCAGCCCACCCATGATGGCGGTGACTTTCATCCCACTCCATTTTGCGCATGTGCATCCCGGCGTGGTTCAGACCAAAGCCTTTAACCTGTATGGTGACGTGTCCGAACTGTCGTTCGGGGCTAGGCAGCTCCTCGTAGACAAGAGCTTTCTGGCACACCAATAACGGGCAGCTTTCAGGTTGAGCCATGTTTGAGATTTTGCCAAGAATAAGGAGAGCTGAGCACAACGTTTGAAGTAACGATGCTTGTGTTGGGAGAACCGTAATATAACAGTCCCTTGAGCTTGACCATTCCCCCATGAAGATTGCTGTGCATCTACAGCAAGAGCGTTAGGGAAGCGTCATCCGCATTGAAAGCCGTGTATTGCAAAGCAGCTTAGGAAATCATCCCATACTGTCGTATTTCCTCTATGGTCCATCCTCATGGCAAAGGTACTG
>JAABUS010003434.1_pt1 | contig 25761 bp, 29 predicted proteins | sample 5560161 | NCBI WGS metagenome assembly JAABUS01 (sample SAMN10711885, study PRJNA513376) | rock metagenome | isolation source: Antarctica rocks | place: Antarctica: Victoria Land, Trio Nunatak nord | collected 2016-01-04
GGTAATTTGGTCGAACGCCGCATTCCCATCCTTCAATGCCTCCGCGACGTCAGTGCCGGACTGGGCCGAGGTAACCATCTGGTCCAGCGCCGTGTGATACTCCGACGACCCGGGCAGAATGATGTCCAGCAGCGCCCCATCGGCGGCGGCTTTCAACGTATCCAGATACGCTCCGGCGCTCGCCCACCGCGCCCGATACTCCTTCGAGCTGTAGTGGCTCAACCGGTATGGATCCCGCAACGCGTAGGGAAGCATCACCCGTTGCAGGCTGATCGTGGGGCTCGTCAGCCACTGGATGAAGAGGTAAGCCGCTTCCTTCTGCTTGCTGTCCGCCGACACCGCCAGCGAGAACCCCGAGTTCTGCAAACTGTGGCCCATCGGCATGACCGAGTAGCCAACCTTCCCCGCGACGGCCGTCTTTGGTACCCAGGCCAACTGCTCGGCCGTCGTTCCCTCCGACCAGCGTCCGATCGGTGGCCACGTCCCACCAATCATCGCAAGCTGACCCGCCATCCAGGCGCTCAACACCTCCACGAAGCCCCACGTTTCCACCCCCGGCGGCATAGTCTTATTCGACGCCACCATACGCGTCAGCGTGTCGACTCCGGCCTGCTCGTCAAGCGTGGCGTTCAACGAGGGTTCGTCGAAAAATCTTCCGCCCCGGTTCCGGAACTCTTCGCTGAACCAACCGTACACCTGTCCCGGGGCGCGCTGACTGGCGCCTCCCCAGGTCTTGCCGGCTCCATGCTCGGTGAAGAACGCTTGGATCTCGTCGTATTGCTTCCAATCCGTCGGCGCCGCCAGCTCGTGCCCATATTGCTCTTTGAACGCATCCTTGTTGGCCGGATCCTCGAATAGGTCCCGCCGGTAGTACAAAATGATCGTGTCCCCATCGTCAAACAATCCGTAGATCTTCCCCCCATAGTTCATCAACGACCGGTACAACGGGTGGTAGTCGTCCAAGTCCGCCTTATTCATGTATTGGTCGATGAACGGCTCCAGTGGCTCCGCCAGACCCTGCGTCACGAAATCGGCCGTCCACGCCGGTACCATGGTCAGCACGTCGTATGCGCCGGTCGCCCCGAGATGTTCCGTGACCTGGGTGGAAAAAAGATCCGTAAATGGCTTCGAGACCGTCTCGATCTTGATCCCCGTCAGATCCTCCCACATCGGTCCGCTGAACTTCGTCGGATCTTCCGACTGCAGCGCCTCTTCCCAGACAATTGTCAGCTTCTCCGGCTTCGGATCCAGCGCCTTCGCCGCCGCCACGGCCGCCGCCGCCGAGTCGCCTCCCGTCTGACGTAGTGCCCGTTGCGCGGCGCCAACCGCCCTCGGCGTCATCGCCGCGAATCCGGCCGCGGTCGTCATGGCCCGCGCCGCCAGAGGTCCCGCGGCCACTCCCGCCGTCCCCTGCAGGAACCGGCGACGTGTCACCTGTGCTTCCAGGAAACGTGCGAGCTCCCGCCGCTCTGGACCTCCCGTCGACCCATTCTGATTCATCTCGGTCATCCCTTCGACCATGCCCGCCGCGTCGCGGGCCGCTCTCACGTCGTGCCCATGCACGACCTCATCTCTATGTGGCATACCCGTTCACCGCTCTGGAGCCCGCTGCGTACCTCGCAGCCCTGCCAACCCTGCCCGCAGGGCCTCACCGTAGATCCAAATATCGCCCCAATAGGCGAGAATCCGGAACCCTAGCGCCAACAGTGACTGCCCCTCCTCCACACTCGTCGTCATGAAGCCCGCCGTTTTTCCGTGGCGCGTGGCCGCGTCCACTACCCGCTCCAATGCCCGTAAATAGTCGGGATGCGTGAACTGGCCAGGTATCCCCAGCGACGCGGTCAAGTCAAACTGACCGATCCATACGACGTCGATGCCGTCCACGGCCGCGATCCGATCCACGTTCTCGAGACCCCCCGCCGTCTCGATCTGGGCGATCAACAGCGTCTCCTCGTTCGCGGTTCGCATCTTGTCCCCGACGTCGCCCCCGCTGTAGTCATCGTGCGCGACCCCGAACGCCGCGCCTCGCATGCCGACCGGCGGGTACTTCGCCGACCGTACGATCTGCCGCGCCTGCTCCTCGCTCTCCACCATCGGCAGCATCAAGCCCATCGTTCCCATGTCCAACGGACCGGAGATCATCTGGTACTGCGTCCCTGGCGGTCGGACGATCGGTACCACGTCCGCCGCTCGCGACGCCGTCATCAGTCGCCGCACGGTCTCCACCGTCCACCCCGAGTGCTCCATGTCGAAGAGGACGAAATCCGCGCCCGCCGCGGCTGCAATCCGCGCCAACCCCGTGCTATCAAATTCGAGCACCAAGGTCCCGAAGGCGACGCCTCCCGAGGCGATCTTCCGCTTAACCGGGTTCGGTCTCATCACCCCTCCAGCCGGTGGGCATAACGATCGAGCTTGGCTCGCACCAGCGCGGTGTCAATCGCCTCGCGATTGACCACATACTTCGGCACGCGCCCCGCCGCGACCTCCACAATCGCCTGACACGCACTGCGACCAGTGATGTACGCCCATTCATCGGTCCAGCACAGGGAGTGTGGCGAAACGATGACGTTGTCCAATCCAAGAATCGGATCATTGGGGTCAACCGGCTCCCACTCGAACACATCGAGACCCGCCCCCGCGATCCGGCGTTCGCGCAACGCCTCTGTCAATGCCCGCTGATCGACGATCGGCCCCCGCGCCGTGCTGATCAAATAGGACGTTGGTTTCATCAGCGCCAGTCGCTCCGCGTTCAGTAAATGGTGCGTCTCCTCCGTCAAGGCGCAGTTCACCGTCACGAAGTCGGCCGTGCGAAGCAACGCCTCCAGACCGACAAGTTCGACTCCAAGCGCCTCCGCCTGTTCCGGCGACACGTACGGATCGTGAGCGATGTGGCGCATCTCCAGCGGTCTCACCAGCGCAAACAGTTCCCTGCCAATGTTCCCCAAACCAATCGAGCCCAAAACCCGCCCCGTCAATCCAACTCCTATGTAGTCCAGCTTATCCGCCCAACCTCCAGCTCGGGTCAACCGATCTTTTTCCAGCAACCGATGACTCAATGCCAGCAGATAGGTCAGGATCACGCCCGCCATCGGTCTCCTGATACCATCCGGCGTGATCGACAGCAGTACTCCCTGCCGCGTGCACGCCTCGACGTCGACGCTGTCATAGCCAACGCCGTACCGCGCCACCAACGCCAGGCGCTCCGCCCCCTCCAACGTCGTCGCCGTGACCCGTGGAGCCAATACCGCAATCGCGTCATACTCGCGCACCTGGTCGGCCCGGAGCTCTCGCGTGTCCTCCGCCAAGAACTCCCACACCACGTCCTGCGCGCCGTCAAGCACATCGAGCCCGATATCTCCGAAGCCCAGACCTCCGTCCGCCTTCAGGAAGTCGCGCGTTAACCCCACCCGGAACGGTTCCTTCACGCTCCCTCCCCTCACCGCACCGAAATCCCGCCGTCGACGAAGAAATGGGCGCCGGTGGCGAATCGCGACTCGTCGGAGGCAAGGAAGACCGCGATCCCCGCCATATCGTCCGGAGTGCCAATCCGCCCGATCGGGTGCAGCGCCACCAGACTCGCTCGCGTTTCCGGCTCGTCAGTCAAGCGCCGCGTCAAGGTCGTCTCGATCGTCCCCGGCACGATCCCATTCACCCGGATCTTGTGCTTGGCGTAGTCGGCGGCCATCACCCGCGTCAACCCCATCACCCCCGCCTTCGAGGACGAGTAGGCATGCCACCCCGCCCCCGACATCGTCAGCCCCGTCGGCGATCCGCAATTGATCACCGAGCCGCCATCCCCGCTCTCCAGCATCAGCCGCACCCCGTACTTGCAGCACAGGAAGACCCCGCGCAAGTTCACTCGGTGGGTCCGCTCCCAAACATCGGTCTCCAGCTCGTGTACGGGCGCGTCCTCACCGATTAACTGCACCGCCGCGCAGTTGTAGAGCACATCCAGCCGACCGTGCCGGCCCCGCACCGCATCAAACGCTTCCTCCACGCTCGCCTCGTCGGAAACGTCGGCCTCCAACGGGAATGCGTCCGCGCCGATGTCCTGCGCCGTCGCCGCCACTCCCTCACCATTACGGTCCAGCAACCCTACCGTCGCGCCCTCACGCGCGAACGCCCTCGCCGCTTCCTGACCGATCCCACTCCCCGCGCCGGTTATCAGTGCGATCTTGCCCTTGAGCCGCCCCACCAGCCCCCCCTTCCGCCACGCACTAGGACGCGCCGGCCTTCACGCGCCCCACCACCACCTCGCACCCGCTCGCTCCAAACTTCATGGGTCGAAACCGGTTCCCTTACTACCAGTCAGCACCAATGCCTCTCCAACCATTTACGGGCCGGCGCGCCTCACCAGCGGGAGCGTGGACTCAATCCCATACTGGTTGACGTGTCTCGTGGTTGACCAGTGCGTCGCATACTAGCCAACCCCTTCCGGCATGTCAATTTGCTCTGTCACGCTCAGGCCGCGTCGTCCAGCTCTCACCTTAATACCTGAACCCTCTCGCCCGCCTTGACGCTCCACTTCGCCCCCAACTACCATCTTCCCAGTGTGGGCACATTTGCGGCGAGAAGAACCAATAAGGCGTGTACGGCGTCATGAGGTCGTGCCGGTGAACTCGCCATCCCTCCGTCCTCCACATCAACCATTACGGGATTGCCTGCCCATGGGAACCACCATGGCCACCCTGCCGCTGCTCGTCCTCACCCTCCTTTTCGCTCTACCCGCCGGCGCCCAGGAAGTCCCCGAGCTACGCATCACATCGAAGCACTACATCGTGGTCGACGCCGACACCGGTGAAGTCTTTGCCCAGCGTGGTGCCCACGATCAAGTTCCCATGGCGAGCCTGACCAAGATTTTCACCAGCATCGAGGCCATCGAGTCCGCGCCCTCAGACGCTCAGATCACCACCTCGTCCGATGACCTCGTCAGCGCCGACGCCACCCAAATGGGGTTCGGCCCCGGCGAGACGTTTCCGCTCAAAGACCTGATCTTCGGCATGCTCTTGCCATCGGGCAACGACGCCGCCCGCGCCGTCGCACGCTCCCTCGGAGCCCAACCCGGCGATACGCCCGAACAGTCGGTCGACCGCTTCGTCGCCCGCACCAACCAGCGCATTCAGGATATGGGCCTGACGGATACCCATCTCGTCGACCCAGATGGCTGGGGTGTCCCCGGTCACCACTCCTCAGCCCACGACCTCGCCATCTTCACCATGTACGCCATGCACTACCCGCGCTTCGTCGAAGCCATCTCCTCCGAGCGCTACCAGACCGAGAGCGGCGGCTATCTCCTGACGAACACCAATAAACTCCTCGACACCTATGACGGGCTCATCGGCGGCAAGACGGGCTACGACGACGACGCCGGCTATTGCCTCGTCGAGGTCGCCCGCCGCGACGGCAGCACCATGATCTCCGTCACCCTCGACGGCGTCGCCCCCGGCGATTGGTACGACGACGACCGCGTCCTCCTCGACTACGCCTTCGAGCAAAAGGCCGCACGCGCCTCGACCGGAGTCGGCATCCTGGGCGAGCGAGTCGCCTACCGCGATCCCGACGCCGCCGTCATCGCTCGCTCCGCCAAAGCCGGCGCCTCGCTCGGCATACCCGCCGCCATCCCAACTGTGACTGGCCAGCTCGGCCACACGGCGCCCCCGCTCCTCCCTGCCGGAGCTGGATCGCCGGCCGGCGGTGCCACCCTCATCGGTGCCGATCGCCAAACCCGCGACCAACCCTTCGCCGCCCTCGCCGTCGCCGTCGCCGTCATCCTCGGCAGCGCCGTTCGCGCATTCCGCCAGTTCCAGGCATCAGCGACAGGCGCGGCACCCTCCCCCTCCCCACGCCCGGAACCACTACTCCGCGGCAACCGCCATCCTCACGTTCGCCTCGAACCCGCACCCTCCGCCGAGGCTCCACCCTCCCTGTGATACCGTCGCCGGCGCCTCCACCGCCGGCAGCCGTGCCTTGTCCGGCCCGAGTTGACAATAGCCACGAGGAACCATATCCTACCGACCAAGATGAAGAACCACCGGCGCTGATCGGGACGAGTACTCGCCGCCCTACCGTTAGAGAGGCCCTCCATCCGCTGCGACGCGGGCCCGGGACGGGAACGGGGAACACCACCCAGGAGCTGACCCTCGATCACGAGTCCAACGGTGACTCGATGGGAGACCGGTCCGGAAGGCCCCGTTAACGGCCACATTGAGCGACTGCCGCCCGTTTGCACGATGACGGGCCGCCGGTCGAAATGAGGGTGGAACCACGTCGGTCCGACGTCCCTTTCCGGGACATCGGCCGTTTTTTTGTGCCCGCGGCTCCGTGATCGACACTCACGCCGCTGACGTCATTCCCAGGAGGTGCCGCCATGCCCGAGATCGACATCGCTGAGGAGGTCGCGGAGATGGACATCGCCGTCGATCCCGCCGACGCCCACGAATATGAGCTCGCTCGGATGCGCCACTCCTGCGCTCATCTCATGGCCGAGGCCGTTCAGGAGCTTTTTCCTGACGCCAAGTTCGGCATCGGACCCGCCATCGACCACGGCTTCTACTACGACTTCGACCTGCCGAGGCCGCTGACACCGGATGACCTCGCCACCGTTGAAGCGCACATGCGCCAAAACCAGGCAAAAGCCGAGCCCTTCGTCCGCGAGGTCGTCTCTCGCGAGGATGCCCTCCGCATCTTTGGCGGCAACCCCTACAAAATCGAGCTGATCGAAGGCCTTCCCAAAGACGAAATCATTACTACCTATCAACAAGGACACTTTCTCGACCTCTGTCGTGGCCCTCATGTCGCCTCAACCGCCGAGATCGGCTCGTTCAAGCTCCAGTCAATCGCCGGCGCCTACTGGCGTGGCGACGAGCGACGCCCCATGCTCCAGCGCATCTACGGCACGGCCTGGCCCACCCAGGAAGAGCTCGATGCTCACCTCGAGCGTCTCGAAGAAGCCCACCGGCGCGACCACCGACGCCTCGGCAAAGAGCTCGATCTCTTTTCTGTCAGCGACGAGATCGGTCCCGGTCTCATCCTTTGGCACCCGAATGGAGCCATGGTCCGCCACCTGATCGAACAATTCGAGCAAAAAGAGCAGCTCGACCGGGGGTATGATCTCGTCTACACCCCCCACATCGCCTCCGAGAAGATCTACAAGACCTCGGGGCACCTTGAGACCTACCGCGAAAATATGTACTCGCCCATGTCCATTGAGGAGGTCGATTACTACCTTAAGCCGATGAACTGTCCCGGCCACATCATGATCTACAAGAGCCAGATTCGCTCATACCGCGATCTCCCCGTCCGCTACGCCGAGCTGGGCACCGTCTATCGCTACGAGCGCTCCGGCACGCTCCATGGCATGCTCCGCGTCCGCGGCTTCACCCAAGACGACTCCCACATCTTCTGTACCACCGAACAAGTCGTCGACGAAGTCCGCGGCGTTATCGACCTCGCCATCCATATGGCGGCCGTCTTCGGCTATGACTTCCAAGCCTACCTAGCCACCCGACCAGAGAAGGCGATCGGCGACGATGCCTCCTGGGAACGCGCGATGAACGATCTCCGTCACGCCATGGAGACGCGGGGCCTCACCTACAAGCTAGATGAAGGCGGCGGCGCCTTTTATGGCCCGAAGATCGACATCAAATGGATCGACGCCCTCGGTCGCGAGTGGACTGGACCAACGATCCAGGTCGATTTCAACCTTCCTGAGCGGTTCGACGTCAATTACATCGCCGAGGACGGCGAGCGCCATCGCGTGGCGATGATCCATCGTACGCTCCTGGGCTCCATGGAGCGCTTCGTTGGCGGGCTCGTCGAGCAGTACGCCGGTGCCTTCCCCGCCTGGCTCGCGCCCATCCAGGTCGCCGTCATCCCCATCACCGATGAGCAGGTCCCCTTCGCCCGCGAGGTCGAACGCCGCCTGCGCGAGCACGACCTCCGTATCTCGGTCAACGATCAACGCGACCGCATGCAGGCCAAAATCCGCCAAGCGCAACTCCAGAAGATTCCCTACATGCTCATCCTCGGCAAACGCGAGGCCGCCGCCAACGCGGTCGCAGTCCGTCTCCGCTCCAGCCGCGACCTCGGCGCTCTCTCGATCGACGACTTCCTCGACCTCATCGTTCCCCGCGTCGCCTCTCGGTCCCTCTTTCTCGACGCGTCTGAGGAAGCATAGGCTGGCGACACCCCCGGTCCCGCTACCCCAGCGGTGCCTTGTCCGCCCGTAGCCCGGCCCACGATCGCCCTCCCCTACGCCGCGTCATCACCCATTCGTCGCTACTCCGCTCGATTGCCCCGATTTCCCCGCCACCGTATGAAATTCCCCTCTCCCGCGCACCGGGAGAGGGGGCAGGGGGTGAGGGCTTTCCCGGCGCAGGGGGTGAGAGCTCTTCGGGGGTAGGCGGTGAGAGCGATACGGCCGGTGGGTAAGAGCGCGCCGTGCCGGAATAGAGATTGTGCGCCGCCGCCGACGAGGCCACGCGCTGACCAGAATCGCCTCTCATACGGACTCCGGGTGATAACCGCGTGTTCGAGCGTCGTTCCCACTCTCTGCGCATCTGGCGGGTGCCCTCTGGGCGCGGGGTAGGGCGGTGAGAGCCGGCGCCGCAATCACCGCGCATTCAAGCGGATGCCTCTCATACGGAGTCCGGTTGATTAGCGGGTCTTCCCGCTGCGCGAATGCACCTCCTCTCTCCCGCGCATCGGGCGGGTGCCCTCTGGGCGGCGGCTGGGGGGTGAGGGCACACGTGGGCCACGCCGACGCTATCTATTTATCCGGATGCCTCCCAGTCACCAGTTGACATCGCCTCAGCCGCTTTCAACACCTCCACCGCGGTCACCCGGCCGTAATCCTGGCTGCGCCGCTCCAATCGCTCAGCCGGAGCAACCAGCGTCCGCGCTCGGCTCAGCCTCAGCCGCTCCGGGTCGAGGTCGCCAAGACGGCAGCGATCGAGGGCGTCCGCGTCCTTGAGAATCACCAGTTCGAGACTCAATCGCTCGATCTCGTCGTCCCGCGTCTCGTGCCAGCGACACAGCTCCGCGATAAATCCAAGATCCAGCGCCCGTGTCTCTCCCCGCAATTCAGGCAGCCGCTCCACCACCCACGCGGCCGACCTCGCCCCGTGCCCCCGGTCGATCCCGTCGTCCATTCGCCCCACGTCGTGAACTGCGGCCGCCCACCGCAGTTCTTCTCCCCGCAACGCACCAGACGGTCCGATGATGCGTGCGAGCCGGTCTGCCCAGATCAGCACCCTCGAGGTGTGCGGCGCTCCGTGGATGCCGCGCGGCGCGAACCTGAACCAACTTTCATCGGGCAGGTACGGCGCGAGATGCCCGACCCTCATCCGACGGCCGCGTACTGGTCCATGCTCCAGGAGAGATGCACGATGCCCGGCCCTTCACGAATGGCGGAAAACTGCCGATCCGTCACCACCTCTCCCGCTCCTACCGTATTCACGACGCCTCGCCCCCGCTCCGCTCGTATCCCGTAGCCTCGGAGCTGTTGAAGGTACTCAACTACTCGCCCGCCAGACGGTCCCTTGCGCCCATGCCTCGGCGATAACGGGTCACGCCCGGTGCTACCTCGTCGCGGATTTCGATGGGGCAACCCTCGTACCTCTCAAAGCAACTCATCGCCACGATCACGCACCCCGCCGACCCCACGGTTGCCCGCGTCCCTCACTCCGCGGGGGTGCCAAGGATAGCCAGTGCCGTCAACGCGTAAGCGCGCGTTGCCTCCATAACCTCGTCGACCCCTACCCACTCGTCCGGGACATGGGCCAAACGGGGATCGCCCGGTCCGTAAATGATGGTTGGATACCCCGCCGCCGCGAAGAACCGCCCATCACTCGCCATACTGAACCCCGCGAGATCCGTCGCCAGTCCGAGGTGCCGGTTCGCCGCCACCATCGCCTGGACCAGCGGCGAAGCAGGGTCGCTCATCGTCGCCGCTCGCATCTCCGCCTGCGGCCGCACCTCGACTCCAACCCCCCGCATCTCCGCGACCGCGCCCCGCGCGATTCGCTCGATCTCGGCCGTCGTCTCCACAGGGTCTTCGCCGGGAATCAGTCGTCGATCGACGTAGACCGTGCATCGATCTGGCACCACGTTGCTCTTGACGCCACCCGAAATCATGTTCACCGACGCTGACGAGTGATGAAAATAAGGGTGCGTCCGCTCCTCGAGCTTTGGCCAGAGTTCCGCTTGCAGGGCCACGATAACCCGAGCCATCCCTTCGATCGCATTGGCTCCTTCCCACGGCAGCGCCCCATGCGCGGCCCGGCCCGTCACGATCACCTCAACCCCGCCGACGCCCTTCTCCCCAACGCAGACCCGGTTCAATGTCTGCTCCCCAACAATTACAAAATCCGGCTGGATATAGTCCCCATTCACGATGTACTCGGCCCCGGCGATGCCATTCGTCTCTTCGTCGGAGACCTCGTTCACGACTAGACGACCCCGCAGTTGAACGCCCGATCTCGCCAGCGCCACCCCGGCCATGACTTGCGCCGTCACGCTCGCCTTATCGTCCCCCGCCCCGCGACCGTACACGCGGCCATCCTCGATCTCCGCGCCGAACGGGGCATGCGTCCAAGCCGTCTCTTCTCCCGTCGGCACCACGTCGACGTGGGCGTTGAAACAGAGCAGCGGCCCGTCGTCTCCGAGTGTTGCCAGCAGATTCGGCTTTACGGCGTCAATCGCCTCCGTCCGAATCGAGAAGCCCGCCTCAGAAAGCGGGCGTTCGCAGACCGCGATCGCCTCTCGGACATCGCCAGGCGGATTGACCGATGGCACTCGAATCAGTGACCGCAAAAACGCGATCGTCTCGTCCTCGTCGATACTCGCCAGAACTCGCGCCGCATCCTCTTCTCGAAACGGTGTCCGTCTCACCATGCCCTCATCACCACTCATCGCGCGCACCCTCCCCTTTGCTGTGCGATCCCCGCCGATTCACACTTTCCGACGCCATTTTTCGCGACGCGCCAGTATACTCGTCACGATCGCGATCCCCGCGATCGCTCACATGGATTCATCGACGCATCTCAGGCGGATGCGCCGTACCCCGCAAAGGAAGGCCAATCATGGAGACTCCGGCCAAGCGCGTCGCAATGGTCCTCGCCAAAAACTTCGAGGATGTGGAAGCTACCGATCCCAAACAATATCTCGAAGGTCTCGGCGCTCGGGTCACGGTCGTCGGCATCGAGCGTGGCAGCATCGAGGGGAAAAAGGGCGCGACAATCCAAGCGGACGCGACGTTCGCCGACGTCTCACCCGACGAGTTCGCCCTCCTCGTGATCCCCGGCGGCGGGTCGCCCGAAAACCTCCGCATCGATGACGCCGCCGTCGACTTCACCCGCCGCTTCGTTGAATCCGGAAAGCCGGTCGCCGCCATCTGCCATGGTGCCCAGCTCCTCATTTCGGCCAAAGTCCTCAACGGCCGCACCATCACGGGCGTCAATAAAATTCGCGATGACATCGTCAACGCCGGTGCCCGCTACGTCGACGAACCTCTCGTCGAGGACGGCAACCTCATTACCTCGCGCGTCCCCGGCGACCTTCCCACCTTCGATGAAGCGATGGGCCGGGCGCTCGGAGCTGTTCCAGCCCTCAACGCTCCGTAAACCGCCGTGGATTCGCCGTCACGGACGCCCTCGGCCTGGGGCACGCTGCTAACCGGGGCGATCGGTCAACAGAGCGTCCTATCCAAGACCGCGGCCTTACTGCCCACCTTTGAACCGCCGTGGGAGCACTTGGCTCGCCTGTCTGGATGGGTCGTCTGGCTCGGTCACCCTCCCGCGCCTCCGTTCTCTGACCCGCCGCTCCTCCCGGCTCCGTCCGAGCTTCTTTGGGACGCTCCCGCGACCTCCCTGGCGACTGTGGCCGGTCTGTCCCTCAGGTATGCCCAGCGGCGCGGCGCCGTCACGCGCGCCGCGATTCAACGGCTCCTCCTCCGCGAGGGTCCCATCGCGGTCATCATTCCTGACGAGCCGCACCCGTCCTTATGTCCCGCGTTGAACGAGATCGCCGGCCTGGGCATTCCGCTCGTTCCTGGGACCGATGCCCTGGACGTCCGCTTAGCGTCGATCCCTAGCTTCGCAGCCCGCCTGCGCGGTCATGCCGCCCCCATCGCCCGACCGCACGATCCGTCGCTCGCATTTCAATCAATCGCCCCGGTCGACACCATCGGGGCGAATCCGCTCTCGTCCTTTGTCCTCCACCACGAGGGTGAGCGGGATGGTATCAGCGTCACCGGAGAACCAAGTCAACGGCTCGGTTTGGAAATCGGGGTTCGCGGACCAGCTCTCGGATTGGCCGAGACGATCGGGCTTGAAGCCTCCGCCGCCACGTATCCCTCATTTCTTGATGGCGTCACGAGCCGCCTCGAAGGTCATAGTCTCGAAATCGGCTGGGCGGGCAAAGCCAAGCCCGACCCTCCCGCCATCGGCCATGTCCTTCGCGCCTGGCTGATGGCCCTTGACGTCGTCGACCTCGTCGATGTCCGCCTCGTCTTCGCCCCGCCGACCGGACGCTCGGCGGTCCTCACCGACATGCGCGCCCGCGCCGCCGCCTTCCGCGAGTACCGCGCCGAAGCCCTTCGCGACACCACCCCCGGATGACGGCACTCCCTCTCCTTCGCGTCGAGCTACCACCAGGACAACGAGCGACGGCTCTTCGGACGTGACCAATCGAGCTGCTGTCCCGATGTCCAGATCCTTGTTTGCCAGCCTCGTGCTGTCTCCTTTGCCTGATTCGCTCACCCGTTCATGGGCGCAACGCTACGGACACATCTGGCAAATCCCGCGTGGACCCGTGGCGACCGTTCCGGTAGAGTGCGCCCAGCGCTACCACGTGGCCGCGGTACGTCCGATTATTCTCAATGAGGGCACGTCGAAACATGGCAGATCACGCTATTCCGCATCATCCGTCGACCGCGGGTCGTCCGGGGGCGTCCGCTGCCGCTGAGCGCGAGGCCGACGCCTGGCACCGGCTGCGGAACGCGCATGGATTCATCTTCGATATGGACGGTGTCCTCTATCGAGGAGACCAACCGCTGGCGGGCGTCTCCGACGTTTTCGATGCGCTTGCCGTTCGGGGGCGCCGCTTCATGCTCGCCACCAACAACTCGATGTCCACCCCGGCCCAGTACGTCGCGAAACTCGCCCGAATGGGAATCGACGTACCCGAGGATGTCATTTTGACCTCCGGCATCGCGACTCGCGATTACCTCCTCCAAACCCTCCCCCCGTCGTCCGGCATTTTCGTCATCGGCATGCCGGGCCTACGCGAACAGCTCTTCACCGATACCGCGTTCTATCCCGTTCAATATGGCGAGGAACGAGCCCAGGCCGTCGTCGTCGGCCTCGATCTCACCTTCGACTACGCTAAGCTCAAGGCCGCGAACGAAGCAATCCGCCAAGGAGCCATCTTCGTCGCCACGAACGTTGACGCCACGTTGCCGACCGAGGCCGGTCTCGTCCCCGGCGCCGGCAGCATCGTCGCCTCGGTCTCGACCGCATCCGGTCGGCAACCCGTCGTCATCGGCAAACCGGAGACACCACTCGTCGACCAAGCGATGCGGCACATGAACTTCACTCCGGATGAAACCGTCATGATTGGCGATCGCCTGGATACCGACATCCTCGCAGGCCAACGTGCCGGCATGCTGAGCGTCCTTCTTCTCACCGGCGTCTCCACCCGCGAAGACGTGGCTTCCTCGCCAACCCCGCCCGACCTCGTGCTGACAGATCTCCCTGCCTTGGTCGACGCCCTCGCCGCCGCGGCTCCTATGGCGACCGATGGATCGCTCAGCTAATCAGGGAGGGTTCCCCGAACAAAGCCAGCGGATTACCGCTGTCACTCTCTAGTGGCGCGTCACGGATAATTCGCGCCTCCGGCGTGGCACTGGTAGGGGCGATGCATGCGTCGCCCGGCACCGCCGCCGGTGCCGGAGGTACGAGCTATCCACCTGGCGGAACAGCGTTGACAATCCAGGAGGGCACCGTGGCACACGGCTGCAACGTTCAGGAATGTTCCCGGACCATCGGGTCAAGGCTCGCCCGGACTGCATCCGTGCGCCGCCGCTCCCGCCGATCGTCCAACGACACGGCATCGCGGTTCGAGCAGTTCGCCAGCCAACCACTGGACCGACTTGTCCGCGGCATCAACGATATCGCCACGCCGCGTTCACGTCACCTGGAGGAGTCATGAACCCCGACCCAGAACGCGTCCTCGCCAAACTCTATGCCGATGATGAAGCCCAACGGTACGCCGGATTGCCATCGGCCTAGCGAACTCGCAACGTCGATCGAGAAACGGGTCGCTTTCTCAATCTACTTGTCCGCGCGACCCAGGCCAAACGTATCCTTGAGCTCGGCTCATCGAACGGCGTTTCAACCGTTTGGCGAGCGTCTGCGGCATCTGAAGGCGGCGGATACGCCACCGGTACCGAGCTCCTACCGGAACGAGCAGCCGAGGCGAACGCCAATCTCCTTGCGTCTCGCCTCGTCGTCCGCCACCGTCCTTCCCGGCGACGCCAAACTCGTCGTTGCCATCTCGACGGTCCGTTCGACTTCGTCTTCATCGACGTCGAAATGGACGACTATCCCGACCTCTTTCTTGCCATCGTCGATCGGGTTTCCCCACAGGGCCTGGTCCTCGCCGACAATGCCCTTTCTCACGACCTTTCCGTCTACGAAGCGATACTCCGACGCCGCCCCGACGTCGAGACCTTGACCCTGCGAATTGGTCGCGGCCTCAAATTCACGATCAAACGTTCCGAGTCCCAACTCGGGGCCAACGATGACTAATACCGATTCCGGGTGATTGGTGGGTCTTCGCCCCTCGCGGGCCCGGGCCCCTTTCCCGCGCATCGGGCGGGCGCCCTCTGGGCAGGGTAGGGGGTGAGGGCAAAGGTCGGCGCTGACAACGCCGTGTATTCATCCGGATTCCGAATAAGACGTCTCCTTGCCCTCCTTCACCGCCTCTCCATCTGTCCCGGTCGATGACCGGATGCTCCTGGTCCGTCAACCGCCCCCGAATCCCCGTCGTGCCCTTAAGACTCGCGCGTCCCGCCCGATTCCCCTCAACGCGTCTTCATCCACTCTCCCGCGGGTCCGCTCCCTACTTGGGGCGCCACACTCTTTCCTGCCCGCCCCGTCCCTCAGCCAGCGCTATCCCCTGCCTCTCCCAGACCGTCCAATTCCAACATCGCCTCAACACCATCTCCACAACATAGGTCAGGATCGCCACCCCCTTGACAACCCCAATAAGCACATATATTCTATCTCCTAAGCGGCACCCATGGCATGATGGGCGGGCCTGGGCAGTGCCTGAATCTGCCCGGGGTGGTCCCCCGTCATCCGCACGCCCGGCACTCACCCGGGTCACCCCGAGTCCCTCCCCGTCGTCGGCTACCAGCCCCATCCCTGGGCCGACCGCGTATCGCGTCCCCCCCTGCCAGACCTCGTCCTTCTCCCGTCGTCCTCCTTCCGTCTTCCCCTCTCCCCTCTCCCCTCTCCCCTCTGGCGTCGTGTGGTTTGAGCGCGCGGGGCCGTCCGCACTGTGCCGGCGGCCTGACCGCGAGGGTATCCAGTTTCCGTTCGTCCATCGCTCTGTGACGACAGCTGAGAACTGTGCCCCTCCCACCCACGGTTCGGACCCACACCCGTCTGAGTCCCGAGTCCCGAGTCCCGAGTCCTGAGCCCTCCGCCCTCAATCCTGCTACGATGACGCTCCGGTCATCGTCGCTCGGATAGTCGCAAACCGCGGAAGTGGTCCCGGAACCTACCCTGAGGACAACATCATTGGCCGACATTGGGTTTGGCATTATCGGTCTTGGCCGCATCGGCTCGCTTCACGCCGACCACCTTTCGGGATCAATCCGCGGTGCCCGGTTAATAGCCGCCGCCGTTGACTCCGAAGACCGGTCTCGCATTCTCGCGTCGGCGACTGCCCCGTGTCCGCTCGTTGCGAATATTGACGAACTTATCTCACATCCCGAGATCGGCGCGGTCGTCGTCGCCTCGCCATCAAGCCTCCACCATCAACACATCGCCCAAGTTGCGGCCTCTGGTCTCGCGATCTTCAGTGAGAAACCCCTCGCCGACTCCGTCGCCGGCGGTCAATTAGCCGCCGAGGCCGTCGAGCGAGCCGGCGTTCCATTTCAAATCGGCTTTCAACGTCGCTTCGATCCCGGCTACGTCCGCGCCCGCGAGCTGATCGCGGCTGGCGCTATTGGCGACGTCGAGATGTTCCGAGGGATCACTTGTGACCGCATCCCGCCTGTCGATTTTCTTCGCACAAGTGGCGGTCTCTTTTGGGATTTAGCGATCCACGACTTCGACGCCGCTCGCTTTCTCACCGGCGACGAGATTGAGGCCGTCCACGCGGTTGGCACTGTCAAGGTCGAACCTGCGCTCCGGGACTTTGACGACATCGACTACGGCATCGTCACCCTCCGCTTCCGCGGCGGAGCTCTCGGCGTCGTCCAAACGAGTTGGCGCGCGCCCTATGGCTACGACATTCGCGCTGAGGTCCATGGCTCCGACGGTAAGATCATCACCGAAGTCGATGAAAAGGTTCCGCTCCACCTCTATGACGCCCGCGGCCTCGTCGTCGCTCGGCACGATCAGTTCGTCGAACGTTTCCGTCTCGCCTACCTGGCGGAACTCCAGGCCTTCGTCGATTGCCTGCACACCGCCACTCCCCCTTCGCCTGGCGTCTGGGACGGCCTGGCCGCTCTTAATATTTCAGATGCCGCGACGCGCAGTCGACGCCAGGAACGTTGGATTAACATCGATACCCACGCATGACGAGAGCCGCCCATCAACGTCGTCACCTCCGCCAAGCACGCCAGCCCTTGGTAACGCCGCTGGTTGAGGAAGGCTGACTTACGCGACTCGCACCAAATGTCGCTCCACCGGTCGTTCGCGTGGCGGCGCGCACACAGCGTCGGAAACCACGACGAGTTCGCTCCCAATCTGCCGCACGCTATCGGCCGGCAACACCCGGTTATCCTTGAAAAAACCTGGCGAAACCTCAATCCCCGTCAACCGGTAGGAGTCGTGTCCAAATCGCACCGACACAATCTGCCCAACGAAGACGCCGCCTTCCGTCAGAACCTTCCGCTTCAGCAGGTCTTCCAGCTCGATCAACTCGTCCCGCTGCGCGCTCAAAGCGAGTTCACTCCGGATCGTCGAGACATCGCTGACCGTCACGGCATCGTCCCCAAACGCGTGGACATCGCTGACGTCAACCAGTCCCGATGCCTTACTGCCAAAGAGCCCACCCCCTTGGTGGAATGAGAATCCGACGATTTCCTTCCGTGCGGGATCGAGATAGACATGGTCTACTGTCCCGAGCTTCGCGCCGTCCGCCAAGCTAACAACCGCTGTTCCCTTAACAAGCTTCGTGCTCACGCCGATCCTCCCCGGTGGTCGAGCTCGCCATTCTCCAGCGCGGGGTGTTCGTACACGGGTCTTCTCGCAGAATGCACCGTTCGTGCCACGATGTCAAGCATCGCGCTCGGTCCTCGCGCAGACCCATGGAACAACTGTGTCGCGGGACGGAAATGACAGCGATGCTCTAGCGTGATGGGCGCGAGGACTCGTCATCATTCGTCGTGTCGTCGCTACAACGGCACGCCCGGGCCCCCTGCGGTTCACCTGCCTTCGGCGCGGTCAGACCCGGGGGACGGTAGAATAGCCATCCGGCAACTCGAGGCGCCCAGCGCCGCTCGCGGGGAGTTATCAGCGTGGTATCCGCAAAGGCGCAATCAGCCTCACCGGGAACGGGAGAGGTCTTCGCCAACTACATCGGAGGTCAATGGCGTTCCGCCGCCGCTGGTGAGACCTTCGAGAACAGAAACCCTTCCAACACGACGGAGCTGGTTGGCCACTTCGCCGCCTCCGCCAGCGAAGACGTCGACGCCGCGGTCACCGCTGCCGCGGAAGCGGCCGAAGGTTGGCGACGAACCTCAGCTATCGCCCGCGCGCATGTCCTGCATGCCGCCGCGAATCTCCTTGAGGCGCGGGTTCCCGCTGTTGGCCGCGAGCTTACCCGCGAGGAAGGCAAAACGCTCAAGGAGGGCGTCGGAGAAACAACCCGCGCCGTCCAAATCCTCCGCTACTTCGCGGGCGAGGCGCAGCAGCCGAGCGGAGAACACTACCCCTCGATGAATCCGCTCACCCTCCTCTACACGGAGCGCGAGCCGATCGGCGTTGTTGGAATTATCACCCCCTGGAACTTTCCGATCGCCATCCCCGCCTGGAAGATCGCGCCGGCTCTGGCATTCGGCAACACGGTCGTCTTCAAGCCGGCCAGCCTCACTCCTCTCTGTGCCGTCCGCTTGGTCGAGGTTCTGGCGGAGGCTGGTCTCCCTCCTGGTGTCCTCAATCTCGTCACTGGCAGCGCTTCCGCCGTCGGTGATCCCTTGACTCGGGACGAGCGGGTCGCCGCCATCAGCTTCACCGGCTCGAACGCCGTTGGTGCCGAACTGCGCAAAATCGCCGCCGCCCGCGGCGCCAAGCTTCAACTCGAGCTCGGCGGCAAGAATCCCGCGATAGTTCTCGCCGATGCCGACGTAGATCACGCCCTCGGGCATGTCGTCGCCGGAGCGATGATGAGTACCGGTCAGAAATGCACCGCCACCTCCCGTGCTATTGTCGAACGCTCTCTTGTCGATCGCTTCACGGATCGGCTCACGGAGCGCGTAGCGGGCCTCAATGTGGGCGATCCCCTCCTCCCCGACACCCAGATCGGCCCGCTGATCAACGATGAAGCCGCCGACCGCGTTAGCGAGGAGGTCAAGCAAGCCGAAGCGGCCGGAGCCCGTCTCGTCGCCGGGGGTCAGCGACTGACCGACAACGGCCGGGGTAACGGCGCCTTTCTTGCTCCGACCCTCTTTGCTGACGTCGCCGCATCGTCCCGGCTGGGCCAGGAGGAGCTATTTGGACCAGTGCTCGGCGTCATTCCAGTCTCGGACATGGATGAAGCAATGGAGGTCGCGAACAATGTTCGCTTTGGCCTATCCGCCTCGCTCTTCACCCGTGATCTCGGGAAGGCGCTCGCGTTCGCTCAGAGCATTCAAGCGGGCATTGTCCACGTCAACAGCGAGACGGCTGGCGCGGAGCCCCACGTGCCCTTCGGCGGCATGAAGGGGTCGAGCTCCTATTCCCGCGAGCAGGGAAAGGCCGCTCGCGAGTTCTTTACGCAGTTGAAGACGGTCTACATCGACCCCCCACCGACACCGGTGGCGGAAGCTGAGCGCCGGGCGTCCGGAGCCGCCTAACCTCGGGGGTGACCCGAGGAATGTTCGCATCCTAACGGAAGGACAAAAAAGACATGTCGCAGTCCCAGTCCCGCCAACATGCCCAGGTTGAGCGAAAGATCGATGTCACGTGGGAGGGAGATCTTTCGTCCGGAAATGGAACTATCGTCGGCGGAACAAGCGGGGCGGTCGCGAATCTCCCAGTTAGTTGGCCGTCGCGCGTCGAAGCGCCCGCCGGGAAAACGAGTCCGGAAGAGCTTCTCGCCGCATCCCACGCCTCCTGCTACGCGATGGCGTTAGCCTACGAGCTAACCGGCCGCCGCACGCCGCCCGAGCGTCTGCAGGTCAGCGCCAATATCGGTCTTGACCCTAAAGTCGGCGGCGGCTTCGAAGTCAGCTTTTCCCGTCTTACCGTCACCGGGCAAGTGCCTGGCATCGACCAGACCGCCTTCACGGAAGCCGCGCGTCAGGCCGAGCAAGGCTGCCCAATCTCCAACGCCCTTCGAGGCAACGTCGAGATCCTCGTTGACGCCAAACTCGCCTAGCCACGAAACCTATGCCCGCGGACGGAACGCGTCTAAACAGCTTGCGTGGTCATAAAAAGTGCCGCGTCTGTTGGCACGGTCGGTGCGTTGGTGCGATGGCGCATGGGTTGAAACGTCTTGAAGGAAAAGGAGCGATTCGATGCGAAAATGGACATTGGTTGCGTTAGCGGCGGTTGTTGTCATGGCACTTGGCGGGTACTTTGGTCTCGGCGGACGCGCCAATGCCAGTGCCTCCGGATGCGAAGACTGGGTCAACCAAACAAACGATCGGGTCGACACGGCTCGCACACTTCTCTACCCCTCAGACCGACCCGACGCCTTCCAGGGATCGGCGCAACAGGCGTCGCAGGAGCTGGCGTCCTTGGTCCAAGATCAGCAAGGCAGCGAGCCCCCCGAAAATGCGGGTCAGCTTAATGACGACCTGATTGAGGCGATGTCAGATGGAGCGGCGGGGCTTTCCGCCGGGGGAACGACCGGAGCCATCCAAGTAACCTTCGCGAAGTCAATCGTCTACAACGCCGACGCGCGGCTCGTTTCGTTCGTAAAGACCTGCTAAATCACGGTTGCTTCGTGCTACTAGGAGGTTGACCGGCGGGGCCACCGGAACTAGTCGGTGGTCCCGCCGTGTTCGACTGGCACCGCCTACAGAAGCTCGTTCCTCGCCCCCCCACGACGATCCGAACCAATTGCATCCCACACCTATCGCAGGGATAGAACCCACCGCGACCGTAGACCCGCAACTGCTGTTGGTTACGTCCCTCGGCACCGGTGGCGTCTTGAAACGACGAAAACGTCGTCCCGTGGTTGGCTATGCCACGTCGGAGTACGACGCGCATCGCTCGATGCAGACGCCGTACCTCGGCCTGACTGAGTGAATGTGCTGGGCGTTCCGGATGTAAACGCGCCAGAAACAGCGCTTCGTCAACGTAGATGTTGCCGAGGCCGGCGACTAACCGCTGATCAAGGAGCACGCTTTTTAGCCTACCCGACCGAGATTCGAGCGCGGTCTGGAGTCGCGTCGCCGTGAACGAGGTGACAAGTGGCTCCGGCCCAAGCCGACGAGCCAATGTAGACCAGTGTCGCGCCTGCATGTGTACTACCCGTCCGAACTTTCGCTGATCACTGAACCGAATATCATGACCGTCATCGAGTTCCAGAGCGAGGTGCTCGAAACGTAGCGGTGCCGCATCGCGCAGCACCACGGTCAGACGCCCCGTCATCCTCAGATGGACGACCAGGGAACTGCCGTCATCAAGAACCAGCCGCAGATATTTTCCCCTTCTACCTATTCGATCGATTCGCTGGCCGACGACTCGTCGCGCGACGGCCGCGACGCCTTCATCTCCCATAACGGCAGCAAAGCCACCGGTTCGTAGCGCGGTGATCGTACGCCCGACGACGATTGGGACGAGGGAGCGGCGTAATGTTTCAACCTCGGGGAGTTCTGGCATACTAGGCTAAACTTTCCCAGGCGAGCGATGTCCCCTTCGAGCGTATCACGCGCCCGACGACCGGTTGATCCGCTCGTTGGATATCCAGCCGAGGAGATCCGCCTTTCATGACCACTTCAACATCCTTTGGTAGCTGTATCTTCTGCCGCATCGCTAACGGAGACCTCGCAACGGAGTTCGTTGCCGTGAGCGAGCACGCGGTAGCCTTTCGCGATCTTGCGCCCCAGGCTCCCACTCATGTCCTTGTCGTGCCCCGACGGCACGTCGCTAGTCTTCACGATATTGTCCCGGAAGACGGCGTGCTTGTCGCGGACACGCTGCAACTGGCAGTAGAGGTCGCGCGCCGCGAGGGCGTGATCGCTGGCGGATTCCGCGTGCTGACAAACGACGGGCCCGACGCCGGCCAAACGGTCGATCACCTCCATTTCCATGTCCTTGGAGGACGGCGTCTCCATGAGCCCCTCGGGTAAACGGCCGCCAATAGGAGTCGGACGATGGACGTGAGCATTCGTCAACGGCTTGAGGATGACCTCAAGACTGCGATGCGCGCCGGAGACCAAACGAAGCGTGACACGATTCGCTACATCCTGGCCGCGATCAAGAACGCCGAGATCGAGCATCGCGGTGCCTTGGCCGCCGACGGCGAGCAGAGCGTCCTCAAACGTGTAGCGAAGCAGCTCAGCGACGCGGTACATCAGTTCCGGGCTGGTGGCCGCGAAGATCTGGCCGCGCGAGAGGAGAACCAGCTGGCCATCCTTCAATCGTATCTGCCGACCGCTCTCACCGACGAGGAGATACGAACGCTCGTCGCCCAAGTGATCGACGACGTCGGTGCCTCCGGGCCGAAGGACATGGCCAAAGTCATGCCGGTCGTGATCGAACGCGCGGGCAATCGAGCAGACGGGCGGCGACTGAGTGGGGCCGCGCGATCGGCTCTCGCCCGTGAAGATTGAGCTCGGCTCCTCGTCCTCTACAGCACCCCGGCGCTGAAGCATCACCAATGGAGCTTGAGCTCGACGTTATCGTGAACGTAGCCCTCCCTCCCGAGATCGTTCCTCACGTCTTGGACGAACTCGTATCGTTCATCCTGCAGGCAGAAGACGCCTCGGGAACGTGGAACATCGCTGTGGTCCTGACTGACGATGAACACCTGCGGACCCTCCATCGCGACTTTATGGGGATCGACACCGTAACTGATGTGATGACCTTCCCGGTCACTGACCCAGGCTCAGAGGTTAACATGGGAGCCGGTGGCGACATTATCGTCTCGGTCGACCGGGCTGCCTTTCAGGGGACAGACTTCGGCAACAGCGTGGCAGAGGAAGTTTGCTTCCTCGTCGTGCATGGTCTGCTGCACCTCTGCGGATGGAACGACTCGACCGACGCCGAGCGGTCGCTCATGCTTGATCGCCAACGCCAACTTATTGTGGAGTTCGAGCGACGCTCCAGAACCAGCTGACGGGACACCTACAAGGCGTCAGGCATCGCGACCAACGCCCGACGCAGAACATCTGCCGCGTGGAGTGCGGATCGTCGCTGAACCTCGTCGAAGGTAGCTTGGAGGGGGAATGACTCTTCGACGACGAGCGCCACGGCAATGGCAATGGTAACCGTCGCTTCAAAGAGCCCTCTCTCGCCAGTGACGTAGGACGCGGATACGCTGATCCCCACGGTCGTGGGGAAGCGCTCCATGGCGGCCTTGGCCAATTCTGAGGCAGGCGAGGCCGGTTCTTGCAAGGCGGGGAGTGAGACGCATCCCCGAACGACGTCGGCGGCCTGAGGGGAGCTGAGGAGAAGCGCGCCGAACCGGCCACCGGTTCCCACCTCCGAAATGGAGAGGGTTAGACGGTGCTTTCGGAGGAGCGAGGTCAACGCTGAAGGAAGCGAGACATCATCTTCAGCGTAGGCATACGGTAGGAGACGCAAGCGAACTTCATCGCGAGCTGGGCGAAGCAGAGCGTCGGCCTCGGCGGCGGAAGGGCCGGTCGCTGTGATTATGACATGAACCCCATCATCCTTGGCATAGGTGGCAACCACCGGTCGGTCTCGCTTGATGAGGTCATCGAGGAGCTGAGCGACCGCCGATTCGCCGATGCCGAGCGTCTTGATCGTCGTGGAGCGGACGCTGCGCGACGGCAGCAGCGGTTGGAGACGCGGCACGGCCTGCTCTCGCCACATCCGGTACATCTCCCGTGGAACGCCCGGCATCGCGATGAATATGGTGTCATGGAAGCGGACGAACCAGCCCGGGGCGGTACCTACTGGATTGGGTAACGCTACAGCGGCGGGTATCAGCCAGGCTTGCTTGGCGTTTTGGTCGGCCATGGTCAAGCCCCGGCCGGCGAAAAACGCCCGAATCTCGTCCAGTAAGTGTGGGTCGACCTCTGGTGTCTCGCCAACGAGCTCAGCGATGGCCTCGCGCGTAAGGTCGTCGTCGGTAGGTCCGACTCCGCCGGTACAAATGACGAGATCCGCCTTGATCGAGGCGGTCCGAAGGGTGTTGATAAGGCGGGGCCGGTCATCGCCGACTTGGGTTACGTGGAGTAGCTCTATACCGAGACCGACGAGCTCCTGAGCGAGGAACGTAGCGTTGGTGTCGGTCAGATACCCCTGGATCAGCTCACTTCCTATCGAGATGACGTGGGCACGCATGGGTGACACTCGCCTCATTCATCTCGGAGACGGACGGAAGGGGGTCGCGGTGAGACGCCTGCTGAGTCGGTTCCGCGGATCCGCGAGAGAGGAAGGGTACCCTCGGAGGGGATCGAACCCCCAACCTTCTGGTTCGAAGCCAGACGCTCTATCCATTGAGCTACGAGGGCGAGAACAGGGAGACCCCGGCCGCGACGCGGGCGGAGTATAGCAGCCGTGCCCAGTTGCGTCATTGACGATGAAGCGGACCGGGTCGTAGCTTGTTCGGTGGAGGAATAGCATGTCAAAAATGATGCCCGGTATGATAGGGCAGCTCAGAGGCCCGCAGATGAAAATCGGGGCAGCGCTGCTGGTTGTAGCGGCGATCATCGTCGGAGTGGCGATCACCGTCGGGGACCCGTGGTCTAGACCGATCAACGGCGTCGGAGGACTCTGCTGGTTGGTGGCCGCAGGTCTCCTCGCACTGTCTGTCCGAGGTGGCGAGCGGCAGGCAATCGGGTGGCTAGCGACGGTCGGAATGGTGGTTGTGCTGGTGATCGCCATCCGGCCGAGCAATCTCGTCGCGGCCATCCTTGGGTTCTCGGTCGCTGGGGCGCTGATCGCGGTCATCATGCGTGACCGGCCAATTCGGTGGGCGCTTCTCGTCGCCGCGATGTGGCTGCCGGCGCATCTCGCGCTCGCGGTTGGCCGAGTCGCGCTCCATGGAGGCGGAACTGTCCGAACCGAGCCACCACCAACGGCCGCGCTGGTGCCAATGGCGATGATCCTCGCGGCCGGCGCGGGAGGCTTGGTCATCGTTTGGCTGCGGCGCCGCTTCGTTCGAGGACGTGCGGCCAACTTATACGCGGCGCCTGGGCGCTGATGGTGGTTAGCCCAAGGGTAAGGACATCGGCATGCGTCGATTCGCCAGGAAGGTGAATGTACGTGAGGGGTGCCTTACGGGGCTCGAACCCGTGACCTCCGGTTCCACAGACCGGCGCTCTGCCGATTGAGCTAAAGGCACCATAGGGGAGGACGAGGAAGGGGAGTAAGCCGAGTTCTGTTCGTGACGGTCATCTCTCTCGGTCCCAGGGGACCGGCCACCTCGTCGCCTGGGTGGCTGCTCTCGACTTCCGGCCTTGGCGAGCAACCTGGTAGCGGCCGTGTCGGAGATTGCTGCGGGGAGGATTGCCCTTTTCACCCCGCGGTTTCCCGCGGGTCTTGGTCTCTGTTGCTCTCGCGCGGCGAACCGCACGCCAATCTGGACTGTCGACGCCTGGCGGCGCCTCCCCGGCTTTCACCGGGCACCCTCGCTCTATGCAGCTCGGACTTTCCTCTGACCCGAAGGCCAGCGACCATCCTCCCTGCCTCGTCCTCGGTTGTTAACGTACACCAGCGGCGCAACATCCGGACGGGGCCGTGCGAAGACGCGGCGCGGCGATCTCCCGGACCATTGCGCCACCGGTCGGAAACGCGGTGCCGAAGGGGAGATTTGAACTCCCACGAGCTTTCGCTCACTACGCCCTGAACGTAGCGCGTCTGCCGATTCCGCCACTTCGGCTGGGTGCGTCCCGATTCTGCCCCCGTGGAGCCGACCGTCGGACTCGAACCGACGACCTGCTGTTTACGAAACAGCTGCTCTACCAACTGAGCTAGGTCGGCCCGCGGGTTCGCTCCGTTCGGAGGCGAGCGCGATTGTAGCACGGGCCGGAAAGAGCGGGCAACGCGCGCGGCCCCGATGTCAGGGCGATCGCATCTCATGCGTTGAGGATCTTGAGGAGGTAAGCGTCGTTCCAACCGGCCATCAGGCGCTGGGCCTTGATCCCGACCTTCGCGGTGCGCTCCCGACGCAGGAGGTTGAGCGCGA
>JAABUS010003435.1_pt1 | contig 25755 bp, 39 predicted proteins | sample 5560161 | NCBI WGS metagenome assembly JAABUS01 (sample SAMN10711885, study PRJNA513376) | rock metagenome | isolation source: Antarctica rocks | place: Antarctica: Victoria Land, Trio Nunatak nord | collected 2016-01-04
CACCCACTCACTCACTCACTCACTCACTCACTCACTCACTCACTCACTCACTCACTCACTCACTCACTCACTCACTCACTCACTCACTCACGTGGCACACGCATTGATCTATATTCCAGACAAGACAGGTGGAGTCACCTGCACTAATCTCAAAGTCATAATATTCATGTTAAGCTTGTTTGGTCTTACAGGCCCGGCTGGCCTTCTGGCAGGTGCAGAGAAGCTGGCATTCACATCCATCTTGGCTGGAGTTGCTGTCCTTGGCCTGCAGGTAGGTTTATGCACCCTCAACTTCCATACACTTTGCCAGACACTTTAAGTGCATTGTGCTTAAGGCTAATCTTATATTTTTGCAGTCAGCTTGTTCCTTGTCACTGTTGCTTGTGTAACTACTTCACGTATCATGATTCACTCATTGCAATTGGGGTCAATGCAGTCTAGAGATATTTGCATCGCTTGACTGCCAGCATGCATGCCTCAGCAGCACTCCCCACTCTTGATGACATGCAAGACATGCAGGGTGATGCCAACATGCTGCTTCACTGCTGCCGCAAGGACATGAATGCTATCTGCTGCCCTCACACCTGCATCAGTCTGTTCAAGAGAATAAGAGCAATAATTACCTTTCCTCCATCCTCCTACATCTTTGCTCACCTAAAATATCTCCGCAATGTTGAAACACGTTTTGACTGTCCCCAGAAGTTTCTGATTGTAGATTTTTGATTGTAGTGTAGGATCAAACATTCTGAGTTAAAGTGCACGTATTGGGATTGAGAAGAGCCTTTGCTACACAGGTGAAGGACTACGGCTACATACCAGCAGCTCTCCCTGACGCAAGGTGTTTTGGCGATTCTGCCCCTTCCTCTTCCTCTGCATTCTTGTCCTCGTCAGCAGACAGCAGCAGCAGCCAACAAGCTCCCACCCTCTTTGTGAGCCGCCTCTCTGAGATGTCACAAGCAGCCTCACAAGGATCACCCTTCATGGCCAAAAGCAACCTGGTAGCTTCATCACCCAGCAGTGCATCACCAGCTTCTGAAGAAGAGGAAGACAAGGCGGCTGCATCAGCACCTTCACTGAAAGAGTCTGCAGCACAGTCAACGGAAGCTGCCAAGAAGGGAGCAAAGGACTTGTTTACCACGCTGAGAGCGACCTACAACTCTGTGGCAGAGACCATCAGTGAGCTGGACTTTAGTCCCCTGGGGAGACAAGCTATCTTTGTCAAGTATGTTTCATAGTAACAATAATAACAATAACAGTAATAATAATGACAGTAATAGTAGTGATAATGATGATAATAATAATGCTAACCATAATAATAAATTAACAATAATAATAATGATAGTAATAACAATAACAATAATAATAACAATAACAATAACAATAACAATAACAATAACAATAACAATAACAATAACAATAACAATAACAATAACAATAACAATAACTATAACAATAACAATGATTATGATAGTAATAATAAAGTTGCTTTCCAGCTCATGATGAGCTAGGTACGTACGTTTCATGGCGTACAGTATTGTGTTGAGGAGTTGTGCTGATTGGATCCAAACTTGGGAAGCATGCATTTTGCAGACAGTACACCAACTTGGAGATAGTGCTGAGGGGCAGTTGATCTGGTGCAGCCATGCTAATGTTCTGAACAGCATATGACTTGAGTGGTATGGCATATGACTTGAGTGGACTTTGTGTGCATGCTTGTCACTTGTGCTGTCAATTCACACGGCAGCAGGGCTCCTGTGATTTGGTACCACAGCTGATGTGCATGCACGCACTAACACAAGGTGTTGCTCATGGCCGTCGCGCTCCTGTCCCTATCACAGCAAATAACCTCAGGGGTTTCCACAGCAGACATCCTCCCCTGCAATATGTCCTATACTAGCTCATGTCACAGCAAGTATCTTTTGTTTGCTTGTGAACTGATTCCTGTGATGTATGCAGGGACACGTTGGGCGCTGGCTTTGCAGGCCTAGGCAAATCAGCAGCTGTGCTGTCACAGCAGCTGGCACAAGATGTTACCAAAAGCACACAAGCAGGCACTTCAGAGCTGCAGAACCGCAGCGAGGAGGTGTACAGCGGTGCAGTGGATGGCCTATCCAGCTCAGACATCAACTCTGTGGTGGAGGAGATTGAGCATGAGGCAGTTGTGCTGAAGAGGGCATTTCAAAAGGCCCTCCACAGGGCCATGGGCTCTGTTGCCCTGCTTGGTATGCTTTCATGCACATTGAGCAGTGCAGCATGTGTCTTTGCCTTTCTACTTTGATAGGAGAGCATGCAATGTAGCTTGTTCCTTGTGTCAAGCATCAAGGTTCTTTTTGTTGGTAGAGCAAAATGATTTCATACAATTGGAGAACACAGTCCTTGATAGCATTCCATGAAGATTGGTGGCATACGACAGGGAAACCATCCAGCTGGCCTACAGCATCTTGATGCTGCTTTAACTGCAATGAGTTGCAGTACAAGCTATGTGTGTGTACCAAAGAAACAGCTTGTGTGTGTGCAAGCTTCAGCAGATGCTGGATGTGTCAATTTGTTGTATACCATGCCCAAGGGCTGCAGTGGCAGGGTGGAGCGACGATTTGGTGTTTGCTGCAGGTGCCCCGTCTTTACAGGACACATATCACTACAGCTCCACTTCCGCTTCTGCCACCCCTGTTGTGCAGCAAGCCTCCATGACAAATGCAAGACCAGTGCACCACAGGCGTGTGCTGCAGCCTTTGCTTGGCGGAGTTTCTGTCCATCAGTCGCCGCAGCCTCAAATGGAGGTTGCCTTGGTAGCTGGCTGCGCAGCAGATCAAGCTATCTCGTCACAAGCCTTCCTACTTCCTCCTCCAAACTCCTTCAACCATGCGCAAGCTCCGAATCGGCACTCACAGCCGCTTTGGGATCAGCAGGAGGTGGCGCTGCGCGTTTTGGAGCTCAGTGTGCGCTCCATGAGCGTTCCGCTAGCGCAGGTCAGCATAGAGTTCCCAAGCCTGGATTTGCATCGGCTGCTGGTCGAGGCAAACATGATGATGATGGGAGCTGCCGCCACGAACGCCGTATCCGCTGCCAATAACGTCAATGCCACCCTCGGCAACGCCATTCAGCAGCTGCGCGTCACCGTCGACACCCTCAAGCAAACGGTGAACGACGTTTGCACAATAGCGCACAGAGACCGCGTTGACCTCAACCGGCTGTACAAGGCTGTGGCGAACCTGGACATGGTCTTGGGTGGCGCCAAGTTGACGGCTTCGAATGTTGAACTGACACCATTAGCAACACAGCTTGATGATGCGGCGGCCTCCATTAAGGCAAACGAGTCTGGTGTGGAAGCAGAGCAGTTAGCAGGACGCCTTGTCAAGGCTGCCATGAGTAAGCTTCTATCCTCCAAATCACCCGATGCTTGAGTAATTTTGATGATGCATGCAAGCTGGCAGCTGATGGTCAGCCTCATTTGTTGCCCCAGATGCAATAAGCCTGCATCTACCAATTGTGATGCTGCATGTTTCCCCCTGCTGCTGATTGTGTAGTACACAAATTATCCATAATACACATCTCACTGGTTTTTTACTGCTGGATTTTAGGCCTCCCTTGGTTGACTGTTGAGCAGAAGCAACTTTATGTTGGTAATAATGCATGCGCAGCTGTCAAATGACAAACACACAGATCATAAAAATGTTGCAGCCAGTCCTAGACCGCTTCTGCTGCACCTTCAGAGAAACACTGATAGCCTTATGCAGGGCAGCAGTCACAAGTTCTGGTGGAGTCATTAGATGCATGTAATTTCTGCTGATTTCTGTTTCGTTTCTGAGATCAATATCACCTCTGATCCAAATCTGCCTCTGATCCAGATCACCTCTGATCACCATCTGACTCTGCAGGCCTGCGAGACACAAGCAGCAGCATCTCTGTCACTGCCACCCTGGAAAATGCTCAGAGGATTGTCAGCAAGATCCCAGAGACGGCAGCTAATGAGGAGGACATCGCTCCTCTTCTTCAGGAGTTTGAAGACCTCACCTCACAACTACAAGCAGAACTGGACAAGCTGTCAGCTGTCACCAACAACCTGGGCCCTTCCAGCTTGTAACAAAGGCCACAAGATGTGCTGAAAGCTACAGCAACTGGTCAATGAGATAAGTGAGCAGCAGTGAGTTATTGGCTTGAGCTACAGCAGCATAATATGCAGTGTCTTGAAGGCGAAAGTCTCTCTAGGAATGGTGGGAGAGTCATCTTGCAGCCACCTCTTTCAGGTGCCTACTTGAGCAAGGCTGCAAAAGTGGACTTCCAGGTGCAATGTGACATGAGCACAGCTGTAGAAGCCGACCTATGCTGCAGAGGAGTGCTGTGAGAAACATGCTGTTTGAGCTTGATGCAAGGCCTAGTGATCTAACAGGATAAATGTGAGAGGAAGATGCTTTGCAAATTTCGCCATGTTTGTGTGAAGTTTCTGCTGTGACACCATGTTATGCAGACGTCAGTGTGTGAGGCAATGCAAAGCTTTTTGTACCAGAAAGCAGTGACATGTGGTTGCTACGAGCAGCAAAGTTGCTCAGCGTTCCTGAAAGTGTATCTAGATTGCACAGCTGGGCGTGCTAGATTGTCCTGTGCTGTTGTCTGACATGGGATTATCAATTGTGAATTCTGAATTTCAGCGATGCTGCATATGCGACATATGTATTTTATCCTGGTTTTTCTGTGAAGTTAGTGGTTGTCTTTTGGGAGCATGGTTGCTAAGAATTTGTGGCAGGCATTCTTTGTATCATAGCACGCAGGGTGGCTTTCCTTAGTGGTATAAATACGATGATCAGTTCCCGAAACTGCACTCTTCACGCAGGGTGGCTTTGTGCAGCGGTACATTTACAAATATTGCGACCTGTAACTTTACCACGTCTGATGGCTGTTGCAAAAGTGCTACACCCACTGTCGAGGAGGACTCACATGTCTGCCAGTGACGTTGGTCTTGAGCCATAAGTACATGGTGCAATAAAACATGACAGTATCACAGACAATTCTTGCAGATAACTGCTGGATAACCTCGTTCAAACAGTAAGAAGTCCACGTGACACACAAAACAATCTATATAGTACATAATGAAAGCAGCGACGCTGCATCATACTGAAGATGAGCTACAATGTGCACAAAACACCGTACTGTTCCACCAGCCAAATTGTGGATCTCAGTATACACAATCACTGTTCACTGCCAGGGCCAGCACGCAACACCCCCACAGCGCATGTGAAGCCATGTAGAGCTGTTGTCCTAGCAATCTGCCCAATCTCACCTGCATTCCACCACACGAACTCCATGCTAGTTTGGAGTTTGGCGGATGCAACATGTGGGCACAAGGTCCAAGCATGACAGATCTGCGCTAAAGCACAACTGTATGCTGCTTCACCAAGGTTGCAATGCAATAAGTATGCTGGCACTATAGTCAACAGACAGCTCTACCTGGTGGGAATAACCAGCTGCAGCACGCCTACAAGAAACTTTTCCACTCATGCACAAGAATAGCGCAGTCCGGGACACCGTCTCTATGTGAATCAACAACTGTGAATGCAGTGTCATCAGGTCTTGCTCCAATACGCAGAATGCCATGTGCAAGTTCACAGCTGCCACGCTGCGGTACTTTGCTGCTCTTTCAACCTGAGATATGAAAGCTACACGCCATTGTAGAGCTTCTATGATATTTCAATTTGTATGCTCTTACCATTGCAGAGGAACCCAGATGAGGGCACAGGAATGAATTCTGCAATCTTGCGGCTGTCATAGGAAAGCTCGTTGAACAAATTGCGCCCTCTGCCATTGCATGTGAAGATAAGGGCGCCAAATGCTTGCCCTAGGGACTTTCCCTCCATGCTTGCCTGCAAATGCATCTTGTTCAAGTCAGTAAAGCTGTTTCTCAACCTGGTCTACACCACAGGCTTGACACAAGACAGTGATCAATTTTTCTTTTGAAGGGGGAAATTCATGAAACAATTTCAAATGATTTTGGAACACTTTTTTGATTTTGTCCCAAGTTGGATATGCTGACAGTCCTTGTTTGAGTCCTCCTTTGAGTCAGACATGCCAGCAAACAGGACCTTGAGTAATGCAGCACAAGGATGTATGACGGCATGGCATCCTTCACCAGACAGAAACAACTTGCAATCACATATGTTTGACCTTGCTGAGTGCAATCTGAAGGTGGATGCTGCCATCAATAACAATGCATAGCATCGTCACAACTTGTGCACAGAAAACAGAAGTTGCATACCTGCAGTTCCCGCCTTTTATATGCTAGAGCATGATTTTGCAGATCCTGTTTGGCCCCCTCCTTATCCCTCACCTGGAACAGCAACCATGATGTAACAATTTATGAGTATTAAAAAAAATGTACATTCCTCACCTGAAACAGCAACCATTATGACCTGCACCTAAGTTGCATGACAACAGGGCCTGGCTACAATGACCAGACTCTTGTGCAAGCTTTTGGAAGGAATGAGAAGCAAGCGATGGCTTCCTTGTTTAACACAGCACCAGCAATGTTGGCAAGGGTAAGATGAAAGGCCAATGCAAAGACAGCATGTGTTGCATGTGCTTCAGGTTTCGAACTTGCTTGTTGCCTCTGGGTATAGCCAAAGGTTGTGAGACTTTAGCATGCTGTGCGCTGTGCATTGACACCTTTCCCTGGCAAACCCTAGATGTTGACTCATTGTGCATTATATTGACTCATTGTGTGTTATGAACAGCTCCATGCAACAGCTACCTGGCCTGTGAAGAGAAAAGAAGAAGAAAACACATGACAAGTACAGTCTGATATGCCACGGTGTGAACCTTTGGGTGAATGTGCACAGAAAATGTGATCTCTGTTCCCTTCCAAAAAGGTGCAAATTGCATGTAGGGATCATGCTTTGCATTGTGCTGCGACTGATGTTGCCCAAATTACATTGCAGCACGAGTTGACAGCCTTCAGCTTGACAAACTTGAAACCCCTCTTCCTGTTTTCACATATGAAGGAATTGCATGCTAACAGAAAGTGTCCCAAGCGTGAAAGTTGCTAGTACAGTACTAGCGATCCAATTGCAACAGTACAAGCCCGTTTGTTTTGTGCTGACTCCAACAGCATTTTGCACATTGAACGCAATCCCCTGCACAGTCTGTTTTCATGGGTTTGGGTTTCACAGGTGAGAGGTTAGAGAATGGGGCTCACCATGAATCTGATCCTCTTGCCAACCCCAACAGTCTCCCCCACAGCAATTGCACCCCCTTTGGGGTCCATCCCTATGATTCCCCTGATCAGGAAGTCATTTGCATCTAGCTCTGACTCATCCTTGAAATCATCCGGCGCCACAGCCAAAGTCAGATTATTGCTCACATCCTCTCTGCACATGCACACACAGTGTCACTTGTTGCTCACATCCTCTCTCAAGTTCACATTGGCAATCCGGGCACTGTTTGCAAAACAACACAAGTGTACAAATCTAGCTTGTACATGAATTTCATCTGCTTTTTGCAGAACAACAAAAATGTACAAATCTAGCTTGTGTGTGAATTTCATAAGCAGCTGCGGCCCTGCAACAGTCTTAGGGTACAGGCCGAAATATTACCCTAAACCCTGAATGGATTTTGGCCAGGGTGACAGTGACATAACCCTATGCTGTCAATTTGCTTTGTTTGCTTTTGTTGACAACACGGTGCCATCAAGACAGGACACAAGCACACCTGTGTCTGGGTATAGGCCTGTGCTTGGCACTTCAATTCTTGGCACATCATGTGTGTACCAAGATCAAGCTGCAGTCAAAGGCAAGCTTGTATAAGAAACAGAGTGTCACCTGTCATCTTTGGTGGTGAGAGAGCAGAGGTCATGTTGAAGGGCAGCCAGGGGGGGCATAGCCTTCCAGCTGGGCTGACCCACCCCCCTCACCTACATACCCACAGACAGACGCTGGTGACAATGACTGGCAGGACCAAGGGTTCCTTTCAGCTGGCCTGAAGTGCCAACCACACATACATACAAGTACGCACACATACACAAATGCATGCACATACATACATACAGATGTTCACATGCACACATGTTTGGTGTCTGGAATGATTTGCATCACCCTTAGAACCCATGCATGCAAGAAGATCAGGGATTAGTGTTTAGTGTTAAGACAAGAAAAAAGGACATGAGCTGATATCCGCCCACACGCACTGCACATGATTGCATGTTTGCAGTTAGCCTTCTCTCTCAAACCCATGACAGATGGCACATGTATACTTAAGCAGGCTTCATGTTGCTCTGACAATAGTTGGCTGTGATGGTGACAAAGCAGCTCACATGGAAGCAAGCCAATATCAAGACGTAACATTGCACTCATGTATGTATGCAGACCATATACAAGCTTGCTTGTAGGCCACATTATGTCTGCACAGTCAGCCTTCTGTACCTGTCCACTGCAATTGTAGACACTCACAAGCTCAACTTGAATGCGTCTAATCAAGTGGACTGATCTGCACAGTCATCTACCTACTGCACTAGAGGGAGGACACTATTCCATTAATTTGTCTACCAAGACAGCAGACTGACCTGCATGATGATGTTGTTCTCACACTTGTCCACCAGCCAGGTCGTATCAGTGATACATGTGTCTACCAGGACAGTAGACTAACCTGCATAATGATGTTGTTCTCGCACTTGTCTACCAGCCAGGTGGTATCAGTGAGGGGCCGGCAGCCTTGGGCCACAATGGGCTCAATCCTGACCGGACCTTGCAAACTCAGCACTGCTGCACCTCCCTGAAGCCACATGCATCACCTCAGTAAGCGTTAGTCATGTGTGCATATGTGTCATGACCAGCAGCAGATGTGACAAGCTGTTGATGGGATGGAACAGATGTAAGTCATGCCGTGCTGGTTTTCGGTATTTATTTTCGGTTTTTCTTGTGTTCCTTGATGCAGAAGTTGGTACTGCTGCCCCCCCCTTGGCCACCTGGGGACATGTGGCCTGGATGAGTAAGCATCAGTCAGACAGCCCCTTAGTAAACTGTCTTACAAGGTTCACAGTCAGGCTCGACACTTCGATGGGCTTCATGCTGATTGCTTATGAACAACTTTGTGCTGCTATTCATACCATGTAATTCAGCGGAATGTAGAGTGCGTTATCACAAATTGCTGTTGGTGTGCTAAGTGGCAATACAGGGAGCTCCTTGGGACTGTATGCACCAAGGGGGCCAACACATGTTTGCTATGCAAACAAAATGAATGCCCTCCCTTCTAGCCAATTGTTGATCACATGTATGAGCATCATTGACGCCTCTGGCATAAGGTGCCTAATACAGCGCAGTCTTTCTCATTCCATTTACCAAGATGAAGCAAACGAACACTAGTAACTATGAATAGCGCAGCCTTTTGTTACTGACCTTCGCAAAGTATATATTAAACATGATATATTAAACAAGATATATTAGACATTATATATTAAACATGATGATGCCTTACCATCATGATACCATCATCAGATTGGTTGCTCTTGTCGGCCGACCAGCACCAAAGCGCTCGCTTGGCTGTCTGAGTGGCTGAACTCACAAAGCCACCAATCTTGGAGCCTTCAGGATAAGCATAGTCCAGGCCAGCTAGCAAGTCAGTTACCCTGTGAAAGGTTGGGTCTGCCACGACTACAAAGCTGGTGCTGTGGTCTGATGACATGTCTATTGATGTGTGCATGAAGTCTTGCCAGGTCTCCTGTCGTGCGTCCGCATCTCGAACCTCCTGATTGCTCATATGGTGTGCAGTCACCTGGACCTGCAGTCAACATTCCACCTGACTCTCATGCCCTATCTGGTGATCCCTGAATCCTGAGCTGACTGGTTCTCTACATATGTGCAGCCCTACAAAAGACATCGGGCCCAGCCCTACAATAGACGTTGGGCCAAGCCCAAAAGCCGCTGCTGCACATGTACATTGATGTTTTGGGGGGTGTCTATGGCTACTTACAGGCTGACTTAGACAGGAGCCCTGAGCAATGTTATGCATCAGCATTTGGGACGGTCAAGTCGTGCCTGCTGGGCAGCTGCAGGGAAGCTTTAGCTGGAACAGCAGGCATCTTCACGAGTAATGCTGCTGAACAGTTGTGATCACTCTTTTGTGCTTTGTGAATATGTTTGTGTCTGTAAGTGTATACATTCAAGGTTAGAGTTTGAGTATTACACCTGACGGATCATTATGCCATGTGCAGATAAGGCAAACATGTGTGTACAGGGAAAGGCTGCAATGCATGCACACAGTGTGTACTCCAGATCTAAATTGGCAGTGGTGGCAGCAATATGAGTGAAGGTACTGACCCCAGGAAGCACCCCAAGGGTGAGGCTCAGGGCGGGCTCTCCCTCAACTTCCTGTGGTCCCTCTGCAGAATCTCCAATCACTCCAAATCCCTGCAATTGAAGCCCAGTTAGCAAGAAAGCGCAGAGACAGGGCATGAGAGCATGATGACATGCACGTGCATTGCGCAATCTTTACATCTTTACATAGGTACATTTGGATGAATGCCATGGTCATGCATCTATATGCATGCATTAGCCTTTGCTGTCCATATTGCACATGCAAGCCACAGCAACATGCATGAAAGACAGGGAAAATACCGTGCAGCCTATGATATGCTGTAAGGAGGGCACTTTTGATCTTAGGACGGGAATGATCCTGTCAAATTCTACGGAGTACGATGACGCCGCAAAAAACAAGGCCACAGTAGGATCTCCAGATGAGCTGCTCATGCTTGCTGTGCAAGCCTGGCTGGTTTCGTCGATGGCAAAATAGACGTTGCCGTGGCGTGACACGTTCGTTGCCCACTCGAACCCATTGTGTTGCACAGCAGTCTCAGCATGCTCTGTTTGGGCTGAAGCGCATATATCGACTCTCCTCTTGTGAACTGTAAGACGGAGCTTTCGTCGCTGAGGCCCAGTAACAGCAGGATTCAACAAACAACAATTTGTGTGTGCCACGCAAGCTCGAGAAAGCAACGACAAAGCTGGGCGCTGCTGGTGATTAACTGCGTTTTGGTAATGCGGAATGCTAGATTGCGCAAACGCAGAAGAGAGCATAGGAAGAGAAGACTAGAGGTTTTCTTGCCGTTGCAGTCACCCAGCTTTAACTTTCGGTGTGTCGGACACCTTGCCTGCACAAGTCGCAGCAAGGTCGCTTTCGGTTAATCACGTTACAAGTTGTCACCTCGCGCGATGGCAATGGCGCTGCAATCTCCCATGAAACTTTCTCGCAGGGGCGCCTACTGATATCGAAGCGCCCTTTCAAGGGCCAAACAAGTCAACAGTCCTTGACAAGACAGTTTGAGCACCTGTCTACTATCAATACTAGTTGCAACACTGTGACCCTTGCACTCATGGCAAGTTGCCATTGGCAACCTCCTGGTTCACTGTCTCGGGCTAAACACACGTGTGCACACAGTGTGTACATGTTCCCAATGTTGTGAGCAACAATTGACTGTTGCTGTATCTCTTGCCTAAGACTTGAACCTGCTTGTAACAGTGAAATTGACTGACCTAAATTGCCAACACAAATAGCACACCCACCATATGTATCTCTACGCCCTGTATTCCTGGCCTGTCTGATGATACATCTGGACTTGTGGCTTAGTAGCAAATGCTGTAGCAACAGGGCACAATTGACACCTTCATACAGAGCCATTATTAACATGAATAGTGCCATTTATGCTGCTGCTGGAAGGCCCATATTCTTCCTTGTCATCCCCACCAACAGATCCCTTGATTTGATCCAGGTGGGTAGCCACCCTGAGAAGCCCCACCCCCACACAGCCATGGCCCCATTGTTCCTCCCCAGGCTGACACAAATCATCTCAATACCGTTATGCTTCTTCCATGCTTTCAGCTTTGTTGCATCACTGCCATGCAAGGCCTTGATGTGGGCAGCCACAAGAGCCCCTTGATCAAGGGCTAAACGCCCCAGGCGATAGTCTGAGAGGCTTGTGATGTCGCCCAGAGCAAACCAGTTTGAGTGCCCTTCTACTTGCAAGAAGTTGTTGACCTGCAGCCAGCGATTGCAGACCACCTTCAGTATCTGGGTTTAAACGTCATGGTTTGGGTATGTCCTTGGTATTTGGGGTTCATCCTCCGTATCTGGTCATTACCCTCAGGATTTGTGTGATTTCACCTCAGCATCTAAGTATCACCCTCAGTACTGAGCGAGCGTGTTTACACAACGACTAGATCTTTGACACAGGACTTGACTCTCTCAGGATTAGGCTCTTTTTCGAACAGAACTCCCACCAGCTTGGTTTTGTTGCACACCACATACACCTGTGCTTTCAAGCCAGGATGTCTGATGAGTCACTACTGGCTCCACACCCCAGACTGTAAGTTATAAAATGAAATGAAATAACTCACAGGCTATACATTTGGTACAATCCCCAATCTGCACGATGCTGCTGCCGGTCAAACCCCACAAGGTTTCACCATACAGCACTGCTTGCATGACACCTCATGCATGCGCTGGCAAATATATGGCATGGAAGCGCAGCAGGTATTGGCCAGATTCCATTCTTGCACAACTGCGCACCTTCACGAAGCCGCGCTCATCAAGAACTGCTCTGCTGCTCTCTGCCTTCAGAAAGTTGGTGTTGGGCTTGCCACCGATGCAGACATACGCCTTGTCTGCTGTGATGGTGCGCCCGCTGGGTGACAGCTTGTACCGCTGCTCATCCATCTTGTGAGCCTTCTCACTCAGCAAAACCTGCAAGATACAAGGCAGTCTCACATGTCTGCAATCAACCTGTGAATTAGAATTGTGAATGTAATGGCATGACTTGTATGAGTCATTACTTCTGTGACTTGTATGAAGCTATAGCTGCTGCGGAGAGAGACAAGGTTTGCCTGGGATGTACCTAGCTCATCATGAGCCAGAAAGCGTTTTGATTATTAATGTTGTTACTGCTAGTGGAACATACTTACCATCTACAAGTTGGATTTTAGGGGAACTCAGTGTTCATTGATGCCAGGAATGTCAGTCGGTGTGTGCCATGTCTACAGAGATGTGCTCATTTGGACCCAGCTTGTACCGCTGCTCATTCCTCGTAGGCTACTACAATGCCCACACGTAGGCTACTACAAGGAAACACCAATCATCTGTCCATGCAACCTCGTGAACTTGATAATTGGCAGCAATGGACTCAGAGTGCAAGCTACTATGCCCACGTTCGGGTACTATAAGGAAACACCAATCAACTGTACATGCAACCTCTTGAACACAATTGTTTCCAGCAAATGGACTCAGAGTGCAGACTCGCCTCAACATTGAGGCCCTTGAGAACGTTGAGAATCTGGCGGCTGAGCCTTGCTGAGTAGCCCGGCACCAGCTCCTTGTTGGATTGCACCAGGGTCACTTGTTTCTCTGGGTAGGTCTCAGCAACCTCCGCTGCAGCAGAGCGAGGTGAGGTGAGCGTTTCTCACATTTCAATGCTTCAGCAGCTTTGTACATTGCTTCTTGAATGCTATAATGGGTTTCGATGGTGATGACGGCATGAACAGTTGACATGATTGCACCAGCGTCACTTGCTTCTCTGGGTAGGTCTCAGCAACCTCCGCTGCAGCAGAGCAAGCTGTGGTGAGCATTGAATGTGAGAAACTTTATGGTTGTAGGGGCGTCAGCAGCAGAGCAAGGTGAGTGTACTGTACAGGTGGACTCTGCACCGGCTCTTGTCAACTCAAACATGTTTGCAGGTCAAAGTATGTGTCAGTCACAGCAGATACAACTGCCCCATTGTCACCTGTTTGTCTGGAAGTTACACGCTGACCCTTGATTTGCAAGGAGAAAGGCCCCGCAACTCTGAGATTTGCAAGACAGGCACGACAAGCAGAGACAGCCAGACAGAGTAAGGACAAGTCAGACAGATGAGCAAAGGCAGGAAGGCACATGGATAAAGAAAATCAAATTGATAGGCACGTGGATAGGCGAGCAGCAGATGGACACACAGACATACAGACCGGCAGATGCACATGGACAGACAGATGAGGGAGCTTGCCTGCCAGCTCCACCCCTACAGCACCCCCTCCAATGACAAGCACTGTGCCAGCTGCTTTCAGCTCTGCGCTGTGTTTCTGCAACAACATCGCCTTGACTGTCAGGCCACATGAAGACTGCTGGATGATGCAAAGTCAAGACACCCATTTTTGTCTACAGTTGAGATGGTGACATTTGACGCTGAGCCTGCAATGGTATGCTGCATGCCTGCAGCTGATGCTGCACATGTGGCCATATTTGTGTAATGGCATAGGAGGCTGTGCTCACAAGTACCCATTGCATGTTATAGTAGGAATCCCTATGAGGTCTGCAGGCAAACAATAAGCCAACTATAGATTCAAAGTATTCTGTGATCACAGGATACAATGGCCTTATTGCTCGTGAGATTTGCAAGCAAACAGTGATACCATACGATTCACGTAATAGTATTCTGTGAGTCTGCATGCAAATGTGCATACCAGGCAGCAAGAGCTTGAGCACAGGACAGGCATCACCACTGGAAAGCGTGAAGGCCACAAGCATATGGCAAGGAACCCTGTTGGTCATGCTATGTTTATCACCAGGTGAAATGATGCACAGAGCAAATCAGATCAGATTCTGCCACAGGTTCTGCCAAAGTTCACGCCATAGCGCAGCCATACATCAGCTTCAGCAAACAGCCTGGTTACTTTGCTGTGGAGCTTCACAGCGCACCAACTAGCAACCATGGTTGCAAAGAGTCAATGTTACATAGGACAACTTGCCTGTTGATTCAGCTTGCGGTCTGTCAGCAAGGGATCTGTTCCAGAGTTGACAGGATCATCCCAAGTAGATCCGCTGGCCAACACCAAGTAATCAAAAGGTAGAGATGAGCCATTGTCCAGCTGCACCTCAGTCTCAGAGACAGATGTTGCGCTGGCGTGGACAACTCTGCCAACCTTTGGCACATCCTGTGCGCACATGATCAGGGTGGGGTTGACAGGCTCTCGAGGCATATGCATCATGAACTTCATCACAAAATGAGGAGATCATGCATGAGTAGCAGGAGACATCAGATCACACAAATGCAACTCTGTGCAGACAGCAACTCAGCTGGTTTGATGCAGCTGTGCAGTTAGCGTGTTGCATCACATCATGTGTGCTGCAGTGATAGTGTTTGTTGATGCACGCCAAACAAGGCTTCAAGATTTACTTTGCCTGTACCTGAAGGGGTAGGGTGGTATCATTGATCAGATTAGGTTCCACTGGTATTCTGACATTGGACCATGGTATCTCAAAGTAGTCCCTCCTGCAGCGCCAACGTTGAGCAAAGATCAACACACATATGCTTGGCGAACTTCGTGGCGCAGGGGACCACGGCTGCACTGAGTATATCAGGTTGTCAGCGCAGCTCAAAGCTGCCGGGGCCGGTCGCCATCATGCAAACATTTGGGTGATCGTCATACCTATCGATCACTGTCACATCCGCAAAGTTGGCCTTGGCCAACTGTTGCGCTGCAGAGACTCCACCGACGCCGCCGCCGACAATAACAACTTTGGGCGCTGCCATCACCTCCGTTCGCAAGGTCTCGAGTAGGAACGACTCGGATGTGGCATGAACTTGCTTGCTGGATGTTATGCAAACTTGCTTGATGTCATGATTGCATCAACGTAACACAATGACCTAATCCCTCATCGACTTTGTCATTGCCCTGGGCTAAGCTAGCAACTAGACAATGTGACATACAGCTCAGAACAGCCACCATATATTGTGCTGCTAGCAGCTGCATCTAAAAAGTTCTCACCACAAAGAGTGTGACAACTGTCCAGGTTGCAGCTTTCTCAAGACTTAAGTTTGACTCAAGCTTGCGCAACACTTGTTGCATGCCCAGACACTTGCTGGCGTATCTGAAGCCATGGCTACAGGTTTGTGTTTATGATGTGATGGGCAGCTCTCGCTTCGTCTTCGTCATCTGATTCCTCGTCAGTTTCCACAAACTCAAGCCCTTCAAACTCTGTGTCATCATCAAAATGAGTCTCTGCGTTAGTACACAACTGTCCAGGCCTGCCTGGGTCAGAAACTGGCTCTCGGCACCAGGTTTTGATAGCCTTCAGAAGTTGCCTAACGCTGGTGGGCTTGAAGTCCTTCCCAACAGTGATCTCAAATGATGGCACCCCCCGCATGCGGACAATGCTGCTATGGTAGAAAGCAGTAGCATTGTAGTGCAGAGCATCCAGTGGGTGGTGATACCTAGCATCAAGAGGGTGCGTGTCAAGAGGGTGCTCAAGGCAGTCAGGACGCAGAGTGAAGCCAAAGCGCAGGATGAAGCCATCGTTAAAGCTTGTACTGCTAAGTTCAAGGTAGATACTGCTCTCCAAAGCTACCACTCGCTGTTCCAGGTGTTCATTAGCTGTCAGGACGTCTTGAAGCTCTCGTCGAAGTTGTTCATTTGTGTCTTGCAATCCTTGCTGGGCAGCTTCAACGGTTGGCAGGCGGTCCATAAGCATGGTGATGAAAGCTGCGCTGTCTGTCTCCATCCTAGTGTGTGGTTTGAGTTCCGCTGATGCTCTGCGCTTGGGTGTTCAGGACTGTGACCACCTGCTCAGCAGACAGCAAGCTACAACAGTGTTCCGTTTGCCAAAACAAGAAGACACGACGAAGAACTGACAGATGCAGTTCAGAGGCTGATCTGCCCCCTGTAACACGTGCCGCTGCTAATGATGTGGAAGCTTTGAATAGCGCTGGCAACAGTGATCACCAGAAGATCTGACAGTGTGCTGCAAGCTGGCACTCACGTCTCACGACACCCTGCTTGAGAGATACTCCAAATGAGAGGAAAGCTCGTCATCCGCTTGACAGCAGAACAATCGGTTGACACAGAGGAGGATAGCATACCTGAGCTGAGAGCACACCTATGACAAACTCGGAAGCTCATGAGGAAACTGACGCAGAATCGTGCCATCATCGTGCCAAGAAACCTCTATACTCCGAAGACCGGTGCTTCGCCAAACTAGTGCCTTCTGCTTAGTTGTACGTGAGCAGTCAACCCGGTCGTCATACCGCCTGCTGTTATGTTGGCCGGCCTCACTGATTCGAGCCCGCATGGACGAGTATCTGCGCACAAGCGGCCGCTACTGCGTGTGGCACAAGAGCTCACAGACAGGCTGCGATTCAGGTAAAAGAAGCTGGTGTGTGCTTCTGCGTCAAAGTGTCTACGCAGGCACGGCAGCTCATACACTCCTGTGACACACTTGTGTTACTGCACAGTCAGCTATATGGAGAGAGTCACCAAGAAGGGGGGTGCTTCAAGCATCACCACGCCGCTCTTGAAGGGTCTTCGCCTGTTGCTCAGGAGCTTCGAGACCGGCTGAGTTTCAGGTATTGAGCTGTGATGTCTTCACAGGCAAGTGAAGTGACCCAGCAGAAGTAACGTTCCCTGACTGTCCGCTTGGTGCAACTCTGTCACAATGAGGCTCAACTCCTATGTGCCATAAATCTGCTGTAACCGCTCTACTCTGCCCTGCAGCAAGCTTTATAGCAGCTCTCATGCGCTCCCCAGCTCCAATGGCAAGATGTCTACCACTCAGGCCCTACAGCAGACAATTGAGGAGCAGGAAGAGCACAGCTTTCCACTTGAGTGAGCCCAAAGCAGTCTGGCTGCTGTACCTGAGCACGTCCTGCATTGTCACCCCCACATGTTGGCCCATCATCATGACATCTTGAGTCAAACTGGTGCTTAGGCCCTGTGACAACTAGGTGTCATTTGCATTTGCATGTGCAGGGTAGCTTATACCTGCAATTGAGCTATTGAAGCCTTTGGCATATCTTTTCTTGTCACATCCAAAGCTTACACGGCATCGCTGATGCTGCAAGCGTTGGAACATGTAGTAAGATATCAGCAGCCAGGGCAATCAGTACTTTTTTGAGCAGAGTTTTTTGGTGCCTAATAAGCACTCAATAGTTGCCTTCAAGATGAGGTATGCTGGCCTTATACATTCACGAAGAGGGAATGTACGCTTGGCTTGGCCACCCATACATGAAGCTGAAGCTGTAGCAGGCCGAACAGATAAAGCTCGCAAGCAGTGGTGCGCATGACTAAATCCACCTTATCCTGTAGCAGGCAGGGTGTAGCAGAAATGGAGGACTTGCAACAGCAGCTTGCCCAGGCTAGGATGGTCATCAGCCACCTGGCTGCTCAACTTGATCATCATAAGGATGTGCAGCACCAGCTGGCAGGTCCGTCACCGTGCTTGCTGAACAGTCTCACCAGGATGGCATCTGTCATTTGTTCATGCATTGAGATTAATCAGTGTCAGACCCACCTAAAGCTTCTTTGCATACACGGGCCTTTTTGTTTGTTGGTTTGGTGTCAATTTCGTATGCTTGCACTGCCCTGACAGACCTTCTTCCTACAGTGTATGTTGCTTTGTTGCACTGCCAGATCCAACCCAAAGAGGATCAGAGTCACTCTGTGAGTTATACGCACCTCGCATTTTGCTTGAGTCAGCAAAGCTTTGCACCAGGCACTAGAGCACCAAGGGAAGCTTGGGCCCAATATGGGATCATCTCAAGCTTCTCTATATTGAACGCCTAACGGCGTCGTCTTTTCTTTCTTTTCTTTGTTTCTTTCTTTCACTAGAGCAGGAGTGAGTCATTGTCTTTGCTTTGCACTCAGATAGGCATAGATCAAAGGAACTGTGTCACATCCAGCAGTGCATTTTGCTGCAGGCCATTTAGATGCCAGTCACACCGAGGCCACTGACTTGCAATGCACAGCCCGCCTCTACCACCAGGCCATGGACGAGTGCCAAAGGCTGCAGTCAGAAAACATTGCTCTGCGGCAGATGCTGCAAAATGCCCTGGACACTGGCCCTACGCCCAGGGCCAGAAGCAGCAGCAGGGGGCGTAATCAGGCACCCAAGGGAAGGGAGCATGCCAGCTCTGTGGTAAAGCCCGGCTTGAGCTTTGTTGCAGAGCAAGGCAGATTGGCAAGCTGTGCACAAGGCCGGTCTTGCTCGCCGCTCAGCAGGTCAGTCTCAATCCGATCTACAAGAGTCTACTCTGATGACCTTCAAGAGACCGACCTAGAAGAGTCCTACAGAGTCTATCAGTCCACCCCCTTGGTCCACACAGTCTTCTCACTTGATGTGACCAGTCCACTCAGCTGATCTACCCAGTCCTAGTTTCATGTCCGACTGTTGTTCAGACTTTGCAGAGTTGGCTGATTCATGCAGAAATGATATGCACTCTGATCTGTCAATATGCGTTGTTCAAGCCACAGATTGAGTGATGTGCATGACTAGGACGTATGTCCAGTATGTTTGACAAGCGATTTGCAATAGATGGTTCTGTTAAGCCAACCGTCAGGGTTTAGAGTCATCAGTAAGGAGCAACGCCAGTGATGAAGCATTCATGCGCTGCTGTAGCAGGCTCTGTCATGGCTTTTGAGTTTAGAGCTTAGGATTGTATAGTTACTGTTTTATCTGCAGAATCAGAGGGCTGGAACAGGGGCGTGCAATCAGAATTGTGTCATCAGCATTGTTTCTACTTGATCCTCAACAAAACATGCAGGCACTCAACATTGACTGCATGTACTGCACTTGCCGTGTTCTTGCCTGCATTGTGATGTGAGCACTCTATTGTCCACTGGTTTGCATTATGTGCAGTCTGTCCTGACACGCTGTGCATCTGCAGCTTCATCCGCACTGGAGGCGGATATGCGCCGCTGGAGTATGACACAGCTCTGATGACTACTTCGGCACCTGAGGACGCAGCTGATGAGGCAGGTGCTCCCCAGCTGCCTACTGGGCACCGTCACACAGCTGCTATCAAGCCAGGTCAGCTTGCCTGATGACTATGGGTTTGAATTACATGAAGTGACTAGGGTCAACATGCCAGGTCAGCTGCAGCTGCAGTAATGCATGGTACGCGTTGAAGTGTGACACGATGAACATGCTGCAAGTTTCCATTTGCCTAGCTAGCAGCACACGAAGGATTGCTGTGGCTGTGGATTTGCAATGCATCACTGGCAGGGCTGAATGTCAATCCAGTATGCAGGAAGCTGGGTGCCTAGCCAGGTGGTGGAAGTAGCAACTTAATTAGCTCGGTGCCTCAACCAGCAGTGGTGCAGTACATGGACTACCATGAACTTACTGTCAGTTCCATATGCAGGAAGCTGGGTGCCTAGCCAGGTGGTGGAAGTAGCAATTTAATTAGCTCGGTGCCTCAAGCAGCAGTGGTGCAGTACATGGACTACCATGAACTTACTGTCAGTGCCATACGCAGGAAGCTGGGTGCCTAGCCAGGTGGTGGAAGTAGCGACTTGATTTACTTGGCGCATCAACCAGCAGTGATGCAGTACATGAATGGACTTACCAGCTACTTACTTACCATGAGTAAAGCCGATTGTCAATTCTGTTTGTAGGAAGCTGGGTGCCTAGTGAGGTGGTGGAAGTAGCGACGTGATTTGCTCGGTGCCTAACCCAGCAGTGTTGCAGTACACAGACTTACCACGTTTAGGGCCAATGCTCATTTCCATATGCAGGAAGCTGGGTGCCTAGTGAGGTGGTGACTCGGTTTGCACGGCGCCTCAACCAGCAGTGATGCAGTACATGAATGGTCTTACCAGCTACTTACTTACCATGGACTTACTGTCATTTCCATACGCAGGAAGCTGGCTGCCTAGCCAGGTGGTGAAAGTGGTGACTCGCTTTGCCCGGCACCTCAACCAGCAGTAATGCAAGACACAGACTTACTATCAGTTCCATACGCAGGAAGCTGGTTGCCTAGTGAGGTGGTGGAAGTGGTGACGCGCTTTGCCCGGCGCCTCAACAAGGAGGTGGCCTGGGGCGACATTCAGCAGCTGCTGGTCCTCATCAACCAGGTGCAATCACGCCTCAACTTGTCAAATTGGTGTAAACAAATGAACACATGTAACAACAGTACAGTTTTTGGGCTATAGCGTAATGAAAGTGTTAGTTGAGATGTAAGCATGACGAAACACAAGGATATGTGCTGAACACATCAGCCATGAAGTTTCATGTTGGGACTGCCATCATCAGGCTGTGGGGACTGCCATAACGCATTGGGGACTGCCCTCATCAGGCTGTGGGGACAGCATCTGCGTACACAATTGTGCATGCGTAATAATTGAAGATCTGCAGCAGCAGCCGTTTGGAAGCACTGCTACTGTTGCTGACAGCTTCTGCTAATGCATGATGAAGAAACAAGTTGACTAAGACCTTCTGCATGTGACAAAGAAAGGGCAAGCATCTCTTCCTGCTCTTGGCTGTTGAAGAAGACCTACACAAGCTGACGAGCAGGCATGCAAGCTACTGCAGTACTGCTACTTTACAGCATCATCTTACAAATCCAGTTGGTCCACAAACTTGGCTAGGATTTTACTCCGTTCAAGGGCCCATGAAATTGATACGTTTGCAAGAGTCTTTACCAAACATATGTGCTGGTGGGACCTTGGTGCCTGACTGGGACTGGGAAAAACTTGCAGATGTATGGGAGGCAAGAAGAGGAGCGCACACAGGAGCTGCAACAGCAGCATGCCAAGTGCGCACACACGCTCAGACGCCAGGCTGCCAACGCAGAGCCATACATACAAGTACCGGCCTACACCCAGCATGCTTCGTGTGTACATACATCAGTGCATGTACTATTATTGTTTAGTGCAAAACCTGATTCTGCAAAGTGCGCAGTGCGCTGAAGTCGTGTTCATACTGTGCAAGTAAGCTACATTGTCACACTACTGGTTCACAGGACATGATATGTCTTTGGAGCGTGTTTGTGTAAGGACCACATTCATATCTGTAGTCTCAGCTTGATGCATATGTGACAAGTCACAGATGTGACTCACTAAGTCACATCTGTGCTCTCATTTCAACTGCACACGCAAGCAACAGTCGCGCCTGTCCTTTCAGCTCAACACATGTGTGATTACCCAGCCGCATCTGTACCGTCGTGTCAATGTAGATACGGGACAACAGGAGTTGAGTCAAATACTGTCTGTCCAAATGTAGGTGCGAGACAGGCAGGTGATCGCTCACCTGAAGGCTCAGCTGGCTCAGGCTCAGGCCAACAGGAAACAGCCCTCAAGGGCTGTTGGCAGGAAGGCCCAGGCCCATGTGCACATGGCCATGGAGAAGTGCCTTCACATGGACCGCCAGCTGGAAATGTTAGTCACCCTGTTTCTGTGACTTGACATGACTCAGCATGTCTCAAGCCGTGTTCCCCACAGCATCTAATGTTTAAAGTATTGTGGTGCTTGAATGGCGCTTAGGTGCATCAGAGCAACTGCATAGATCATGTGCTGTTGCTCAAGCATTCTGGGCAGATGATCAACCCTCTTTATGATGCAAGCGCAATTTGAATTGTCGAGCATGCAAGTAGCTGTATGTTCTCTGCACTTCCAAGTTTTGACGCAGTCAAACGGTCAGTTGACACCATCAGCAGCTGCTCCGACGCTGCTCTGTCTCCCAGCTGCAACAACTTTGCAACAAGGACAAATCAGCTTGCAGCATATGACGCACCAAATGTCTGAGCCTTGTGACGGATGACCAAATTGCCCCCTGTGACTAATCGCCCCTTGTGCCTAATGACCAAATCGCCCCTTGTGCCTAACGACCAAATCGCGCCTTGTGACTAATGACCAAGCGCCCCTTGTGATTATGACCGCATCGCTTCTTGTGCCTGATGACCAAATCGCCCCTTGTGACTCACGACTGACTCGCCCCTTGTGTGTGTGTGCTGTGCAGGCTAGCAAGTGAGAACCACAGCCTGAAGAGGAACATGGGCGTGTACATTGCAGAGGCACAGCGTGCAAAGACCACCTTGCAGCACAGCTTGCAGAGCAGGGTTGCCATGGCAAGCCAGGCAGGCCGCACTCAGCATGAGTCAGAATATGACTCACCGCAACCAAGCCAGATGAGTCAGCATGAGTCAACATTTGATTTACCCCAGTCCCGTCAGATGAGTCAGCATAGGTCAAGACATGCCTCATATGAGAGATCAAGACAGGATCAACCATCTGAGAGTCATCAAGTCGAGATTCACCCTCAGGAGACTCAGCAGCACAAACCAGCTGTCAGTCAGAGCCATCACTCAACACATCAATGCTGTGGTCCAGTGGCTCAGAATCAGCAGGGTCTCTTGGGGGTCCCATGCATCAAAGAGGGGTCTCAGCAGGGTCAGAGCAGAAGCACACCGCAGCTGCTCTTTCAGCTTCGGGAGGTGACTCATCACAGCAGTCACACTGGTGCAAAGCCACACACAGACAGCATGGAGGCTCTGCAGCAAGGCCCTTGCAAGCAGACTCCTGCAGAGCCTCATCAGGCTCCTGAGGCTGATTACAAGCCTGAGTCGGATTCACAGTCACACCTGCAGCTGACTGGGCAGCCGATGAGTCATGTTCAGCAGGCGCTCAGCCAGGTGTTTGAAGCTTGTTCAGATCAGTACATGGGACGGAACAACTGGGAAACCTCTAGGCAGGGAGATGAAGGCAACGGTGCAGGCAAAGGCAGCTTCAGAGGAGTGACATCCCCAAATGCTGCCAGATTGGCCTTTGCAAGGTGAGACATGATATTTTGACGCATGAAGGCAAAAATGCACCCACCGAGCTGGCCGTTCTTAGTCATGGATGTCGTCACAATGAGATGGCAACTGGCACTCAGACCTCTTGTACTTCAGTACAAACAGGTCATAGTCTTTGGCCACAACTAGAGTCGAATGCAAGTTTTAGCAGCATGTGCACACGTGGCAGCTGACAGGATGTTGTGTTGCATTTCACCAGAACGGCACTCGCTGATATGTTTATTCGTGCGTGCCGCAGGCCAGTACCAAGTGATGGACAGCTCATGCAAGAGAAGAAGATGTAGCTTGGGTGACGTCTGAGCAGCTCAGACCGATTGCATACATGTTATCACTGTATCTCAACACTGTTGATATTGTGGCTGGGCAACTTGCACAGTCCTGACCTCTGGAATACAGCTTGCCAATCATGTCTACTGAGTGTACACTTTGGTCAAATGTGCAACCCAGTTATTGCAGACTTCAGCTCGAAGGAGAGGACGTCATGAATGTGAGCCCCAGGCCTATGAAATTGTTCATTCAGTCCGATTTGCAATGGTGGGAGTCGGGAACAAGCCTACCATCAACAAAATCTAAACAAGCAAGATCACCAACAGCACATGTGCTATAGAATATGAGCACATTGGGTGTGTTGAGGTGCGCAGCTGCTCGAGGAGGCAGCTTTTCTTGATAGGTTGAATCTCAGATACATGTCCGGTGTGCTAGCAGAGCGGGTGTGAAAAGTAACCCATTATATACATAGCCATTAATGCTGAACAGCATGGAAAGGACAAATGGTACCTTCATGTTTCTGGACACAATTTTTGAGTCTGATGTCATGCGTGTCATCCATGGATCCATATGGCCTTGAGCTCGTACCTTCGTGACATAAGATTCAGTGCTTCTGAAGCACTCATTGTAAAAACAATGAGTTATTGTTTTCACTCATCAAGTTCAGGTCTAACCTAGGTGGTCACTCACTGACTATCGAGACTGACAGATGGTCGAGACCCAAACCACGGCGATGACTAAGAGAACAACGTCGCCACTGCTTCATGCAAGCGCGCGGTTGAAGATCAACAATTTCTTTCTGACTGCCCCTTTTACACCATCCTAATCTCTAGATCTAGAGGTCAGCGCTGCTAGCCCTTCTCGTCATGTTTCCCAAACCACCAACAACGGGACCTGAGGCTCTAGAACTCCCACCAGTTGCACAACCACGTTCTCCTCAAGGGGTATGATGAGTCACGTTCCCAGACTGTAAAGTACTGAATGAAACGAGTCTGGATAATAAATAAGCAAAAGGGACAACCCAGACGCCGCGCACGGCATCTACAGGAGAAAAAGTATCAGCACGACACGCAAGTGGCCTTCCAGGTATGTACTCGTGCGTCTCGCAGACGAGATTTAGCGAGAACAGTAGTGTTCTTTGCACTCCCTAGCTCAGTGACAACCTGTCACTCGAAAAACCGCTGTACTGATCATCACTCTTGTGTGCAGTGTAAAAATCTCATGGACACAAAAGCTATGCGTGTGCGTCACGTTGCTCTTATCTTGGCAGCCGCTATGTTTACTGGTACGCGTTCACTGCAACTTGCTGTGTTGCGAGGCACGCCTTCTTGTTGCGTGATGCCATCCAAGTCTGTCTTAGTTTGTTCGGAGCTCGAAAAGCTAATGTCAGGTTGTCTGTGTGCGTTGCACTACTTGCAGCTTGAAAACGGTGTGTCCCATCCTCTTGGCATTAATATCACTCTCCAAGTCATCCTTCGAATTTGTGCTCCCGTGTGCACATATGGCGCTGAATTCAAAGCTTCGAAGCTGTCTACTCTCGTGATCACAAGCAAGTCGTGATGCACCTGTGACAAGGGTCCTCTCGTGCCTGCCGAACTTGCTGTCATGCCTTTTCTGATATGTGCGACAGGTTTGGTTCCTTGCGAGCAGACTCGCAGGGATATGGCATGCGAATAAGGAGGTTACTGGTCATCAACGTTGTTAACACTACAACCATATTGTCTTTGTTATGCAGGCTGTTGTGTCGAAGCTGGATGCGGTAACGACTGCAGCTGTCCTAATGCACAAAGCTGCACAAGTGGAGCTGCCAAACAGAGCTGTTGCTGGACTGGCACCAAATGCGTAAAGACCCAGACCGATATCAACAACTGTGGATCGTGCGGCAACGTATGCTCAGCACCGACTGGTGCAACGGCTGTTTG
>JAABUS010003436.1_pt1 | contig 25754 bp, 1 predicted proteins | sample 5560161 | NCBI WGS metagenome assembly JAABUS01 (sample SAMN10711885, study PRJNA513376) | rock metagenome | isolation source: Antarctica rocks | place: Antarctica: Victoria Land, Trio Nunatak nord | collected 2016-01-04
GATCTTAATTTAGAAGACTACCAGGTTATCTATCTTCGACTGACCTCCACCTTTGAACATACAGCAGTATTAAACGGTGAAAGTCCATCGAAATTTCAAAGTATCAAACATCACAGCTCTTCCTATTGACCAGGAAGCTTTATTGAAAAGCCACTGATTTCTTCAATTAAGCTATCAGGAAGCAACAAAACTTTCAATACCGCAATCAACCTACCTCAGACCCAAAATGCCAAAACCGGGCAAGGAATCGTCAAGCTCGTCGGCTCCGAAAGACAAAGGGGCTGCTTTTGCCGAAAGAATGAGTTTCGTTAGGACTAAAAAGGCCGATAAGAAAAAGGGGAAGGAAAACGCTGAAGCGTATATTAAAAAACTAGAAGACGATATCGCCGAGTTGGGAGGGGACCTCGAAGACCCATTGAAAAAAAAACAGCACGACGATTACAAGAATATGCTCGAGAAAGAACGTAGCGAGTTGAAGGAGCTCCAGAGCGACTTACAGAACCTCGAACAAGAAGAGAAAGATATCGAAATGCCAGACGCTGCCGATTTGAAGCAAGAAGACTCTTCTGCACCTCCACAACTCGATGTACCTGGACAGAACGACGGCACCGATTCCTCGAATCCAATCGTCTTGGAGGCAGAGTTGGACCTGATAAAGATAGGAGAGAAACAACCTACGGCAGGATTAAAGGATACAGATAAATACCGCAAGCTTGAGGTGACTAAAAACGGACAAGGAGGTCAAAAGATAGGTATCTTTCGATACGGACCAGCAAACGCATCGGTATTCAGACGAGAAGAGGTGACTAAGGAAGTACCGGAGGGGGTAACAGATCTTGCTGATAACAACACCCGCCTAGGAGAAGCAAGCACCTTTATAAACGGTAAAAGGGTATGGACGCTTACCCGTCATAACCTCGTCTCGGTTCAAGGAGTAGCGTTTCCTGAGGAATTTGACGTGAAAGATCTCGATCCTGATCGTCAAACCCGTCGTATCTTTATCCCCACAGATATCTACATCAAGTGGAGTTATAAGGGAGAAATTCGCAAGTCCTGGGAGACAAGAACGGTCTTTAGGAGAGTATGGGGCAAACACGGAGACGGTCCCGATGAGGCCATCTTTGAGGCAGCTATGTACGCCGAGAAGCGATTCAAAGAGTGGCGAAAGGGTATGCGTAGATCTTTGAGCCGCTCACCAACCCCAAATCCGGACGCCGAGGACATAGCACTACCAAAAGCCAACTTCAAGACATCAAAATACAAGAACAAGAAACGGGATAAGAAGAGCAAACGCAAATCTAGGAAGTCAAGGGATGAGAGTGATGACAGTAGCGATGACAGCGATGACAACGATACGAGTGATGATAGTGATGATGAGGACAGCGACAAGGGGGGCAAAAAGAAGAAAAAAGGGAAGAAAAACAAACGCAAGTCTAGGAAGTCGAGATACGATAGCGATGAGAGTGATTCAAGCGAGAGTGATTCAAGCGACGACGCCGATACAACCGACGACGAGATCGATCCAAAAAAGTTCAAAATATATTGGTGCAAGACTCGCGGCAAAAAGCTTCAGAAATTGAGTGGCAAAGACAAGGACAAAATGAAGAAAGCTTTGAAAAAGGCGCAAAATTATTGAGTAACAAAGACAAGGAGCAATGAAGAAAGCTTAAGGAAGGCGCCTGAGGGGGGTGTTTGAAGGTCATCTCAGCAGGCTGAATGGTTCATCTTGTTATTTGAATTTGAGTTGTCTGTTTGTAGATGTTCCTAGTCCAAGTTTTAGTATTAGCGAATGCGGGAAGTCCTGGGGGCGCACAAACAGCTCGGGGCGCACAGTTCGCTTAATGGGGGCGCACAACTCGGTACTTAGATTTATATGGGGCTCTCACCAAAATCTAAGTACCTATTCATACCCCACTATCGTCGCTATCGGTGACCGCCATTTGCCCTATATAGATGTTTTTAACCTTTACCTCTATCCTTTTAATATACTTATCGCCTTTACCTTACTATTCCCCTTTAAATTACCTCGCTGTCGCTTTTATATCGTTATCGCTATACCGCCGCCAGCCTAAGAAACCGATATAGGTATATAATAAATAAATTATAAACGAGTTTTAACCTCGCCGAGTAAAAGACCCTACTTTAAAGATAGAGGTTAAGGCTGAAACTACTTCTATAAAGAAATAATCTAAAAATAATCTTATCGCCGCTATAAATATTAATAAACGGGAGTTATAGGAGTAAATAATTATTAACGCGGCGTTTCTAAATAAATTTAACTAGTAGTATAGAGCGGAATATTAGGGTAGAAAAACGATAATAATATATATAAAGTTTAAATAGGGTAGATAAACGATAACGATATATATAAAAGCGATATACCGCGTATAAATATTTATAGTAATAACGGTAATATAATAAATAGTAAAGTATTTAGATTTTAATACGAGTTTTATATAAATTTAAATAATTTAATATCCCGAATTATACGTTAATACCTAGCGAAATTATAGGGCTAAATAGGGGTAGACGAGTAATAAAGAGTATAAATAAATTTTATTAAAATATAATTATTTTAATAATAAGAATATTAATAATATAAAAGATATTGATTATTTATAGAGGATTTGGCCCTAATATACTAGAATCTAGTTAAGGCGCTAGTCTTAATATAGAAGTACCGAGGCTTAGTTTAATAATATTATATATTAATAAATCTCAAAAACTCTTATTAAAACTCTAGTTACCGACCGCGCGGATAGGGCTAGTAGTGTCCTACTAGTAACTCTAAGTTACGGATAAAGTTAGTAATGTCCTATTAATAAATTTAATAAATTAGGGGTCCGGGTAGCGTCTTATTAATAAATTTAATAACTCGGGGTTATTATTAATAACTTATTAATAAATTTAGTAATTTTTATTTACTGATACTATACTCCTAGTATAGTTAATATCTATTATTTATAGATAGTATACTACTAGCCCCGATAGTATATTTAATTTATTAATAATATACTCGAAGTACGTTTAGTAAATTAACTATACGTTGATCTCTACTAGTATAATATATCTATTATTAAGCTTTAAGTTTAATTATTATTTAATATTTAATATTTACTATTAATATTTATTATAAATTATATTATTGTAATTATTTTTTCCTTTATATTTATTAGAGTTATTATCGTTTATATTTATACCTTAACTTTTACCGCCTCTACTAGTATTTAGTTTAAAATATTCATACGAGATATATTTAACCTTCGCGTAATATTAGTAAAATTTCTCTTTCTAATTATCTTACCCCTATTATTATTAATAATATTTATTCTAGTTATAATAATATTATTAATAATAAAGATAGTAGCGAAGAAAACGTCGACGACGTCGATAATATAATTAATAAGTTAGTGGCGATAAATAGTTTAATTTTATAAATAAAGAATTTATAACGGCCTAAATATAACTTAGTATTCTCGTTAATAATAACGTTTAAAACTTTTATATCTTCGTTTTTAGATTATTTTATAAATTATCTAGAACACCTTAAGAGCGGACGATAATCGTAGAAAATTATAGGATTTTTCGTTATAAGGTATTTTCGTATAGTTTTTATCTAATTCGGATATTTATTATATCCGATTTAAATAACTATTATATCCGACTCGGATAATTATCTCGTCCGACTCGAAAAGTTATTTTATCCGACTCGAATAGTAGTAGGATATCCTAGAATTTCTATTTATAAACGCTATAAATATTTAGTTTATTAACGTTATTAATAAAATAAATAAATATTAAATTAAAGGACTCGTAAAGCGAGTAATATTTTATTTTTTTAATATTAAGCCCGTAGATATAACCTTTATTAAAGATATATCGTTATTATTTACCGCGATATTTATTCGGTGATCCCTTTTTAAACGGGATTTTAATTAATCTCCTTTTTATATTAAAATACTATTAATATAAACCCTATTAATAAATATTTTAAAAGTAAATAATTTAATTACGAAAGTTAAAGCCTTTAATCTATAGTATTTAATAATAAATACCGTATTAATCTTCGCTTCGATATACTTTATAATAAGTTTAAAATTATTATTATTTATATTATAACTCCTATAATTAACGTCCTTTAAATTTAACTCTTATTTTAATAACGATAATAATAATTATTATCTTCGTAGTTATAATCTAGTAAAGAGGAAGTAACGTCGATTTATATTTATAAATTTAAACTTTTATTTAAATAATAGATATATAATTAAACGAAGATACTACTTTACGTAATTAAATTAAAGTTATATTCACTTTATTTAAAATCGGATTTTCGAGTTTTATTAAATTATTAGTCTTACTACTCTTCGCCTTTATAATTTCGTTTAATATATAACCGAATATATTTACTAGTCCCTACGTTATAGTAATCGGTTATTAAATATTATTTATTATAACCGGGATACCCGTTAGGTTATTAATATTATCCGAGTTATTTAAAAACCTTTAAGCCCTTAGAGCCTAGTTAAAGAAATTATTAATATTATTATATTAATTAAATAGAACGGGTACGGCTTTAAGGTTATTATCGGAGAGAAAGAAATAACGATATTAATAAATATAATTTCGGTAGTTAAAATATCTTTAAACTTTTATATTTATTAAATAAAACGGGTATAACTTTAAAGTTATCGTCGGAGAGAAAAAAGTAATAGTATTAATAAATATAACTTCGGTGGCTAGAATATCTTTAAGTTTATAAATAACGCTTTTTTTTTAAAAAAAGAGTGTAATTTTATTATTAACTTCGTCTTTACCTAAGGTCTTAACTTTAACGGTATAATAAAATATTTACTCTACGACTTTTTTCTTATATTTTAAATTTTTAAATTCGGTAATAGATTTACCCTCCTCCCTTTTAATCCTTTTTATAATATAATTTTAAATTTAATAATAAACCTACCCTCCTCCCTCTTTATTTTTTTTATAATATTATTTTAAATTTAATAATAAGCCTACCCTCCTCTTTCTTTATCCTCTTTATAATATTATTTTAAACTCGGTAGTAACTTTACCCTCCTCGGTTTTAATTTTTTTTATAATATTATTTTAAGCTTAATCTTAACCCTCTTTATAATATTATTTTTATTTTAAATATATACTCTTATAATTTTATTTTTTAAAGTCGCTTTAATAAAGATCCCGGTTTAATATTCGATCGTTTTTTTTATATATAGGATCTTTAAGGCCTTCTAATATTAAATAAATTTAAATAATAGAGTTTAAATATAAATATATCCTAGATTAATCGACGAATTTTTCTTTTTATATTTAATCTAGGCTTTAACGATTTTTAAAAACTTTTTATATTTATTAAAAAATTTAATTCTCTTTATAATATTAAGATAGATTCGCTCTAAAAGTTTAATATACGTATTTTAAATAATATTATATACCTTATTAAAATTAAAGTATTTAAAGAATATAATATAGTCTTTCGAACGAGAGACGATTCTTAAAAACTTATTTAATATAAATTATATCGATCCGTATAATCTCTTCCTTTTAAATAATATAGGGTTTAATTTATTATTAATATTAATATTAGATTCGGAATTAAACTTAAAGATAATAATATTCTTCTAGTTTTAGAGATTAGGCGTAATTATAAACTCGTTAATTAACGTACTATAAAATTAATTAAGTATTAACGAATTTAATAATCTAAAAATTAATCGTAAATCGGTTAAAATCTTACGAATTAGAAGGCCTACTTATTTTATTCCTTTTAAAAAATATTAATTTAAATACCCTTATTAATATACTTTTTAATCTATTATTTAAATCTTATTATTTCTCGTATAATAATTATTAAAAGATTTTTATTTAACGGCTTTAATAACTCTTTTAATCTAGTATTAATATTATCCGCTTTTTATTAAACCTCGTTAATAATACGTAAAAGGCTAGACGGATATTAATAAATATTCTTTAATAATAATAAACGAGGCTCGTTTATCTTTTCCGAATATAAATAATTAAATATTTAAAGAGCGCCGATTATAGTAAAAGGGTATTAAAATATTTATTATAAATACCGAGTATAATAATATAAGACTCGTTCGAGTTAAAAAAAGTATTTTCCTCTCTCCTTATTATAACGTAATTAACTCGGGTATCCGGATTATTTTTAATAAAATAATACCCGAAGTTATAAATTTAATATTCGTTATTAAATATTTAAATTTATTACTAGAGAGACTCGCTCTTTTATATTTAATCGGGTTTTATTAAACCGCCGATTATTCTTCCCTTTATTTTAACTTTCTTTATTAAATTAAAGGCGCTCGAATTAATAAAATCGTTAATTAATATAAAAATAAAGAGGTTAATATAATCCTCTATTTAAATATATTCTTTTATAAAATTTTATATAAAATTAATTAAATAAGTTTCCGTTAGAATCTTTAATTTATTTTTAAAAATACGAGCCGGCCTCTAAGGCCTTTAACTACCGTAAATATAAATTAATTATTTTTATTTTATTTAAATTTAGGGAGTTTAATTAAATTTAAAACTATAAATTAATTTCTTTTATTCGAAGACGTATACGGATAAATATAATTTAATAACTATTAAAAGGTACGAGATAATAACTAATATAATATATAATTTATAAAGAAATAAAAAAGTAAAGGTTTTAAAAAAAACGAATCCGAGGAAATAAATAAATTAAAATAAATAAAATAAAGATCGATAAAAGGATATTTAATACTAGAGTATTATATATTTAATAAAATAAGGCTCGTTATTATTACGAAGTATATAATTTAACTAGATCTCCGAGGCGCCCTATATTCGTTATTAAATAATAAGGATATTATCGTATTATAAATATAAATAATAGTATAAATAATCTAGTTATATTATAATTAGATATAGCGAGTAATATTATAATATAAATAAATAAAGGGAGAAAAATAAAAGGTATATAAATTACTTTTTATTTAAATAATTATATTCCTTTTTAATACTCGTCGTTTAATTATACGAGGTCCTTTACTAGCTCTCGACGTTATTATATTTTTTTAAAATTATTTTTATTTAGGGCTCTTAAAAGTTATAATATTTTAATAATAATTTAATTATACGTACTAGTACTCCCCTAATATTTAACTTTAGATTTTTATTAATAACTTTAATTTTTTACTATATCTTTCGTATTAATTAAATAAAGAAAACGTATATTATACGATTTATAATTAAATAAACCCGTCGATATTAAATTTATCGAGATATAAAAGATTAAGAAGGAGATTATTAATATTATTATTAATAATAAAGAGAATATATAATTATTATTAATATTTTAATTTAAAGCTATTTACCTTTAAAGAGGGTTATAAATATCGAAGAATATTTAATTTAAAAGTAAAGTTTTAGATTTTAAAAAATATCTCGAGAGTAATAATTATTATAAAAAAGTCGCTATATTTAAATAAAGAAATAATAAATAATTTAAATATTTAAAAAAGTACGAGTATATATAAGTTAAGGCCTATAATATAATAAATATAAATAAATAAAAATATTAAAAGAAATAAAGTAAAGATCGATAAAAGGATATTCGGGGTAGAAGTAATATATATTTAATAATATAAAATTTATTATCGCTACGGAGTAAATAAATTACCCGAATTTTAGGGTATTTTAATTATAATAATTTTCGAAAAAAGCGACCCCTTCGACGTAACCTCCCTTTTTATTTTTAATCTTATAAATAACGAAGATTAAAAGGACCTATTTATTTTCTATTTATTAGAAGATATTATAAACGTATTAATACTAGATATTTAGGAAGTTATTAATTTACTAGTATTAACCTCTAACGATATAAATATTATAAATAATTACGTCGAAGAATATAGCGTAAACGGTACGTAGTAAGATATTAATAAAAATATAGTAGAATTCGGCGATTTAGAGTCTAACCCTACCGTAAATAAATAATAACACCGTATTCGTTATTAGATAACGAAGTTAGGTTTAAAGTATTCGAATTTCTTCGATTCTTTATTTATTTTATTCGGCGTAGATATACTTCTTAAAAGTAATTTCTAGTTTAAAGTTAACGGGATTATAATAATTATAATTAATTAAAAACGTAGGAAGGGGGTTAAAAACTAGTTTAATTTATTAATTAATATTTACTATAACTTTAATAAAGATATATAATAATATATAAATTTTAATTATATCGTAATTAATCGAGTAAAAAATAGTATAATAACGTAAAAGGGTAAAGATAAGAAGATAAAAAATAAATAAATAATTTTTTACTCGCGTAATTATCCCCTTTCTTTACCGTTTATTTATTTAAAACTTTATTCGGGGGAAGATCTTTTTATCGGAGTATCTCAACGGGAGGGGGAAATATAATAAAGGTATTTACCCTTAATTATTAAATTATTTAAAAATTAATAAATCTTCGTTAAAAAGAGTAATTACCTTCGAGTTATTATTATATAATATAATTTCGACGATATCTTCGGATTTAATTTTTATTTCGGGTTTATATTCGCCGGAAAAAATACCTTTAAAGAATATCGAGGCTTTAAATAATAGTCCTTTATATATACCGAAACTTCTAACTTCTAGGCCGATATAAACGAATATAATTAAATCGTAATTAAAGTTATAAATAATTATTAATATTATTTCCTACGCTTTAAATAATATATTTATTTTATAATATCCCTTTTACTCTTTAATTCTTTAGGTTCGGTCGTTATAATAAACTCCTCCTTTTTAATCCTTTATATAATATTATTTTTATTTTATATATTCGTATTTATACTCCGTTATTTGTTATTATTTTTATCTCCTTACGTACTATCCTTCCTCGATAACGAGTTAATTATATTAATTTATATAATAATCCCGTTTTTACTCGTAGTATTCCCGAATAAAAATCTTATTAATATATTATATATATTATATTAAGGCGCGCCTAAAATTAGGGTATCCGTAATTTTTAAAATACCTAGTCTTAATATATTATTAATTTAAAAAGTAGTACCCGTATTTATATTATTACCCCGGTTATTTAAGATTTAATATCTTCGATTATAATAAAGTAATAATACCCTTGATTCGCTTCTTCGACTTTATCCCCGAACTCGATTCGGGCGATTCATTATCCGAGTCGGATAATAATATAAACGATTTAATATTTAAATTAAATAGTAATATAAGCGATTTAATATCTAAATCGGATAATAATATAATTTAACTCGGATTTCGTTCTTTAAATTACTTTATTAAACCTTTATCCTTATATGTTTTTTATTATAACGACTAGTAGAAATCTCTTTTCCTTATAATATTAATATTTATAACTTTTTCGTCGCTTTATATTTAATTTATATATACGCCCTCTGTTTATAATTTAGGTATAGATTTCCTCGATTACCCTCTAACTCTTTATAAAGAATTTAAGGTTATAAATAATATTATATTAATTTTAATTAATAAATAAATTAATATAAAAGAAGTCCTTTTCTTTAATCGTCGTAGGTACGAGATAAATACTTCGCTCGATATTTAGTAATCCGTAAAACCGCCGATTATTTAATATTCTAGGGTTAAGAGTATATAATAAATATACTCTTTTTATTTTTATTATTTTATAAAACTCTTAAACCTACCTTAAATATTAATAATTAAAGATTTTTATAAAGATATTTTATAGACGAGTAGGTCGTTACTTTTAATCCCTCTAGCCTAAATTCTTTATTTTTACGATAATTTATACCTCGTTTATTAACCTTCCTTTTTATATAATAATAAGATTCGTTTCGACCGATTTTTATTCGCGTATTTATATATTATCCTTACGTTAATTATAATAATATAATTTTATATTTAATCTATAAACTATTATATCTTTATAAAGGTAGCTCGGATTAAAAGAATCCTCCCTTAACGTCTTTTAATATATTAGGTTCTTATAAATATAAACTAGGTAGTTATTAACCTAATTATAATCTACCTCCTGTTTATTAATTTCGGTATTCGGTATCGTTAGGCCCTATATAAACGCCTTTACTCGATTCGCTTTAATAAATATAATTAGACCTTCGAGAAAACCCTTTAAGTTAAATATCTTCGTTATATTTAATACTATATATTAATACCGAGTATTATATTTATAGATTTACCGTAAAGTAATATCCTCGTTTACGTCCGTTTATTAATTTAATTTATCGAGGTATAAAAGAACCCCGGTCTTCGTAATCTTTTTTTTTTTTTACTTTCTCTTTTAACTAGATAATATAAACTTTATCTCCCGATACTTTAATTTATCCTTTATAATAATGATTTTAATATAACGAGTATTATATTTTATTATTTACTCTTAATAATCGTCGTATTTATTCGTTCGCTTATAATAGTTTTTTAATAATATTAAATATATCCTTTTTATTATTTAAATACTATAAGAGTCCGGTAGACCGTATTATTTAATTATCGGTATTACGTAAATAAAGACGTAGAATTTAAGGAAGTTAAAATATAACTCGCCCGTTTTTTTATTAATTAATTTATACTTCTTAAAAACTTCTTTTAAAAGATTAATCCTATTTAATATTATATTTATATATTTAAGTATTTCTTCGTTATACGAACGATATTTTATAAATATAATAAAGTTAATAATCGCTCGTTTTATATATAGTATTTCCGGTACTTTTTCTAATAATAGAGGGGTAAATACGGGTATAATTATTTATAAAAATTATTTACTCTCCTCCCCTGTTTATTAATTAATTTTATTAAAGTTTAGGAAATACCTTAAATTAATATATTTAAATACGACTCGAAATCGATTATCGAGTAGAGTTTTTATCTCTTCTTTTATTCTACCTTCTTTAATATATTAAATTTATTAATTTAAAAGGTAGTTTATTAACCCCTTTATTATTAAAGTATATAATATATTAAATATTTAGATCCCGAAGATATTAACCGCGAAATAACCCTCCGCGAAACTACGACGGTCGTATACTATTATATCCGATAATTATTTAAGTATATTTTTATCGTAGGTTCTTTAGATATATAATTATTTTATATATCTCTTTAATATTCTTAAAGAATATAGGATCTTAAGGTATAATCGCTCGTATTTATTCGGCGGTATTAAATATACCGGATAATATTTACTACTCTTAATAAAGGTAATTAAAACTTATTCTTTATAATCATTAAGTATAAAAATTAAAATCGGATAATATCGTCGAATTAGTCCGTTTATATATATAATATAAATCCCCTTCCGAGTATACTATTTAAGTATTTTAAAATTACGTAATTAATATAAATAAATATTAATTATAATTACGATTAATTTACCCTTTATTATAAATCTTAAAATATAATAATATACTTCGGTTTTCACTTTATTATAAACTATTAATATTAAATTAAATAATATTATCTCTAGCCGAGTCCCTACTCGCTATATACTTCGTTCGAGGTTATTAATAATAATATAAACCGGTTAGGCCTACTAGTCTCTATAAGTTCGAGATAAATAAATCTTATCTAATCTTATTATTACCGGTATAATAGTCGAGTCGTTAAATAATTTATCCTATATCTTTTATTACTAGCCGGTTATATATATTTTATTAACGATAAAGTCTACGTTAAGATTTCGTTAATATATCGGTATATAGTTAAGACTCGAATTAAATAGTATATATCCTAGTAATATTTTTATAATAGATATTATATCGAAGTAAAGAATAGAATATATTTTAGGCTCGTTACTAGATTTATTTATATAGATTTAAAAAGTTTACTAGACCTAGTCCCTATCGGTATTACTATATTTTATACTAGATAATTTAACTTTTAATAATAAAGTATTATCGAAGTTATAATATCTATAGAAGGGTCTTAATCGATAGTTTTTAAAAAAATTATTTATAGAACCGTTAAAGAGTCGCGCGATATATATTTACTCGGTTATTACGTAGTTTACTTTTAATCCGAAGGGATCGTAATTCGTACCCGATTCGGATAATTACTCGGATAAAGACTTTAAACCTAGTATATTTTTTTTTATTATTAATCTCCCCGTACCTCGCTCCGGTAAATATTATTCTATTAATATAATTATTAAAGACGATATTATATTAATACCGCCCGAAACCGTTATAGAGGTTGTTTATTCCGTTATTTAAATTAATACGTCCCGAGGATAATATATTTTATAGTCCTCCGCGTTTTAGAATACTTATTTTATAATATTATTATTTATATAATTATTTAATATATATCGTTCTTTTAAGAAATACTTATACCTTTAATTTAAAAACGACCTTTATTATTAATATCGTCTTTATTCTTTTCGTTTATATAAATTAAGGGTTTTATAAAATCCTTATAAAAATATATTTATTTTTTACGCGTTTAATTAAGGTTATTAAATCGGCCTTTATATTATAATAAATACCTAGAAAAACCGTTATTATTAAGATATTACTTCTCGTAGTATCGATACTATCGATCTATTTATTTTAATAATAATATAATTTAAATTCCCTTTTCCTAATAAACCTATCGATAAAATAAAATATTAATTAATTTAAGGTCCTTATATAATTAGAATTTAAATAATTCTAATATTATTCGTTAATCGTCCGAGATATATACGAACCACGTAGTATATTAGGCTATTCGTATATTAAGTATATTAGATTTCGAAGGTAGGATTTAGTCTTTAGAATATCGAGGAAACCTCGTAAAATCTTAGAGATAAATCCTTAATATTAAATATAATAATTAGCTAGTATAACCGTAGTAATAAAATATTAATATTATAAGAATATTATTTAGTTTAATATATAAAAGAGTATAAAAAGAAATCGTATATATTATTTTATTTATTTAAACGAGAAAGAGGCTAGATTAAATTTATATATTAAATACTAAAGTCGGGGAAGGGGATCTTTTTAAGAGTCTATATATATTAATTAATAAATATACGAGAGTTACTTTTTAATATTAAGTTTATAGAGGTCTTTACGTTATCCTTTTACCCCTTTATCGGACTTTTTATAAAACGTATTTACTATTAAAACGGGATAATTACCCGTTAATATAAAGATTCCTCCGTTTAATAAGGATACGATATATTAGTTTATCGTATCCCTAACGATTATATTTAATAATTATAATATTCTCGATTATAGGTAAACTTTACCGCTTCTAATTTAAAATATAATACGATATTAACTAAGAAATAATTATAGCCTAAATTTACTACTATATTTAATAGTAGTTATAAACTATTAATAGTACTAGAGTATAGACCTATATAAATATTCCGATAATATAATATTTAGTTAGAAATAAATAGTCTTTCGTATTATTTATTTTATTTATTTCTCCCGCTATACCTCTCTTTATAATATATTAAGTGTAGTCTTAACCGACTCGGACGTTTTTTATTATCCGGCTACTTTTAAGATTTAAGAATTTATAGAAATAAAAGTATTAATTCTTAATAGTAATCCTATAATAGTTTAAATATAATAATAACTTTATTAACTACCCGATCGAATATAATTCCGCTCTAATAAATATTTAATTATATATACTATTAATTCGTATTTAATACGCGAATTTAATATTATTTCAATATTCGTTTCTAGTTATTACTATTTTATTATTCCTCGCCCTCTTTATTTTTACTTAAACCTAGGATCTTCTACTTTATTATATTTAAGTATTATAATAAATAGGATTTTATAAATATTAGTATTGAAGTTTCGACGAGTTTAATATTATTATTTTAACGCTACTAGTTATAAAATAAATAGCGCGTTTATTTACTTTATTTATCGAAAGTCGACTCGTACTCTTTATTTATCCTTTCGCCCCCCTTATTTATTAATTATATTTTATTATTCTTATTTATTAACTATATTTTACCCTCTTTACTTTAATTTTTATTAATAATATTTATTTTAATCTCGCTTTCTAACGTAGATAAGCTACTTACTGTAATACTATCGAATTTTAATTTCTACGTTAATATCGGTTTGAATAATCTTCGATAAAATATTAAGAATATCGAGCTCGGTTTATAATATACGCCGAAATTTTTCGCCGTAATTAAAATAAAGCTAAAGAAGAGAATACGAGATATAAGAATATTAAATAAAACTTTCCGTAATAATAATATTAAGGTTACTCGTTATTAAATTATCGACGTTATTATCTTTAATCTTAATTTATTTAATTATTCTCCCTTATTTTTAAATAAAAGGATATAATAACTTTTATATTTAATTAACGAAAATATTATTAAAGTTATAAGCCGTTAATTTAAATAAGAATCCGAGGAGTCGTATAAATCCCCGTATTTTAAAATTAAAAGGACCGAAGACGATTACTCCGAAGGTAAATTTTATATAAGAAATTACGCCTCGCCCCCTCGAATATTTAGAGATCCTACGACGATTCTCTTTAAAATCTCGTATAACCGTAATAATTAAATCCGATTTATTCGACTTAATATTATCTTAAAAGATAATATAAAGAATAATAATAAACTAATATAATTCCGGGTTAATTATATTAAATTAATCGACGTTTTAATAATAAAGCGCTTTTAGGACGAGTAAGATAATTTATATTAAAATAAACTCTAATATTTTACTCTTAGCGAATATATAGATATTAATTATAACGAGGACTTATAGGATATACTAATTAATACGTAATAAAACGGAAGTCTTAAATAATCTTTTTATATTATACGTAGGCCTCTCCGTTAATTAAATTATCTTATATAATAATCGAGATACTAGTTAATAAAAATATTAATATTAATAAAAAGTACCGAGTTTATAGTCGGTTAGTATATTTAAGAATATTATAATTCTTTTTTACGAAGAGAAAAGATTTAATTAAAAAGATTTTCTATTTTTATCGAATATTTAAAAAAGCCTCTTATATTACCTCCTACCGTCTAGTAACCCCGTTAAACGAATCCGCCCCCGCCTTCTCCTATTAAACGAATTATAACCTTTATCGATATATTATCCGATGATAATAAAGAGGAAGAAGAGGCGCCGAAGGGCTTAATTATTAATTAATTATATTAAACGAGGGACCCGTTCTTATATAATATTAATATAAGGAAAATAACCTCGGCGAGGGTCGCCGAGGTAGATATAATATCTATAAATATAAACGAGCGAGAAACTTTATAAGTTCTTTACCCTTTATTTTTCGATTCGTTTATAACTTATTTACTCCGTAGTTTTATTATAATTAATAAAGAGGACCGACCTTAATAAGATAATAAAATATAAATATTTATAAAGTAGTTATTCTAGCTAAAACCCAGTAATAAGTTTATTTATAATATATATATTATACGAGGGTTAAAGCCGTAAAAAACGGTAGATAATAAAATAATACTTTTTAAACTATATATTTATTAGTTTTATAATATTATTTAAAGAAGGTAGCGGGCTAGTTATTACGGAGGGGCTATTAACGGTAACGATTTAAGATTTAATAAAATTCGTTCTTAACTTTAAGTCTTTTCTAATAATATTATTAAATCGGATTATATTAATATCCGACTCGATTTAGACGTTTAATATTTTCCTTAACTTTATTACCGAATATTAATTTAATTTACGTTATTATTATTTTAATATTTAGAAGAAATTTCGGGATCTCGAAGTATTTAAAGAATTTATTTATTACGGTAAATATCTCCCTCTATACGAGTTATAATTATAAACCGACGGCGATATTTATCCCTCTACGGGTCTACTAGATATCCGTTATCTTTATATATATAAATATAAGGATACTATTATTTATCCTATATAAAGTATTACTTTAATTATTATCCTAGCGAAAGTAGTAGAGAATTAATTAAGAGAATAAATTAAATAAATTAATACGGACGATAAGGGTTTAAGACTTTAGTACTTTTATATCTAAATTAAAAAAAAGTATCTTAATATTAATACTTAGCGATTTACCCCCGAAAACGTTAAATTATTATATTATAAATTAGACGGAACCGTAAAATCTAGTTAGGAAAGAATTTTATTTATATATAATCCCGCTTTATACGATATATAAATTAAAAAGATTTTAAATCGACTAGATACTAGCCTTAAATATTATTTCCGTATAGGATAAATCTTTATAAACGAATTTCATAAAGTAAAGATTAAGACGGGTACCGCCGTTAGATTTATTTAAGAGATTAAATAAGATATTAAAAAACGGGTTTAAAAGAAATTCCCTAAAAGTAATCTTAAATAAACCGAATTAGATAAGATACGTAAATATAAATATTAATAAAGTTTACCTTTTATATAAGGCTTGTTAATAATTTTATAAACTCGTATTTTAAAGGACTACGCGATTATAATCGGGTTAATTAAATAACCGTAGTAACTTTAAGATTCGTTCACCGAGTATATAATACTTTATAAAATTAAAGAAATCGGTTAAAGAATAATAAACCTACTCGTTTATATATACCTAAATAAGGATATAGAAAAGGCGGTTATAAATAAAATAAAAGTAATTCTTAATTCTATCGAAATTAAACGAATACTTTTTATTAAAAATTTCGAGGGTACGACCGAGTTTATTAAGCTTCCCCCCTAGAAAATAAAATAAATTTATTATTTTATTATAAACGTTTAACGAGAAGAACTTTATAAAGAGGAGTTACGAATTAATAAAGAGGTATAAAAGGAGTATTAAAGATTTATAACGACTACTAAAGCGGCGGGTAAAGAAATATTTATAACGATTACTAATAATTATTTTAAAAAGGTTTATAAGTTTCGCGCCGCGGGAGTAATACTAAACCTTTTAATATTTACTCGAATTAAAAATTTAATATTAACGGATAAAGAGCTCTTCGTAGATTTTAAATATAATAACGATAAACTTTATATAGAGTTCCTAGAGTTAAAGGGGAAATAAAAGGACTAGAATAAATATTTATAGAATAATATTTATATTTATTATCTCGACTACCTTATTAAAGATACGCTTAAGTTATTAATATTAAAAAAACTAATTAATTTACTCGGTTAGGATATTTACGGTAGGCTAGAGAGGCTAATTATCTTTATTAATTTACTCGTCGTTACCTACGTTATATTATATATAAATTTAAATTTATCGGATAATATTTAATATAAAACTCGTATTAATATTTATATAATAGTTAGAGAAGTATTACCCCGGCGAGTCTTTATAATATAGTTTATCCGTAGATTAAATTAAACGGGATAAAGAATATATCTAGTTATTTATAAAAGGGGATAAGATTCGCTTTCTCTTATTTATTAAATATATTCTCGGGACTAAAGTAACTTTAACTTATACCTTCCGTAGTATTAATCTCGATACGGATTAAATATAATTCTTCGATATTTAATATAACGGGCGGATTACGCGCTTATTTTAAAAGAATAAGAAGATATATAACTATTACTTTATTCTAGATAATAAGAATTATTTAAACTAGATAATATTAGATAAGTAAATAAGAGATAATAAAACGAGGAAATAGGTTTATTTAATAATAGGAAAAGCGATAAGAAAATCCGATTAATATTAATAATCGGATAAAGAGGTATTACTACGGGGGCTTTTTTTTATTATCGGCGAGTTAAATACTTTATATAACTCTTCCCTAAACTATAAATAAAGGTTCTTTATTACTCTTTTATAATTATAGGCTTAACGAGCTTTACCTAGGTTTAAATTAAAATAAACGATATAATTAATAATACTACCGTTTTATTTATATTACTTTAACTAGATACTTTAACCTATACCGATTAATATCCGGTAGAGATATTATCTTTATAATACCTCCGTTATTTAATATAATACTAAACCTCTAGATAAAGCGTTTATATTATATACTACCCTAGTATATTAAATAATAGACCGTTCTAGTATAATTAATATCCTAGTACTCTTTTAACGACGAGGTCCAAATCGATAAAATATAAAATAATATTATATTTATATTTATCGTCGGTAAAGAGCTCTTATTAATAATCCTTATTAAGTAATTAATAGATATAATAAATATTTACTAGTATCTTTTCGTATTTTCTATAAACTAAAGATACCTATCCGAATCGGACGAGTCGATAATATATTAGTTATTATTTAGTTATCCGAGTCGGATATAATTTAACGTCCGACTCGATATTCGTTAACTACGTTTATATTAATATTATTTAATAGGTTTAGTAGAGTATTTAAGATAGTACCTACCTAGATATTATTATTATTTCTTATATATTAACGTCGACGTCTTTATTTATAATATCCTCTTTATTACTACTAATATCCCTATTAATATTTAATAATTTATATTTTTATTTATATTATAAAAGACTTTTATAACCCCGTTATTATTACCTCCTCCCTACCCTCTCTACCTTTTATTAAATTCTATATTAACGTTAACTCTAAGAATTAAATAACCTCGATTATTTCGCGTAGCCTTATAATTAAGTAATCGTATTATAAGGAAATACGGATAATATTAAAAAAAAGATAAAATAAAGGTATATTATAGGTACGTCTTTAAGAAACTTTAAAAACTAGGTTAAATTTAATAAAGTATTAAAATAGTTAGATAAAATCTTTCCCTCCGTTTTTATATTTAAGATATTTTAACTCTAGCTCGAGAGTTATAAATTAAAGATAACTAGAAAAATTAATAATATATATAATTACTATCGTAACCGTAGACGGCGTATTATATTATCTCTCTTTATTAATAACTCTTTTTATATAGCGCGCCTCTTTATCTTTAACGAAACGGGTTTCTATATATAGTCGATTTAAATAACGGCCGATACGTTTTTCTTCGCGTTTAAACTTTTAAAGGAGAAGAAGCCTTTAATAAATATTATATTAAATAAAATCGAATTTAGGATATTTAAAAAGGTCCTCCGCGAAGATAAAGTCTATAATAACTCTATTAATAAAATTATATATCGTATCGGCGATAATAATATCGAAGTTAATCACGTTTATAAATTTAAAGCGGCTACGTTATAAATATATAAAAGAGGCGAAAATCCTATCTTATTTACCGTTAAGGCGCGTATATAAAATATATAATACTTTATTTTAGATATTAAACCCGCGTAGGCTAATTCTAATATAATAAATCGGCGTATTTATATAAAACGTTAAATATTAAATATATTATATATTTAAAGTTAATATTTATTTTATTTAGTATATATTAATCGGTTATACCTCCCTACTCACCCTTTTAAATTAAACCGTTAATCGCGTTATTATTCTTACTAGTAAATCGTGCTCTAGCTATATATCTAGCTCGGTTTAATTAATTATCACGTAATAAATATAAGTTATAATCCGCGCTCGTTATTATTTTAGAAAGATAAGAAGGGGGTTTTTTCTATAAATAACGAGGTATTAATTATATTACCGCCGTATTCGACGGCTATAAATTAAATAGTATATTTAATTTCATTCGATTATACTTCGGCCGATACTCTAGCTCGAATTATAACGAATCTTAATTTATAAAATTATCGATATTTATTCTAGATACTCGAGCTAACCTATATTTTTATAATTTATTAATTATATTTTATCTTCTTTATTTATAAATTATATTTTATACTCTTTATTTACTAACCCTTTTTAATTTTATTTTAATTAATTATATCTCCTTTAACCTCGCTCTCTATCGTAAATAAACTATTTATTATAATATTAACGGATCCTTATTTTTATATTAGAATCGGTATAAATAACCTCCGATAAAATTTTAGAAACGTCGAGCTCGGTTTATATTATACGCCGAATCTCTTCCCGGTAGTTAAAATAGAACTAAAGAAAGAGAATACGAGAGTTATATATTTAAAGTAGAAATTTACGTAATATTAAAATTAACCTTACTCTTCGTTAAATTATTAATAATATTATTATTAATTTTAATTTATTTAATCGTATTCCCGTATTTAGAAATAAGACGATACGGTAATTTATATATTTATTTAATAAAATAATAATTAAATCTACGACCCGTTAAGGCCTTAAATAAGAATCCGAGGAGTCGTTTAAATCTTTATATTCTAAAACTTAAAGGACCGAAGATAATTATTTAAAAAATAAATTTTATATAAGAAGTCGCCCCTCGCCCTCTCGAATATTTATAAATCCTAAATCGATTCTTCTTAAAATCTCGTATAGTCGTAATAATTAGATTAAATAGGTTCGGCTTAATACTACTACGAAAAATAATATTAAGAATAATAATAAAGTAGTATAGTTCCGGTTTAGTTATAATAAAATAATTTATATCTTAATATCGAAGCGCTTCTAGAATAAATATAATATTCTACGTTATAATAAACTCTCGTATTCTATTTATAGTGAATATATAAATATCGAATATAATAAGGGCCTATAGGATATACTAGTTAATATATATTAACGCGGTAGTCTTTAACACCCCCTTTATATTATATATAAACCTCTCCGTTAATTAAATCACCCTATTTAACGATTAAGATATTAATTAATAGAATTATTAACGTTAATAAAAGATACCGAGACGACGATCGGTTATTATATTATAAGAACTTATACTCTTCTCGCGCGAAGAGAAAATATTTAGATTAAAAATATTTATACCTCTTTATCAAAAATTTAAAAAAGCCTTTTATATTATCTTTTATCGTTTAAAAATATTATTTACTAGATCCGCTTTTACCTTCTTTAATTAAGCGATTTTAAACTTTTATCGAGATATCTTTTAAATTATAAATTAAACGATAAAGAAGAGGAAGAGGCGACGTAAAATTTAATTATTAATAAATCGTATTAGACTAGGGACCCGTCCTTATATAATATTAATATAAGGAAAATAACTACGGCGAGGGTCGTAGATATAAATATAACGTCGATAAATTAAGACGAGTGGGAAACTCGGTAAATTCTTTACTCTTTATCTTTCGATTCGACCGTAATTTATCTACTCCGTAATTTTATTATAATTAATAAAGAGGACCGGCCTTAATAAAAGGATATAATATAAATATTTATAAATAAACTATTTTAATTAAAAAGCGATAATAAGTTTATAAATAAATATACGTATTATATAATTATTAAAGTCGTAAAAAAGGGTAGATAGTAAAATACTAGCCCTTAAATTAAATATTTATTAATTATACGACGTTTTTAGAGAAGGCGGCGGGCTTCCCGTTACGGAGGGGCTATTAATAATAACGATATAAATTTTAATAAAGTTCGTATTTAACTCTAGATCTTTTTTAATATTATTATTAATTCGGATAATATTAACGTCCGAGTCGACCTAGATACTTATAATTTTTAACTCCCGTATTCTCGAATATTAAAATATAATATATAAATATAATTCTCCCTTTATTAAAGGGTTTAAGATTTTTAAAGATTTTAAAAACTCCCTTTATTATAATAGACACCTTTTATACGAAATAAAATTATAAATAAATTAAGAGATCCGTCCTTTTACGGATTTATTAACCTTCGATTACCTTAATATATATAAAGATAAAGATACTCTTCTCCTTCTTAAAATAAATATTACTTTTATTATTATTTAAATAAAGATTATAAATAATTAATTAAAATAATAAACTAAATAAATTAATACGAATATTAAGACTTTAAAATTTAGATACTTTTATATTTATTCTAATAAAATATATTACTACGTTATTAATAAACGATTTATTTATATAAATATAAAGTTATTATATTATAGTTTTAATAAAGTATAAAGCTCGGCGAGGAGAGTATAATAATTATTTATAATTTTTATTTATACGAGATATAAATTAAAAAAGTTATATAACGAGGGTATTAATTTTAAATATAACTTCCGTATAAGATATATCTTTATAGACGAGTTTTATAAAATTAAAATTAAAGAGGGTAAGGCCGCCGAATTTATTCGAAAGATTAAATAAAAAATCGAAGAGTAGGTTCTAAAGATATTACCGAAGGATAGTTTTAAGAAATCCGAATTATATTAAAAATATAAATTAATATACCGTTAAGATTTACCTTTTATATAAGGTTTTTTTATAACTTTATAAACTCGTACCTTAAAGAAATATATAATTATAATCGGGTTAATTAAATAATTATAGTAGTATTAAGATTCGTTTATTAAATATATAATACTTCTTAAAATCGAGGATATTGGTTAAAGGATAACGAATTTACTCGTTTATATATATTTAGATAAAGATATAGAAAAGGCGGTTATAAATAAAATAAAAGTAAATCTTAATTTTATCGAAATCGAACGAATATTTTTTATTAAGAATTTCGAGGGTATAATCGAGTTTATTAAACTTTCTCGTTATTAAATAAGATAAATCTATTATTTAATTATAAATACTCGATAAAAAGAATATTATTAAAAGTAGTCGCGAATTTATAAAGAAGTATAAAAGGAGTATCGCGAAGTTATATTAATTATTAAAGAGGCTAGTAAACTACCGTTTATATTAATAATTAATAATTATTTTAATAAAGTTTATAAGTTTCGTATAACTAGTATTATATTAAACTTTCTAGTATATACTCGAATCTACGGTTTAATAGTAATAAATAACGAGCTCTCCGTAAATTCTCGGTATAATAATAATAAAGATTATATAGTATCCCCTGAGTTAAAGGGAAATATATAAAGTAGAATAAATATTTAAAAGATAATATTTATATTTATTATCTCGACGAGTTTACTAGCGCCGAGTTATAAACTATAAAATCGTAAATATATATAAAGTTATAATTTATAAATAAATACCGGTTTTAATTTACTTAAGATTTTATTTTTAATAATCGACTCGTTACCTCGCCGCTACGCTAGGGCTTTAGGGGTATAAATTAATATTTTAATTATATATCCTCTTCGGCCTTAATTAAAACTCGTAATAATATTTATATAAAGATTAGAGAAATATTACCGCGGCGAGTTTTTATAATATAATTTATCTATATATTAAATTAAACGGGACGAAGATTATATCTAGTTATTTATAGAAGAGAATAAAATCGTTTTCTCTTATTTATTAAATATATTCTTAGGACTAAAGTAACTTTAATTTATATTTTTTATAATATTAATCTCGATATAGACTAGATATAATCCTTCGATATTTAATATAACGGGCGGGTTACGCGTTTATTTTAAAAGAATAAAAAGACGTATAATTACTATTTTATTCTAGACGATAAGAGTTATTTAGATTAGAAATTATAGGTTAAATTTATTCTTCCTAAAATTAATATCTTTCTTTAATAAACCTTAAGTTATAAACCGAGTAATTTATAATTTATAAATTTAATATTTACTTCCTTTATAAGGTTTATAACTCCGCCCCTCGTATTTAATATAAATATAATATTATAGGCCGATAACGATTACTAATAACTAAATAAGATAATAGATTAAAAGAAGCGATATAAATTAAAGGCTTTTATATTATATTTATTTTTATATTTATTTAATATATAAGGTACTTTAATATTAATATATAATAATTACCCTAAAAATATATACTACGTATAGTACTAGGTTAATATAAAGGCTAAATTCGGTTTAGATATTAATTTAGGTAGTATAGTTTCTATAATTTAATATTTATTATTAATAATTATTTCTAGAATACCTACGTTCTTTTATCGTATATTTAATTATTATATTTAATAATTATTTATAGTCTACTAACTGGGTATACTAGACGTTAATTCTTTTAAATATAAATAATATATAATATCGTAATTATTAACGACGTAGAGGTCGGTAGAGGAATAAATAATTATATTTTTTATAACCTCGTCTTCGTTAGTAAATAACTCTCGGTAGAAGGCGTCGTAATATAACGAATATAATTTATTTATAAATTTTATAATATATATAGTATCCGACTTGGATATTATATTAAATAAAAAAATAATCCGAGTAAAACTTGAAAAAGAAACGTATTATTCGGTTAATATTAAATTATAAATATTTTATTCTCTTTAACTTCTATTTTATTTATATTATATTATACTTTATTAAAAGTATAGGATACTAAATACCTTATTATTTAAATATAAATTCTTTATAAATACTTTTATATATATTAACCTACTTTTCTAGTAATATAATTATATCTTAAGTTAAAAGGAATAAAAGAGAAATAGTAGGTATAGTCGAAGAAAGATTTCCTTAAACTATCTACTTTTATATATATTTAATATTATTATATTTTAGTTTCTAGATTTACTACGACGATTACCCCGATACTACCTCTATTTATTATTATATTTATATTAATAAACTACGAGGATCGGATCTAGTTAATACCTCGCGTTATTTATTTTAACCTAGATTTCTTTTTTTTAAATTATTAAAACGCTCCTAGCGCCGTATAAAGTAACGTTTTATTAATTTATAATATATTCGCTAGTAAAGGTTCTCTTTATATAAATAATCGTAGATAAAATAAAAATTCTAATTATTATCGAATAATACGAAGATATAATTTAATCGCCGGGTTTAATAGTGTAGTTTTATATCTTATCGATATAGCTCGAAAGCCGGCGGTATAATATATATTATTAACGTACTATACCGTATATAAAGGGTCCGTTATTAAATATAATCGTCGACGTTCGCTTTAATAGGTAGTATTTAAAATATAATTTAAATTAATCCCCTTAATAGGCCTAGCGTATATTCGTCGAGGTAATAAAAGAAAAAATAATTTTAATAACTAAAAAGACGTAGATAAGGATAATTTAAAGATATTATATTATAAGTAAATTATTTTACGGTATAAAGAAAAAGTAGGAGAAGTTAAAAATATAATAATTCGACTCGGATAAGATTTCGAGTCTAGTATCGACGAGACTTTAGCCGATTCGGTAAATCTTTATCCGACTCGGTTAAAAATCTTTAAATTAAATTAATAAAAATAATTAAAATAATACGATAACGACGCGTTAAAGAAAAGTTATTTTTTTTAAAAATTTTCGCCCTCTTTTTATCCCGGATTCTAAATAATCCCCTTATTAATTTTTATATATTATTATTAAATAATAACTTCACGCTATAAATTTTTAATAAAGTCGATTCGATATAATAAATAAATAACGGGTAAATCTTAATAATAACGAAAGATTAAAAATCGAAAGTTATTACGAAAGTTATTACGACGAAGGGGTAAATTACGAAGGAGGCGAAAAAACGAAAAGTATATCTAAATATACGATTAAATAAAACGACTATTATATCTATAAAAGTGTAGGGTAGGCTCTAAGCGCTATAAGCGCTCGTAAGCCGGTTAAGCTAGTTTGAGCGGGGTAATATTATATCTTAACTCTAAAGCGATATAAACGCCCCTGAGAATCTAACGCGCTCCTGAGAATGTTTTTGGCTCGTGAGAATGCCTAAATTTAGAATGCGCCACCAATATGGCCCCCATGCATGGCCCCACTTATGGCTATGGCCCTATTCCATTCATGGCCATGGCGCATTCCATTCATGGCCATGGCGCATTCCACTTATGGCCATGGCGCATTCCATTCATGGCCATGGCGCATTCCATTCATGGCCATAGCCCTATTCCATTCAT
>JAABUS010003437.1_pt1 | contig 25754 bp, 24 predicted proteins | sample 5560161 | NCBI WGS metagenome assembly JAABUS01 (sample SAMN10711885, study PRJNA513376) | rock metagenome | isolation source: Antarctica rocks | place: Antarctica: Victoria Land, Trio Nunatak nord | collected 2016-01-04
ATTCAAATTCTATTAAAACAATTAAATGGTCAAGAGATATGCTTAATGCTAAGCTGAATCCCCTTAACATTAATACATTGACTTTAAAAACCTATGTAGGTAACTTTGCGGACCGAATTGTTTCTTTTGATAACGGCAGTCTTTATTTTACAGGAAGAGACGGCAAAAAATCTAAATTAATTGCATTGACAAGGACAACATTTAAAATTGAAAACACAGACAATTTTAAAATAGAATTTTTACCAACCACTATAGGAGATGTAAAACAACTTACTTTTATTTTTGAGGACGGATTTGTAACAACTTATAAGCGAAAAGAATAACTTCGCCCCCGATAGTGCAAATTTGCAATCCAATCTTATTAAGTTAAAGATTTCTAATCCATTTTATCAAACTTTTAATCCTATAAACCCAACCTTAATTTTTTACCCGATAAAAGAAGCATCACCATTAAAAACGATCAGCTTCAATTATCTCCTTGCACCTCGTTTTTCTGGGTGTAATTTTGGTTTTGTTGAATACATAGCTGGCTTATTGAAGCATAAAAACACAAATGTGAAGAAATAAATATCAAATCAAAAGAAATAATTGATACTTTTAGAACTTGCTAATTCTATTTATAAGGACAGGAATTACAAATTTCGTCAGCATATAATTCTTTTATATTTATTGAACTTGTGTTATTTATTAATTAAAGTTTGTTTTTTTTTATCAGGATTACCACATACTGGTTTATAAGGTTTCTCAGTTATAATAATAAAGCTGTATCAGATTGTTTTTTTTAAAAGATAAGAATTATCTTAACCCATATGAAAGGACTTTTATTTTCTTTTATCTTTATTTTAATAGCCCATAGTAGCTATTGCCAGTATTTGGATTCTTTGCAGGTGAGTGCAGGTTCCATCGGCACAATTGCCAAAGATGGTTATCAACCTTTGTGGCTGGTTTCCAACCGTTGGGGATCTGTTACCAATCAGCAATACGACGCTTCAACTTACGCAGGATTTAGCAACACGCATGTTTTTGGCAAAAAGTACATTAGCCGATCAAATCCGACCGGTATTGAACAACCTCTGTTTTATGTGAAATATGGCGCTAACCTCATTAACAACAATCATTTTCAAGATGTTATTTTTCAGGAAGGCTATGTAAAAGCCGGTTACAAACATTTGGAAATCCGTTATGGCCGTTTTAAGGATATCCCCGGAGAATCAGATAAAGACCTGTCCAGCGGTTCATTAGGCGTTAGCGGTAATGCACTGCCTATTCCTAAAATTAGTATCGCATTGACAGATTATGTGAATGTGCCGTTTACCAATGGCTGGTTACAATTTAAGGGGCAGTTGAGCCACGGCTGGCTCGGCAGGGACCGCTATTTGGATTCATATTATCATGAAAAAACCTTGTACCTGCGTGCAGGAAAAAAAAGGTTTAAATTTTTTGTCGGCTTGCAGCATTATGTGGAGTGGGGCGGTAAAAGGGACAGCATACAATTAGTCAGGTCTTTTAAGGGGTTCACGGATGTATTTTTTTCCCGGAACAATGCTGACGATGGTTCTGGTTTCGATCCAACGACATTGCAATATGCGTCTTACCATGCCGGAGACCAGCGGGGCGTATTTGAACTTGGGTTTGATTTGGAAACTGAAAACCACATCTTGCATTTTTATCACCAGACACCTTTTGATGGAACCTGGGGCGTAGATATAAGAAACATTGATAACTTGTCTGGAATAAGCATTGTCCCCAAAAATGAAAAATCAGTGATAAAAAAATTATTGCTTGAATTTATTTACACCAAACAGGCGGAAAATTATGCTCCGCCCGATAATCGACAGGCCTATTATAACAACGGGTATTATAGAACGGGCTGGGAGTATGACAACAGGATAGTGGGTACTCCGCTGTTTATCAACCGGTACAGGGCGCAGTTCTATCCCTATTTTCAGCAAAGGGGCATTAAACCTTTTGATTGGAGCAGTAACAATATTCCGGGGAATTCTAATATTATATACAATGAGATCATTGGTGGGCATATCGGCTTGTTGCTTCAATTTAGTAATAAGTTAGCCGGTAAAACCCTGGTTACTTATACAAACGGACAGTTTCAAAATATCGGTCCTAATTTAAACCAGTTCTATACTCTACAGGAATTGTATTACAGCCTTTCTAAAAGTTTAAAAATTTCCGCCGGGTTTGCATTGGATGCCGGTGATTTCACCAACAATATTGGAGGTTTGGCAGGCGTACACTGGCAATTCAGAAATAATTGGAAAAAATAGATTTAGAATTTATCTTAAAAATCATTTTTTAATAAAATATTCCAATTCTTTAAACTAAAAATTCCTATTAGTCCAGATTTGCAATCCGGTCTTATTGAGCCAAGGATTTGCAATCCTGTTTACTAAACTTTAACCCTGTAAAACTCAACACTAATTTTTACCCGATAAAAGAAGCATTGTAATTAAAAACGATTAGCTTTAATTACGTTCCGGCACAGTGTCGCCTTTCAGTTTTCATATTGATAAAATAGTTTTGGAAACCTGTGTCATCAAAGTAAAAAAGATAGCTTGTAAAGCTTTAAAAGGACGTTGTGTAAATTCTGGTTTAAGATTAGTTTATGCTTACTTTCAACAAGAAGAAAAAGTAACTTTTATTGAAATTTATCATAAGGATGACCAGGAGATTAAATACCGGGAAAGGATTTTGGGAAATTTTAAGTGGGTGTTAGTTAGATCATGAATCGCAGATGTTTTTGATTACAATTTTGACCAAAAGAATCCGGTACTTTTATACTGGAGAAAATAGTTGTAATATTTGTTACTAAATCAACTGCTGTTTAAAAATTATAACAACCATGTTATCTAACAAAAAAATACTTTTTAATCATTCATTTTAAAACCGTTTCTGCGGATATAAAATCCAATTTACTATTGCTTTTACATAAATGACTTTTAACTATCATTACTTCAACACAAGCTGACTTAGTCAATGGGGTAGGGGTAATTGAAAAAATCCCACCTGAAAATTAATTCAGATGAGATATGTAATAATTGACCTGGGAGTTTTAAAATGCCACAGATAGATTTTTAGGTGATAAAAACAGTATCAAATCAATAAAACTTGAATGCTTTTTTTATCAACATAAAATTGATTTGTGGCCGAAGTGCTAATCCTAATCCCATATTTAATAGTTTCTGGTTCTGGATCGAAAGCTGCAAGCATTTAAAAAATCTCCTTCAAAAACAATTGCATGTGCTGCCAGGAGCGTTTTGCGGCCAGGTTGTTATAAGCTGCACCTTTAGAATTATCGTTTCCGGCAGCGGGATCTGTGAAAGCGTGGACGGAATTGGCATAAAAAATCATCTGCCAATCGGCTTTGCTGTCGCGCATTTCCTGTTGAAAGGCCAAAACTTCTGCCTGCGGTTCATAAGGATCGTCTGCACCGTGACAAACCAGCACTTTCGGTTGTATTTTTTCTGCGGTCCGGCTGGCATCTTTTGATAATCCTCCATGGAAAGAAACCACGCCGCGGACCGGGAAATTAGCACGCGCCATTTCCAGTACGCCAGTTCCGCCAAAGCAAAAACCGATGGCAGCAATCCGCGAAGCATCTGCGCCCGATTTGATCAATTGCCGCATGGCCAGGTCAATGCGGTGCTGATAAGCTTTGTAATCTTTTTTGTAGAAGCCAGCCAGTTTCCCGGCATCGGCTGTGTTTTTCGGATAATTGCCTTCCCCATAAATATCGGCCACAAAAGCATAATAGCCTAATTTGGCTAAGCTTTCGGCAGTTTCTTTAGCATGCGCATCGATGCCCATCCAGGCCGGTAAAACCAAAATGCCTGCTTTTTTTTGGGTAGAGGATTCCGGCTGGATCGCAAACCCTGTGAGTTTTTGTGTCCCGTCTTGATACGAAACCGGTTTTAATTGTGCCTTTACCAATTGGATGCCGGCTATCAATACAATCGTAAACATTAATATTTTTTTCATGTGTTGAAGGTATGCTTCTTTTATCACTATAATTTTTGTATTGTAAAAGAAGTACCGGTAGGCAGATAAAATATGCTGATCTAAACTTGTACTCCTTATATAGTATGTGATGCTTCTTTTATCACCTAAAAATAAGAACAACCTTATATTAAGGTAGTTTGATTTTGTACAACCGGAAAGGATATTCCACTTTATCTTCTCCGCCGTTGTATTTTCTTGTGCGGTTGTTTTGCAGGCAGGTGAGGATAGATAGACATCTGCTCTAACCAAAAATGTATCCGGCCAGATCATGCACTATCTTTAACCAGCGTTTCCAGTTTTCCGTCTGCAGTAACGTAACAAATGGCTTTGTTGAGAGAATTTGGTGAGGTAAATATTTCCTTTGTCATCCGCAATCATATTGTGCGAAACGCCGGTTTCCCCAACCGTTTCTAATTTGAGAGGAAGTTCTGCATCTGTCAAAGTCGTATTGGCCCGGTATTCCACCAAAAATGCGATACAACTTGGTTTGATTGATGGCCCGGAAATAGAAATAGTTGCCATCTTGGAGGCAAGCGTTCCGGGCGGAACCTTAATTATCGACAAAAACAGGAAAGCTGTTGGGAACGAACACAACAGGAGAGGTAATCTCCAATTGCTGTTGAGAGGGCAGGTTTTGTATTATACACGACGGTACGTGCATTCTTTTACCGGTTTAAAATCAAAGCAAACATTTCATCAGAATAAATATGTTAATGACTATCAGTAGTTTAAGTAGTAGTATTTAAGGTATCTGTTTGATGCAGATTCAAAAATACCAACTTTAAATTATAATTAATGCTTTATTTAAGTAGAACAACTTAGAAAAACCTATAAAAAGATTGAATTATGTATCAAATTAGTAAGGAAAACATCAAAATTTTAAAAAACCTGTCAGCATCTGCGTTTTAGTATTTTGGATAAAACAGTTCTTTTCAGTAAGGATTAACATATATCTAATTTTTTTGCTTAAATAGTTACTAATCTGTAAGAAAATATACTGTTACCTACATTAATTATTGATCTTAATCAAGATATATTCTTAAATAATTTATTATACTATCATTGCTTCAAAATACAGGATTAATATTTTTATTGTTAAAGCTGCTTTGTTTTCAAATTAAAGGTAAACTATCAACCCGTAGTTATATATCTGCTTAGGTTTTAATCGCCAGGTTAATTAGTCCGTTAGTATTGTTTATACGTTAAAAAATAATGTGAAATGATTTTCAAAAAAAAACCATTTCTTTTTTTAGGACAATCAATAATCATCTTTCTCAAAAGTTAACCTAAGTTTTCTGTTTAATCTGTTTATTTTATTATTACTGCCTGATGAGAAAAATATTTAAATATAATTCAAAATAATATTTCAAAGACGTATTTCTTCTTACTTATATATTTTCTTAAAAAATAGTAAATTAATATATGCCAAATATTGGTTAACAATGGATTAACTAATTATTTCTGTCAAAAATAACTCTGATGATTGGCATATCGTAGAAGCCAGTCAAATAGCAAAACGTCTAAAAAACAGACAAAATGTTGAGGAGAAAGGACAGCGATAATTTTTCATGCCACTATCAAGGTTTACAATTACGGTTCCCTTTTATTATCCCGGCTATAAAAGTTTTCTTGTTTTTAACGATTAGCTATGGCAGTAACTGCTCGGCAAGGGCTACAATTCAATACCTAAACACAGTAAATAATTGAGTATGCAAAAAATTTTTACGATCAGGAAAATTATATTCTGTTTAAGTTTTTTTGGTTTTATCATCAGTGCAAATGCACAGGTAACGGTAGTAAACGGGCCAAGTGATGCCGTTTCAAACCCTCCGGCCAGTGCTTCGGCGGTTAATCAGATACTTAGCCCCGGCAACAATATTTCTTTAAAAATAGGCACTGCCAGCACTTCCACAGATATCTCCTACCAATGGTACAAAATAGACAATACAGGTGTAAAGCGATTGGTACAAAACGGCAGCGACAATACCTTACGGGAAACACCATCCGGGGCAGGGTACTATACTTACCAACTTCTTATCAGTAATTCCAATCAGTGCTCTTCAGATATTTCTGATCCGTTCAATATTTATGTTCTGCCTGCCCTGGCCCCAACAGTTGCCGCCAGTAAAACAACGGTCTGCGCGGACGGGACCAGTACATCAGTGCTTACCACCAATCCTGGCAGCAATAAATACGCTTACCTCTATCAATGGGCTTTAAACGGTACTAATATTTCCGGTGCCACTTCATCCGCTTATACTACATCAACCAGTATTTCCGGCACAAATACTTACACTATAAAAGTAGCTTATGCTTTAAGTTCTGCAACCACCGGAACTGCAAGCCAAGTTATCAATGTAATACCTGTCCCGGCCAAACCTATTGTTTCTGTAGGTCAATAATTTAGGTAGGTAAAAGAAGCTAACCAACTAAAGACCATGCCAGTAAACAGACTTATATACTTTATTTCCTATCTGGTGCTGGTATTGGTTTGTTTTACGAGTATGCATGTTATGGCCGCAGCTCCTCCAAAGCAGGTTGTTACTATATGCGAAGGCACTGTAGCTGTTATGAATGCTGCCACTCCCAATGCTATAAAATATCAATGGTATCTGGATGGACAGGCGATAACAGGGGCAATTGATAACAAATATGCGGCAGGAAAAGCAGGTGTCTATAAAGTTGTAGCACTAAACAGTCAGTCCTGTGCTTCTGAGGCTTCTGATGAAATAACCGTGATGATTGAAACCATTGCTAAAATTGATTTTCCTGCCCTGGCTGACAAGACAATTGGCGACGCTCCATTTAAGCTGAAAGCGGCTTCTACACGCCCCATTACCTATACCGCTTTTCCGGCAGGTATTGTGAACATTACCGGTGATGTAGCTACAATTATTGGCACCGGAACGGTTGAGATCACGGCTACCGTAGCTGGAACAAATATTTGTACAAATGCAGTTACAGCCAAACAAACTTTAAAAGTGAAAAGTATACCAACGTTTGCTACGTTGGTCAATCCTGTTGACTTGGCTATCGTAGCCAGTTCAGAAAACCGAAAGGTTAATATCGAGGAGCCGTTTGAATATACGCTTTTGATAAAAAACCAAAGCACTACTGATGCAACACAAGTAAGCGTGACGGATACTCTGCCTGCGTCACTCAGTTTTGTTTCTGTAAACAATACCATGGATGGAAAAGCAACTTATGATGCCGTTAGTCATTCCTTAACTTGGAATATGGACGAGTTAAGGGCCAACGCTTATTCTGAACTCCGTTTCTCGGCCAAAGCAATACAGCACGGCACCATTAAAAATATGGTAAAAGTAGCATCTGTAGAGAAAGACAGCAACCTGGCCAATAACATATCTATTGATTATAAAGACATCCCGGGCATTACTATCCCTAATGTGTTTACGCCAAATGGTGATGGCCGGAACGATACTTTTAGCATCCCTGATTTAGTTCAATATAAGCAAAATGAAATCATCATTGTGAACCGCTGGGGCGGAAGTGTGTACCAGGCCAAAAACTACCAGAACAACTGGACGGGCGACAAGCTGGACGAAGGCACTTATTTTTACAGCTTAAAAGTGGTAAACAACCAGGGCGTGCAGGAAGAGTACAAGGGCTACGTGATGCTGCTGCGTGCCGCAATTTAAAAAAATACAACCTCACAAAGGTAAACTTACAATATTAGGAAAGCATAAACCATGAGAGAAAGCGGTTTTATAACAAAAAAAGCCTGGCTGATTACTGTTTTTATCCTTGGTTTTTTCGGGGCAACTGCCCAGCAGAACGCACAGTTCAGCCAGTACATCTTTAATGGTTTGTATATCAACCCGGCTTCGGCAGGGGCAAAAGAGGATTTTTATCTGCACAGCTTTTACCGCTCGCAATGGACGGGTGTTACCGGTGCGCCGCAAAGTTTTTCTATAGCTGCGGACGGAACGGTCAACAATGAAAAAGTAGGGTTGGGCATCTTGCTGGCAAAAGATAAGATCGGCGCCCAAAGTTCCATCGCCGCTTATGGTAATTATGCTTACCGTTTGCAGTTAGGTGTCAGCGGCAACCAGCATTTATCGTTTGGGATAGGCGTAGGTTTGGTTCAGTCAGGCGTAGATGGTACTAAGCTGAGCGGTTTGCAGGAAGGTGACAATGTCATTCCAATCGGAAACCAAAGCACTATTTTGCCGGATGCGAGGGCCGGCGTTTTATACACCAGCGATAGTTTTTTTGCCGGTTTTTCTGCGGATAACATGATTGCCAAATACTGGAACCGGGATAAAAGCTTGATTGTCCCCATTCCTCAGCCTCATTTTTACCTCACTGCCGGAACCTTGTTTTCTTTAAATGACGATACCAGGATCAAACCCTCTTTCCTGTTGAAAAACGCTGCCGGGGCAACCAGTTTGGATGTGAACGCTTTTCTAATCATGGGCGACCGCACCTGGATCGGAGGAACCTATCGCACTAATTTAAAAGTTTTTTCCAATGCTTCCACTGTCGGCAGTTTCCAAAACGGAAGTGCTTTGGTTGCCCAGATTGAATTTTTTGCCACCAGCAAACTGCGTGTCGGCTATGCGTTTGATTATTCTCTGGCCACTTACAGCGGTTTTGGAAATGGCTCTCATGAGTTGTCGCTGGGCATTTATCTCAGCAAAAAAGCTACGCAAAGCTTTTCGACCAGCAGCTATTTTTAGGGTGGTAAAAGAAGTATTACGTTTTTATCATTGTAAAGGAAATCTTATTTCTTTAATTTTATATTAGAGCGATAAGTAGGTGTAAAACATGGGTAAACTAATACTATCTATAACTTTTTGGAAATTTGTAAAAGCACTATTAATCCTGTGTGTTTTTCTTGAAATTATTCAGTGGGTAAATTATTTTAATTATCCATTCTACGAGCAGTATTTATACAGTAAATTTTTGTATGTATAATTTATCTCAAAGTATAACTGCTTTTATATATATTTTGATTTTAGTTTTATTATTTTGGAAGATAACTTACCGTCTTAAAATTGATAAAAAGATAGTCTGGTTCATGCTAATATTAATATTTGACCATATCCTATTGGCGTATTTATATATTAAAGATGGTGGAACTTAATCCATATCAATCAATACTTCTTTTACCACAACAAATTCTGGACAACACAATTGCTGTTTGCAGAAACTATAAGCGGCTTTCAATCGTTAGCTTTTCAATCCAAATATTGCTATGTCCAGAACTGCTGCCACACCGCTTGCCATTATCAAGGTTGATGAATTTTCCTGTGTCAAAACAGAAGATTTTTTAGCGGCAGAAGAACCGCTGGAAATCCGTCTCGGTTATGGTTCCTCAGAAATCCGCCAGCAAAAAAGTATCTCGGTAACGATGCGCACTCCGGGAAATGATTTTGAACTGGCCGTTGGTTTTTTATTTACCGAAGGGGTTATTGAAAACATTGGCCAGGTAGCTTCCATCAAACATTGCAACGGCTTGCACGAAAACGTAGTCCGGGTAGAATTAATAGACGGTTTAGAATTGGACATGAGCAAGCTGGAACGTAACTTTTACACCACTTCCAGTTGCGGCGTTTGCGGCAAATCATCAATTGAAGCGGTAAAAACAGTATGCCATTTGCAGGAACAAGTTGCGGATGATCTCCAATTTTCTTCGGAAGTTATTTATCGCTTGCCGGATGTGCTTCGCCAAAATCAATCTGTTTTTAACCATACCGGCGGTTTGCATGGCTGTGCACTTTTTGACAACAACGAAAATTTGCTGCTTGTCCGCGAAGATGTCGGCCGCCATAATGCTTTAGACAAGCTGATCGGTGCCTCACTCCAACAAAATCTGTTTCCTTTAAACAAATACCTTTTGCTGTTGAGCGGAAGGGCAAGTTTTGAGCTGGTTCAGAAAGCGTACATGGCCGGGATAAAAATAGTGGCGGCAGTTGGCGCACCTTCCAGCCTGGCTGTAGAAATGGCCAACGATGCCGGTATTACGCTGATTGGTTTTTTACGCGGAGAACGGTTTAACATTTATACCGGAGAAGAAAGGATCAGTTTGAGAAGTTATGAAGCTGTTGGACAAGAATAAATTTGGTTGAAAAGCTTCTTCAGATAAAACAATTAAGGTGCTGTTTTTTTAAACCAATAAGCAAAAAATACAACTACTGAGATGAAAATACGCATTAAAGAAAATACAGTGCGGTTGCGCCTTTCCAAGCCAGACATGGACCGGTTTGGAAAAGAGGGCTATCTGGAAGAAAAAACCGAATTTCCGGGAAGCACTTTTACTTACGCTATCCAGAAATTGTTTGACGGCAAATATCTCGATGCTTCTTTTACCGATAAAAAATTGACACTTTTTGTTCCCCATAAAATACAGGAAGAATGGATCAGTACGGATGTGACCGGTTTCAGTCATCAATTATTTGTTGGCGAAAACAAAACGCTGTTTTTACTGATCGAAAAAGATTTCCAGTGTATCGATGGAGAGACAACAGAAGACCAGTCTGAATATTTTAACAATCCCATAAAAAGCTGTTGATATGGAAACCGAAAAAACACTACAACCGGCGGCAGAAAACCCGGAAAAATTTATTGGTCTAAAATTAGGCCAACCGGCTAATGTGGCGGCTGGTGTCCGCGCAGTTGTTGTGTCTGGCGAACATGTTTTTGGCCAAATGCCTGTAGCGCGGGGCATGAAAGCACTTTTAAAACTGAACCAGAAATTAGGTTATGATTGCCCAAGCTGTGCTTGGCCTGATCCGGACGACGACCGTTCTTCTATTGCCGAGTATTGCGAAAACGGTGCAAAAGCTGTAGCCGAAGAAGCCACAACCAAAAGTTTAAAAATACAGTTTTTTGCAGAAAATTCTGTAGAAGATTTAGCAAAGCTGGATGATTATCATATTGGTAAGGAAGGTCGGGTGGCGCAGCCCATGTTTTTGCCGGAAGGAGCAACGCATTACCAGCCGATTACCTGGGACGATGCTTTTAAAAAAATTGCCTTGCACTTAAACCGTTTGGAAAGCCCGAACGAAGCTGTTTTTTATACTTCTGGCCGTACAAGCAACGAAGCAGCTTATGTTTACCAGTTGTTCACCAAAGAATATGGTACCAATAATCTGCCGGACTGCTCCAATATGTGCCATGAATCTACCAGTTTTGCATTAGCACAAACCCTTGGGATTGGCAAAGGATCGGTAAAACTGGAAGATTTTTATGAAGCGGAAGTAATTATCATCCTAGGGCAAAATCCCGGGACTAATCATCCGCGGATGCTTACTGCTTTGCAAAAAGGAAGGTCTAACGGTGCAAAAATCATTTCTGTAAACCCACTGCATGAAGCCGGATTACTTGGGTTTAGCAACCCGCAAAAATTTAAAGGCGTGATGGGGATTGATACCAAACTGACCGACATCTTTTTGCAGGTAAAAATCAACGGAGACCTTGCCCTGATCAAAGCCATCGAGATGCTGTTGCTGGAAGGGGAAGAGCAGAAACCGGGTTCCGTTTTTGATCAGGATTTTATCAGGGACAATACGGCCGGTTATCAGGAGTTCATCTCGGAAGTTAAAAAATATGAACTGGCTTATTTGTTGGACGTTTGCGGGATATCCATTGAACAAGTACAAGAAGTGGCAGCACTTTTAAAGAAAAAAAGTAAGATTATTGTTTGTTGGGCGATGGGGATTACGCAGCATAAGAATGCTGTAGCAACAATTAACGAAATGGTCAATCTTTTGTTGCTTAAAGGAAGTATTGGCAAGCCGGGCGCGGGTACCTGCCCAACGCGCGGCCACAGTAATGTGCAAGGCGACCGAACAATGGGTATTTTTGATAAACCACATGAAGCCCTGCTGGACCAGATTAAAAAAATACATGGTTTTGAGCCGCCTCGCGAACATGGTTTTGATGTAATTAAATCCATCCATGCTATGAATGAAGGCAAAGCAAAAGTCTTTTTTGGGATGGGCGGCAACTTTTTATCAGCCACACCCGACACCACTTATACGGCAGAAGCATTGAAAAAATGTGATTTGACGGTTCATGTTTCTACCAAATTAAACCGTAGCCATTTAGTACACGGTAAAGAAGCATTGATCTTGCCTTGTCTGGGCCGGACAGATTTGGATGTTCATGATGGCATTACGCAGTTTGTTTCCTGCGAAAACTCTATGGGCGTTGTGCAAATGTCTAAAGGTGTTTTAAAACCGATATCTGATGATTTGCTAAGTGAGCCTGTTATTGTTTGCCGAATGGCGAAGGCTACGCTTGGAAGCAAATCAAAAGTGGATTGGGACCAGTACGAAAAGAACTACGATTACATCCGCGACGACGTGGAAAGGGTGATTAACGGTTTTGAGGATTATAATAAGAAAGTCCGCATTAAAGGCGGGTTTTATCTGCCAAACGGCACGCGTATCCGGGAATGGGACACCACAAACAGTAAAGCTAATTTTACGGTTACGGAACTGGTTGTAGAGCCGCTGGAAAAAGACGAGTTGCTGATGATGACCATCCGCAGCCACGACCAATTCAATACAACGATTTATGGTTTGGACGACCGTTACCGCGGTGTTTACAACGAACGCCGTGTTATTTTTATGAACCCGGCTGACATCCTTCGTGGCGGTTTTGAGATTGGGGAAGTGGTGGATTTGTACAACAATTACGGAGATAAAGAACGTTCGGTAAAAGGTTTTATCATCGTGGCTTATGATATTCCGGAGCGTTGCGTGGCTACCTATTATCCTGAAACCAATGTTTTGGTGCCGATTCAATGCGTAGCTGATCAGAGCAACCAGCCCACCTCTAAATCTGTACGCTTAAAAATCAGGAAAAGCACTTTGTTCAATACACCTTTCCCTGTTTAAAAAATCAAATAAAGATTTTAAGGCTATAAAAGAAGTATGATACTTCTTTTATAGCCTTAAAATTGGAACAAGGTTTTTGTACATGCAGATTTAAATTTAACATTTGGTCAATCTTTTCTCTATGTAAAACATTTGTTTTATGGCTTAGTCCGGTTTTAGGATTTTACTTTTTTCAAGGCGAAATAAACGGACTTTAAACCAACCTATATGATACTTTTTTTCTGCCGACGTTAAAATTAGAAACAACAAAACGGGTTTTTAACCATTAGGGGCAGTAAACATAACCGGCATTTGTAGTTTATCCTATCTTCTTTCCCTGAAAGGATATTGGTGATCAACAGTAAGACAAGACAGCAACCATTATTGATTGTGCTGCTTTTATTTAAGTAAAATTGATTATTTCAATTAAACTTAATCACAATTTTTGCACTCTTCTGTTAATAAGCATCAGCTATTTTATCAACTTTAATTATGAAAACTTTATCTCGTTTTGCAGTTTGCACGCTATTGTTGTCCGGAATATGGGGTGTTCAAAATATTGTATCAGCTCAAACTACCAGGGCGCAAAAGAAGCAGGCAAAAATTGATTCTGTCAAAAAAATGGTCAATAACCAAAGCTATGTTTTTATGGCGCAGTTTGCAAATCCGTTGGGGTGGAGAACGATTACTTTAAATTATGATTATGATTTAGTCATTTCAAAAGACTCTATTGATAGTTATCTTCCGTATTATGGCCGTGCTTATGTTGCCCCAACCAATCCAAATGATCCGTCGGAAACAGGCATCCAATTTAAAACCAAAACATTTGATTATAATAACTCCCCTTCTAAAAAAAATGGTTGGGAAGTAACAATTGTACCGCACAATGTAAAAGAAACACGGAAGTTTATACTTGATATTTCAGAATCAGGATATGCAACTTTAAATGTAACCAGCAGCAACCGGCAGTCCATTTCCTTCAATGGTTACATTACAGAAAACCTCGCCAAAAAGAAAGAATAGGTGATAAAAGAAGTATGGTCAAAACCTGCAATCAATTCTCTACTTCTATAGTACAAATTTTATTGGTGTTGGGTCTGGCTTCGTCTTCTTTCAAAAACAAATTAGAAATTACAGAATCTTTTATGCGGTACAATTTTCCGCCTTTACTGTTTTTAAATGTGAAATTTTGTAATTCTTGTTGTATGCCTGCAATTTGCGGTATGTGCGTAGTTGACAAGACAATATTAGTGCGTTTTCCCTTCTGTTTGATGTCAATACCGGTATAATCATTATCAGCATAAAGTCCGAAAAAGTGGATTTCACCATTCGCAGCGGTTTGAAGATGATAATCTTTCTGCTGTAAAAAAGTAGTGACCGTAGCTGTGTTGTTTTGGATAATATATTGTAAATCCTTGTAAGTAAGCAATTGTTTTTGTGCAGAACAGTGTAACAATGCAACACTAAAAATAAAGGTTAATAAGGTTTTCATTATTCTAATTTTTGCATTTTTTGTTCAGAGCCTGTTTAAATTGATAAAAGATACTTCGGTATGCTCAGGATTAATGTCAATGCTTCTTTTACCCTATAAAAATTGGTGTTTGCATTCATTTAAATAAACCAAAAACTAAATGCCTGCCATTTTTTAGGTGATAAAAGAAGCATAGAAAATAGAGTGAACAAATTTTAAACAAGCTCTTAATCTTAATATCTATTATTTAAAAGGGTTTTCTTCTTTGTGTCTATTTTATTGCTGGTATCCTGTACAGCTTTGGTGTTATCAGCAGTTTTGATTTTTGGATGTTCTGAGCAGGAAATCAAAACCAATAAAGCTAAAAGCATAAAGGCGTATCTCATGTAAAAGCAATTAATAATCAAATTTAATCTATCTTTTTAAATTCATGATTGTTTTTATGTGAAATAATATAATTAAAAATCATATTTAGTCCATTTATATCTTCTTCAATGTTGATTTCCAGTGTTTCAATTTCCTGAATGATATTGCTTGACTTTTTTTTCAGGTCAATAAGCTTCAACTTCTTTTTTTTCAGTTCAGTTTTTAAATTATGGTATATAGAATAATTTTCCATAAAAGAAATTACGGACAAATGATAATCGTGGTTTTTAATTATTACGTAAGTAGGATGTGCTTTGATGGATTTTCATGACTATTTGACTTCAAATCATAGTGCAATAGTTAACGCAACTGATATAAAAACTACTACTAATCAATGTTTGATGATGAATAAAGTCTTTTTAGAAATCATCCCTGTAAATATTACTACAGCCGATTTTATAGATCACAATTTATCCATGCCCTTACATAAAGAAGATAATGGTTTTTCCATGTTTTTTTTAAAGGAAGATGATTATTGCAATTATTTGAAAGATTTGGAAAATGAAAGCAATATTTTTCTTTCTGAATATTGGGTGGTCAAAACCAAAGAGCTAATTGATAAAAATAGGTTTATTATCAGGGTTATAACTGTTTTGAACAATGCAAGATCCCAAAAATATCCTGCCAAAGATTCCATGCAAGATTTTTATAACCATAAAAAGAGCCTTTGATCATAATACTGTTTTTAGGACCGGCCATACATTTCCAGCAATTATTTCGTAACCTTTTGCATTTGGATGTACGCCATCACCTAAGTTCAGCAAGCGGTTCCCGGCAACGCCATGTAATAAAAACGGTACAAAAGCCATGCTGTTCCTGTCTGCAAGTTGTCTGAAAATTATTTTGAACTCTGTTAAAATATAACCTGTTAGAAAAGAAGGAAGTTCCATGCCCAGCAGGACCAATTTTACCAATGGTTGCTTTATTTTTACCAAATCGATAATGAACTGTAGGTTACTGATGGTTTCTGTTACGGTGATGCCACGCAAAATATCATTGATGCCAAGTTCGAGTACAAAAACGTCTATTGGCTGATTGAAACTAACAATCCTGTTTTTACCTCCTACAGAAGTTTCTCCGCTCAAGCCTTCATTAATTACCCGATAAGGAAGTTGAAGTGAATTTATTTTTTGCTGGATCAGTGCAGGAAAAGACTGGTTTTCGGGCAAACCATATCCGGCAGTCAAACTGTCTCCAAAAAAAACAATATTTTTCTTACTTCCAATGTTTTCGTTCAGGTAAATGTTTTCTGCCATATACTTCTGTAATAATAGATCTTTTTGAACAAAAAAAGTGCCTCTAAAAGAAGCACTCCAAATTAGTCAAGCAGTCAAGAACTTAATTGTTATGTTCCAGTCCACGGCCGGTTTTGCGTTGAAGTTCATCAATTTTTTTTGATGCTTCTGCTTTATTCAACGTTTCATCTATTTCAACACTTGCCTGATCGGATAAAGTTTTTAGATACGAGTGCTGCGCACCTGTCATTGGCTCGTCTCCTGTGGTCCAGGTGTCAGGGTCTTTTATCGTATTGGTGTTATCTGTTGCTTCGTTGTTTTCAGGCTTGTTGTTTTGGTTCTGGTCATCCAGGCTTTCGTCTTTTTGCTTGCTCATTTTAATATATTGGGGTTTTTAAGTATTGAACTTAAATCTATATAAATTGTTTTGCCCTATCTTAAATAAAGCTAAAAATATTAGTTATTTTACCATTTTAAGAAAAGTGCCCAATTGCTCTTTCATTTTACGGCGGTCAACAATAAAATCTAAAAAACCATGCTCCAGCACGAATTCTGAGGTTTGAAACCCTTTTGGCAGATCCTTTTTAATCGTTTCTTTAATCACCCTTGGCCCAGCAAAACCAATTAATGCGCCCGGCTCGGATACATTTATATCACCCAACATGGCGTAAGAAGCAGTCACGCCGCCGGTTGTTGGGTCGGTCAATAAAGAAATATATGGTAATTTTGCCTGAGAAAGCAGTGCTAATTTGGCTGATGTCTTGGCCATTTGCATTAATGAAAAGGCTGCTTCCATCATCCTTGCCCCTCCGGATTTGGAAATCATCAGGAAAGGCAGTTGGTGCTGGATGCAATAATCAATACTTCGTGCAATTTTCTCTCCCACAACAGAACCCATCGAGCCGCCAATAAAGCTGAAATCCATACATGCGATCACAACTTCTTGTCCGTTGATTTTTCCATAAGCAGATCGGATAGCATCCTTTAAACCTGTTTTAAGTTTGCTTTCTGCCAAGCGGTCAGTATATTTTTTCGTATCGACAAAATTTAAAGGATCGGCAGAAATGAGGTCAGGAAAAAGTTCGGTAAACTCGTTGTTGTCAAAAAGAATAGCAAAATAGTCTTTAGAGCCAATACGTAAATGATAGCCGCAATAGTGGCAAACGTATTGGTTTTCAACCTGTTCTTTATAATGAAGCGGCTTTTTACAATTGGGGCATTTGTTCCAAATGCCGTCAGGAGCTTCTTTTTTCTCTTGAGTAGTGGTAATAATTCCTTTTTCTTCCCTTTTAAACCAGGCCATCTATACTGTTTTTATGGCACAAATTAACGAAAAAAATATCCATCAATGTTTTATCGAATGGGAAAACGAGGAGATATAAAACCTTTAAAGCAAGACAATTGATTCCACGCAAACCTTAATATTTTAGATTTTATTGCGGGAATATGTATTTTCCTTAACTTCGGTATTTAAAAGAACAATCATAATTATGGAGCTTAAAAACTTTAAAGGTATACTGCATGGCGATCAGGTACAGCAATTATTTGAACTGGCTAAACAGCATCAGTTTGCTTTGCCCGCAGTTAATGTGGTAAATACAAACACGATCAATGCAGTGATGGAAACTGCAAAAGCTGTAAATTCTCCGGTCATTATCCAGCTTTCTAACGGCGGAGCTCAGTTTTATGCTGGCAAATCATTAAATAACGATCAGTTGCAGGCTTGTATTTTGGGCGCGGTTTCGGCTGCAAAGCATGTGCATTTACTGGCCGAGCATTATGGTATTGCTGTTATTTTGCACACAGACCATGCCGCACATAAGTTTTTGCCTTGGATTGATGGTTTGCTTGCCCATGGCGAACGTTATTTTGAGCAGCACAACAAGCCTTTGTTTTCGTCCCACATGCTGGATTTGTCTGAAGAACCGATTGAAGAAAATATAGAAATTTCTGCAAAATATTTGGAACGCATGTCCAAACTCGGCATGACTTTAGAAATTGAATTGGGCGTAACTGGCGGCGAGGAAGACGGTGTGGACAATTCTGATGTGGACAGCTCGCGTTTATACACACAGCCCGAAGACGTGGCGTATGCTTATGAACACTTAAGCAAAGTGAGCGACAGGTTTACCATTGCTGCTGCTTTTGGTAATGTACATGGTGTTTATAAACCAGGCAATGTAAAATTGCAGCCTGTTATCTTGCACAACTCGCAGGAATATGTAAAACAACATTTTGACTTGACTGCTGAAAAACCTATTAATTTTGTTTTTCACGGCGGATCAGGTTCTTCACAGGAAGAAATCCGTGAGGCCATTTCTTATGGTGCCATTAAAATGAATATTGATACCGATATGCAATGGGCGTTCTGGGAAGGTGTACTGGATTATTATCATGCAAACGAAGGTTTTTTGCAAACACAGATTGGCAGCCCGGGTAAAGAAGATGCACCAAACAAAAAATATTATGATCCGAGGGTTTGGCTGCGCAAAGCAGAGGAGAATTTTGTAAAACGTTTAACAGGTGCTTTTGATGACCTCAACTGCATTAATGTAAACGAAAAGTTATAAGCGAAGCATAATAAAGCAAACGCCATTGTTCCTGTTACGATGGCGTTTTTTTTTAAACAAAAAATTAATTTTATCAAGAGCATGTTTAAAATTTGTTTATTGTGTTTTCTATGCTTCTTTTATCACCTAAAAAATGGCAGGTATTTAGTTTTGGTTTATTTAATTGATGCAAACACCAATTTTTGTAGGGTAAAAGAAGTATTGGTTTGGTGTTAATCCTAAGCATACCGAAGGATATTATGTCAATCTAAAGAGGCTGTTAATAGATTGTGCGAATTTCATTGAGCGGTAACAGCACCGGCTAAAAAACACAATGACATCCATAAATCTAATCCTATTAATGCCGCAAAAAAATCATCCATGTAAATTAAAATCAATCAGGTATCTACAGAAAAACAAAGATGAATATTGAGGTAAATAAAGTAACTGATCCGGAGGTTTTGCAAAAAGTATTTGCCATCCGTAGGGAAGTATTTGTTGACGAACAAAATTGCCCGCCTAAACTGGAGTGGGAACATGAAGATGAATCCGTTCATTTTTTAGCCATTGTTGATGAAGTACCTGCGGGTGCTGCACGCTGGCGGAAAACTGCAAACGGCTATAAGCTGGAACGGTTTGCGGTTTTAAAAGAGTTCCGTGGTTTGGGTGTTGCCCAGGCTTTGGTGAAAACTGTTTTAGCGGATTTGCCGGCCGATGCTGATTATGTTTATCTGCACGCCCAAATTCCGGCGGTTTCTTTATATGAGAAGTTTTTGTTTGAAAAATTGGGAGAAGAGTTTGAAGAAGCTGGTATCCGGCATTATAAAATGGTGCTGCAGAAGTAGTTTTTATTAACCTTATTTTAGGTTGATAAAAACAGTATGCTTCTTTTATCAACCTAAAAATTTAAAACAAAAAAATAGCCGCATGATATCTGTGCAGCTATTTACTAAATCAAAAGATAGAACTATGATTGCGGTACAGGTTGTTCCTCTTTTAATTCTTTTTTGTAATATGGGCGGATGATCAAACGTGTCCCGCCATTATAACTGATGTAACTGCCCAACCAATTGATAAATACAACAATTTTGTTCCGAAATCCCATTAGTAAAACTAAGTGGATGAACATCCAGGTAAGCCAAGCAAAAAAGCCTTGAAATTTAATTTTTCCTAAATCTACTACCGCTTTGTTCCTGCCGATGGTTGCCATAGATCCCTGGTCATTGTATTTAAAACTGACCGTTGGCTCGCCTTTAATCAAATGTAAAATATTGCCTGCCAAGTGTTTTCCTTGCTGGATAGCAACGGGTGCCACGCCGGGCAAACCTTTTGGCATCGCCTCCGAAACACTTGAAGAAACATCACCGATGGCAAAAACATTGTTCAAACCAACTACCCGATTGATTTCATCGGTAGAAATACGGTTGCCACGCGCAATCTGCTCTTTAGACAACCCTTCCGGAACCACGCCCATCACCCCGGCAGACCAAATAACAGTTTTAGTTTTGATTTTTCTGCCGCCTTCAAACGAAATTACTTCACCATCATAAGCTTCTACTTTTACACCGGTAAGCACTTCTACATCCATATCTTCCAAAAATTGCTGTGCTTTTTTAGAAGCCTGCTCAGACATGTTGGCTAATACTTTCGGCAGAAAATCTACCAAATAAACCTTCATTTCTTCTTTTTGCAATTCCGGGTAGTCTTTGTTCAATATAAAGTTTCGGATTTCTGCTATAGAACCGGCCAATTCTGCACCTGTTGGCCCGGCACCTACCAGCACAAATGTTAAGTACGGTTCGCGCTCTTCTTTGGTCGGTAATAATAAAGCAGTTTCCAGATTTTGTAAAACGGCACTGCGCAAGTTCAAAGCCTCCACAATACTTTTCATGGGAAGGGCATGCTGTTCAATCTCTTTGTTTCCAAAAAAGTTGGTGGTCGAACCTGTCGCAATGATGAGATAATCGTATGGTATTTCGCCGATTGTAGTTTCGATACTGCTTTTATTTGTATTGATTTTTTGTACTTCTGCAATCCGGAAACGAAAATTCTTTTGTCCTTCAAAGTTTTTCCGCACAGAAAAAGCAATTGAATCTGCTTCCAGGCTTCCTGTGGCTACCTGATACATCAGTGGCTGAAAAGTATGATAATTATGCTTGTCAACCAGCAAAACATCTACTTCTTTGTTTTTCAGGTTTTTTGCAAGTTCTATCCCGCCAAAGCCTGCGCCAATGATCACGACTTTAGGAAAATCGCTGTTGTAATTTGATTCCATGTTTTAATGACAGAGTTATAGGAATTCTGTTTGAGCTAAAATACAAAAGCCGCTTTGAAAAATCAAAACGGCTTTGAATTAGGAGATTGAGATTAGTTTAAGTCCTTTTTTCCAAAATCCACAATAACCGGTGTGGCTACGCAGATGGAAGAATAGGTACCGAAACAAACACCTATTAATAAGGCAAAAGAGAAGCCGCGGATCACTTCCCCGCCAAAAACAAACAGTACGATCAACACAAAAATCACGGTTAAAGCAGTGATAATGGTACGGCTTAAAGTGCTGTTGATAGCTTCATTGATAACCACTTTAGGATCATCTGTTTTAGCATGACGCAAGCCGATAAACTCACGGATCCTATCAAATACAACTACCGTATCGTTGATTGAATAACCAATAACCAATAAAATTGCGGCGATGAAATTCTGGTCAATATCTAATGAAAAAGGAAGTATCCCATTAAACAGGGAGAAGAAACTTAATACTAATAAAGCATCATGCGCCGTAGCAATCAAAGCACCTAAGCTAAACTGCCATCTGCGGAAACGGATCAAAATGTAAACCGCGATCACCAGAATAGCAAATATAACTGAATAGAACGCGCTCGTTTTAATGTCGTTGGCAATGGTAGGGCCAACCTTCTGCTGGCTCATGACCTGGCTTGGGTTGTTGACTTGTTTTAAGCCCTCTTTTAATTTATTCTCTGCTTTGGTATCCGCAGTAGGCGAGTTATCATCAACCAGATAAGTTGTGGTAATACGGAGTTGCGGCTTTGTCGTTCCAAAAGTTTTAACTTCTGTTGTTAAGTGATAAGTTTTATCTAATACTTCGCGCACTTGCTGTGCATCAACCGGTTTTTCAAAACGGACTACATAAGTTCTTCCTCCTTTAAAATCAACCCCGTAACTAAATCCCCTGGTGATGATAGAAATCAAACCGGCAAGAATAAACAAGCCTGAAAAAATGTAAAACTTAAACCGGTTTCTAACAAAAGCGTAATGTGCATTTTTGAAAGTATGCGCACTCCACGGACGGGAAAAACTAATATCCCAGCCCTTTTCAAGCATCCACTCAAAAATTAAACGGGAAATCAATAAGGAACAGAACAGGGAAGTGATGATACCGATCAATAAAGTAGTGGCAAAACCCAGGATCGGGCCCGAACCAAAAACGTACAGGATGATACCGGTTAAAAAAGTAGTTGTGTTTGAATCCAAAATTGATGGCATGGCATGTTTGAAACCGTCGGCTACGGCAATCCGAATAGATTTACCTTGTGCCAGTTCTTCCCGTACACGCTCGTAAATCAATACATTGGCATCAACAGAAATACCAAGCGTAAGCACGATACCAGCCAAACCAGGCAGGGTAAGCACTGCCCCTAAACTGGCCAGTACACCAAACAAGAAAAATATGTTGATAAAAACAGCAACGACCGCAACAGTGCCTGCGCGATTGTAATACAAAATCATGAACAATAATACCACCAAAAACCCGATGATACAGGATAATATTCCTGCATGTATCGCTTCCTGGCCTAAAGACGGGCCAACAATTGCTTCTTCCACGATGCGGGCAGGGGCAGGCAACCGACCGGCTTTCAATACATTGGCCAAATCCTTGGTATCATCTACCGTAAAGCTTCCGGAAATAGAAGAAACACCACCGGAGATTTCATTTTGAACGGTTGGTGCAGAATAAACGCTGTTGTCCAACACAATCGCAATAGCTTTTTTATTATTAGGATCTGCGGCTGCAGCGGCAGTAACTGTACGCCATTTTGCTGCACCATCTGTATTCATGGTCATTTGTACTTCCGGGCTGCCCTTCTGGTCGTAATCGTTACGGGCATCCGCAATCACATCTCCAGCCAAAACCGGTCCGCCATCTGTGCTGTTTAACTTAACTGCATATAACTCTACCCGCTGGATTTTATCGCTGAAACGCTGGCTATAAGTATCATTTAACGGCATGGGTTTTACGCCCCACATAAATTTAACATTTTGCGGGATCACTGCTTTTACATCGGCATTTGCTAATAATCTATCCACTTTAGCTGTATCGCCAACGGCTGCAAAACCTACAACAGGGCCTGGTACAGCTTGTATGCCGCCATTTTGTGAAGCATAAACATTTGGACGAAGCATGTTTTGGTTCAGCAACGGGCTGTTGATGGCAGGATTACCGTTTTTCAAGCTTTTTGCGCTGGTATCTGTTAGCTTGCTTTTTGCTACCTTGTTTAATAAGCTGTTATTGGCACTGGTGTCTGCTTTTGCAGAAGCTGTTTTTACAATAGAATCTTTAGCAGTAGTTCCGGTCAGTTTTGCTTTGGCTGCCAAAATATTGTTGACATTGCTAAGCAGGTTAACAATTTCAGCATTGTCAAAAGTTTCATAAAACTCCAGCTTGGCCGAACCTTGCAACAATTTACGCACCCGGTCTGTATTGCTTTCAGAAATTCCCGGCAGTTCGATCAGAATACGGTTACTACCGCTTTGCAGTTGAATATTGGGTGCCGTAACGCCAAATTTATCGATCCGTGTCCTTAAAATATTGAAAGAACGATCAACTGCACTTTTCGCTTCATCCTGCAAATAACGCTTTACCTCATTGTTGGAAGCATCAAATTTAATGCGGCTCTGGCTTTCTTTGGTAGAGAAAATAGCAGCCAGTTTACCGTTTGGGTTCAGCTTTTCGTAAGCGTTTACAAACAGCGTGATGTAATCCTGCTGACTGGTTTTGGATTGAACTTCTGCATTGGCAATCGCCTGGTTAAAAGCTTGGTCCGTATTGTTGTCTGATAAAGATTTTACCAGCTCGGCAAGCGAAATCTGCATTGTTACGTTCATTCCGCCTTTCAAATCCAAACCTAAAGCCAGTTCTTTTTCTTTGCAGTACTGATAAGTATGGTTGAAAACAGGATATACCGGTTGTGTGGAGATAGAATCGAGGTAAGATTTTTCCTTTTCAGGATTACCTTTAGCATGATTTCTGGCATTATTCTCTACATTTTGAGCCACCCAAGTAAAGGATAGCTGATAAAGGCAGACAATAGCCAGAACAATGGCGAAGAATTTAATTACTCCTTTACTTTGCATGTTCTGTTAAATGTATTTGTTGTTTATGGGTTTTTTAACAAGACGGCAAAGCTAACAAAAAAACGCAATTTTGGTTTTTTTATGTGATAAAAGAAGCATTTCCGGTCAGGAGCGGTTTAGGGTGATAAAAGAATAGGAAAACGCGTTTTTTTCATCCGGAGAAAAATCCTCACGTGATGTTTCCTGCCAGCTTTGAAAATCAATTGATGGAAAAAATGTGTCCCCGTCAAAATCCTGATGAATTTGGGTTAAATAAATCCGGTGTGCCAGCGGTAATGCCTTCCGGTAAATTTCTGCGCCGCCAATCACAAAAACTTCATTTTCCTGCTGAGTCAATTGTAAAGCTTCTTCCAAAGAAGTAGCAACTTCGCAGCCTGTAATCTTGTCAACACTTCTGCTGATTACCACATTTCGCCGGTTTGGAAGTGGCTTACCAATCGAATCATAAGTTTTTCTCCCCATAAAAACAGTATGGCCGGTTGTCAACTGTTTAAAATGTTTTAGATCAGCAGGCAAATGCCAGATCAATTGGTTGTTTTTTCCGATAACATTATTGGTTGAAACAGCAACAATTAAAGAGATGATCATACTTAATTTACCACCAGTTTATTATTGCTCACATCTGCATCCATCCAAATGCCGCCATCAATAGAAACCGAAGCTATTTTTTTTGCCGATAAAAGAAGTATAGTTGCTTGTTTTTGGTCTTTGTGCCAAACTTCCGGCGTTTGGTGGATAGTTTGCATGGAACCATCAGCATAAGTTACGTTCACATCAAAAGGAACGGCAAAACCGCCAATGTTATCAATGATCAAATCATACCCTTTTTTAACAGGGTTTAATTTTTGGATGGAAAGATCGATGTAATTGGACGAGAAAAACCAATTGTTCCAAAACCAGTCGAGGTTTTTGCCGGAAGCGTTGCTGATTGAGTAAAAGAAATCCCAGGGAATTGGATGCTTGCCATGCCAGCGGCCCATAAATTCCAACAGGCTTTTCTTGAAAAGTGCATCGCCGAGCATGTCTTTCAAAGCCAGGTAAGCTAAAGCAGGTTTTCCATATTCGTTATCGCCCAAAATATTTCCCGGTGTTAATTCTCCGCGCGTAACAATCGGAACTTGTATTGATTTTAAATTGCGATTTTTTATCCAACGGTTAACGCGAAACTGTTTGAAATTTTCGGCAGCTTTGTCTTCTCCTAAATCTACCTGGCCGATTAAATATTCCAGCGTTGTTGCCCAGCCTTCATCCATAAAACCAAAGCTCGATTCGTTGATGCCCATGTAAAAAGGAAACCAGGTGTGCGCAATTTCGTGTTCGGCAACAAAGCGCGAAAAAGTTGTGTCCCTGTTCGTATCATCATTTACCATCATCGGGTATTCCATATCGGCATAACCCTGAACGATCGTGGTTTTTGGAAAAGGATAAGGCACGCCCGGCCAGTTTTTTGAAAACCAGTTTAACGCATGCTGCCCGTACCGAACCATTTGATGAAAATCTGCAGCGGTATCATTATAAGCAGCCTGAACACTTGCACGGCGGCGGGTTTTTTCATCCACAATCGTACTGCCGGCGTCCCAATCGTAATGATCGCTCAAGGCAAGGGCAACATCCGTAATATCGTTGGCTTTCCATTTCCAGGTATTAGTTGCGTTTTGGGCAGTTACCTGCTTGTTCAGCAATTCAGTTTTGGTAGCGATGTGAAAAACAGAATCAGCCGTCATGGATTGGTTTAAACGCTTGGCATATACTGGATTTAAAACTTCATTTGGGTTTTGTAAAGTTCCTGTCGCCCAAACGATGTAATTTTTCGGAACGGTAACTTGCAAAGTATAGTTGT
>JAABUS010003438.1_pt1 | contig 25751 bp, 2 predicted proteins | sample 5560161 | NCBI WGS metagenome assembly JAABUS01 (sample SAMN10711885, study PRJNA513376) | rock metagenome | isolation source: Antarctica rocks | place: Antarctica: Victoria Land, Trio Nunatak nord | collected 2016-01-04
AATTTCTACTAAAATTATTTATTATATTTTAATACTATTAATAATATTTTATTATCTTATTATTATTTAATATACGATTTTTTTTTTTTTTTATAAATTTAGTAAATTCTTATTCTATAAAACTCTTTCCTCTTAAAAATACTCTTTTAATATTTCTCTCTCTATTAATTAATAATTTATTCTCTTCTCTTTTAATTACTTTTTTCGTCTTTATTAAAATTAATAATATATTATTTTTATTTTATTTAAATTAATAAATAATCATTCGTATTTATTAGAATTAAAGATATTTTTGAATTTTTATTATAATTCGAGGTTTTTTAAAACTAAGGTTTTAAATATTTATTTTATTTTCCTCGTATTTTCTTATTTTATAAAAATATCGTTTAACTTTATTTTTACCGCGATTAATTTTATAATAACTCTGTTTATTTTATTTATATCTAATAATTAATTAATATTTTTAATCGAATTATATACTTCTTTATAGTTATATAAAAAACTTAATAATATCGAGAATTCTCAACTTTTATTAATTATATTAATATTTTTAAATATCTAAAAAATCTATAATTTTTATAGAATATTTCTTCGAGATTATATTTATAATAATAATATTTTTTGAAGATATTTATTTATTAACGATATAAAATTAATTATAAAATTAATTATAATAAAAAAACTATTAATAAAATGAGTCTCGTATTTAAAGTTTTACTCTAAATATATTTCTTTAAATTTAATTTAATTAGTATATTAAGTTTTTTTATATAAGTAATAAGTTTCAATCTTAATATTTAAACTCTTTATATTATTCATATTATTTGAATAATTAATCTTTAAATTTATTTTAATAATATTATTTATTAATAAGAGAGTAATTTAAATAAATCTATAATAAATTTATTTCACGATAATATTTATTAATTATTCAAGGACTCTCTTTAGTTTAAGAATTTAATTTATTTAAATTCATTTTCTTTATTACTAATCTTGAACTAGTAACTCTAGTTATTTTAGATTATTAATAAATCTTTCGTAGATATTCTTTTTCCGTTCTAATCTTTATAACTCGATTAATTTACTTTATAAATCTTAAAGTCGTATTATTATAAATTAAATTCAATAATTAAATAAATTTATATTTCTTTAGTTATTAATTAATTTATATTATCTTTCTTTCTTTTTATAAAATTTAGATATCTCGCTAGGTTTTAATAATAATTTAGATTATCTTTATTATTCTTTAATAAAAGAGAATTATTTTAATTATTTTGTCTTTCTTATTTAATATACGATTATATATATAAATACGCGAGTAATAAATAATTAAAACAAATTTCATTATTATATAAAAAGAAAGATTAATATTCGAGATATAAATTATAATTAAAGTAAAGAATATAGGCTAAAATAATTAGAAATAATAATTATTTATATATAAAATACTTTTATATAAACTTTAATTATCGATATATAATATAGATTTAGAGGTTTTAGAAAATAGTAAATATAGAAAAAGTATATTTATTATATATTTTCAATTTTAGAATTATTAAAAATCGATTATTCTATAAATTATTTAATATCGAGCGAGATATATATTTCATATCTACGATAATTAAAAAAAATATATCTTTGATTAAATAATATTTATCGATTAGAATTAATATAATATTATTTATAATTTAATACTCTTTATAAAAAGTTGAAAAGTAACCGAGAAAATCTATATCTAGATTATAAATAAAGAGTATATATATAATCTATATATAAAGCGAGGAAAGAAGAATTAATATTAATATTATTGAAAAAAAATCTACTAGTCGCTATAATAAGAAATATATAAAGATAAAACTTTAATAGACTTATTTAAAAAACGAATCCGAGCGAAAGTAATTATTTTTTAATTCGATTATTAACTCGCCTTTTTTATTATTCGACTTAGATATTAATTCGCTTATAATATTATTTAATTTAGATAATAAAATATTCGAATCGAGTTAAGGAATAAATCTAAAGAAGTAAATTAAAAGTTTTTTGTTTTTTTTATATAATTAATAAAGTAATATTCTTATTATTTTTCCTCTCTCGTCGAGGTAATTTAATAAAGAATAAACGAATAAATAATAATTATAGTATTTAATTAAACTAAATTTAATAGTAATTACTCGAGTATCGCGATTAATCGAGTAACGTAAACTTTTAAAATAATACTCTCTAATTTACGAAAATTACTACTCGCTCTATAATAGACTAATTTTATTTAGTTATTAAATTAAGGATAAATAAAAGTTATAGTCTTTATTAATAAAAATTCTAATATCTTTACTATCCGAGTTATACGCGATTTCGATATTTTTTAAATATTTATAATAGCGGATTTAAGTAAGTTACTTTATAAAAATTTTAATATTTAATAATATAATATTTACCCTAGTCCAGGAATATACTATTATCGAATTTATTAAATTATATAATTTATTCGATATATTAATAAAGTTAGGGGTACTCCGAGGGTATATAGATTTTATTCTCGCGAATAATAAATTAAAGAAGAGTTAATCGATATTAATTAACTAGATTTATTAAAGAATACTCTGAATTATATAAATATAAATCCTTTTTTATTTAATAAAATCAATATACTTAACTAGAGAAAATATTAGGATATTTTAAATATATTTTAATATATACGTTTTAAACTCGAGGTAATAAATATAAATATATAATATATAGACGGAGTTAAAATTTAGAATCGAAATTAGAAAGAGTTATTAAATCGTCTTTATATATACGACGAAATATCTATATATATATAACTTTAATAATAAGGATTATATTATCGCTACCGAGTATATTAATAATAATAGAATTTCTTTAATACTATCTCTTATTCTAAATAAAAAATTACTTTTATTGAAATAAATTAATAACGAGTTATAGAGAGTTACTAAACTCGCCGTTAATAACTTTAATTATTTGAAATAATAATCCAAATTTTATATAATTTTATTATTTCTAAAAATAGAGTCGTGAAATTTAGAAGAGTAACTAGGAATTTTAAAAGTCGAGTAAATCCTTAATTCTAATATTTATTTAAATAATTAGTTTTTTTTTCATAATTAATTAATACTCGATTAGAATTTTATAGATTAATTAAACGAATTCGATTTATTTAAAATAATACGTAGTTTTAAAAACTCTCTCGATTATATTATTAAATAATAGAAAGTACTAGAGAATATAAATATTATAATTAAAATCGTTTTGGATTTTAATAGATTTAATATATTTAATAAACTAAAAACTCGTTTATTACTCGAGGGATTTTATAGAATAATAAATAAATAATCGCTCGACTATTTAATAAAAATAGAGTATAGTCGAGCGAATAAATAGCGCGATTTCCTTCTATTATATAAATAGTATATTTTTTAATAAATAGAAACTTTATATTTAACTTCCTTTAAAACTTCGAATTATAAATTATAAATATAAATATTAATTTATTTATTAATTAAATTTATTAAATTTATTTAGTTATATCTAATTATTTATAAAAAAACTATTCTTTATTAATTTTTAATATTCTTCTCTAAGAGTATTTACCTAGGTTTTATTAATATTATATTTAAATATTAAACGGAGAGTTTTAATATTTTAAATATTTTTAAAATAAATATTTTAAAATTAATAAATACCTTAACTCTAAATATCTAAAACGATATTAAAAAACGTAATATTATAAATAATAGACCGTATTAAAATCTCCCGCCTAAACTAGTATTATAAAGAGTATAAGAAATTTAATAATTAATTTATTTAACTCTAATTATTCTTCGCCTTTAACGAGAGTATTGTATTAAATAATAAATAAACGATCTTTACGATTATTTATATAAAAAGTAACGCGTAGAAATAGGTTAAATTATATTTAAAGCGCTATATCTATAATTTAATAATAAAACTTTAAATAGAGAACTTCTCTCGATTTAAAATTAAAATTTATTATATATTTAGACTTTCTAACGAAAGTAATATTATAGTTTATATTATTTAATATTTAATATAGCGAAGGTCTATATTCGATTACTCGGTAAAATTTTAATACTATATAATATTAACGGACTAAGACGATACTACTCTTATAATAATATATCGATAAAGATAAAAAAATAATATTAAAGATAAATTTATATAAATAAGAGCCGATATTTAAGACCTCTATATATTTATAGAATAAATAATCGTGATCGATAATAAACTATATAAATATATAATAATAAAATATTATAACGGAGGAATTAACGGATAAAGACGTTTAGGAGTTTATAATAATAAATATAATTCGCCTAGTCGTTACTACTGTGAAAAACCTAATTTATATAATTATATATTAATAGAACTCGATTTCACTAAAAAAGAACTTATAAAAGAATTCTAGAAAATGGGTAAAGAGTAATATAAAAGAAAGAAAATAATAAATTATTATAATTATAATAAACCGAGTTATATCGCTAGGACTATTATTTAAAAAATATAATAAATCGATAATAATTAAATATATTTAAGAAAAAGATATTAGATAATATAATTGGATACCCTAAAGATTTAATATAAAATAATACTCGATTTAATAATTTATTAAATAAATAAAGAGATATTAAAAAAGAGGTTATTAAAAGAATTTCAAAATTTAAAAAACTAGATAATAATAATAAAACTCTAGAAGAAAATATAAGAGAAAGATAAAAATAAAAATAAAATATAATAAACTCTAAAGAGTCATTTTGGGTAGTAGATTACCTCGATAATTTTGAAATTTAATTTATTATATTAAAAGAAAAACTCGAAGAAAAGAAGAAAAAGAAAAGATAACTCTTTAGTATTAATAATATTTATAATAAATATTACCTATAATACGGGGAAATACATTAATTAATATATATAAATAAATATTAGAAATATTATTATAATAATTTAAGAGAGTGAAAGTATATTGTAAAATTAGGATATAATTACAATTAATAGAATAACTACGCTAGAGATAATTATTTATAATATTTAATTAAAAAAAGAGAAAACTAAATCTTCTCGAGTTATAAGAAAAATTAATAATTATTATTACGAAATTAAACGGGTTATAATAAAGAGTTAAAAAGTTATAATTAGAATAAATAATATTATTATTTAACCGAAGGATACGAAAGATACTTCGAGTCTAAAAAGTATTATAAATTTTTATTTTCGTCGAGAAAAGACTAGTCCCTTATATTAAAAGAAAATATAAAGAGATTAATATATTAACCTTAAATAATATTTATATTTAATTTAATACGGTATATATATACGGATACTATATCGGTAAAGCGAGAGACTATTTAGGTAGAAAAGTATAACGGATATAAAATTTATACGGAAAATACGTATTTAATACTTCGACTCTTCTTATATAGGCTCCGTATAGCCGGTATTTAATAAATATTAAAAAATTAATAAATATAAAATATAGCGCTAAGCTAGTACTATATTTGATTTTTATAAAGTTTAAGGTTTAGGTTAATACACGTAGATTTAGAAATTAAAATAATACCGAATAATACGCTTTATACCTATTTAATATATAAATTTTATATTCTTTATATTTTTCGTCTATTTAATCTCCTCGCTTTACCGATATAATAAAAGTTAACGGATATTAAATCGTTATAATAATAAATATAATAGTAATTATATACCTTAATAATATTTTAGTTTATTCTATTAATAAATAATAATATATTTAATATATATAATATATATAGAATATCTTAATTTATTTATTATTAACTAGATTTCTCTTTAAACTAGAGGAGTACGTATTTTATAAAAATCGGTTAAATTCTCTAAATTAATAATAAATACTAGAGGTATTTATATAAACCCTAAAAAGATTGAAAATATTAAAGAATAATTTATATTATATAATATTAAAATAGTATAGAGTTTCTTTAGATTTACGAACTTTCATAAAAGACTTATTAAAGAGTACTCTAAAAAAACTTAATTATTAATGGATAGTATAAAGAAAGATACTATTTTCTAATAGAGGGAAGAATAGTAATAATTTTTTAATATATTTAAAGAGACTTATAAAAAGCCGCTGGTATTATATTCTTTTCGAAGTAATAAACTAGCCCGAATCGAGACCGATATTTTAAATTTTATAATAAGAGTTTATATACTCTAATAAAAAGATAATAAATAAATTTTTATTATATATTATTTACGAAAGATATTATTAATAGAATAGAACTATAATATTTATAATAAAAAATTATTAATAGTAGTATCCGTATTAAAATAATAAAGGGTATATATAGAAAATTATTTAGATTTTATTATTTTTATAGATTATAAAAATCTTCTTAACTTTAATATTATTAAATAATTAAATCGGAGATAAATTAGATACTTAAAATTATTAAAATAATATAAATTCAAAATCTTTTATATTCTAGGAAGAAATAACGGTCGCGCCGATATATTTAATAAATAAAAAAACTATATAAAGGGAAAGAATATAATAATATAACTAGTTTTTATTTAATAATAAAATAGTTCGCTAGTCCTAGTATAATATCTAGTAATATTATTATATAACTTAATCCCTAGGATTATTAATATTATCCGAGAGAAATATTAAAATAATATCTTAACCGAAATTCTAAAAAGTTAATAACTATAGATTAAATTATTAAAATATAATAAGAAAACTTATCTTCTTAAAGAATATTTCAAGGGAATTATTCGCGATTATTATAATAACTTAGTTTAAAGATACCCTAGAGTTACTAAAATTATAAAGTTAATTTATAAAGAATACGATATACTAGGGTTACGATCGTATATTAAGAAATATATTAAAGTTATTATTTAATACTAATAAAATAAGTCTATAAAGTATATTAAATATAACTAGATCTAATTTACCCTAGTATTAAATATATTATAAAACGATATTATTATAGACATCGTTATTAAATTACTAAAATTAAAGGACCCTATTACGAACGAGGTCTTTAACTCTATTATAATTATCTATAATAAACTTATTAAATATACTATAATAATACTAGTAAAAGAAATATATAAAGTAGAATAAATTACTTTTATATTATTTAATTAACTAATTCGAGATTATAATATCTTAAAGTCGATAATCTCTAACCGAGATAAATAATTTATTTTAGATTATTAAAGAATATTTATAAATATTATTAAAACTAAATTACGAATATTAACTATATATTACCCGTAGATAAACGGTTAAAGTAAACGAATTGAGTCCGTTAATTTAATATTAATAAATAAAATTATTTTATAATTTTAATCTCTCTATTTATTAAAGAAAATAACTTATTATTATTATAATATTAAATTTATCTTTATATCGAGCGGAGGGGGGTATTAAAAGTAATTTCGAGAAGTAATAAAATATTAATAATCCTTTATAAAAATTCACTTTAAAGAAAAGTATTATTTTAAAATAATATTTTAAAACTATTAAAAGAAAATCCTCGCTTAAATTAAAAACACGAATTAGTTATATTTAAGATTCGAAATTATAAACTTCGGTATTTAAACTCGTTAATAAGTATTATTAAAACGATATTTATTTAATTTATAATTTATATATTTTAAATATATTTATTAAAGTGAAAAGATTTCGTATTAGAAGAATATATCCTTATAAAAGTATTAATGAAGAAGAGTATTTATACTAATTCTATAATATTAATATTAATCTTCTTATAAACTCTTAATACTTTACTATTTATTATATTAGGATTATTTATTATATATAATTATTAAAGAGCGACTTTAATACGTAGTAATATAAATATTATAATATTAATAATTTAGAGAGTATTATTTTTAAATTCTATAAATAATATTTCTTTAATTTATTAATAAATTTAATTAACTACTATTTCCTCGTTTATAAAAAGTAGAAAGAGATAAAACAAGGAGTTAATTAAAATTTATATATTTAAATTGATTTAAAGAAGTTAGAGAGTTATTTATATTTTTTAAAAAAAAAGTATAAAGTTAACTTCTTTTTTACTAAACTTAGATTGAAATAAATATTTAAAATTTTCAATATTAATAATATATTTAAATAAAGAGAAGAAATTCTTACCCTCTTTATTATATAAAAATATAAATTAAAATATATAAATTTAGGTAATAATTTTGATCCGAGTTCTTATTAAAAGAGAATTATAAAATCGGATAAAGAAAAGACTTTAGAGAATTAAATTATAGAATTATAGAGAGTTGTAAAAGATAATATTAAAATAGTATTTATTCTAGATAAAATTATAAAACGTAGAATAGAAGTCTTTAATCTCGATATTAAGAATATTATTTATTTCTATTATAGGAAGAAGAGTTTCTATAGATCGAATTATTCAAATTCTAATAAATTAGTAATTTATATTATTATAATATTATTAAAAAGACTTGGCCCTGTTCTCGCTTTAGAAACGAGATAAGAAAAAGAATTAATAGAGATAATCTCTTTTATTTTTATAAAGAGCTAGACTAATCTTTAAAATTATTAAAAGTAAATTAATAGTCTATTTAATACTAATATAAAGATTAATCTAATTTTATAAAAGTTCGTAATTTAATATAATTTGAAATATATTAATATTATTTTATTATTAATGAAAGCGCTAAACGAGTAAAATATATATTACTATAAAATTTATTAACTAAATTATTAATTATTCGATAATTAAAATTAGAGATAAGAGTATAATTATTACGCCGAAGGTATATACTAATAGGTTAAAAGAGCGGCGCGGGGTATTCGGGTCAACGCTAGAATACCCCTATTATAGTACTTAAACTAGGACGTACTATAGTGTTACAATAATTTTTTTTTTATACTATCAATTAAAAAGACTCTAAGATTATTTTGAATATATCTATATTATATTAATTATATATATTATTTGACTCTAAGATAGAATAATACTAATTTAAAATTAATTTTATTAAATTATAAACTACTAAACCTACCGAGTTTATTTAATATTTTAAATAAAAATTAAATATATTTGTAATTATATATATTATAATAGCTTGAGGTATATAAAAGTATAAATATAATCTAAAATTTCTTAAAGAATTATTAGAATTCGATAATATATTTTTAATTAGGAAGGTTAGGAGTTTTATTTATTTAAAAATAAAAAGATTATATTAATAAAATAAAGATTAATAAAGAGTCGCTTTATAAACCTCTTTATAGTTTTTTCAAAACGAAATTATTAGATTTACGGCGCTAATTAGAGAATAGATTTTATGAAAATTAAATCCGTTATTTAATCTCTTTAATTAAAGTATTAATATTTTTTATATTTAAAAAGAATAATAAACTACGTCTTTATATAATTATTAAGATTTAGATATATTAATTAAAAATAATTAATATATTTTATCTCTAATTATCGAGGTATTAGATTGTTTATATAGAGTTAAAGTATTTATAAAACTAAATCTTAAAGATACTTATTATAGGATTCGGATTAAAAAAAGTAATAAATAGAAAATTATATTTCGTAATTATTATAATACCTTGAGTATTTAGTAATATCTTTTAAGATTCTAAATATACTCGCGATATTTTAAATATATATTAATAGAGCCCTAACTAGTTTAATAAATATAATATATATATTATATCTAGATAAAATTTTAATTTATAATATTAATCCGGCGGAGATATAACGATCTATTAAATAAGTTTTAAATAATTATATTAATTCTAACTATATATTTACCTAAAGAAATATTAGTTTATTATCGAAAATTTTAAATTTCTAAATATTATTATCTTATTTAAAAAGTAATTATTAATTTAAAATATATAAAAATAATAAAGAGATAGCTCTAATTTAAAAGTTGTTAATAAATATTTATTCCTAAAGTTTATATATTTTAATTAGCGCTTTATTTATAAGTATTTTATTATTATTATATCTTTTACTACTTTATTTAAAAGTAGTAAAAATTATAAAAAATCGGGTCTATTTTAATAAATAAACAATACTACGTAAATATTATAATATCTTCGCGAAATATTTATAAACGCGTTATTTCTACATTATTATAGCTTAATTAAATAATTATAACTAATAATAAATACTTCTAATTTGATTTTCAGATTTATATTATTATAATAAAACGAGGAGGGTTTTTCAAAATTTATAATATTTTAATTTAGAGAATTAAATCTCTAAAAATTAAATTATAGAATTTATCATTAAGAATTACTGGTTATTATTAAAATAATAAAATAATTTTATTATTCTTTCGAGGGTAACTCGTATTATATTAAAATCTAAATAAATTATAATAATTTTAAAGAGTTTATAAAATAAAAAGAGTTAAATTTCAATAGACTAGATATATATTAGAATTAATAATTTATAACTTTAAGATTTTTTATTAAATAAGAAAATCAAATCTTATCGATATATTATCGCGAATTTTTAATTATAAAAGACGTTCGTTTTTAAATATTAAATTATTATATATACTTTAAAATAAAATTCTACTTTAGACTAGTAGTAAATTATTATAAAAAGATAAAAAAGTAATAATAATTATAAAATCTACTTTTTGAATAGTAAATATTGAAATTATAATTTCATAAACGGAGGTTATAACGATTTAAAGAGAATAATAAATACGCTAATTCGAGAGTTATAAAATTATAATAATTAGATAAATATTTTTCGAGTTAATAAAGATACGTTACTAGTTTATTATTATATTTATAATGAAATTCAAGATATAAACTCTAAAGAGCTATTGAATTATAATGATTATTTAAAAATATTTAGAGTTATAACTTTAAAGGAAGTATATTTTAAAAGATATTATAATAACACTTTAATATATTATTTAAATACTACGAAAATATATAAATCTCTAACTCGTAAATATTATTAGAACGGGAGTTTTAAATAAATTATAGATTATATTAAAATTAATAATATTTATTAGTAAATTAAGGAACTACGATATTATTTTTATAATATATCAAATTCACTTCTCCTTACTACGAAGTTTTAAAAGGAAAATTTTATAAACTTTATTATTAATTTATAATTAAATAAATCTAAAGATATTGTTTATAATACTATATTAATTATAATAAATCGGTTAATAAAAATAATTAAATATATACTTTCTATTAATAAAATCGATATCGCTAAACTAGCGAAAGTATTTTATATAAAAATAATCTATTACTACGGTATATTTAATAATTTTATTAGCGATAAGAGTTTAATCTTTAATAGTATTTTCTAATTAATTAATTATTATTATTTGAAAATTAACCGGCGCTTAAATACCTTCTTTTATTTATAAATAAATAAGTAAATTAAAATTATTAATTAAATACTAAAATACTATTTATATATATTTAATAATAATAATTTAATTAATTAGACGAAAATACTATTTATAATAAAACCTATATATATAAATAATTAATATACCTCTATCGAAATAATATTCTTTTTTCTAATATATAGATATTATTCTAAAATCCGTTAAGAATTAAATAATTATTTCTTCGAAGAGAGGATACTCCTTATAAATAATAAAATTAATATATTATAAATCTTATAGAATAAGGCTATAGAATACCTCCGTTACATCGTCGTAGTTTAATTTAAATATTATAATAAATTATATTAAGCCTAAAAATATAAAGTAGGCGATTTAATAATATTAATAACTAAAAATCTAAAATAAAAGTATCTAAAAAAGAAATTAATTTATAAATTTATAAAATCTTTTCGGATTATTAATAAAGTAAGGATATAAGTATACTATTTATTACTATTATTAATATATCGAATTCATAATACTTTTTATATATTATTAATTAAATTATATTAACTACGCGATTATAATATTATTATAAAACTCTTTATATAAACCCCCGAACTTATTAAAAATAAAGAATATTAAGAAATTAAGAAAATAATAAATAAAAATATAAATAAAGAAAGTATATAATATAAAATTAAATTAATTAATTAAAATAAAGTCCATAAGTAATAATTATAAAATAAAGAGTTTTCTAATATTAAATTATTAATTTAAATTTATAATAAGTTCTCGGGTAGTAAATTTTAAATCGTAGAAATAATTAGAGAAATTAATAAATTATATAATAAGCCGGCGCGTAATAATTAGAGTCGATATAAAATACTATAATAAACCTTTCTCTATATTTGTTAATATTAATATATAAATTAGGAATTCTAAATTATTTAAACTATTTAATATAATATATTATAATTATAAAGAATTATATCTGTAAGAATATTTTTATTATAAATAAAATTTATATAAATACTTAGAGTATATTATTAGATAATAAATTTAAATAAATTTAACTAGCGGTAATTTGAGAATAAAAAGGATTCGATATTACTATTATATTATATTAAAGATTTACTTATTATTAAAATTCTTAAAAGAAGATATAATATTTCTAATATAATTTTTAAATATTTTAATTTCCTCGAGACTCTTTATATATTATCTATATTAACGAAGATATTTAAATTCTATATTAAGAACTTTATTTATTACTTTTAATTCTTTAATATACTAGTTCGCCGCCGTTTAATTAATTTTATAAATTAGCGATTATAGTAATAGTTTACCTAGTAATTATTTTTATTTTAATATATTTTTTATATTTTTTAATAATTTTCTTATTAATTAATTAATATTAATATTTTTCTTTAAATATTCTACTATCGGTTTGAATATATTAATATATAAATTATTTTATTTTCTCTCAAAATAACTAAAGCGTTTATTAATATTTATATATTATTTTAGAGTTTATAATTATAATTTATTATTATATAACGATCGATTTCGTAGTAATTAATAAAATAGAGTATATAAAGAGGGAATGTACCTTGAATATAACTATTTATAAAGAAATAATAAAACGTAGTAAATTATTATTAAAATTAATATTATATAATCGCGTTAATAATAGTTTAGTTATATATATTAATATATTTATAACTAGAATATATTAATATAAATAACTAATATTATTAATAGATAAACTGTATTTATAAATTTAGAAGAAAACTATATATAACGAGAGTATTATTTATATATTAACTTTAATATTATACTATTTTTATAGAATTAAAATAAATATTTAATAAAAGAGGTTAGAGATATTATAAAAAAAGAAAATAAATAAAAGCGCGGATTTAATTTAATAATAATTATCGCGCTAAAATATATTATTATAGTAGAATATTAATATTATCGTTATTATTCCGTCGCCTGATTTCATTACTATGATATTTATACTATATTTAATTTCCGAGTATAATATTCGTATTATATTATTTATATATATTATTTCGTTACTAGTATTTATTATAGCGTTATAAAGATATTATAGGGAGGGTAGTTATTATTATTCTAATATTAATATTATTAGATAATATTATAAAAATTATATAATTCCGCTCCGTAACTAGTACTATAAAATTACCACTATAGAATCGATATTATATTTAGGATATTTTTTCCCTTATTTTCTTTATAAGATTTAATTTTTTTTATAAATTTCTTTTAAATACTTTAATTATTATTCCGTAATTAATTACTACTATAAATTATAGGAGTAAATATATAGTTACCGCGCGTATAATTTAATAAATGAAATTATCGCTAGAAAAATACTATTACGCGTAAAGTAACTCTTTTTCCTCTTTACTTTTTTAGAAGTTTTGAAAATTTTTTAATAAATATTTTTTATATATTCTAAAATACGATTTAAGATTGTAAAAAAGAAATAATTATTAAAATATAATATTATAAATTTCGTTATACTACTTTCTTATATAATCTTAACTCTAATTATCTTTATAATATATATCGATCTTGGATATATAGAAATCTTAGTAATTATATATTAATTTAATATACCCTTGGTTTTAAATCTTTAGATATTAGTTTTTTAATTAAATTTATCTATTAATTTAAATCTCGTAATTATTTTATATTTTTTATATTATTTAAATTCGTTAATTAATCGTTAATAAACTAAAATACCTTATAATTAATAAATCTCTACGGCGTAGTTTTATTATATCGTTTTTAATAATTCTCTAGATAATAATATTAAATCTACGAATAATTATAATAAAGTTAAAATTTTAATATTATTATTTAATAATTAATAAGTTTATTAATTATTTTAAAAATATATTAATATCTAAGTACTAGGTTTATAAATAATAATAATAATAAAAGTTTATTTATAGTAATAATAAAATTATAATTAAAAGGATAATAAATCTAAATCTCAATATTAAATAATCAAAGTTTTAATCTTGTAATATTGAAATCTTTAAATTTAAATAACTTTAAACTTAATTTCTAATATTAAATAATATATTTATTATTAATTATTCTTAATAATTTAATATTAAAAGACTAGCCTCTCGTTTAATATTTTCAAGTTTTTTAAAAATATTTCCTAAACTAAACTTTAGTTTTAATAATATTTTAAATAATCTCGTTCGATAATCTATTTATAATATCGAAATTATTATCGAAATAGTTAATACTCTCTTGTTATAATAATAAATATAATTTATATATTAATTTATTTATTTTATATTCAAAAATTATCGAGTTATTACTATATTATAATATTATTTAAAATACTTCTAAAAGAGATATATTACTAGATCTATAAATATTATATTATATATATTAAAGAAATTATTCTTTATTTAATAGAGGGCGAGAGGTTAATATTTAGTAAAAATATATATAAATTAATAAATATAATATAAATAAAAACTACTATATCTTAATTAGTAATCTCGAATTATTCTAGGAAATTATTTATATAACGGATTAATTATATATTATTATCCTCGACGTTAATAAAGTTATTTATAAAAATATAACGAGTATTCTTTTTAGATATAATATCTAATATTTAATCTATCTCGATTACTCGATTAATAACTCGTATAATAAAGAGTTTGAATTTATAGATATATAATTCTATTTTAGATATTATCTTCGTTATATCAAAATTTATTTATTAATTAATAATAATAGCGATTATCTTCTTATTATAATAAATACTCGAGCGGAGTAACGAAATATAGGGTTCGATAAAAAAGATAGAGTTTACGGAGCTTTAATAACGAGTTTAATAAATTCTTTTAAAAAAGAAATCTAGTATAAATAACTTCATTATAATCTCTAGATTTTAATATAAATAATTTATTTCATTTAGATAATAATTATCGAAGAGAGGATATATAAATTATATATTATTATATAATTTAAAAAGGTTTTTACTATAGAAAAGAACTCGATTTAAGGAAATTTTATAATTATATTAAAATTAAGAGTATAATCCGTAATAATAAAGATATAATAGATATTAGAAGAAATATTAAATGGATTTGAAAATAGTCGACCTCGATATAAAATATATTAAATTAATTAAATAGAACGAGAGAAGACTAGGAGAAAAGAAAGTAATAAATAATAACGAGGATAATAAAGACGCGATTTTTATAAAATTCTAAGATTTAAATATTTTAAATTTTATTAAAGAGGCTAGGTAAAAGATTTTTAATAAATATTAATAATAAATATATAATCTTTAATATCTAATAAATAACGATAATTATTAAATTATTAAATACTTTTAATATACTTCTATTATATTAATATTATAATATTATAAATAATAATAAGAAAGTTTATATATAATCGTTTATAATTTAGATTTTATTAATACTAATTATTAATTATAATATTTCTATATATAATTATATAAATATATAATAAATTCTAATTTTATTACTAAAATTATTATATTAATTTAAAAATAAAATAATAGAGATATTTTAATAGTCGATAGTTAAAATACGATAAACTAGTCGTAATATTCGAATTTTACGCTTAGACGTACTACCTCGAGGTTCCGTATTAAGTAGAAGGCCCTAACTTAAAAAGGCTTAGCGGAGCTTGGCACATCTGAGGGACTGAGGCAATGAAGACGATTAGGATACCGAGAGATGATTGGCAGTACTGGCAACTCCAGGCATCTATTCTCATCCGCGAACTACATGATTTACGCTAACCATTACTGTTCTAACGATGCGTCGAGAGTTTCAATACCTCGCCGCTCCCTTGCTTTACTATCGACATTCATCAACCATCACCGCCGTCACAAGTAGGAATCTCAATGCGACGATTGGTCCAGATATGCATATGTTTAATGGTCGGCAAGGACAATCATCTAATGCATATGTAGTTACTGGTCAGAAGATGGAAATGCTGCAGACACCTAATAATCGTATCCTTCATCTGCTTAAGATCCTTCACCTCTAACCTCTCTCTATCACCTTCTAGCTCATCTCGCGTCTCGGGTTTCACCCTTATTTCTTCATAGGTTCTAGCACCTTTTCCTTAAACCAAGGCCAGTAATCCTCCTTTGCCCATGTCTTGACCTGTGCGACAATTCGTAGAAGTTTGAAGATCTCCTCATGATTTGATGTGCTGCAAGAGCAGCCAGGGAGAGGCCCAAAGATATGGATCGGACTGACCAATGTATTCCCTACACCAACGGCAGCATAAAGTTTCCAGCTGTGTCCCACGATGGTCCAGCCCAGAAGAGGTTTGGCATTGTCTTCTCCTGCTGCCTCGCTGAGTAGTGAACGCTGTCTGATGACGCCACCACCGAGATTCGTAAAGAGTTGGCCCTGTGCTTCAGTCTCGTTACCACCAAATTTCTTCACTTCCGCGGTGGTGTGGAGTATCAATCTACTGGTGTAAACATCACTCATTTGCGAGAGCGCTTTGGCCTTGACTTTAGCGTGTTCGTAGTGTTGCAAGATGTCTGGGTGTTCGATTGAAAAGGCGAGGGCGAAATCGCTCTTTTTCGCACCAAGAAGTTCACCGTCGGAGGCGTTCGTCCGACAATCTGATGCGATGGCTTGGGTTTGGCTATTCATATGTAGATTAGTCGCCATGAATCCTGTTCGTAGAAGAAATGACCATCTCACATAGCTTCCACTCTCGAAAACCCAGGACTTGCGTAACTGTAATCTGATCCCGATGTCTCCCATGCCAGTACACGGCGTACGACATGGATACTCCAAGCCATCTCATCACATGTGTAAGCTTCACAGATGTACGCCTGATCGTGAATCTTGTTCGCCTTCCTCCAAAGTTTGTCAGCATTTTCTGGGGGGAAACGTTGTTGTTCATTTCCTATGGCATATTCGGACGTAGTTTGTGGAGCGGCTGCGAGTACCTTGTCCTAATAGCTATTGTTAGTAATTTAAGAGATGATATTGGCCTTCGCCCAATCACCTTTAATTGGAATGGGATACATCCCTTGCCCAGGTTCTTCAGTTTACTCATCACAGCCAGGATCGACTGTGGCGGCTTATTCTTCGTCTCATCTGGAGGGAAAGGCAAGATTGGAGGAATTCCTTTTCGTAGCTCCTGTATGAATTTGTCCGGTGCAAGCGACTGTGAGCGGCTTTTGTTCAAAGACGGCGCTCGCTGCATTTTGTTATTGGCGGCGTCGACTTGATCTTGGCGAATGTAGTCTAGACGATCTTGTTGTCTGGTAGTAAATTTCTTAAGCTTCTGTTGCTGACGTGCAATCTGATGTACGAGATTCTCTAAGTGCCGTGTGTCTCTCACCAAGCTATCGATGGCCGCAGTCACTGGCTTCCAGAACGGTGATCGCCCACGACCCTCACAGAAGTAGTCCGTCTCGATTTGTGGTGCCGTTTCTACCGAAAAGTCGTACTGCTCTACTTCCTCCGCAGGTTCGCGCTTTCCTTGCCGAGGTGGTAATTGCGATTGCTGGTCTTGTTCTTGGTTTTGTATCTCGACTTTGAACGGGTGAGGCTTTGAAGGTGAGGATGGGAGGTTAGAGGAACTCGATGAACGCCTGCGCTTGAGAGTATCCCTAATGAGGGTTTGATGGGGTGCAGCCTGATTGATAGATGTGGAGTGATTCATGAAGGGTTGAAACTCTTGACGTGAAGATGAAGGTGATAGTGACACAAGATTTTATGACGTGCAAGGGTCAGTGAGGTAGTCTCTATATTGTTCGAAGAGACTTCAGAGCTTAGATTGTATCCAATTAAAGAACTAAAGTGAACACCAAATAATGCATGCCAAGCCATTTTCTCGGCCTCACAAGCCGGGCTTGGCGCTTGGCATTAGTGAACAGGTTCGGCGAGTCCGGCACGCCATAAAGAAAATGGAATTCAATAAGAGGGCGCCTAAATTAGCCTAGAAACTAGCCCCTAAGCCGCCTTAAAGGATTCTAGGCGCTAGAATAAAGATCTCCTAGGGGCGGCTCCGGGGCAACTCTAGAGTCTATATTAAACTCTATTTTATTAATAATATATACGATATTTAATCGTAGTATTTAATTAAATCAAGTTTAATAATAATTACTCGAGTATCGCGACTAACCGAGTAACGTGAATTATTATTTATTTTTTACGTTTATTACTAGCTAATTAACGTTTATATTAAATATTCTAAAAAATATTATAAATATTATATCTCTTTTTAATCGAGTTTAGAGATTTCGTTTAATAATTAAAAACTTTTTCTTAACTATTAAATTAATTATTATTAATTAATTTTAGATATATTTAATATCCCGAGTAATTATTATTCGATTATTTAATACTTTTTATATATTTATATTTTTTATACTCTTTATAATAATATAATCTCTATTTTAATAAATTATATTAAATTAAATATTATACGGATTCCTCTCGAATTATACTTTGATAATATTATTAAACTCTAGAGTAATTAATATAGTTACTATATTATAATAATACTACTTTTTATATATTAAAAAATTACTATAAATAAATATTTAATAATATTATATTTTTTATATTTTTCTTTTATATATAACTATACTTAACTAAATTTCTAATAGTTTATAAATTATATTAAATAAAAAGTAGTTTATTATCTCTAATATTATTAATCGAATTAAATTTTTATTAATATTTCGATAAGATATTAAATATATAGTAAGGATTATATAGAATAAAGTTAATTACTTATTATATTAACGTAATAATTATAGTTTTAATTTATATATTCGAATAATCTAAACTAAAACTATAAAACTCGAGTAGAATAAAATAATTTAGTTTAATATATATATATATATATATAAAGAATTTTTTAGTAATTATATTTAAAGATTAAGATTTTTTAATACTAAATAACTAGTTAAATTAAATAAACTAAATTAATAACTAGAATAATTAAATAATATATTTCATAATATATTAGAAGAATTTCTATATTGAATAGTATTGGAATCCGTTTATAATAAAGATTCTCTATTTATTTTCCTAAATATTACGACTCTACTCTTTTAAAAAATATAATTATATAAATTCTAGAGTATTATTCGATAATTAAGATTATTAACAGCGAGTTTAATAGCCCTCGATAATATATTTCGAATTAATTAAAAGAAAATAAATTTTCTATTTAGAGTAACCGTAATAAATAATATTATAGAAATTCTATTATAATTATTATACACGGCGGCGATAATATAATTCTTATTATTAAAGTCGTGAATTTATAGTTTCTTTCTTCTATATATAGAAATAATATAATAAGTATTTCTAACTCTAATTTTAAAAGTTATTAATATTAATATTTTATATATTTTTATTTACTACCTCGAGTTTAAAATATATATATTATAAATATCTATACTATTTAATATATACTTTAATATATAATTATTTTTCTTATTTATTAAAAGTTATATTTATTTACTTTTATATAATTAAGGATATTTTTTATTAAATTATTAATTAAATTTACTCTAAAAGGTTTTTCTATAAAAGTAGAGTTTCTATATCTCTAAAATACTCCTAACTTTATTAATATATCGAATAAGTCGTATAATTCAATAAACTTAATAATAGTAAATTAATAAACCGAGATAAATATTATATTATTAAATATAAATACTTTCTTAAAATAGTTTATTTAAACTCGCCGCTATAGATATTTAGAGAAATATCGAAATCGTGTAGAATCTAAATAATAGAGACGTTAAGAGTTTCGTTAATAAAGATTAAAATATTCTTTATCTTTAATTAAATAACTATATAAAATTAATTTATTATAGGGTAAATATTAGTCTTCGTAAATTAGAGAGTAATATTTTAGAGATTTATATTATCTAGTTAATCGCGATATTCGAGTAATTATTATTAAACTTGATCTAGTTAATTACTACGATTAAATACTAGGTAATTATATAACTACGAGCGAAAATATTAAACGAATAACCCGTATACAAAAATTTATATAGAGTAACTTATTACGATCAAGGTTCGTCTTGGATTTTAATATAATTAATATATTTAATAAAGTTAAGAGTTTACTCGCCTAGTCTATAACTTAGAGAAAATAATTAATAGAGCGAGTAGAGTCGAGTATAGCGAGTAGTATTATTTTCTTCTATTATATAGATAGTATATTTTTTAATAGATAGAAACTTCGTATTTAACTTCCTTAAAAAGGTTTAATTATAAATTAGAAATATAAATATTTATTAAATTATTAAATAGGTTTATTGAATTTCTCTAGTTATATTTAATTATTTATATAAATATTATTATTTATTAACTCTCAATACTCCTTTTATAATTAAATTATATATATCTTTATTATAATTTTCTAATATATTTAATTATTACTCTAAAATATATTCTATTATTATTCTATAATATATCTATTTATTATTTCCTAGAATACTCTATTATTACTTTATAATATAACTCGTTATTATTTTAAAATATAGATTATTACTTATCTCTAATATACCTTATTATTATTATATTATAAATATCCTATTTATTTTATAATATACTTCGTTACTATTTTATTATTTAGTTTATTAATTTTCTTTATAATATATACTTTTTACGACTTTATTCTTTACTTTATTAGAAAATACTTTAATTTTATAATTTTAATCTCTCTAACCTTTTCGAGTAATAATTTATTAATAGTATAAAAGATCGTATTGAAACGAACGCGCTACGAAAGAAAATATCTCGATTTTTGAAAAGAAATAATATAATAGTATTTACTATCGATACTCGGAATATATATTAAAATTAAAGTTAAAATCGCTAAAATTATAATATAATTTAAAATAAAACTCTATAATCTTTTAAATAATAAATTAGATTAGAAAATACTAATAATTATTTCAAAAACTAATTCGCGAACGAACGAATATAAATAAAAGAGTAAAAGTAGTTAATATTATTCCTAGTATTAGGAATTACTCTAGTACTAGTATTTAAAAAAATTATATACGCGCGTAATACCCCCTAAGTTAGCGCGGTATTATAGAATATATAATTTACTATATTATTATATATATCTAATTATTTATTAATACTATTTAGACTAGTTTATTCCTATTTATTCGAAATTATTCGAAATTATCCGAAGTATTAAATACGTATCTAGTAACTTTAGATAAAAATAGATATAAAATTAATCTCCAGAGTTAATATATAGGTTAAATAAATCTACGCGTCTTTTCTATCTTTTTCGATAAAATACTATTCTAATACTTTGTTAATATACTTCGTATTCGAAAATTTAAGAGATAATATAAAGTGATTATAATTATAAAGAAGAGAAAAACTTGAATAAAATTAATTGAAAATATTAAAGTTATTAATTAAAACGATAGAAAACTAGGCTCTTTAACGATAAATAAATAAATAAAAGAATTATAAAATAAGAGTTCTGAAATAGGTTATTAATATAGCCTAAAAATTGAGTTATTCGAGTATTAATTCGATTATTATCATTTACTAAAAAAGAGAAAGAACTTTATAATAATATAATAAAAAATATTAAAATAGGATTAAATAAGTTCTTATATTAAATAAAAGTATTTATAATTTATAGTATTAATTATAAATATAGATAAAGAAAGTAGAATATTAAATATAAATTACTATTTTACTCGAAACTCGTTAAATAGAGAAAGAAACTAGTAAAGTAAACTAGTATATATAACTTTAAATAGAATCTTTATATAAATCTAAAATATATATACGACCGCGTAGTTAATAATAAAAATAAAATAACTCGGCTAGTTCTTTTTAAATAAAGTATAAAATTTATTAATAAAACCTAGCGAGATACCTAGGTCTATAAAGAAGAGGAAGAAACTATTAATTAAAGAAAAGTAAATAACGATTTTTTAATAAATATTCAATAAAATAAACGTTAATCTTATAATATTTAATATAACGGCGAAGTATATTAAGAGTATTATATTATTAATAATAAAGAAATAAAGTACTAATATATTAACGATATAATTACGGAATTTAATAATATTAAATATATATCTCTATAAAATAAAAAATAACAAAGTAGTAACTAAAAGTAATATAATATAATATAATAATTATTCACTATCTTTACGTAGTTATTATATAAGAAATTATTATTATCGATATATTTTCAATAATATAAATAATAGGTTTATAAAAGAATAGCTAAAGAATTCGAGAACTTAATAATTACTAAATAAAGAGTTATAATAAATATTTAAAATATTATTATTATTAGAATATCGAACTCTAATAACGAGATATTATTCTAATATACGGACTCTATTAATTAGAGTAAAGTAGAATATTTGAAATTAATAACGAGTAATAAAGATATATTTATATAATTCCTTCTAAATAGAATAGATATAAAGAAGATTAATATTAATGAAAAAAGAAGATTATTATATTTATATTTAAATTAGAAGTTATTAAAAAGAGAAATTGAAATTGAAAACTAGAATATCTTAATTTAGACTTTTATATCGAAGTATATATAAGAGATTTAAATCTATATTATAAATGAATTTTATAGAACTTATACTATATTATTTAATAAAATAGAATAATAAAAATATATATAAATATATATAAAAGAAATCGATATAATAGTTCTAAAAAATTAAATAATAAGAGCGGAGGTCAAAGTTATACGAATATTAAACTTTCTTATTATATAAATTATTAATAAACTCTTTCTAAATTATTTTACTAAATTTAAAAATTATCTCGAATTTATATTAATAAATAGTTTACTCGTTATTTATCGAGTAGTTTAAATAAATATTAATTATAAATAAATATTTACTATTTATAAATGAAGTAACTTAAAATATTTAATAATATTATATATTATCTAATTAATTCTCAAATTCAAATAATGATTTAGTTATAATATTAATAATATCGAAAATCCCGGTCTCTACGTATTATATACCGAAAATGCGTATCTATATTCTATATTTAATTGTATTATATACCGATTAAATAGCGATTAAATAACTATTTAATTTTTTTTTAGATTTTAATTTTCAATAATATCTCGATTAGGGCCTTTGTATAAGAATTTTAAAATTTTAATAAATTTGTTTTTAACCTAGATTTCGAGATTTTTATTATATTTTTATTAACGTTACTTTATAGGCTTATAAACTTATTTTTAAGATTTAATTCAACTCTTTTATTTAGGTCTTAACTCTAAATCTATAATTTTAGCGCTAAGACTTATTTAAATTATAAAATATATATTATATATTAATTAAATACCGATTAAATAATATTATTCTTCGGAATTCATCGATGAAAGTTATATAAATATATTTCGCTTAATTCTAAAGATCTTTTTCTCTTATTTACTTAATAAATTCAAAGAGTTTTATCGAGAATTTATTATTATATATATTAATAATTACTAGTTTAAGTAATTATAAATTATTATATTTTCTTTAAAGAAATATTGTAATATTATATTTAGTTTTCATTTATAAATTATATATATTAATTTCATAATATCGTTTTCTTTATAAATTATATTTAATTTAGAGAGTTTTAAAAATAATTATTTTTAATAATAAGAATTTAATTATAGAAGATAATTAATCTTCTATATTAATATTTATCGAGAAGAATATATTTTGTTTATTTTACTTAGTTATTATTTATTCTTTTATTTTACTTATGAGTTTAAAGGAGTTAATTAAAAATAATAATATTTAATATCGGGGCGAATTCGTTAGAGAAGAAAATAATAATTATATTTTATTAAAACTAGATATTACTTTAAAACTCGTATTAAGATTATATATTATATATATTCTTATTATATTAATATTATTAATTAGTAATATAATTAATATATTAATATTATTAGTTAGTAATATAATTAATATATTAATATTATTAATTAGTAATATAATTAATATTTTAATATTATTAATTAGTAATATAATTAATAATTATAATTAAAATATATTAATATTGAATTTACTATAAGTTTATTTATCTACTCTCTATTTTTATAATTTATAATTCTTTAGAAATTAATTCTAGCCTTAACAAAACGAGTTAAAACGAAAAAAAGATTTTAATAAAATAATTACTTTTATTCTAAATAAGAAATTTAATTACAAAGTATTTCTTATTAAAAAAAATAGTTATTGAAGCGCGTAGCTAGTAATTTCAAAACTAGGAATCTTTAATATTTTTTATTTATTTCTTCTTCTATATCGGTAAAATGAAAATTGACCTTTATTATAATTTAAGATACTCGACGAGCGCCTCGAGAATCTTAAACGAGATATTTATCTACGAATTCGATATATATTTAAGGTATATAATAAACCTAGAGTTACTCGACTATATATTTAATAAATTTAAATTGAGCGGTAAATTAATAATATATTATTAATTTAAACTCTAGTTTATAATCTCTATTTATAATTATAACTTTATTTTATTTATAATTATAAATTCAATTTATAACTTTAACTTTATTATTATTATATTATTATAGTAATCGCTACTACTTTTAGAATTAAAATTATTATATATTTTAATATATAATCTAGGTATTACCCCCGTAAATATTTTAATTAAATCGATCGATTCCGGGGATTAAAATTTGCTAGTATTAAAAATAATTCCGAGAAATTATTATTATTAATAAAGACGATAATGAAATATCAAAATATTAAGTAGTAAATTATATAATTTTCTAAAGTAAAGATTTTTCTAAACTCTAAATTTAAAATATATTTATTAAAAGCCCGATATTTATTTTATAACGACCTTATCGGTAAAGCGGTAAACCCGTATTCTACCGAAAAAGGCGGAAAAGGCGTTTAGATCTATTTAGCTTATATACTAGCCCTAAAGATCGATTTAATATCTACTTTCGTCTAAAGTATCTAAATACGTATTTAATACCTCGATTTATTTTAAATAAATTTAAATAAATAGGAATAAACTAGTCTAAGTAGTACCGGTAGATAATTAAATATATATAATTATAAGTGAATTATATAGTCTATAATATCGCGTTAATTTAGGGGATATTACGCGCGTATACAATTTTCGTGAATCGACGTAATTTAAAATCTAAATTAAATTAGCGTGGTTATAGCGCTTTATATAACCTTAGCGAGCTACCCGGCGCTAGTAGAAAATCACGGATTTAAAATCTTAAATCCGAAGTTACTATTTTTA
>JAABUS010003440.1_pt1 | contig 25738 bp, 26 predicted proteins | sample 5560161 | NCBI WGS metagenome assembly JAABUS01 (sample SAMN10711885, study PRJNA513376) | rock metagenome | isolation source: Antarctica rocks | place: Antarctica: Victoria Land, Trio Nunatak nord | collected 2016-01-04
CGCGTCGGAAGCTGCCCGACCGTGTCGTCGGCCAGGAGATGGACTTGGGGGCGCAACAGGGCACAATGATGCCCCCGCAAATCCCACGGCAAAGCCCGGCGCGCGACGCGTTAGCGCAGAGCTCCGGAGCGCCACGGAATGGCGAGGGCGGGTTAGGGAACGAAACGGGTTGCCCTATCGGGAAACATCAGACGCGATTGGAACACCCCATTTGGGTGCTCCTGACGACCACTGTGCGGTGTCTCTATCGCGACTGGGCCGGCGCCGGCTTCGCACCGGTCGCCAGCGTGGGAAACAGGTAGCCCTAGACCCGACCGTCCGCCATCGCGGCGCCGTCGTGGACAAGGATCATGGCAACGGTCGACATCGGCTCTCCCTTCCCCAACGGGTCATCACGAGGGCGGCACGAAGCCGTGAGGCCGCCGGCCCGTCAGGCAAGCCCACCGCAGTCTAGAGAGCGACGGCGGCCAGGTCAAGAGGTCCACGCGAACCGCCCTCCCTGCGCCCCTGGTATCCTGCTCGTCATGGCGCTCGCGTAGGCGCCAGCCGGTACGCTCGTCATCGGAGCGCGAGAGGAAAACGTCATGCTGCTCGGACGACCCGTGGCGCGGATCGTGGTCGGTCTCGTGCTCGCCGTGCTCGGTCTGCTGTGGACCCTCCAGGGGTTTGACGTCCTGGGGCAGGACGGTGGCATGAACGGCCAAGGAGAATGGATCGTGATCGGCGTCATTGCCGTCATTGCCGGTCTCGCGCTGGCGGCCACGGGCTACCGCTCCCGCTCCCACCCGTAGCGATCCCATTGGCGACGTGAGGGCTCACCGACTCGTCCGACCGCGGCCGCTGGCGGCCCTCGCCATGCCGGGTCGCCCCGCCGCTAACGCCGCTCGCCCCGCCGCCAGCCGGGGAACGACTCACCTCCCGACACCGTCCTGGACCTCGATCCTTTCCCGTCTCGGGCGCCGGGCCGCGCTTCCGCTCGCGCTCTACCTGATCGCCGCCGCGCTCCTCACCGTCCAGATCGGGAATCACCCCGGGTTCTCCTACAACTGGGAGGACTACACCGCCTGGCGCGTCTTCACCACCTGGCGGGGACCGACCGCCTCACCCCGCGCCGTCTTCGCCCTCACCGACGGCCTGATGACCGATAGTGGCCAGGGGCCACTGGTTGGGTTGCCGGTCTGGCTTGGCTTCGCCCTCGGCGGCGTCGGCCTGACCCCCCTCCGGCTCCCCGTCGCCCTGGTCGCCTCGACGGCGGTGCCGCTGCTCTGGCTCGTTGGCCGGCGCCTGGCCGGTCCCTGGGTCGCGGCCCTCGCCGCGGTGTTGCTCGCCCTCTCCCCGGTCTATCTCCTCTACGGCCGCACCGCCACCCTCGTCGGCATCTCCCTGGTCCCGGCGTTGCTGACCGTCTACGCCCTCCTTCGTGTCCTGACCGGGTCCCTGCCTCGCTCGCGTCTTGCCTGGCTGATCGTTCTCCAGGTTTGCCTCGTCACCGGCGCGTATTCGTACGCTCCCGTCCGGCTGCTCTGGCCGCTGAGCGTGGCGCTCCTCGCGATCGCGACCTGGCGGCGGCCGGCCTCCCGGCGCTCGCTCCTCGCCGCCCTGCTCCTGACCGCGTCCACCCTGCCCGTGGCCCTCGCCCTCATCGACGCCGCGACCGCTCCCACGCCCGACCCCTGGGGCGCCGTCGCTCACTACTTCGACGCCCGCGGCGAGCAGATCTTGGCCCTCCGCGACACCCCCGGAGCGTACTGGTATTTCCTGCGCCCCACCGCCGCCGAAGCGGCCGCCGGCGAGCTTCAGGGATCGCCATCCCAGTTGGCCTACCGTCTGGTCGCCCAAAACAGCGGGCACCTGGCGCGACTCCTGCTCGACCGCGAGACGCTGCCGACGCTGACCGATCACTGGAACGCCCACGGCCGGCTCTATCCAGCTCTGCTCGTCCCCTTCTTCGCCCACGGCCTGGCCGCAACGATCTGGGGCGCCCTTGCCCGCCGCCGCATGGAGGATCTCACGCTCCTCTTCCTGACCGGCGGTCTGACGCTGCCGCTTCTGCTCACGTCGCGGGTCCACGTCGGCCGCCTCTTGCCGGCGCTGCCATTCCTTTTTCTGATCGTCGCCACCGGCTGGTCCCTCCCGGTGCGCTGGCTGGCCGCTCAGCTGACGCGGCGCGACGATTCCCGCCGGACCGTCTGGGCCCGGCTAACGCCGCTCGCCCTCACCGCCATCCTCCTCCTGGCCGTCAGCCAGTCCACCTGGGCGGACTATCGCCACCCGCCACCGCCGTCACCGGAGAAGCTGATCGCCGACGACCTGGTCGCCTTGTCGGACGCTGCGCCAGCCCGTGGTGGCGTCGCCCTCGTCGTCAACCCCGCGCTTGGCCCGGAGATCGAGTCCGTCGAGACCGCCGCCCTCCGCCTCACCCTCGACGATCGCTACCGCTTCGTCGACCTCGCCCACCCGCCGCCCACCTCCCTCATCTCTCCCAGCGACCGGCGCCCCCCGCTCTACACCGGCGGCCCCCTCAACCACCTCAGCCTCGCCGGCCTACCCAACGCCTGCGACACCCTCTACCTCGTCGCCCCGACGGTGGCCGCTCGCTTCCTCGCCGCCCTCGGCCCCAGCGCCGCCCCCACCGGCTGCCCCGCGCCGCTCCGCTACAGAGTGCTCCCCAGATAGATTCATGGCGCGGCGCGCGGTCGCGGTGTTCCGCGCACCCCGTCCGCGCGACGCGGTAGACCGGCTCGACCAGCTTGGCTCCCCCGACCGATCCCGCTTGGGCCGGCGCGCAATGGTCCAGGAGAGTCAGGCCAGGGTCGCCCTCAGCCCTTCAAACTCCAGCCGTCGGCGCAATCTCTCTCATCCCGGAGCGGGAGGGCTCGCGCCGCGGCCGATCCCGCCCGCCCTCCTCACGACGGCACTACCGCAGCTCTCATACGGACTCCGAGTGATGACCGCGTGTTCGAGCGTCGTTCCCCCTCTCCCGCGCATCGGGCGGGTGCCCTCTGGGCGCGGGGCAGGGGGGTGAGGGCCGGCGCCGCGATCACCGAGCATTCAAGCGGATGCCGTATCACTTGGATTCCGCCGACTCCCGCCCCGTCGTCATGTAGCGGACCAGCACCCTCGCCGTGACCGCGTATCGCATCCCCCCGCTGATCCCGTTCTCCTTCCGTCTTTTCTCCTTCCGTCTTTCCCTCTTCCCCTCTCCCCTCTCGTAATCGGGGGGTGAGGGCCGCCGGCCGTCCACACCCGTGCCGGCGGCCCGCCCGCGAGGGTCGTTCTCCCCTTCGTCAATCGCTCTGAGACGACAGCTAGGAGTTGCGCCCCGGTCACCGCGCCGTACGATCACTTCTGACTTCTGACTTCTGACTTCTGACTTCTCAGCACTCAGCACTCAGCACTCTCGTCCCGACCTCCCCCAGCCCCCGGACGATCGTCACCGGCGCGTCGCGGTGATGCCCGTAACGATCGAGCAGCGCCGCCCGCATCCCCACCCCCAGCGCCCCGGCCACATCCGAGCGCGGCTGATCGCCCACGTGCAGCGCGTCCGCCGCCGCCACCCCTAGCGGATCGAGCGCCGCCCGAAACGTTCGCGGATCGGGCTTCTCCCAGCCAACCAGCGCCGAGGTCACGATCAGATCCATCTCCGCGGCGAAGGCGAGATGCCGGCAGAGCTCGGTCACGTCGGCGTCGGCGTTGGAGATCACCGCCGTCTTGATCCCCGCCGCGCGCAGCCGCCGCAACGCCGGCATCACGTCCGGGAAGACCTGGTAGTGGCGATGGTCGGGCCGCTCCTCGAACTCGGAGATGTACTCCCCCCGCACCCGCTTCGCCGTGGCCCGGTCATGGGGCAGCCCCGCCGCCTCCAGCCAGCGCGCCATATGCTCCGTACGGAAGGCATCCCGTTCCTCGCGCGGACGGTCCCGGATCGGCCGCAGCGCGTTCTCCGCCGTGTAGTAGTCCTCGGCGATCCGGTCCGCCGCCCGCAGCGTCGTCGCGTCGGTCTCGATGCCGAGCCGCCGGCAGACGCCCGCCAGCCGCTCCCAGCGTGGCGGTTTCAGCTCGATCAAGGTATCGTAGAGATCGAAGGTCACGAGACGGATCGGGCGCTCGGCGTCAGTCATGGAATCTGGCGATCCTCCACGCGGCGGCCGGCCGCGTTACTGGAGCGCCGACCGGTCGTCACGCCCCCGTCTCACCCTACCATGCCGTCCCCTCGAACCGCGAAACGGCGCCGGCCAGCCGCGCGTTAGCGAGGGCATGGCGAACCAGGCTGGCCTCTTTCCCCGCGTCGCTGGCGGACGGTCCGCCCCGGCGCGAACCGGGAAACCCCTGCAGCCGGGTCTCGCCACCGATCCGCCACGTGACGCAAAGGAGCGTGCGATGGAGACACCGATAGGGTCACGATTGTCCCGCCTGGCGCCCGGTGCCCGGCGGCGTGGGCGCGGTCGTTTTGCCTTCCTGACCGGGATCGGGGTGCTCTCCCTGATCGTCACGCTCGGCTCCCACGACGGCGCCGCCGCGCCCATGTTCTCGCCACAGAGCCAGGGTCAGGCCGGACCCTACGGGTCCCAGGCACTCAGCGTCGGTCAACCAGGCATCGTCGTGCTCGGCAGCGGTGAAGCGAGCGCCCCGGCCGAGTCCGGCACCCTCCAACTGATCCTCCGCGCCGTCCCGCCCCAGGGTGACCAATCAAGCGACGTCGCCGCGCCGGCGCCCGGCCCGGGTGGCCAATCTCCCGCCCTGACCGACGACCAAGTCCAACCGGTCGTCGATGCCCTCACCGCCGCCGGCGTCTCCAACCGCAGCATCAAGGTGCTGATCAGTCCCAGCTTCGGCGGTCCCTTCGGCCCCGGCGCCGCCCAGGTCCTCATCACCCTGTCGCAGGACAAGCTCAAGCTCGCGAGCGACCTCGTCACCGCCGGCAGCGAGGCCGCCGGCCAGAACGGGCTCAATCTCGAATCGGTCGGCGCCGGCTTCGAGGTCGCCGACTGCGACACGCTCATCCGCGAGGCTCGCCAGGCCGCCGCCACCGACGCCCGCGCTCGCGCCGAGGCGCTGGCTGAGGTCATGAAGCTCACGCTCGGCGAGATCCTGCTCGTCTCCGAGACACCTTCCTACGGCGATGGCTCCGGTTGCTCCACACCCTTCCCCGGCTCTGATCCCAGCGCGACCTACTTCCCGTCCTTCGACCCGTCGACCAAGCCCGAAGTCGAGGTCTACTCCCAACTCAACGACACCTACGCCATCGCGTCGCCCGCGGCCTGACCGAGTCGGAGTGCGTGACGGCGCGCTCCCGCCTTCGGCTCCCCGCTTACCACTCGACCGTCAACCCCGGCCGGGCGATGTCCAACCGGCCGGGAAACGTTGCCGCCGCCCGCTGCTGGTACGCCGCGAACCCCACCTCCTCCCAGAGATGGGTCAGCACGAGGACCGTCGCCCCGGCGGCCCGCGCCAGCTCACCCGCCTCCGCCGCCGTCAACGAGCGGCGTTCCGCGAACCGTTGGTCCCCGGCTTCCAAGAGCGTCGCCTCGGCGATGACCACTGCGGCCCCATCAAAAAACGTCGCCAGCGAGGCGGATGGCCCGGTGTCCCCGGTGTAGGCGAGGTCGCCGCCCCCGTCTCTCGCCGTCACCCGCATCGCCCAGGCGGGGACGTAGTGGACGGCCGGCGCGAAGGTCACGATCGCATCCCCGATCGTCAGGGCTTGGTCGGGGTCGTACTCCTGAACGTCGACCGTCGCCGCGAAGACGCCCGGCGCGTCGCACTCGTCGAATGGGGCCGCCGCCCGCGCCAGGAGTTGCTCGCCGCCCGGCGGTAGCCAGACCGGGATCGGTGCCACCGCCGGTCGCGGGTTGTAGGCCAGCGCGTGCCGCAACGCTAGGAGGTCGAGCACGTGGTCGAGGTGCATATGGGAGACGACGATCCCGTCGAGCGTCCGCATATCCGCGTGCCGCCGCAGCTCCGGCAGCGTCCCCGGACCCAGATCGAGGACGAGCCGCGTGCCCCCGGCCGTCTCCACCAGGTAGCCCGAGCAGCCCGCTCCTGGATTGGGACTGGCTGAGCTTCCACCGAGCACCGTCACGCGCATCCTGACCCGCCTCCGATCCCGACCATCCCTCCCTCGCCGCGCCACCCCGAGCCAGTGGCCGATCAGGTTCCGCGGAAAAATGCGCCCAGCGCGGCGGCGAGCGCCTCCGGCGCCTCCTCCGCCATGTGGTGCCCGCACTCCAGCACGCCGCCGCGCACATCATGCGCCCACCCGCGCCAGATCGCGAGCGGGTCGTCGTAGAGCTCTCCGAGATCGTCCTGGGCGGCCCGCAGGAACAGGACCGGGCAGGCAACGTGGCGGCTGGCGACCCGGTCCGCGTCGTCGTGGGCCCGGTCGATCCCCAACCCCGCCCGGTAGTCCTCGCACATGGCCCGCACCGTCGCCGGATCGTGGATCGCGCGGCGGAAGTCCTGGTAGTTCGCCGCGCCCATCCGCTCTGGGTCGCCGCCGTACCAGGCGTCCGGATCGGCGTCGATCACCCGCTCGGCCGGTTTCGCGGTCTGGCCGAGGAAGAACCAGTGCCACCAGCTCGCCGCAAACGTGGCGTCGCAGCGGGCGAGCGCCTCCCCAATCGGCACGGCGTCCATCACCGCCAGGCGGGTCACGGCCTCCGACTGGTCCATCGCCAGCCGGAGGGCAACGTAGGCGCCGCGATCGTGCCCGGCGACGGCGAAGCGATCGTGCCCGAGTCGGCGCATCAGGGCCAGGCAATCCCCCGCCATCGCCCGCTTGGCATATGGCGCGTGGTCCGGCGTCGTCGGTGGCTTCGACGACTCACCGTACCCTCGCAGGTCGGGACAGACCACCACATGGTCGCGGGCCAGCAGTGGCGCGACCCGGTGCCACGTCGTGTGCGTGCGCGGGTGGCCGTGCAACAACAGAACGGGCGATCCGCTCCCGCCGTGCCGGACCCGCAACGTTGCCTCGCCCGTCTCGATCCTCTCGAGCGCAAACCCCTCGAACACGCTCACCCCCCTCCTCGATCCGGGTTCACCCTCGCACCGATCGCCTTCTGGCCGGCAGCCGCCCCGATGATCACTTCCCCCAGCGGAAGTGATCATCGGGCTGCCCCGGAGAGGTGTCCGACCTCGTGCCTCTTTTACTGGTTCGCTCGGTGTCCGGCGATGGCGTCAGTCATCCTCGTTCGGTGATCGCCGGCCCGCAGCACGGCGTCGGCTCGACGAGATCCGCCAGCCAGCGCAGGACCAGGCCGGCACGTCGTCGGGCGAAGGCGGCGCGCGGAACCCGCGCCGGAGTGACCGGCTCCGGGCGAACGGGGCTGTCCGGCAGCGCCGATCGGGCCAAGTCAGCCGTGCGCTCGCGGGCGCTCAAGGACGCAATCATCTCCAGCATGGCGGCCTCCTCTCACTACGTCAGGAAACGGAATGGTCGCGGCGGCGCTCGGATGGCCCCGGGCGTCAGGTGGGCGCCGGGCCGGTCGAGGCGCGAACCACGAGCTCGGTTGGCAGGATCACCTCCGGTGCCTCAGCCGCGGCTGGCTGGAGAATGAGCTGCCCGGCGACGCGCCCCTTCTCGAGCAACGGCTGGCGCAGCGTCGTCAGCGGCGGAATACTCGTCGCGGCCGCCGGGATATCGTCGAAGCCTACGACCGAGAGTCCCTCCGGTACCCGCACGGCGCGCTGCCGCGCCGCTTGGAGTGCCCCCAGGGCTAATTGGTCGGTGACCGTTAGGATCGCCGTCGGTCGTGGGCTGCGGTCGAGGAGAGTGGCGGCGCCCCGGCACCCCGCCTCGATGGTATTCGCCTCGCACTCCTCGACCTGGATCGCCTCCCACGCCAAGCCAGCGGCGCGGACGGCGTCGGCATAGCCGTGCAAACGGGTACGGAGGACCGTGTCGACCGTCGCCTCCTGCCGCGCCACGTCGGCCGCGCCGCGATAGTCGTCCAACGCCAAGCGGGTGGCGAGGACGGCGATCCGGCGGTGCCCGAGGGCGAGGAGGTGCTCGGCGCAGGTGCGGGCGGCCGTCCGGTCGTCGATGCCGACGAAGGTGATCCCATCGCGGCGCGGCGCGTCGACGATCACCGTCGGCAACCCTCGCTCCAGGATCGCCGCCAGTGCGGCCGCGTCGTCCAACACCGAGAAGGAGATAAACGCGTCGACCACGGCCTCGTGGACCGCAGCCGGCGCGGCGCTTTGACCCGGCGGCACCGGCAGGATAAGGAGGCCGACGCCCGCGCCACAGGTCGCGTCAGCGACGCCTTGGAGGAAGAGGACGGCGCCGGGGTCGGTGAATGCGTAGGTCAGCGATTCCGCGTAGAGGACGCCAATCGCCCCGCTTCGTCCCCGTCGCAGCGAGCGCGCCGCCGGGTCCGGGCCGGAGTACCCGAGTTCCTTGGCGACCCTCAGGACTCGCTCCCGCAGTGCCGGGTTGAGTTGATCGGGACGCCCGTAGGCATTCGAGACCGTTGTCCGCGAGACCCCGAGCCGATCGGCAACCGTCTGCAGGGTAACCGATTCACCTTTCGCGTACTTGCTCGTTACCATCGTTTTTGACCTACTGTATCGATTAAGACTTGATCGATACAGTAATGGCCGGCGGGCGATCTGTCAACCCCCGCCGGCGCTGTACTGGATGGTCTGATGGTCGCCACCGCTCTAGCCGCGCTACCTGTCATACGCCCCGGCAGCAGGCCGACACCCGGGAGGCTGAGGGCGCTCCGGTCGGTCGCTTCCGGCCACCCGGGTTGACCCATCCTCCGCGTCACTCGCCAGCCGTTCTTCCCTCCCTCGCTCCTCTGCCATCGCCGCCAACCGTGGCCACCTCGGCTCCTGCGGTCACGCTGCCCGGGCATGGACAGGGCGCGTTCGTACCTTCCCACCTCCCGATCTCCGATCTCCGTCTCCACCCATTGCGCCGCGCCGAGTGCCTCGCTAGGCTTGTCGCGCGACGACAACTCGGGCGCCGGGAGAACAGCCATCGTGGCAAGTCGTTGGTACGTCACCTTCCACGGCGGCGACGATCCGCACGCCGTCAACACCATTCACGCCTACTCCGCCGCCGGCGACCCGCTTGGCGCTGTCCTCGCCAGCCACGATCTCCCCAAGCACGTCGCGCTGCGCGAGCTGCGCGGCTTCGGCTTCGGTCCGGACGGCGATCTCTACGTCGCCAACGCCTACAAGGACGCCAGCCAGATTCTCCGCTTTCACGGTCGACCGGATCGCGACGGCAAGCACCCGTTCCGCGACGTCTTCGCCGAGCGTCACGCCGCCAATCGCGGTCTCGCCCACCCCTTCGACGTCGCTTTTGGCCCCGATGGCAACCTCTACGTCCCGAGTCAGGACACCAGCATCGTCGCCCGCTACTACGGCCCGACCACCACCGGCGGCACGCCAGGTGCCCCGATGCCGCATCCGGCCGCTCTCCGCGACTTCCCGCACGGCACCTTCCACCCCGGCACCTTCGTCCCCTCCGCTCACCACTTGCCGACCGGTCTGGAGGAGGTGCGCCACGCCATCTTCGGCCCCGATGGCGCCCTCTACGTCGCCGACCGCCGCGCCAACCGCGTCAAGCTGTACGACGCCACGACCGGTGAGCTCCGCCGCGAGCTTGGTGGCGACCACCTCCCGACCCCGATCCACCTCCTCTTCCGTCCCGACGGCACCCTCCTCGTCGGCAGCCGCGACGGCGACGCGGTTCTCGCCACCGATCCCTCCTCCGGCGAGACCGTCCCGCTCATCGCCAGTGGCGCCGGCGGCCTCCACGAACCGGCTGGCCTCGCGCTCGGCCCCGACGGCGCGCTCTACGTCGCCAGCCGTGGCAGCCGCCAAATCCTCCGCTTCGATCCCGCTACTGGTCGCCCCGACCCCACGCCGTTCATCGACCACCTCCCGGATCGACCCGAGTTCATCCTCCCTGTCGCCGAGCCACAGGCGGACCATCCCAGCCGGACGTGACGCAGCCTGTGGAAACGGCGGAGCGCACCCCCGGTCTCAGCGCGTTTCCCGCTCGGCCCGAAAACAACGGCTGCGTCCCACCGCTCACTCGCCAGCTGAGCGGCCCACCTTGGTAGACACCCCTGCGAATGGCCGACGTTCGGGATCAGCCTCCCATGCCCGCGGCTCCAGCCGCACGGCGACCCTACGCTGGCTCGACGGTCTCGTAGAAGTCGCGCTCCCGGCTCTCCAGCATCGGCACCACCGTCCCCAGAATGTGCTGCTTGAACGCCTCCGTCGCCATGTGCGCCTCGTATCCCGCCCGGCCGTGGTACTGCTCGTAGAGGAGGAACCGGCGTGGATCATCCAGCGAGCGATTCACCACGTAGAGCGCGCACCCCGGCTCCGCGTTCGAGATGGGGGTCATCGTCTTCAGGACCTCCTCCACCTCATCCTCCTTACCCGCCTGCGCGTAGAACCGCGCCACCACCACAAACATCGCGCTTTTCCCTCCCTCTATTCAGCATTCGTTCCCGCGCCGAGCGCCAACGCCTACGCCCGCCGTAACCTCGGCGCCTCTCCCGCCGCCACCTCCCGGAAGTCCGGCAGCGCTTCCAGCGCTCGCTCGGGGCCACCCGGATTGTAGATCGCCAGCAGACGCATCGGTCCCCAGCCGGTATTCCGCGTCGCGTGAAACATCGCTGTCGGCACGTAGATCGTCTCCCCGGCGCCGATCGGAAACGGTGCGCCGTCGTCGAGCATCTGCTCCCCCTCACCGGAGAGGACGTAGAGAATCTCCTCCGACTCGGGATGGTTGTGCCGGTCATGCCCCATCCCCGGCAGCAGCACGACCTCGCCGAAGCTCATCGCCGCCCCCGGCGTCCGCCCCGGCGCCACGAACCACTTGATGATGCCCCAGTCGAAGCTCTGGGTCGGCGCGGCGTCCGCGTTGACCGCCCCCATCGTCTCTCGTGCCGTCATCGTCTTACCCTCCCCCTCGGATCGGTATCGCCTTGAACCGTCGCATCGTCTCCGTGATCGCCGCCTCCACCGGCAGCCGTTCCGCGCTCGACGCCCCGTAGAATCCGACCACCCCGCGGGTTCGTTCCAGGACGTAGGCCGCGTCCTCCGGTGTCGCGATCGGACCGCCGTGGCACAGAACCAAGATCTCCGGGTTCACCTCCGTCGCCGCGTCGTGCATCGCCTGCACCCGGATCACCGCCTCGTCCAGCGTCATCGCCGTCCGCGCCCCGATCGTCCCACTCGTCGTCAACCCCATGTGCGGTACCAGGATGTCGGCCCCCGCTTCGGCCATGGCCCGCGCCTCGTCCGGGGTGAAGGCGTAGGGCGAGGTCAGCAGATCGAGCTCCCGCGCCAGGCGGATCATCTCCACCTCCAGCCCGAAACCCATCCCCGTCTCCTCCAGGTTCTGCCGGAACACGCCGTCGAAGAGCCCCACGGTCGGGAAGTTCTGCACCCCGGCGAATCCCATCTCCTTCAGTTGGCGCAGGAACACCGGCATCAATCGGAACGGGTCGGTGCCGCAGACCCCGGCCAGCACCGGCGTCCCCCGGACCACCGGCAACACTTCCGCCGCCATCTCGACGACGATCGCGTTCGCGTCGCCATAGGGCATCATCCCGGCCAGCGATCCCCGCCCCGCCATCCGGAACCGCCCCGAGTTGTAGATCACGATCAGGTCGGCCCCGCCCGCCTCCTCGCACTTCGCCGACAACCCCGTTCCCGCCCCCGCCCCGACGATCGCCTCCCCTCGCCCCACCTGCTCCCGCAACCGCTCCAGCGTTTCGCGTCTTCCCATCTATGCCTCCGTGACGACCGAGTCAGAAGTCAGAAGTCAGAAGTCAGAAGTCAGAGACCGGCGGTCGGTTGCTGGCCGCCCCTTCAGCCGGCGACGCGATCCGACGTCACCCCTCTCCTGACTTCTGACTTCTGACTAACGCATCCAGCCGCGTCGCCATCGCCGTCGCGAAACGCGGGTCGTTGATCTCCATCTCCAGCTCCCGGACCTCGATCTCCGGTCGCAGGGTCGCCTTGAGACCCGCGATCAACGCCCGGTCCGCTTCCGGGTCGGCGAATACCCCGCCCGCGACCGCGATCATCGACACGCCGCCCAGCGGCACGAAGACGCTGACCGGCCCCGTCGCCGTGTTCACCTTCTCGGCCACGATCCGCCCCAGCGCCGCGCACTCCTCGGGGGTCGTGCGCATCAACGTCACCGCGGCGTTGTGCGCGTAGAGCCTCCGCCCGCGGAACGCCTCCGGCACCGTCGCCATCGGTCCGAAGTTGACCATGTCTAGCGCCCCGAGCGACACCACCTGGGGAATCCCCGCCCGCCCCGCCGCCTCCAACCGCTCGGGTCCAGCCGAGAGGACGCCACCGACCAGCTCGTCGGCCAGCTCCGTCGTCGTCACGTCCAGCACCCCGGCCAGGAAACCGCCCGCGACCAACGCCTCCAGCGACCGCCCACCTGTTCCCGTGGCGTGAAAGACCAACACCTCGTAGCCCCGCGCCTCCAGCTCCTGCCGTGCCACCGTCACGCACGGCGTCGTCACCCCGAACATCGTCGCCCCGATCAGCGGCTTCCCCCCAGTCGCCGGCCGGAACCCCGCGTAGGCCCGCGCCATCCCGGCGATCGCCGCCGCCGCGTTGACCAGGATTGGTTCGGAGACGCGATTGATCCCGGCGATGTCGACCACCGAGTACATCATCGTCACGTCGACCGCGCCGACGTACGGGCTGGTATCCCCCGAGGCGACCGTCGAGACCATCAGCTTCGGGACGCCCACCGGCAGCGACCGCATCGCCGCTGTCACCAGGATCGACCCATTCGAGCCACCCAGTCCCAGGATGCCGTCGAGCCGGCCCTCGCCAAACAGCCGCGTCACGACCTCCGTCGCGCCCCGCGCCATCGTCGCGATCGCCGCTCCCCGGTCACCCGCCGCCGCCAGCTCCGCGACGTCGGCTCCCGCCGCCCGCGCGACCTCCTCCCGCGTCACGTCCGGCGCGATCAGCGGCGCGCCAACGATCCCGGCGTCGACCAGGATCACGTCGCAGCCCTCGTCGTCGAGACGCCGCCGCAGGAAGTCGTACTCGATGCCTTTGGTGTCGAGCGTCCCGAGCAGGACGACGCTGGCCATCTGCGCTCCTTACCCCATCGCGCGGCTTGACTGGCGCGCTGCCTCAGGCGATGACGACCACCCGTTCGGCCACCGCGATCGTGCCGGCCTCGTCCTGGATCAGATTCTGCCCGAAGAGGACGCCCCGCTCCCCCTTTCGGTACGTCGCCAGCGTCGTCAGCGGCTCCTTGCCCCGCGTCGCCGTCGCCTGGTCCGTCGTCGGAATCGCGCACCGCGCGCACGCCTTCGCCACCCGGAACGCGATCGCTCCGATCCTGATCCGCTGCCAGCTATCCTCCAGGTAGGGCTCGTCACCCCCGGCGACGACGATGTTCGGCCGGAACCGGTTCATCGGTAGCGGCTCGGCCATCCGCCCGTTCAGATCGACCAACGACTCCTCAGAGATCAGCAGAAAGGGGTACCCGTCCGCGAACCCGACCTGGTCGCGCTCGCCGGTCGCGTACGCCGGATCGACCGGCCGCACTTCGTCATCGGCCATCCGCATCAACCGGACGTCGCTCCCCAGGAACTCGCTCAACCAGCCGCCGATCTCATCCCCCTGATCGACCGCTCGGCAGGTGTCGCGCCAGACGGTCACTGCCCGCTCATCACCCTCCGCCACCGGTGCCACCTCGACCGCCGGCATCCCCGGCGCCTCGACCCGCAACGTCCCCTCGCCGACCGTTGGCCGGATCAACGCCATCCGCGGCAGCTCCCGCTGCGTCAGCATCTCCCCGCTGCCAGCCTCGACGATCATGAACTCCCGATCGTGCCTGATCCCCCGCGGCCCGATCTCCGCCCGCGCCAGCGACGTCCCCCCGCACGACTTGATCGGGTAGACGTGCAACCCCGTCACCACAATCTCGCCGGCTGCTCCCATCCCGTTCATCCCCGCCACGTCCTCGTTCCTGCTACAGCCACCAACGCTCACCCCGGTTCATCAACATCCCATCCGCGCCCGCCCAAAATGGTCAGGAATTCGACAACGGTCACGATCGACATCGGTTTTAGGTGCGGATCACCCGCCAGAACGAGGAGATCATCGTCACCCGAGACCAAGTAATCGGCGTTGCCACCAACGGCGGCGGCAAGAATCTTCGCGTCTTTGGGATCCCGCGGCTGGACCGGGAGGACTGGACTCGGCGTTACCCGTTCGGCGGTGGCAAGCCCAGCAAACAGTGCCGATAGGTCCGCCGGCGTGATCCGATAACGCCGGACGATCTTCGGCCTGCTCAAGACATCGGTCAACTCATCATAGTGGTCGTCGGAGAGGAGCAAGACGAAGGCGCCCGCTCGCCAGGCTTCAAGAAGGGCGTGTGGATGACCCCGAGTGAAGATCGTGCCGCTGACGAAGAGATTCGTGTCAACGACCGCCCTCGGTCCGCGCTCGGTCATATTCCTCCTGGCGAATCTCCTCGATCACGTCCGTGACGATGGTGAGTTCCTCGTCAGGGTCTTTATCTCGGTTGCGTTCCCGAATCCGATCGACAGCCTGCCAAAACCGTTCCCGGACGTGATCCGCTGATCCCTCAATCCGCTCGTCGGTCCCCGGATTCACGATGGCGACAGGCTCGCCCCTCTTCGCACGCATGACCATCTCCTCACTGGTGCCCACCGATCCTAGCATGGCAGCCCAGGGGGAGCCACGCTCTCTGTCAGACCGCGTGCGTGTCAGGGTCATCTCGAAGCCGACGACCCTCTGTTCATTACGATGCGCGATGGCGCTCGCGCTTTCGTTCGACAAGGCGCTTGCGGCGATGGGGCCCTTCGCGCAATCCACCTCGTCAAGCCCAGCGAAGTGATCTTCGGTCCGCCGTTGCTGAACGACTTGTCCACCACGTCTTGACGCCCCGGTCGCCGGGGCAGTCTGCCCCGGCTTCGCCCTTCCCCGAACTGACTCCCGATCCGGACATCGCCTACGCCCAGGTCTCTTGTATCGGCGGGGACCGTGGCAACCGCGGCGCCCAAGTGGGCTGCTATTGCTCATCTTCGGGAGCGCAGAATGGCGTCTGTTGCGGGTTGCCCTGCTAGGATCGTCGTACGTGTTGGGCAGTTCGTCTGGCAAGGACGTTGGCACGTGTCTCATTCGCGGGATTCCGAAGCGCAAGAATCGGGACTACCCACGTTCAGCGAAACGGGGCACAACCCTCGCTGGAAGATCCGCGTCGGTGTCTCGCGCCGAGAGATCGAAGCGCTGGACGCGGCCGAGAAGCAGGGGATCTGGTTCGATTCCGAAGAGGAGATGGACGCGTTCGTCCAGCGCCACACTGCGAGCCAGGAGACGAACGACGGCGGCAGCTAATGACCGCGGCACGACCACGCCGCGGTGCGAGGTGTTGGACGAGCGACACCCATGTTACCGATTCACGAGGCGTTCGCGGTTGCGGGCGGCGAGATTCATCGCCACTCCCGCCGTCGCCGTGTTCGACACGTGCGTCCCCTGGCCCAGGGCGCACCGTCTGAGCGCCTTCATCGCCTCCGCTCAGCCGTGCATCGGGCGTGTGCCCCCGGGCGGGGTCAGGGGTGACGGCCGGCCCCGCGCCCACCGGTCGCCCCTCGCCGCCCCGTCCTAATCCGCCGCCCGCACCGGCAGGTTATGCTCCCGCCGCGCCTCGTTTCCCTCGTAGTCGTGGCTCGTCTTGAACGGCTCGTACGGCCCCCCGGCCGCGTGCGGCGCGCTCTTCGCCAGGATCCGCTGCCGCTCCTCCGCCGAGATCGGCTCAAAGCCCCGGCCGATCGCCAGGTCCTGCTCCAGCACCGCCATCGAGTCGACTCCTACGCACAACGTCGAGACTGGCAGGCTCAGCGCGTAGGAGATCGCCTCCTGCGGCGTCACGTCCGTTCCCTCCAGCAGGTGACCGCCCGCCAAGCTCTTCATCCCGATCACGCCGATGTTCTGCTCCTGCGCGATCGGCAGAATCTCCCGCTCGAAGCTCTCGTAGTGGGCATCGAGCGCGTTGACCGGCATCTGCAACGTATCCCAGGGGAATCCCTGATCCAGCATCCGCTTGTGGATCGCCGGACTCTTGTGCCCCGTGAACCCGATATAGCGGACCTTCCCCTGCTCCTTCGCCTTCAGCATCGCCTCCGCCGCTCCGCCCGGCGCGAAAATCCGGTCCGGGTCGTCGGGCCAGACGACTTCATGAATCTGCCAGAGATCGAGGTAATCGGTTTGCAGCCGCTTGAGACTCTCCTCCAGCTTACGCATCGAGTGGTCTGCCAGGCGGTCGTGGGCGCAGTTCTTCGTCATCAGGAACGCCCGCTGCCGGTAGCCGCCCTGCGCCAGCGCCTCTCCCATCCGCACCTCGGACGCGCCGTCGTTGTACTCCCAGGCGTTGTCCATGAAGTCCATCCCGGCGTCGATCGCGGCGTGAACGATCCGCGTCGCCTCCTCCGCCGGCGGCGCCCCCAGATGCGCCCCCCCCAATGCTAGGATCGAGACCTGCTCCCCCGTCTTGCCCAGTGTCCGCCGCGGAATCGCCGCCGTCCCCGTCGCGCTCATCCTGCCACTCCTTCCCGCTTCCCGTCTCCCGCTAACCCCATCCGACCGTCCGTGCCACCGCTTCCCCCGCCCCCGTCCTACTCGCCCCCCTTCGTCCCTCCTCATCAGGCTCGCACGCACCATACCGCGCCACACCCCCGGCGGCAATTCCCCCCGCGCCCGTTTCCCTCTTCCTCCCGTCCCCGTCATCAAGCGATCATCTCTCAGTCCTCAGTCCTCGCTCCAGCCACACCATATCCCGATGCGCCAGCCCGTTCTCCCGCGCCGCCGGATCGTATCCCCGCTCAAGCGTGAAGAAATCCCGCTCGATCCGCCAGAAGCGGAACCCCGCCTTCTGATAGAACGCCAGCTGACCGATCCCCGCGTTGCTCGTCCCGACGATCGCTCGCCGGACGCCACGCTCCCGCAGATCGCCGAGTACCCCGGCCAGCAACCGCTGCCCGATACCCTGCCCGTGTCGCTCCTCCGCCACCGCCACCGCCTTCAGCTCGACCGTCCCCTCCTCGTCCGTCGGGAGGGTCAGCACCACGCCCAGCGGTGCCCGCCCTGGCGCCTCGTCATCCCACATCGCGTAGAGATCACCCCGCTGGTAGTAGCTCCGGACCTGCGCCTCCGCCTCGTCCGCCAGCAGCAGCAGCGGCACGAACGCCTCCCGCTCCGATCCCGGCGTGATCCGCTCGACAGCACCGTCCTTCCCTGCCATACCGCACCTCTTCCAGTGAGCTTCCAGTGAGCTGCCGGCGGCCGCGTCGCTCGCCGCCCCACGCTTGTGCCCGCGCCTCCGGCACGGTAGCGTACCAGCGCCGGCCGCAGCCGCAGATCGTCACGCGCGATCAGGATAAGGTCTACGATCCGCGCTGGACGCCACCCCTGACAGGAGGTACTGCCCGCCATGGCCCACCGGGTTCCGCTCGCGCTCGCGTATGGGCCGGTCGTTGTCGAACAGATCGTCCGCGCCATCGGCCTCCTGTTCCATCGCCCCGGCTCGATCGGTGGTCAAGGGGGATAGAGCGCTGGACCGCTCGTCACTGCTCGCCATCGCGCTCCTCGTCGCCGGCGTGATCCTCGTCGTCCGCGGCGTCGACACCTTCTTCGATGGTCTCCTCGCCGTGGCCGAGCGCTTCCGCATCTCCCCGTTCGTCGTCACCATCGTCCTCTCCGGCTTCGAGGTCGAGAACCTCGCCGCCGGCGTCGCCGCCAACGCCCATGGGCTGTCCGGCGCCGCCGCCGGAACCTTTCTCGGCGGCACCACCTTTCTCGCCCTCGCCGTCGCCGGTCTCGGCGCCCTCGTCGCCCCGATCCACACCGGTCTCTCGCGCCCCGCCCTGATCTGGACGGCCGCCGCCCCCCTCCCCCTCCTGCTCCTCGGCCTCGACGGCCAGCTCTCCCGCCGCGACGGCGCCCTGCTCGTCGCCTGGTTCGCCATCGCCATCGTCGGCCTGGCCCGTTCCGGTGGCCCCGCCTCCGGTGAGGATGAGGACGACCACCCGCCTCGATTTCCGCTCCTGCGCCTCCTGCTTGGTATTGCCCTTCTGACCGTCGGTGGCCAGTTGCTTGGCGATGGCCTCCGCGCCGTCGTCTCCCGGATCGGCCTCTCCCAGACTCTCCTCGGCAATACCGCCCTGGCCGCTGCCGTCGAGGCCGAGGAGGTCGCCCGCGTCGTCGCCCCCGCCCGCCGTGGTCGCGGCGAGCTCGGTCTCGGCAATGTCGCCGGCACCGTCGTCCATTTCGCTGCCTTCAATGCTGGACTGATTGCCCTCGTCCGCCCGCTTCCGCTCGACGACGCCACCCGCCACCTCCACCTCCCGGTCGCCGCCCTCGCCCCCGCCCTGCTCGTCCTCCTTCTCGCCGCCCGCGGTCGCCTCGGCCGGACCGAGGGGGCGATCCTCGTTGGCCTCTACGTCGCCTACGTCGCCGGTGCCATCGCGCTCAGCCGCTGACCACCCGCATCTGTCCTGGCCGTAGGCGGCTGGGGGCCGGCGCGGTACGATGCCGCCTCGCGGGACGACGCCGCGCCACGGAAGGAGTGACGAGCAGATGCCCTACGCTGAGGTAAATGACATCCGGATGTACTACGAGGAGCAAGGGAGCGGCATCCCCTTCGTCCTCATGCACGGCGCTGCCAGCGCCATCGACGACCCGGTCTTCAGCTGGCGGGATCTGATGCCCCGCTTCGCCGAGACCTACCGCGCGATCCACCTCGAACATCGCGGCCATGGCCGCACCGACAACCCCGCCGGCGTCATCACCTACGATCTGATCGCCACCGATGTCTGCGCCTTCATCGAGCGGCTGGGTCTCGCCCCCGCCCACATCGGCGGCGTCAGCGACGGCGGTATCGTCGCCCTCCAGATCGGCATGACCCGACCCGATCTCGCCCGCACCCTCGTCACCGTCGGCCCGAACTACTACAACGACGACCTCGTCGCGGAGGCGAACCAATTCGCGGACGTCGCTCGCCTCGAGCGCAAGGTCCCCGAGCTGATCGAGGTCTTCGCGGCCCGCCACGATCGCAACAAGCAACCGGGCGCCTGGCGCGAGCTCTTCCGCCAGCTCGCCGAGAACCTGGCCGTCAACCCCGCCTACACCGAACACGACCTCCAGCGCATCACCACCCCGACCTTCCTCATCGCGGGCGAAGACGATTCCTGGGGCAATCTCGACCAGATGGTCGGTCTCAAGCGCAACATCACCGGCGCCGAGCTGCTGATCGTCAACCACGCGCCTCACGAGATCCAGCACACCCACCCCTGGCTCGTCGGCCCCCAGGTGCTCGACTTCCTCGCCCGCAACCCCGGACCAGAGTAGGAGGCCAACGGGGATCGACATGAGCAGGCTCGTCACCCGTCGGCGCCACCTCCTCCCTATCCTCGCAACTCACCATCGTTTCCCCTTCTGGGGGCTAGCCCTACCCAAGAGTCGGCGGGTGGCCCCGGTTCCCCGGCGCGGCGCGCTTCCTATAATCGTCGGAGATACCACGAGCCAGCGCCGCGACGGTGCTCCCCGAAGGATTCGCCGGATGTCCCTTCCCCCCGCGGTCGGTTCCGCTCAGACGCTGAACGCCCAGGGCCGCGCCGCGCTCGGTCGCCTCCGTGCCGCCAAACCGTGGCGGGCCGCTGGTTTCCTCCTCCTCAGCTTCCCCATCGGGCTCTTCTGGTTCGTCGTCCTCGTCGTCCTGATCGCGGTCGGCGCGGCCCTGGCGATCGTCTGGGTCAGCATCCCAATCCTGGAACTGGCCTTGCGCCGCTTGATCACCGCCGCCAGGAGGAAGCCCGCACGCGTTCGCGCCTTCTCTGGCCGGGCCATTCCTCTCCTCCTGGCGCTGACCATGCGCCTCTGGATGCTCGCCGCCCGTGGCGAGCGCGCCCGCGTCCGCGCCTTCTCTGGCCAAACCATCCCTCGCCCGTACCTGCCGCCGTTCCGAGGCTCGCCGGTGGCCCGGGCCCGGGCCCGGATGCACGACCCCGCGGTCTGGCGCGATCTCGCCTACCTCCTGCTCCTCTTCCCCCTCGGCGTGGCCGAGCTGGTCATCGTCATCGTTTTGCTCGCGGTGCCGCTCTCCTTCACCACCTTGCCCCTCTATGCCTGGGCGCTCCCGCACGGAGGACCGCAGCTCGCGACCGGTGTCTACGTCGACGCGCCCGCGGAGATCCTGCTCGTCCTCCTCCTCGGGCTGCTGCTGGTGGTGCCCGCCTGTCTCGTCCTGATCGGACTCTCTCGTGCCCACCTCCTGCTCGCCCGCTTCCTCCTCGGGCCGACGCGGGGCGCCGCCCTGGCGGCGCGGGTCGACGTTCTGACGAAGACCCGGTCCGGGGTGATCGAGGCGCAATTGCTGGAGCGGCAGCGGATCGAGCGCGATCTCCATGATGGCGCGCAACAGCGGCTTGTCGCCCTGGCGATGGATCTGGGGATGGCCAAGGAGAAGTTTTATAGCGATCCCCAGGCGGCCCAAGCCTTGGTTGAGTCATCCCATCAGGAGGCGAAGCGGGCCCTGGCCGACCTGCGCGATCTCGTGCGCGGCATCTATCCCGCGGTCCTCGCCGACCGCGGTCTCGACGCGGCGATCTCATCCGTCGCCGGGCGCTCGCCCATTCCGGTCAGCGTCGATCTCCGCCTCGCCAGCCGCCTCCCCGAGCCGATCGAGGCCGCCGCCTATTTCGTCATCACCGAGGCGCTGGCCAACGTCGCCAAGCACAGTGGCGCGACGGAGGCCCATGTCACGGTTCGCCACGCCGGGAACTGCCTGACCGTCGACGTGACCGACAATGGCGTCGGTGGCGCCGCGACCGAGACCGGTACGGGACTGGCCGGGCTCCGTGATCGCCTCGCCGCCCTCGATGGACGGCTGACGATCTTCAGCCCAACCGGTGGCCCAACCACGGTCCGGGCCGAGATGCCCTACGCTTAGGGGGGAATCGTCGGTCCGCCTCCCGCTCCCAACTTCCGGTGGGAGGCCACATCTCCAGGCATCCGCGGTCCGGCCCTCGCGGCGGTAAACGGACCGACCTCCCTGGAGTCGGGATGAGCGTCCGATGCGCGTCGTCATCGCCGAAGACTCGGTTCTCCTCCGGGAGGGGATCGCCCGGCTCCTCGTCGACGCCGGATGCGAGGTCGTCGCCCGCGTTGGCTCCGGCCCGGAGCTCGTCGCGGCGGTCCAGGAGCACCGGCCCGACGTCTCGATCGTCGATGTCCGGATGCCCCCCAGCTTCCGCGACGAGGGACTGCGGGCCGCCATCTCGGCCCGCCAGCTCGTCCGTGGCAGTCCCGTCCTCGTGCTCTCCCAATACGTCGAAGAGCGGTACGCCAGCGAGCTGCTCGCCTCCGGTGCCGAGGGAGTCGGCTACCTGTTGAAGGACCGCATCGCGGACGTGACCGACTTCCTGGCCGCGGTCCGCCAGATCGCGACTGGAGGCACGGTCCTCGATCCCGAGGTCGTCGCCCAACTTGTCGCCCGGCGCCGTCGCGGCGACCGCCTGGACGCTTTGACCCCCCGCGAGGGCGAAGTCCTGGCGCTGATGGCGGAAGGCCGCTCCAACGCCGCCATCGCCGACCGCCTCTTCGTCAACGCCGGCACGGTCGAGAAGCACGTCACCAACATCTTCGCCATGCTCGGCCTGGCCGAGACCGACACCGACCACCGCCGCGTCCTCGCCGTCCTCGCCTACCTCCGCGACTGAGTCAACCCCCGCGCGCTCATTCTTGGCAGCGGGGAACTGGGCACCGGCGCCGGCCGAATCAACCCCCGCCAGCGGCCCCAGCCCGAGGTCGTGCTGGCCCGGCCGTTGGCGTGCGCCTGCTCCACCGCGTCCTCAGGCGGCGCCGCCAGCGGACGATTGCCGGTCGCTCTCGTATCGCATCCGATGACTGATACTCCGGTTGATTGGTTCGTGTTCAATGGTCGTGCTGGAACCCGGCTCCCCCCACCCGCGCAATCGTAGGGGAGGGCCCTGTGCCCTCCCTCGTCCCTCTCGGTCGCCGACTGCCGGCGTGGCGCCAGCGCCGCGCCGTGGCCTCACGGCGTCGCGCCTCGCCCGACCCGGTCGTGCGGACGCGCCGTCGGGGTACGTGACCGGCCACAACCACCGCCCCCCACGACCCCACCGGAACCGGTCCGGGAGCGAGCTCAGCCCCGGAGGGGCTTCGTGCGGTCAGCCCGGGGATTCATCCCCGGGCGTGTCACCGCCGTGCTTCGGACCCATCGCCACGACCATAACCCCCGTGCCCGCGCCCCCACCACCACGGCCCGTGACCGCCCTGCCCCCGCTCCCACCGCCACGACCCATGACCGCCTTTCCCCCGCGCCCGCCTTCGGCCGGCGGGGATTGATCCCCGGCCCATAACCGCCTTGCCCCCGCTCCCACCGCCACTGGCCCGCACGAACACCTACCCCCGCGTCCCTCCCCCACGTCATCCCTCACTTCCCCGGCCTTGCCTCCCCCCGCGACCTCCTCACCCGGCGCTCCCCATCTTCGCAACCCCCGCCTCCCCTCCCCGCTGCCCCTCGTTCCGAACCGCTTCATGTGTGGGCCGTTGCCGGTGACTCTGACGGTCGGTGAACCGCCACCAACTTCGTCTGCCCGGCCGATGCTGGCGCCGCGCGCCATGTTGCGGCCACTGTTCGTCGCCGGCGGCTCGCCGGCTATCGGTGAAAGCAGGCCAAAACTCAAACTGTCCGGGAAAGAGGGGTTTGGGGTGAGGGAAAACCTAGTGGATCGTCAACGCTGTTCCGCCAGGTGGATAGTACCTCCGGCACCGCCGGCGGTGCCGGGCGACGCATGCGTCGCCCCTACCAGTGCCACGCTGGAGGCGCGAATTATCCGTGACGCGCCACTAGGACGTGCCGGCGCTCTGTATGTATTCGGACTCCGTATGATCCGCGTGGTGTTGCTCACCACCGGCCGCCGCCACTCCGTCAGCATTCAGGTTCCGAACGATCCCCAGCCCTCGCCCACACTCCGCGGTGCCCGGCTCGCGACCCAGCTCCCGTCCGCCGTTCGCCTCGGTGGGGTTAGCTCTACTCCAAAAGCGGTGGCCGGCCCGCTCCCCAACCGCGCCCCGGTGATCCACCATCGTGATGTGGCCAGCGAAGGCCTGGTCAGCGCGGTTTGAGGAGGATGCTGGATGACCGGCGTTTCGCACTGCTCCGCCCGACGTGGCTCCGCTTTGGAACGCGCACCGCGATCGACGGCGCAACCCGGACCGCGGGCCGAGGCTGGCACTGACCACGTTGCGCGCGCCCGTCCACCGACGCTCCCCGCGGGGTTCGGCGGCGCTCCGGCCGTCCCCTTTGGCACGTCATGTCTCGGGCTCGACGACCACACACCTCGCCTCGCCCCCGGGCGATAAGCAGATCACTTCGCGCTGGCACCGCACCGGACCGGCCGAAACAAGGAGAAGGGAAGAGACCATGCGATCGTTTTTGTCGACGGCTGGCCTAGCCAGGGCCAGCGCCCGTCATCCGTGGCGCACCCTCACCCTCTGGCTCGCGATCATCATCGTCGCCGGCGTTCTGGCGGCGCGGATGGGTGGCGCGCTCAACAGCTCCAGCGACTTCACGAACACACCCGACTCGAAGCGCGCCGAGCAACTGCTCAAGGCGCGGATGACCGGTGGCCAGCCGCTGACCGAGACGATCGTCGTCCAATCGCAACGCGCCACGGTCGATGACCCGGCGTTCCGGACCGTGGTCGATCAGACGCTGGCGCGCCTGCTAGCGATGCCGGATGTCGTCGCCTCGACCACGTCCTACTACCAGGCGACCGCCGCCGGCGATCCGGCGGCCGCGGCGATGGTCTCCATGGACCGGCGGACCACTATCATCCCCGCCACCCTGGTCGGGACCTACGACGACCTCGCCAATCGTGGCGCCGGCTACCTCGCCGCCGCCGAGGGTGCCGCCGGCAACGGCTTCGCCGTCTACAGCGTCGGCGACCTGAGCCTGTCGGAGGTTTACGGCAAGATCGCCGACGACGACCTCAGCAAAGACCTTGCTGTCGGCCTGCCCTCTGCCCTCGTCGTCTTGGTCGTCGTCTTCGGCGCGCTCGTCGCCGCCGGTCTGCCAATCCTCCTCGGCCTCGTCTCCATCTTCGTCGCCACCGGCCTGACCGCGGTCGTCGCCCGGGTGATCGCCATGTCAGACGAGGTCCAGATCATGATCACCATGATCGGGCTGGCGGTCGGCATCGACTACGCGCTCTTCGTCATCGAGCGCTACCGGGAGGAGCGGCGCCACGGCCTGGCGAAGCAGGACGCCATCGCGCGGGCGGGCGGCACCGCCGGCAAGGCGGTCTTCTTCTCGGGCGGAGCGGTGATCCTGGCCCTGATGGGGATGTTCCTCATCCCGGTCGGCGTGTTTCACTCGCTAGCCGTCGGCGCCATTTTGGCGGTTCTCGTCGCGGTCCTGGCGACGCAGACGTTCGTCCCCGCGCTGCTCGGCCTCCTCGGCGACAAGATTGACTGGCCGCGCCGCCGCAAGGAACCCGTCGCGACCGGCGCCTCCCAACCGGGCCACGACATCGGGATGATCCATCGCGGCTTCTGGGGTCTCGTCACTCGCGCCGTGATGGCGCGCCCCATCCTGGCGCTCCTCCTCGCGGCGACAATCCTGGTCGGCGCCGGCCTGCCGGTCATCGGCCTCAGTACCGGGCAATCGGGCATCGAGAGTCTGCCGGAGAGCAGTGTCAAGGCCGGCTACGAGATTTTGGCCCGGGAGTTCTACGCTGGCGAGATCGACCCGGTCCGGATCGTTGTCGACACCAAGGCGGCCGATCCGCGACTCAAGACCAGCGTCGCGAACCTGAACGCTGCCCTGGCGAACGATTCACTGTATGGACCGGCCACGGTGGCGACCAACGACGCGCGCGATCTCACCCTCGTCTCCGTCCCCATGACGGTCGATCCTAACGAACCAGCCGCCTATGACGCGATTGCCCATCTCCGAGCGTCGATCGTCCCGGCGGCGTTCGGCCCGCTCGCGGACCAGGTCTACGTCGGCGGCGCATCGGCGGAGGCGGCCGACTTCAACACGGTCCTCCGGACCTACACGCCCCTCGTCTTCGCGTTCGTCCTCGGCATGAGCTTCCTCCTGCTGATGATCGCCTTCCGCTCGATCGTGGTCCCCGCTCTGGCGATCCTGCTGAACCTGCTCTCCGTGGCGGCGGCCTACGGTCTGCTGGTGCTCGTCTTCCAGAAGGGGGTCGGGGCACAGAGCCTCGGTCTGATCCAGACGGAGAACATCACCGCCTGGCTGCCGGTCTTCCTCTTCTGCGTACTGTTCGGTCTCAGCATGGATTACCACGTCTTTCTGTTGAGCCGCATCCGGGAGCATTTCGACCGGACGGGCCGCAACGACGAATCGGTGGCGTTCGGGCTGCGCGCGACGGCAAAGATCATCACCGGGGCGGCGCTGATCATGGTCGCGGTCTTCGGCGCCTTCGCCTCGGGGCGGATGGTTGAGATTCAGCAGATGGGCTTCGGTCTGGCGGCGGCCGTCCTGATCGATGCCACCGTCGTCCGTTCGATCCTGGTCCCCGCCTCGATGAAACTGCTCGGGAACCGGAACTGGTACCTGCCACGCTGGCTGCGCTGGCTCGCCGATCCGCGGATCGAGGGCGAGGCGCCGCGGGACTCGGGCCGGCGTCGGGACACGACCCAGCCC
>JAABUS010003441.1_pt1 | contig 25737 bp, 17 predicted proteins | sample 5560161 | NCBI WGS metagenome assembly JAABUS01 (sample SAMN10711885, study PRJNA513376) | rock metagenome | isolation source: Antarctica rocks | place: Antarctica: Victoria Land, Trio Nunatak nord | collected 2016-01-04
CCGCAAGTCATATTTCGGGCGGAGAATTATTTTATGAATATCTCGGTTCTGGTTCTTCTGCCAACAGCAGTAAATACAAAATAACAATACGTCTGTTTAGCGACTGTCATCCCTTAGAGCCATTGAATACCCAGGTATTAGAAGATGAAGTAGTGGTGATCGGAATCTATAAAAATAATGGGCTGACACTTCAATCTACTGTTCCGCTGGAATTACAATTACCAATTTCAAAAATTGAATTAAACACAAGTACAATTCCCTGCCTCGTTAATGCACCTGAGGTATGTTTTAGAATAGCGATCTTTACAGCAACGGTAGATTTAGCTGTGTCTGCTGACGATTATGTACTCTCGTGGATAAGATGCTGCAGACCAGACAATATTGCCAACCTTAGCGTAACTTCCGGTAGCGGAGCAACATATACAACTAAAATTCCGGGCACTGCTACATTACCAACAGGAAATAACAGCAGTCCTGAGTTTGCCGTAAAAGACGCAGCGCTCGTTTGCCAAAATAAAGATTTCATTCTTGACTTTGGTGCATCTGATCCTGATGGAGACAACATAAGTTATTCGTTTTGTGAAGCATATTCAGGAGGAACAGTATTTGATCCGGATCCCGGCGGTCCCCTTGGCGGAGGCATCCCGAAAAAACTGGAATTGGATTCTTTGCCATATAAAGCCCCTTTTAGTGGCAGCAGTCCTTTAGGTCCGTTGGTAAGAATTAACCCCGTTACAGGGAAAATAACAGGTACAGCTCCGGCCACAGGTCGTTATGTAATAAATGTATGTGCAACAGAATCGAGAAACGGGAAAGTAATAAATGTACATCGAAAAGATTTTATTCTCGAAGTCGGAAACTGTGATTTCGCTGCAGCAGAACCTCTTCCGCTTTCCGGTGTATGGTGCAAAGACTTTGCTGTTAAGTTTAGTAACAACAATACATCTTCAGCAATTCAAAGTTATCACTGGGATTTTGGTGTACCCGGAGCTGCATCTGATGAGGCAGCTCCTGTTTATACTTATGCCGATACCGGTGTTTATACAGTAAAACTTACAGTTCAAGGCGTCCGTGGATGCTTAGATGAGGCTTCTACTACAATAGGTGTTTACCCCGGATTTAAACCTGATTTTAACCTGACAGGCAGTTGCTTTCAAACACCTTTTGTTTTCAAAGACCAAAGCACAAATAATTATGGTGCAATAAATAGTTGGAAATGGGACTTTGGAGATATTTCCACCACTTCTGATGTTTCTGCTATACAAAACCCAACTTATACCTACTCAGACTCAGGAACCAGGAATGTAAAACTAGTTGTGACAAACAGTAAAGGTTGTATAGATTCAATCACAAAGCCTGCAGAAGTAAAAAATGTCGCTTTGCTCACTCTTCCTTTCAAAGATACTTTAATTTGCAGCATAGATACTTTAGCCTTATACGCTGCAGGAACCGGTACTTTTACCTGGACACCTGCTTACAATATAATTAATTTAACATCTTCCGATCCGGTTGTTTTTCCTAAACAAACCACAACTTATAGCGTTTCGGTAATAGACCCCGGAGGATGTGTTAATAAAGATTCTGTAAAGGTTAACGTACTTAATTCTATAACAGTTAATGCAGGTGCCGATACCAGTATTTGCCGTACAGATAGTGTTACTTTAAGAGCAGAAGGTTCAGGTCTTCAATATAAATGGAAACCATTAAGCGGATTAATAACAAACCCTGCTATCAAAAATCCTATAGCACGTCCTGATACAACAACAACTTATATTGTAACTGCTAACCTTGGCAAATGCGAAGCCACAGATGCTATACAGGTAAAAGTAACTCCATACCCGCGGGCACTTGCAGGATCTGATGTAACGATTTGTTATGGAAACACTACACAGCTAACAGCAAATATTACCGGGGCTTCTTTTGCATGGAGTCCTGAAAATTCATTGGTAAGTTCTAATACATTAACACCTGTTGCAACCCCGCAGTTAACTACTTCCTATATTCTTACTGCGCATGATACTCTTGGTTGTCCGAAGCCTGGCAGCGATACCATAATTGTTACAGTTACTCCGCCTGTTAATGCTTTTGCCGGTAACGACACAGTTGTAATTGCTAACCAGCCGTTGCAATTAAATGCATCTGGCGGCAGCAGTTATGCCTGGACCCCCGCTTCTGGCATGAGTGACCCATCTATTGCTAATCCGGTTGTTATCTTAAGTGCTGCATACGACTCAATAACCTATAAAGTAAGGGTTGGCGCTGCCGGGGGATGTTTTGCAGAAGATGAATTGAAAGTTAAGGTATTTAAAACAGGCCCTGATATATTTATTCCCACTGCATTTACACCTAACAGCGATGGAAAGAATGATATTTTAAAACCTGTGCCCGTGGGTATAAAAGCTTTCGATTATTTTAGGATATATAACCGTTGGGGCCAAATGGTGTACAGCACCAGCACCCCTGGAAGCGGTTGGGATGGAACTGCAGGAGGAAAAGAACAAGCCACAGGAACTTATGTTTTTATTGCACAGGCAACGGATTATCTTGGAAAGCCTATCTTTAAAAAAGGTACAATTGTGCTGATAAGGTAATTTATATCTTCCCCCGCCCTTCTTGTAAGAAGAAGGAAGCCTTACAAAATCTTTCTCCTATTTTGCTAATTTTTTCAATTCCAGTACAAAAGGCTTGGTGAAGCACACCGGTTATCTCCGTTTACTTTAACTGCAATTTTCATTTTCGATTTTTCATTTTCGATTTTTCATTTGCCCCCTGCTCATTACCTTCGCGGCATGCATAAGATAGTATTAATAACAGGCGCAACATCAGGGTTTGGAGAAGCTATAGCAGAAAAATTTGCTTCAGGTCATTGGAACTGTATTATCACAGGGCGTCGCGCAGACAGGCTTCATGCATTTGCAGATAAACTGAGAGAAAAATACACAGTGCGTGTGTTAAGTCTTGTATTTGACGTGCGGAAAAAAGAGGAAGTACTTCAAAACCTAAGCAACTTACCCAATGAGTGGAAAGAGATTGACGTGTTGGTAAATAACGCAGGACTTGCTCTTGGCCGCGATACTTTTGACAAAGGAAATATTGAAGACTGGGACACAATGATTGACACAAATGTAAAGGGGCTGATGTATGTAACCAAGGCAGTGCTTCCATATATGACGTCAAGAAATCATGGTCATGTCATAAACCTTGGTTCTATTGCAGGTAAGGAAGTGTATGAAAAAGGCAATGTTTATTGTGCAACAAAGTTTGCAGTAGATGCACTTAGTCAATCTCTTCGCATTGACCTTTTACCACATAAAATCAAGGTAACCGCTATTCATCCCGGCGCTGCGGAAACTGAATTTTCGAGTGTTCGTTTTAAAGGTGATGAGGATAAGGCAAAACAAGTTTATGATGGATATACCCCTCTGTATGCTCCTGATATTGCAGACATCGCCTGGTATTGTGCTACATTGCCCCAGCATGTTTGTATAAATGAACTTGTAGTTACAAGCATGGCACAGGCAAATGCAGTTAATTTTTTTAAAGAGTAAGGAGTTCTACTTTTATAATTATTTTTTGTTGTGCGCATTTGAATAAGCAACAAGCATTGTTGTCTATCAAAGCTCACGGCATAGGCAAATCTTTGTTGAGCTTTTTTTAAACGCTTTATCGTGAATGAAAAACACTAATAGATCAAGGCAATAGACCGTACTTAATCACCTTAACAGTTACTAATAACTGACCCACATGCCTCATCGTATGTTCAGCCGAATGAGCCAAAAGCCCAAGTACGGTAGATGGAAGCTGAGCACGGCCGACGCCTCTCTTTTCCTGTAATGTTTGCTCATTTGTAATACTTAAATCTTCGAGCGACTTATCTATCTGGTCATTAAATGATTGAACAAGCTCTTGTAAATTGCCATTATATTCAGCAGGCTTTCCTTCCAATGAAAGAGCGTGTAGTTGTTCTTCGTTTAGTGCTTTACCTTTTGCATACGTATATAATCTGTCCAGAACGCCTTTGAGATGTTGCAGGTGAAAGCCTGCAGATGCTGCACCAGCAGGTTTACCCCAAAGATGACTTTCAGGAAAACCCACAAGCATTTCATTTACTTCTTCCCTTGCCTGGAGCAATGCATGTGCAACAGGTTGTAATAAAGCAGGAATATTTGCAACAGGGCCACGCAGCCATACTTCGCAGTTATAAGGTTGAGCCATTTAGTTAAAATTTTAGCTAATAGATTTAGCGAGTCGTAATTAAGTTGGAAATAATATCAATAAAGATAAGGTACTTATTTCATCATCCCCGCAATCCTAAAAATCCATTTGTCTGATATTTAGTCATAGGAGCAGGAGAATCATCAATGAGCACAAATTAGTATATAAAGTAAAAGACCAGCAGTTACACATTTTACAGTGCCGGTATCATTATAATTCGCAGTTACTATAATTGTGATTTTCAAAAAAATCTTTATAGAATTATATAAGTACAATTTTTGTGTGTTTCTATATTTATAGAAGCTCGCAGAAAACGCGAAATACGCAGAAAAAAAGCTTTAATAATAAAACTAAAACAATTTTTCGTGATTTCTGCGCTTTCAGCGAGAACACTTACCACTATTCTCCTGATTTATCTTTTCTCTTTCAATCTATTGCTGTTATTCTTCTTAGTTTTGAAGTTATGTGGATTATTTGTATGAAAGAGTGGCGCCAGTTTTTCAGCAGTCTTACCGGTTATATTGCTATTATTATCTTTCTCTTATTAATGGGTTTATTTCTTTTTGTATTTCCCGACTCCAGCATACTGAATTTTGGTTATGCGTCTCTTGATAATTTTTTCAGTCTTGCTCCTTATATCATGCTTTTCCTGGTGCCTACCATTACCATGCGCAGCATAGCAGATGAATATAAAAGCGGCACTTTTGAAATTTTAAAAACCTTGCCCATAAGCCCTGCGAAATTGGTATGGGGGAAATATTTTGGATGCCTCCTGGTGGTGGCAATTGCTTTAATACCAACAATTATTTATGCCTTTAGTATACAACAGTTAAGCTCAAAAGGTGGAATAGATATTGGTTCAACTGCAGGAAGTTATCTTGGACTGTTTATGCTTGGAACGGTGTATACTGCTGTCGGTATTTGTACCAGCAGCTTTACCAATAATACTGTTGTTGCTTTTATACTGGCAGCTTTTGTTTGCTTCTTGTTGTATAGTGGTTTTACTGCTGTAAGTAAACTTCCGGTTTTTAATAGCGGACCTGATTATTATATTCAAATGCTGGGTATAGATTTTCATTACCGCAGTATCAGCCGTGGTGTAATTGATACACGTGATATTTTGTATTTTTTAGCCATGATCTTTTTGTTTTTGTTGATTACAGAGAGAAATTTAGCAAGAAGATGATGATGATGCGTTATTTTGAACCACAAAGGCACAAAGACATGAAGTTTCACAAAGACTCAGTGCGACTTAGTGATCTTCGTGACTTAATGGTTCAGCTACGGAATATAAATAAGTGAAAAAATATGTATCTGTTTGACAAAATATTGAGGAATAAATTCTGGTGGGCTTGGCTTTCATTGCTTTTTGTGCTATTCATTTATATTGCTTCCTTAATGCATTTCAGAATTGACCTTACCAAAGAAAAGCGTTTTTCACTCAGCCAATCTACAAAAAGAGTACTTAACGGGCTCGAAGAACCTGTACAGATTGATGTTTACCTTACAGGAGACCTTAGCGCCGGATTCAAAAAATTGAGTGTCGCAAGCAATGAACTTCTAAACGAATTTAAAGAATATGGTAAGGGAAACCTTCAATACAGGTTTGTCAAACCCGGCGAAGGATTGCCGGACAGCCTTCGGTACCAGGTGTATGACAGCCTGGTGAAGATGGGTGTAAAGACTTTTAATAACCAGGTAACTTCAAAGGAAGGAGAAGAAAAAACAGAAAGACTGATTTTTCCAGCGGCAATGATACTGTATGGAGACCGTAAAATTCCTGTTGATCTCATAAGCGGAAAAAGTGGGATGGACGAAGAAAGTTCTTTGAACTATAGCGAAGCATTGCTTGAATTTAAATTTGCAGATGCTATAGATAAACTTACCCGAAAACAAGTACCGGTTGTAGCGTATGCTGCCGGAAACGGAGAGCCTCTTAACCCAACTGTCCGCGACCTGTTTGAAGCTATGCGAAATAATTACCGTTTTGGCGTTATTGATATCAAGACCGGAAGACTCGACCCTGATACAATTAATGCTTTGCTCATTGTTAAACCTTCGCAGCCTTTTAGTGAAGCTGAAAAGCTAAAAATAGACCAGTATGTAATGCAGGGCGGAAAGGTAATTTGGTTTATAGATAAGCTCTATGCTGAAATGGACAGCCTGTTAAGAGCGAAAACAGACTTTGTAGCTTTTGATAAAAACCTCAACCTTGATGATATTTTATTTAAATATGGAGTGCGCATTAATGGTGACCTTCTTCAGGATTTAAAATGTGCAAAACAACCACTGGTTGTCGGTCAAATGGGAAATCAACCACAGATTGAGCGTTTGCCTTTTCCTTATTATCCGCTCTTAAGTTCTCCTTCAATTCATCCGATAGCAAAAAACCTTGATGATGTGTTAAGCATATTTCCGGGGTCAATAGATACGGTAAAAGCATCCGGCATAACAAAGACAATCCTTCTTGCAAGCGACACTAACAGCCGAACATTTAGTACGCCAGCAATTGTCAGTTTGCAATCGGTTAAGACTGAAGAAGATTTAAGAAACTTTACTAAAAGTTACATTCCTGTTGCTATTTTGCTTGAAGGCAGGTTTACTTCGTTGTTTGCCAACAGGATTACAGCAAATTTGAAAGATTCACTGGCAGCATTTTCCAACAAACCTTTTATGCCTGCGGCAATTAAAGAAGGAAAGCAAATTGTGGTAAGTGATGGCGATATAGTTACCAACGTGATAACTGAAAGTAAAGGAGTCTTGCCTATGGGCATGCAGCAATATGAAAATTACCAGTTTGCCAACAGAGAATTTTTTATAAATGCAGTTGATTACTTGGTTAATCCCGATGGAGTAATAGAGTCAAGAAACAAAGATTTTACATTACGCCTGCTCGATAAACAAAAAATTCTTACACATAAAAATATGTGGCAATTAATAAATATAGGTTTGCCTATTTTGCTGGTACTGCTTTTTGGCTGGCTATATCAAATAAAAAGGAAGAGAGATTTTGCGGCTTAAAAAACGGTTGCTTAACAAATGTTTCCTTATACATGTTCTCAATAGCCTTGGTCTTTTTCTCTGTATTTTTACGCCCTAATTAACTATGGGATGAATGTCAGTTAACCAGATAACATATTTAACCTTTGGATTGGTATTAATTGCTGCTTTAGTCGTTGATCTTGGGTTGTTAAGTAAAAAGAACACAGCAATAACTATAAAAAAGGCAGTGTTTCAAACAATCTTTTGGATTAGTTTGTCTCTTGCCTTTTTTGGGTTTTTATGGATAGAAAAAAGCAGCATCGTTGCTGCCAAATATATTACTGCTTATTTAATGGAATGGAGTCTTAGCATAGATAATATTTTTGTTTTCATCCTTATTTTTTCTTTTTTTAAGGTGAGAGAATCTAATGCAGGCAGGGCATTACTAATAGGTATTTTGCTGGCTATCGTGTTCAGGATTTTATTTATTGCATTAGGTATCGAGCTAATAAACAGGTTTCATTGGATCATGTATATTTTTGGTTTTTTCTTACTCTATACAGGGTTTAAATTATTTTTTCAAAAAGAAGAAGAAGAGTATAACCCTGCCAATTCGAAAATTTACCAGGTTACCAGTAAGTTGTTTCGGCTTACTGATATTGAACCCAATGGAAAATTTATCATTAGCATAAATGGAAAGATTTTTTTCACAACCTTAAGTATGGTGGTACTCATGCTTGCCGCCACCGATATTGTATTTGCCATTGACAGCATTCCTACTGTAGTATCACTTGTAAGAGAAAGCCCCGATGTACCTTTTACCCCTGATGATATAATTGTGATATATTCATCAAATATCTTTGCTGTATTAGGGTTAAGAAGTCTATTCTTTTTGTTAAGAGGAGCAGTTGATGCTTTTAAGTACCTGCAACAGGGCATTGCCGTAGTCCTGGTGTTTATTGGCGCTAAAATGCTTCTTGAATTTTTTGATATACATGTTTCAATTTACCTTTCTCTTCTTGTGATAGTGATATGTTTAGGGGCTGCTATCGGTTTTTCTGTCTATAAGAAAAGGAGAAATCAGTTACATGCAAGCCAATAACCTTTATATCTAACCCTTGTTTATTTATATTACTCTTGCCTTATACAATAAAAGATATTTCGGAAATTATAAGCAAAGATGCAGTTGTTGCACAACCTTCACTTATAATTGATTACCTGCTTATCGACAGCAGAAGATTAGTATTTCCATCTGCAACGTTGTTTTTCGCGCTTCAAAGTGCAAGAAGAAAAGGTGAAGATTTTATAGAAGAATTATACAAAGCAGGGGTCCGTAGTTTTGTTGTTTCAAAAGCAATTGATCATTCTTTATACCCTGAAGGAAATTTCCTGACGGTTGAAGATCCGTTAAGAGCATTGCAAAAACTGGCTGCTTATCATCGTAGACAATTTCAGATTCCTGTTATTGGTATCACAGGCAGTAATGGAAAAACTATTGTCAAAGAATGGTTGTACCAGTTATTGCAAACAGATTACAATATTGTAAGAAGCCCTAAAAGTTATAATTCTCAGATTGGTGTTCCTTTAAGCGTATGGCAGATGAATGAAACTCATTCGTTAGCGATTTTCGAGGCAGGTATTTCACAACCAGATGAGATGAACTTTCTTGAAAGTATCATTCAGCCAACTATTGGTATACTTACCAATGTTGGCGCTGCCCATAGCGCCGGTTTTAAAAATAAAGAACAAAAGGTGCTGGAAAAATGGAAATTGTTTAAAAATGCTGATGTTATTATCAGCAACAACCAGGACCTTGTGGTAATATCTGTTATTAAAACTGAAGACAAGAAAAGACTTTTTTTTTGGGGCAATGATGATGCAGACCTGCAGATAATAAATATAGAAAAACAGCAAAATAAAACTATTATAACTGCAATTTATGCTAACCAGGTTGTTTCTGTTTCCATTCCTTTTACCGATAATGCTTCTATAGAAAATGCAATCACCTGCTGGTCAGTGTTGTTATTTTTAGGAATTGACAATAAGCTGATAGAACAACGGATGAAGCAACTGCAGCCGGTGGAAATGAGGCTGCAGCTTAAAAAGGCTATTAATAACTGTTCACTTATAAATGATAGTTACAGCAACGACTTAAGCAGTCTCAGAATAGCGCTTGACTTTTTGCATCAGCAATCCGGCGTTCAGAAAACAACTGTGATTCTTTCTGATCTTGGTGAGGTTGCCAGTTCAGATGAACAATATAAAAAAGTTTTGCAGGCGTTAATTCAGCATAAGGTTGATAAATTTATCGGTATTGGTCCCCGGCTTTATGCTCTGCAGGCAGAATTTAAAGAAGCTTTACCACAATCTTTTTTTTATCCTTCTGTCGAAGACTTTCTTCGCGTTTTTACAAATACCAGGTTTAGAGATGAGGTTATTCTGCTAAAAGGTGCAAGGTCTTTTGAATTTGAGCAGATCAATTTATTGTTTGAGCAAAAGGTACATCAAACTGTGTTAGAGGTTAACCTGACAGCAATGGCGCACAACCTTAAAGAATATCAGCATTACCTGCAACCAGATACGAAAGTAATGGCTATGGTAAAGGCTTTTAGTTATGGCAGCGGCAGTGCAGAGGTAGCAAGCGTACTGCAGTTTCATAAGGTAGATTATTTAGCAGTAGCGTATGCTGATGAAGGAGTAGAATTACGTAAATCAGGAATTCGCATGCCAGTGATGATTATGAGTCCGGAAACCATTACTTTTCAATCTCTCGTTGATTACAACCTTGAGCCGGAGATGTATTCTTTTCAGATATTGAAAGAGTTTACTGCATATCTTGAAAATGAGGGACTGCAACAATTTCCTGTCCATATAAAAATAGATACAGGCATGCACCGCCTTGGCTTTGAAGAGGCTGATTTTAATAATCTCGGCATTTTTTTAAAAGAATATCCGCGTCTGGTTGTTAAAAGTGTTTTTAGTCATTTGGTGGCAAGTGAAAATCCGCTTCATGATGAATTTACTGCAAGGCAGGTACAGCGATTTTTGCTTGCTTGTGATATTATAAAAAATGCAACAGGTTATTCTTTCATCAGGCATATTTCTAACTCCGCAGCTATTTTTCGTCATCCTCAATTTCAGTTTGATATGGTGAGATTAGGTATTGGACTGTATGGCGTAGACAGCATTGCAGAAAGTAAATTATCGCTGCAGCCTGTTGCGACCTTACGTACCACTATAGCCCAGGTTAGAAAAATAAAAAAAGGTGAAAGCGTTGGTTATAGCCGCAAGGGCATTATGCAAAGAGACAGTCTTATTGCGACTATCAGAATAGGTTATGCAGATGGTTTTAACCGAAAACTAGGAAATGGAGTCGGGCATGTATTCATAAAAGGAAAGCTGGCACCCGTCGTGGGCAATGTTTGTATGGATATGACTATGATAGACATTACAGACATAGAAGAAGTTCAAGAAGGCGATGTTGCAGAAATATTCGGCGCTCATCTTCCTGTTGAGCAAGTAGCCAAATGGTGTGAAACAATTCCATATGAGGTCATGACAAGTGTTAGCCAGCGTGTTAAACGGGAATATTATGAAGAATAAATTTTTTTGGGACCAGCTTTTGAATAATTATGCAACATTGTTGTGTCTCACTTTTACTGCCACTCTTTATTCAGCTTTTCAAAACAAACTTATAAGAATCATAAAATTGCTGCTATTATAGTATAATCCATAGTCCAATTACAATTAATAACCTTTTTTTCAGAATTAATCCTTTTAATCCATTCAATCGTGGTTCTAAAGTGAAAGCTCTTTCATTATCTTTGGCAGAAATTTTTATACTGTGAAGCCCCGGAATATAGTTTTTCTTATTCTTTTAATACTAATAATAGATCAATTTATTAAATTCTATATCAAGACACATTTTTATATAGGTCATGAAGTAAAAGTTTTAGGAATGAACTGGTTTCGTCTTCATTTTGTAGAAAATGAAGGTATGGCATGGGGTTGGAAAATGGGCGGTGACTGGGGGAAAGTCGCCCTTACTTTGTTTCGCCTGGCTGCTGTTATAGCCGGCGTTTTTATCATTCGTGATTTTATACGAAAAAAATATCACAATGGGTTTATTTACTGCAGTGCTTTGATTTTTGCCGGAGCTTTAGGCAATTTACTTGACAGTATGTTCTACGGCCTCATCTTCAACGATAGTGATCCCTACATTCAAAATATTGCACAATTATTTCCAAAAGGTGGCGGATATGCCGGCTTTCTGCATGGAAAAGTTGTAGACATGTTTTATTTTCCAATAATCAGCAATACTCACTATCCTTCCTGGTTTCCCTTTTGGAACGGGGAAGACTTTGAATTTTTCAGACCCGTATTTAATATCGCTGATGCCTCAATCTCAATTGGCGTAATTGCTATTCTTTTGTTTCAAAACCGCTTCTTCAGAAAGTCTAACGAACAAAAAAGCTTAACAACAGAAAGCAATTTATCTGTAGATGATAATGTTACAGTTATGTAATTATGGAAACAAAAAAACATTTCTTATTTCAGCATCTGTACCTTATTATAAATACAGTATGTAAGTGACTTATTATTGCTGAAAACCTTGCAGCATTTTAACTCAATACTTCGATAACAAAAAGAAGTCCCGCCACATGGCAAGACTTTTCTGAATATTATTTGAAACCCTTTTATGCAATCACTTTTTGTATAGTTGCTTTTCTTTCCATTATATAATAAACCCCAAACATTAATGCTGAATAAAAGGCATTTCCCATAATTGAATTGAGGACGAAATTGCCAAATAATTCATTTTTATAAAAAGGAATGCCTGCCCAATAACATGCACCTAACCCGGCCAAAGTTTTAGGATAATAATCGCTGCTGACCCAAACACCAAAGTTTGAAATGATGAAGAAAAGAGCAGCACTCCAAATAGTTGCTAAAGCTATGTTGGCAACAGACCTTTTTTGCATCAGAGCAGCAAGTGCCGTAATTATAACAAAAGCGGCATATACAAAATACTGGCTTGTGCCATAAAAACCTTTAGTAGAAGTAAATAGCTGAAGGCAGATATCGGATAACAGCAAAGCCCCCAATGGCAGCAGGAACGAAAGCTTTTTGTCTTTGATAACCGAACCGCCAAAAACTGCCATAGCACCAATAGCTGTAAAGTTATGATAGTGTGGAAATAACCTTGTAAACGCTGCAGCAATAATAAAGAAAACTGCCGCAAGAAGTAATGTGTTATTTTGTTTGTTCATTTCAATGTGCTTATTGTTGCAAAATTAATCTAAAATCTAATCTATCGGCGAAACTGCTGCTATAACATAGCATTCAAACGTTGTTTTTTTATTGAAGCGGCACAAAAGATTTGTACAATACTGCATTTTCTACACCATGTATAGTATATTTTGTACCCGGTAAAATTACAAAAGCTTCCCCTCTGTTGCAAATTAAATGCGTGCAGTGTACCTCTCCCTTCATAACAAGGAAAATTTCTGCAGACTCGCTTTTAGAAACATACTCGCGTCCGTTTTGAAGTTTTATTGCACTGATACCAAAATCTTCAACAGGCAGCGGGTAAACTATTTCATGTCCTGATACATCTCCTTTGAGTATGTTTGGTTCTATTCCTTCAAAAGTAATATGTTTCAGCAGCTCAGGCACATCAATATGTTTTTGCGTTAGACCTCCACGCAATACATTATCGCTGTTGGCCATCAATTCAACATTTTGACCTTCAAGATATGCATGCGGTACGCCTGCTCCCTGAAAAACTGCTTCTCCTTCTTTTACCTGAACGATATTGAAAAAATAAATAGAAAAAATTCCTTTGTCAACATTGCTTTCTGGCAACCTGCCATTATATAGTTTAGATACCCAATAACCCGGTTCATCTTTTGTATGTGGTGCAGTCATTTCTCTTTCAATTAAAGGCAGCAACAACTCGTCAGCTTCTTCGGGTGGCATTTCCATTACCATCTTGTACAATCCGTAGTAACCGGCTTCAGTAAAAACCTTGCTTAAAAAATTAAACTCAGGCACTGTTTCCAACACCTGTTGCAGTTCCTCTTCCTTTTTAAATCCATGTAATAACCAAAATTCTCCTAAAGCTATCATTACTTCAGGCTTATGGTTTGTGTCTTTGTAGTTACGGTGAGATGCATCAATGAGCACTCCCGTGGCTTCTTCTTTTTCAAAACCTTTTTTAGCTTCCTCCTTAGCAGGATGAACCTGTATCGAAAGCATATCTCTTACATCTAACACTTTAAAAAGGTATGGCAACTCTCCAAAACGCTCATAGACTTTTTTGCCTAAATGCTCCACCGGCGCCTGCTGAATCAAATCGTACCACTCCTGCAAACCTTCTTCGGTTTCCAGCTTTGAAGAAGCAGTTGGATGAGCGCCCATCCAGTATTCGGCACAGGGTTGATTCTTAGTATTTTTAAAATCTAAGAGTGATGGAATAAATTCATATCCTCCCCAGGCATAATGCTGCACCTGGCCCTGCAGCTTAAAAATTTTATGTTTCACCTGCTTTTATGTAATTTGAGAAAGACCGAAAATAATAACAATATGGCAGAGCACAATGAAACAGGTTCTAAAGGTGAAAAATTAGCCGTAGAGTGGCTAACGCAACATGGTTATAAAATCAGGCAGGAGAACTGGCGGTACCGCCATTTGGAAGTAGATATTATTGCTGAAAAAGAAGATACACTGCATTTTATAGAAGTAAAAACACGTCGCAGCACAAAGTTTGGAAACCCCGAAGAAAGCATCAACAAACAAAAGATGAAAAACCTTAAAGACGCTGCCGAGCAATACCAGCACCTAAATCCCGGATGGAAGTGGATACAATTTGATGTCCTTGCAATTTTATTCAAACCTGACGGGATTGATTATTGGTTTAACCAGGATGTGTATTTGTAGAAGTTATGTAAGAAGGCTGCAAGCTGAATAGCTTTAAGGTGCAAGCATAAAACACAGGAGGCGAATACAAACTGTGGACTTTCAATTGTGCTCTTAAAGGCCGGGAAACTGATCGTTGAATAAAGATTGTCAGTACAATATTGGGCTCTTATTTATTTCATAGATAATAACTTCCATCTAGCATACGTTTATATAAAAGTAAAATGTATTTTTCTTGTTAGCTTTTCAATAAAAGGCATAAGTATTAACAATTTACAATGCAACGAAATGAATACTTCGATGTCTTCAATGCGAAGCTTTTTATAAATTTTTTCCGCAGTGTAACCAATATACTTATCAATTCATGCAAAATATTTTAATATCGGATGCTGCAACCAAATCTGTTTACTGGTACTCTGAAGAATTCATTTATAACAGTGTAGTAAATTTCTTAAGAGAAAACGGGTATAAAATTCATAAAAATAATCCTCAAAAAGAAACCGAAAAAGCCCGAAGAATAGTAACAGCGTCTAAATTTTTTAAAAAAGAGGTGATAGAAGTTAAAGGTTTTCCACATTATTATCATTCTGCCACCCGTGAATCTATTCCTGCAAAAAGCCCACATGCAAAAAGCTGGTTTACTGAGGCTCTTTTTAATTCTTTTGTCAATTTCAGCTTAAGTGATAATGCGGAGGTAGCAATGGCGCTTCCAAATGTTGGCCGCTACCAGGCAATTATTAAAAAACTAAACGACTATTTTTCCATCAACGATCTTTACTTTAGAATATACCTCGTAAATGAAGACGGGTCGGTAGAAGTTTCTAATCTTAACTATAAGAATAAGTATGCTGCGCCAACCCCTAAAGAAGCTTAGTTAATAGATTCGTCATCAGCGAGATTTGTAAAGAACTTTACATTGAAGTTTTTTACTTTTCGCCTTTACTTTTATTTTAAAATCTTACTGCAGGACATTTTATATCTTTGGATTTGTCAATCAACCCTTGTTTAATGATTGACATTTCATATGCCCCCCGGCTTTGATTATAATTTTTTAAAGCACTCATAGTAGCATCATAACTAAATGTAAACTTATAACCACTTTTCTTGACGCCAATAACAGGTATAAGGGCATCATTCACGCGATAGTATGCACCCATTATTAATTGAGTATTTCCATTACCGCTAAGGTCTCGCTGTGCAGTACCGCCAGCTACAACCTCCCATGCAGTTGTCATCTTGCTTACGTATATATTAGGATTTAAAATCCATGCATCAGTTGCCCGAAAACTCCCGTTAAGAAAGGTCGTTAACCTCATATCAATGCGTGTATCAACTAAACCATCTGTAAAAAAAGACTCTTTGGGCCTGTTGATATTTGAAGCGCTGAAACCTACATTCAGATAAGTATTAGGATTTGGATAATAAGCATAATTTACACCAGCTTGTAAGCTAAAATAGCTTACCTGATTAGTAACAAAAGGTTCACCGCTTGGTGCAGAAATATCGAAAAACTTCCCGTTCCATTGGTTATCAAAAGTAAGTTTTGTAAAGTCTATTCTCTTATTTACATAACCTATATTAAAACCTGCACTGACTAAACTGCCTAAACCGAGAGTCTGGTGATATGCCACAGAACCGAATGCACGTGTAGTGGTAAGATCACCAGATCCGGCAACATCTCTAAGTAAGGCTCCGCCGATACCCAGCCAGCCATTTTCAAACCTTTCGCCAAAAAACTGGCCATCTCCAAAAACACTAAAGGTTTTATATGGGTTGCCAATGTTTGCCCATTGGTTCCTGTAATTAATGCCAAGGCGGTGATCTCCGTCGGGGATGAAACCGGTATTGGCAGGATTAACCAACAATGGAGAATTGAAATACTGTGAAAAATGAAGATCCTGGGCTGATGCATTTATTTGCCAGCCGAAGACAATCATAAAAAGCAAGCAATAATTAAATTTATTATACATTCTCTTCTGTTTTCTTCTTATCTTAATAATGTTATATCACCTTTTTTCTCATAATTAGTTTTATCTGAATATTCGACTGCTAAAATATAATGGTAAACTTCGTTTGGCTGAACACTTCCCTTATAAGTTCCATCCCATCCTTCAGTTCTGTTATTTGATGCAAAGACCATCTCTCCCCACCGGTTATAAATTCTCCAGGCCATTTTAATTATTCCAAATCCCCTTACAAATACCCTATCATTTATTCCATCGCCGTTGGGTGTAAAAGCGTTTGAAACATCAATTACAGGTGTTATTCGTGCTACGATATTCTGACAGGTTGTATCCTGACAACCGAAATTGTTAATTGCGACAAGACAGGAATTAAAACTTCCGGTTAAATTATAAATATGCTGAACACTATCTTGGGAAGCAGTTGCCTTTGTTTCCCCATCTCCAAATTGCCATAAATACTTTGTAGCTTCAATCGAATTATTTAAGAATTCAACGGGTGTATTTTCTCTCGGAGGATTAGGTGTAAAGGTATAAGCAGCCTTCGGCTTACTGCTTACCACAATTGCAGCACTGGTTGAATCTGTATTGTTACATGTTCCGGAATCTACTGCCCGTAATTTTATGATATAAGTGCCGGGAATAGAATATAAATGTACAGGGCTGGTTTCAGTTGAGGTTACTCCGTCTCCAAAATCCCAATAAAATTGTTGCCCGCCTTCAGAAGTATTTTCAAATATTGCATTATAAGGAGCACAGCCACTTTTAGGAGTTTGAAACTGAGCTTTTAAATTTGAGGCTATCCTTAATGGAATTTCAATAGAATCAGGGGCATTACAAAAGCTGGTATCAGTCAATACTAATTTTACGTTATACACTCCAACCCCCGGAAATGTATGGTTGACTATGTTGTTTCCTGTTACAACCGCGGCGGTATTGTCTCCAAAATACCAGGTGAATGAGGTGTTGGTAAACTGCTTTCCTGCAGGCGACACATACGAGTTGTTTGTAAACTGGTAATTTGCTGCCTCGCAAGGCTGTAATTTTGCAGGAGTAAAACCCAGCATTACTTTATCTGTCCGGACTCTAATCCTGGTATATGCCGAATCGGCGACGTTACACTTTGAGCTATCTATAGATATCAGCCTGACCTGATAGTTGCCAATAACAGTATAAGTATGACTTATGGTGGGTACAGTGGTTTCCGCTTCAGCAGATCCGTCTCCAAAATTCCATATATACCTTTTGCCAAGACCAATAGTATCAGTAAAATCTACTGTTAAAGGCACACAGCCTGAAGTATCACGAATCACACCCTGAATAGAAGTACGGACACTGCTTACGACACCGGAAAGATTAAACGCTATTTTAACTGCAGCGAGGTTACACTCTCCGGAACCATTCGAGGGAGACCAAACGCCCGGTGTTGTAGGGAAAGTAACGTCACGGCCGCAATTAGCACATATTGCCTGGTAAATAACACCATTACGGTCAAACCGGCTTGTTCCTCCATCTACGTGTTCTCCAAAACCTCCGCTTTGTCCGAAAAAACTACCATATAACTGACCCACTGCATTTCTTTCTAGTACAAAAAAGTAAAAATCAGTATTATCTGTTGTAGATTGTATTGCATCCGGTGTTACAGTTAAACCTGTTGTTCCGGAATTTGCATATTCTTTACTGACCTGACCTCCTCCCCAACCCGAAACATATACATTTTCACACCGGTCCACCAAAAATGCTACTGGCGAGATGTTAGGTTGCTTGCTGCCGGTTCCAAAAACCGTTGAATATTCATAACCCGATAAATCAGGTTTTAATTTTGCAATAAACTGTTTCCCTTTACTTTGTGAAAAAGATGCATTTATTATCGGCCAGTTGTCACTTGTGGTTGTCCCCATTATATATGGGAAACTGAATTTATCGAATTGTATGCCATATAACATATCACTACCTTCAGTTCCGATATAACTTGTTTTCAACAAAGCGCTTCCATCACTGTTTATAATAGAAACAAAACCGTCTGTTTCGCCACCCTGAGAGGTTGAGTATAAAGCATTTGTTTTATCTCCAGGAAGATCTGTTCCGTCTGTATTGCCTCCGATATAAATGTTATTATCAGCAGGGTTTATTGCCAGTACAAAAGCTGCATCATTGCCGCTTCCTCCAAGAAAGCTGCTAAAAAGAACCTGGCTAAGATCAGGGTTGGCTTTGATAATAACCCCATCCTGCTTACCCCCAAAGGTCTTTTGAAAAGCGCCCGGAGTAACCGGAAAATCACCTGACTGAGTATTGGAAGCAAGCAATATATTACCGGCATTGTCAAGTATTACTTCACTTCTTGCGTCATCACCATAATTTCTGCGGATACTTCCTCCGGGTGATGCAGGATATTTTGGCTTAATATTTACCCCATCCCTCCCTGCCGCACCTATCTTAAGTGAACCTATTAATGCAGAGCCAGTGGAGTTTAACTTGGTAAGAACTATATCAAAATCACCACCCGGACCGCTGGTACTTTTTGTAGGATAGTCGGGAGAATCTGTCCGTCCGGCTACTACCAGATTACCCTGCGGATCTACAACCAGGCTATGTGGTTGTTCATTAACCCTTCCGCCGATGTAGGTCGCATAAATACGATTACTGCCATTTGGACTGAACTTAATTATTCCCATATCATAACTTCCAATTCCTTCTTCGTCGCTTGTACCGTTATTATACGTAGTGCTATATGCACCTGGACTTGTGGGAAAACCTTCACCACCTAATACGATTCCACCTGCATAAAAACTTCCGTCAGGACCATAGGTGGCCGTATAACCCCAGTTATCTGCTGTACTCCCTGCAAATGTTGAAAAGACCAATGTCGGGTCTATAATTAAAGTAGCAGATCTTGAATAATTGTCTATAGAAAACTGCACAATTTTGCCTGTTACTTTAAACCTGCATCCAATTTCCTTCTTAAGACCGCCAGCCACCTGGTATGCGTAGGGACTAAGTTCCCGGATTTCACCTACAGATGTTTTAATAACTAATTGTTCATTTCTCACCTGCAATCCATCCACTCCATCATATCTCATCGCAAGGCGGGAAAGATCTGCACCTGGATGTACTACAATATCGTACTTGACCCGCCCTTCATTTGTATAATATCTTATGTCTATTCCCGGGTAAATATTTTGATAAGTAACAGCCTGGTAAATCCGGCAGTACCCTTTCCATTTAGAAGAATCATTTCCAATAAAGTAATTATTATAGGCACTTAGCGGCTTATCTGCGGTGATAACCGGAGTTCGTGCATTTAAAAATTGTACATCATAAACATGTGAATGAACAGTTACCACATCTTTATCCTTAGGTGGGATCACTGATTTGGCAGCCGTGTTTTTTGTGCTGCCAGAAGAAACACCATGAAAAAGATACAGCTTCTGAAGATCCTCAGGTTTACTTTGCAAAACCCTGAAACCTTTTTCCGTAAGGAAAAAGGCACCATTATTCATGACCCCTTTAAATTTTACGCTTTCATTCCATTGCCCTCTGTTTTCTACAAACTCAAGGTTTGCATATTGACAAAAGGCAGTTATATTGCTAAAAAAGAAAGCAACTGTAATAGCAATTGAAATACATCTTTTCAATTCTGTTCAAATTTTTTTAAAAGTTACAACTAATCTACGAAATAAAACTATGCAGTGATTAAATGAAATTTTGTTAAAAATGGCTGGACAGGCAATTCAGGAGATTTTACTCCATACAGTTTTTCCTTTTTGGAGCAACAAATAATTTTTTAAACGCAAATTCTGTAGTAAAGCAAGGTCTTCATCAACCCTAAGGAGATCTTCCGCTTCTGTTTTTGCTGCTTCCAGTATTTCTTTATCACTTACTATGTTAGCCAGTTTAAAAAGTAAAGCTCCGCTTTGGCGGGTTCCTTCAATATCGCCAGGACCTCTTAGTTCCAGGTCTTTTTCTGCAATCTTAAACCCGTCATTTGTCGCGCACATTGTTCTTATCCTTTCACCTGCATCATTGTTTAGTTTGCTGGTTAACAATATACAATAGCTTTTTTCGCTTCCCCTGCCTACTCTGCCTCTTAACTGGTGCAATTGTGACAAACCAAATTTCTCCGCATTTTCAATAACCATGATAGATGCGTTGGCTACATCGACGCCTACTTCAATTACGGTTGTGCTCACCATTATCTGCGTATCTCCTTTCACAAAGCGCTGCATGTTATTTTCTTTTACATCTGCAGACTGACGTCCATGAAGCATGCTTATCCAGTATTTCGGTTCAGGAAAAAAAGCTTTTACGTGCTGATACCCATCCATGAGATTTTCATAATCCAGTTTTTCACTTTCCTCAATTAACGGAAAAATAATATAGGCTTGCCGTCCTTTTTCAATTTCAGATCGTATAAAATCCATAACCTTTACCCTATGCATTTCGTTCCGGTGAACAGTTGTAACTGGTTTTCTTCCCGGTGGCAGCTCATCCATAACACTATAATCCAGGTCTCCATAAGCAGTCATTGCAAGTGTCCTTGGTATAGGAGTAGCTGTCATTACCACCACATGCGGATGAATTTGGGCTTTTGCCCACAACTTTGCTCTTTGCGCTACACCAAACCGATGCTGTTCATCAATAATAGACAAGCCAAGGTTTTTGAATATGACCGGGTCTTCAATAAGCGCATGGGTACCCGTTATCATATGCAAAGAACCTTCTGCCAGTTGCTGCAGTATCCCTTTACGCTCTGCTTTTTTTGTACTCCCGGTTAAAATGCGAATACTGACAGGCATGTCTTTTAGCAATTCACTTAAACCCTTAAAATGTTGCGATGCCAAGATTTCTGTGGGCGCCATCAAACAGCTTTGGTAACCATTATCTGCAGCAAGTAACATAGTCAATAATGCCACAATTGTCTTACCGCTTCCTACGTCTCCCTGCAATAACCTGTTCATCTGTTTACCATGCCCTGTGTCTGCCCGTATTTCCTTCAATACTCTTTTCTGAGCCCCTGTTAATTGAAACGGCAAATACTCACTGTAAAAAGTATTGAACAATTCTCCTACTTTTTTAAACACAACTCCTTTACTGTTTTTATGCCTGTTAAGTCTTGTTAAACCTAATCGCACCTGAGAAATAAAAAACTCATCAAATTTTAAACGATAAAGAGCTGCTTCATAATCTTCCTTGCTTTTAGGAAAGTGAATGGCAGAATAGGCAGTAAATCTTGCTGCTAAATGTAGTTTTGAAATAACCGGCTCCGGTAAATTTTCCTGGATTTCTTTTGGTGAGATCATTTCCATTAATACAGCAGTCAGTTTAGCTATCTGTCTTCCGTTAAGTCCTCTTGCTTTCAGTTTTTCTGTGGTCGGGTACACAGGTTCTAAAAAGTTCTTCCCTTCACCCATTTCCGGAGCCCACAATTCTATCTCAGGATGTGTTATTTGAGTTTTCCCATTAAAAAATCCTGCTTTTCCGAAAACAAGATATTGTTTGCCGGGATGAATATTTTTTTCCATCCAGTTAATACCCTGAAACCACGTTAGTTCCAGGCTGCCTGTTTTGTCTTTGAGCCGTGCAACTAATCGCCTGCTTCTTTTTTCACCCAATATAACTACATCTTCAATCGTGCCGGTCACTTGTATAAAATCTGTATCAGACGAGATATCAGCTATGGTATGAATGGTAGTTTTATCAATATGACGCAGCGGAAAATGCTCCAGCAAATCACCAAAAGTGAATATGCCTAGCTCCTTTTTCAGCAAATCAGCCTTTAGCGGTCCTACCCCCTTCAGGTATTCGATTGGGTTGTCCAATATGGAAGGGGAGGATATAATATGTAATTTTGTTTAGAACAAAAATAGCGGGAATTGTAATTGTTATTTCTGAATTAATAAATTAAAGTACAGGCAGATGTTCTTTTTTAGATTATTTGTACAACATTATCTTTTAGCATCATTTTTTCAGTTAATTTCAGGAAAGCAAAGAAATACAAGGAGAAATTTGTGCGGATAATAGACGCTAAGGTGAAAGCAAGGTATTATTTATTCATAGCTTCGGAATACTTTTCCTAATCGGGAAGTATTAACAATATAGTAATACGCCTGTTTGAAGTATTATAAAAAAAGGCCGATTATAACATACCTTATAAATTTTGATTTCAAATTTCTTCTTACAAAAACCCTTTCTTTTTTTCTGTTAAACTGTTTACAAACTCTATAATTGGAAGTAAAAAGTTAAATAGCAGCATTACAGATGAACGAAATGCGTCGCAACGATATTTAATCGGAGTTAGTAAAGCCGGTATCATGATAATAAGGCTATACTAATATACAAATTACGCAGGTTAGATAAGAAGCATAAAAATTAAAAGATTGAATTGATACGTTACTTTCGCAATAAATTATAACATATGGAGGATATGAATGTAAAGCAACCAAGAGAACATGTTATTACCAGGGGAGTTGATACGTTTTTTATTGATCTTTATGATGCTTCAAAGTTCTTTTTAAGGTTTTTCAGAGAAGTATTAGTTCCGCCATATGAAGGAAAGGAAATTATAAGACAATGCTACGAAATAGGATGCAAATCTCTGCCGCTCATCTCGCTTACAGGTTTTATTACCGGGCTGGTTTTTACTAAACAATCGAGGCCGTCTTTGGCAGAATTTGGCGCTACGTCGTGGTTGCCATCACTTGTAGCAATAGCAATTATTAAGGCACTTGCTCCTCTTGTAACAGCGTTGATTGCAGCAGGTAAGGTCGGATCAAATATAGGAGCTGAAATAGGCTCTATGAAAGTGACTGAACAAATAGATGCCATGGAAGTTTCAGCTGTTAATCCCTTTAAATTTTTAGTAGTTAGCCGCGTGCTTGCTACTACATTTATGATCCCTGTGCTTGTGTGTTATACTGGAGGTGTAGCTATGTTTGGTGCATACATTAATGTTCACGGTAACGAGATGACCAGTTTTGTTTCATTTTTTGAACAGGCATTTCAGAAGATTTCATTTCTTGATATTTTTGCGTCGCTGACAAAAGCTATTGTATACGGTTTTACAATCGGTATTGTAGGCTGTTATAAGGGTTATCATGCTACTTCAGGAACAGAAGGAGTAGGAAGAGCAGCAAATGCTTCAGTAGTTGTTTCTATGTTTTTGATTTTTGTGGAAGAAATACTTATTGTTCAGATATTTAACTACATAAAAGGATAGGAAAAAAGAATGGAGAATAAAGCAGCAGATATGGTGAAGAATGAAGCAGTAATAATAATAGAAGATGTGTATAAATCATTTGGCAATAATCATGTTTTGCGCGGGATTGACCTAACGCTTTATAAAGGAGAAAATGTAGTAGTGCTTGGCCGCTCAGGTACAGGAAAATCTGTCTTAATTAAAATCATTTCCGGTTTGCTAAATCAGGACAAAGGCATTGTAAAAGTTTTAGGCCAGGATGTAGAACAGTTAAATGACAGGCAATTGCAGGAAATGCGCCTGAAGTTGGGGTTTTCATTTCAAAACAGTGCATTATATGATAGCATGACTGTAAGAGAAAATCTTGAATTCCCTTTGGTGCGAAACCAAAAACATTTGACGCATAAGGAAGTTGATAATGCAATAGAGAGGGTTCTCAATGCAGTAGGACTCAGCCAGACTCTGCATCAAATGCCATCAGAACTTTCAGGAGGTCAAAGAAAACGGATTGGCATAGCCCGTACGCTAATTCTGCACCCTGAAATAATGTTATATGATGAACCTACTGCCGGTTTAGATCCCACAACTTGTATAGAAATAAACAACCTTATTAACAGGGTACAGCAAGATTTCAAAACGAGTTCCATAATAATTACCCATGACCTTACCTGTGCCAAAGCGACCGGAGACCGAGTTGCTATGCTGATTGATGGAACATTTATAAAGCAGGGAACTTTTGACGAGGTTTTTAACAGCAATGAGGAAAGAATTAAAAGCTTTTATAATTATAACTTTATTAAATAAAATGAAATCAACAAAAAATTCAAGAGCAGTTGTAGTTGGTATTTTTATACTATTAGGAATTGCCATACTTATAATAACTATTCTTACGCTTGGGGGCCAGCACAAAACTTTCGAAAAAGCAATAACCGTAAGGGCTGTTTTTGATGATATAAACGGATTGCAAAAGGGTAACAACATTTGGTTTTCGGGGGTAAAAATCGGAACCGTGAAAAAAATATCTTTTTACGGAAATTCACAAGTAGAGGTAGATATGAATATAGAAGAAAACTCAAAGCAGTATATCCGTAAAAATGCCAAGGCAAAAATCAGTTCTGATGGATTAATTGGCAACAAAATTATAGTAATTTATTCGGGAGCTGCAAAATCGCCTTCTGTTGAAAATGGTGATATGCTTGGTGTTGAAAAAGCGCTTAATCCTGATGAAATGCTGACCACCCTGCAGTCAAATAACAAAAACCTGCTGGAGATAACAAATGATTTTAAAGTTGTCAGCAGAGGAATTGCAGATGGAAAGGGAACTGCAGGAAGATTGCTGACAGATGACAGACTGGTAAATGAGCTTCAGGCTACAATGGCAATGCTGAAAAAAGCTTCGTCAAATGCACAAAGAATAAGTTCATCGTTTGCTGACTATGCTTCTAACCTGCGCAGAAAGGGCACTTTGGCCAATGACTTAGTCACTGATACAATCGTTTTTAACAGGTTAAAAGCAACAGCGACGCAAATGCAGGAAGTATCTGCAACTGCCAATAGCGTTGTAAACAACTTAAGTAATGCAACTAACGGTCTCAACACCAGCTTAAACAACCGTAATACCCCTGTGGGCATGTTACTTCATGACGAAGATGCTGCCGCCGATATAAGGGTAACACTAAGAAATCTTCAGACCGGCAGTCAAAAGCTTGATGATGATCTCGAAGCTTTGCAACATAATTTTTTATTAAGAGGATTTTTTAAAAAGAAGGCAAAAAGAGAAGCGCAGGAAGCAAAAGAGCAACAAGGAAAGTTGCAATCAGACTCAACATCAATGACAATCACTAAATAGATTACAAAGCGCTTGTATTAAGGCTGAGATACTTTTTGACCTGAAAAAGATGAATAACGTCAATTATGTTGTTTTATTGGTTCACCTTCCGGTTGATAATATAATAGCAGGAAAACAAGAATGAAATATTTTAGAATAAGAATTTGAATCTCCGACCCTTGCGTCGTTTGACAATCTTCTTACATTATAAAAATTTTATCCGGGTAGCTTTATTTAGTATGCTGCTTTTACTTACCTTTGCCGTCCCAAAAAAGTTCTTTCAGAAGAATTGATTGATTTGGGAGTTCCGTCCCGATAATTATCGGAAGGGGAACGTTAACACCAAAAATTTAAAACATGGCAAAAGAAATCTCCGGCTACGTAAAGTTGCAGGTGAAAGGCGGCTCTGCAAACCCGGCACCCCCTATCGGCCCCGCATTAGGTTCAAAAGGTCTGAACATTATGGAGTTCTGCAAACAATTTAATGCAAGAACCCAGGACAAAATGGGAAAAGTACTTCCCGTATTAATCACAGTATACAACGATAAATCTTTCGAATTCGTTATCAAAACTGCTCCTGCAGCAGTACAATTATTGGAAGCGGCAAAAATTCAAAGTGGTTCCAAAGAGCCTAATCG
>JAABUS010003442.1_pt1 | contig 25734 bp, 31 predicted proteins | sample 5560161 | NCBI WGS metagenome assembly JAABUS01 (sample SAMN10711885, study PRJNA513376) | rock metagenome | isolation source: Antarctica rocks | place: Antarctica: Victoria Land, Trio Nunatak nord | collected 2016-01-04
CCTGTCCCCTCCTTCTTCATGGCTTCAGGAACCCGTTACGTCCTTGATGGTTATGAGCCCCCCGGAGCCTGTGCCTTCGATCGTGGACAGGTCTATCCCCAGCTGCTCCGCTTTACGCCGGGCGGCGTTTGTGGCCCTCGGCTCCTCCGCTCCGTCTTCCTCAGTGACCTGTCCGGCCTGGTCGGTGACCTGACCTGCGGCATCCTGGGCCTGCTGGGCCGCTCCTCCAGCCGCTTCCTGAGCCTGTCCCGCTACCTGTCCAGCCTGATCCGTGGCCTGCCCCGCCGCTTCCTGGGCCTGTCCCGCCGTGTCCTGCACGCCTTGCACGGTCTGCCCTACCTGGTCGGTCACCCCGCCCAGCGGACCTCCGCCTCCCTGCTCTTCACCTTCCTGCTGCTGGCCTCCCCCGGTCAGCCCACCGGTGAGTCCGCCAACGGTGTCCTGAACCTGTCCGGCCGCCTGACCGGCCTGGTCGGTGACCTGGCCCGCGGTGTCCTGGACCTGTCCGGTTGCCTGGCCAGCGGCATCCGTCGCCTGTCCTGCGACCTGTCCGGCCTGATCGGTGGCCTGACCGGCAACCTGCTGTGCCTGTCCTGCTGCCTGTCCGGCGGCGTCCTGTGCCTGCTGGGCCGCCTGGCCCGCAGTATCCTGTGCGGCCTGTGCCGCCTGTCCGGCCTGCTCCTGGACTTCTTGCGCGGCCTCTTCGGCGGGTCCGCCTTCCTCTTCCATGGCCTCGGCGGCCTCGACCACGTCGCTGATGATGATACGTCCATCGGTGCCCGTGCCCTCGACCTGGGTGAGATCCACGCACCGCTCCTTCGCCTCCCGGCGGGCGGCGTCCGTGGCTTCGACCTCTCCCTGGCGCCTCATCTTATCCGTATCCAGGTCGGCCACGTTCTTCCGCGCCTCGTCGATGGCGTCTTCCATGGCCGTGTAGTTGTCCATCAACTCCTGGAACATGGTCTGGAAGGCTTCTTCGCGTCCCCCGGGGATCTGGTCCGGCAGACCCTCCAGCGTGGCGCGGCTGTCCTTTATCTCCTGCTTGAGCGACTCAGCCGAATCAGCGAAGTAGTCCTGGGCCAGGTTCATGGTCCGTTGCTGTACCTCTTGCCTGGACTCCAGGATTCCCTGGTTCAGCCTCTCCAGCGCCTCTGTCTGTCTTTCGGTCACCTACGTCTCCTCTCTTTGATCAATTTTCACTACTTCGCTTCCCAGCTTCCTTCTCATACGAGTCTTATCCCTGCGGTGTTCCCTTCTTCGTCGAGTACCCGCTCGATGGCGTTGCCCGATTCATCCCTCAGCCGATATACGCTTCTCCCCTCATCGTCCACGTACTCTTCCTCAACCGGAAGGCTCTCGACGTTGCCGATCAACTCCTCGCCAACTATCTCACCACGCTCGTTCAGTGTGATCTCGATGATGTCCCCGAACTGATCCACAGCCCGCTGTGTGGTCTGCCCCCCTCCGTTGACGCTCTCGCCAGCCGCCCCGTCGGCCTGGTCCGCCTGTTCATCAGCAGCGGCCCCGTTGGTTGACCCGCCCGCAACTTCTCCGGCGTCCTGATCCGACGTCTCCCCAGCCTGATCCGTGGCCTGTTCGGCTGCATCCTGCGCTCCCTGCACAGCTTCATCCGCCTGTCCTGCTGCCTCCCCGGCGGCATCTCCCACATTCTGGACCGCCTCGCCCGCCGCGTCACCGATCCCCTGGGCCGCCTCGCCAGCGCCCTCAGCAGCCTGACCCACGCCTTCTCCAGCCGACTGGGCGGCCTGGCCCGCGCCTTCTCCAACCTGTCCGGCGGCTTCACCTGCGCCTTCGCCGACATCTTCGACCGCCGATTGCGCCCCGGAGCCGACATCCTCCACGGCCTCTCCCGTGCTCTCCACGGCTTCGCCAGCGCCAGAACCCACGTCTTCAACGGCTTCGCCGGTACTCTCGACTGCCTCCCCAGCACCTTCGCCAACGTCTTCGACTGCTGAACCAGCGCCTTCGCCGATATCCTCGACTGCAGATCCCGCACCAGACCCAACATCTTCCACGGCTTCGCCAGCGCCAGAACCCACGTCCTCGACGGCGGAACCCGCGCCTTCGCCTATATCTTCGACTGCTGAGTTCAGGCCCTCGCCAACCATCTGGCCCGCGCCCTCACCGACGTCTTCGACGGCGGAGCCTGCGCCAGCGCCGACATCCTCGACTGCAGATCCCGCACCAGATCCGATGTCCGCGACTGCTTGATTTGCCCCTTCCCCGACCAGATCCCCCGTGCCTTCGCCGATATCCTCCACTGCTGAGTTCAGGCCCTCGCCGACGAGATCCCCAGTCCCCGAGCCAATGTCCTCCACCGCTGAGTTGAGACCCTCGCCAACCAGCTCGCCAGCGCCCTGGCCCACGTCTTCGAGGGCGGACCCGGCGCCGCTGCCGACATCCTCGACCGCGGAACCCACGCTCTCGACTAGCTTCTCCACGATCTGGGGGTTGCGGTCTATAGTGGTGAGAACCCTGTCTATGATGGCGGTCACGTTGTCCAGCCGCACCTTGAGGAGCGCCTGTGCCTCCACGCCCTGGATGACGAGCTTGACCCTGCCAAGGTATGCATCCACGCCGACGGACAGTTCGACCAGATCCAGCACCTTGGCGTAGAGGTTGACCTTGGCGCGGAGGTCGTTGAGTTCGAAGTTGATCTCATCGACCTTGATTACCGGCACGTCTAGCAGCACGTCCGGGATCTTGCTGTTCATCGCGGCGTCATCGTACTCTAGCGTGTAGTCTGCGTACTCTTTCTCCGGCATCGTCTGGCCGCCGGGGATGTTGTTCGCAAACCTGTATTCCTCGGCCTTCTGAACCGAAGTGCGGGGATCGTTCTTCCGAACCGGGGCGTTGTCCGCGATCTCCTGGTTCGTCAGGTTCTGCTCGTAGCGGGTGTTCTCCCCGGTATCGGGAGGTTCGGGCGTGCCGTTGTCCTGCTGCGCGCCTTGCGGCTGCGTGTTCTGCTGCCGGGTTTCCGCAGCCTGATTTGAGCTATCGGACGCCACAGTGATCTCCCTGTTCCCGCAACAAACGCCCTTCCATGCCCATTATCCCACATTGCGCAAATGTACAAACTATTACGGTGATCCAACCTCCGCTCCGCCTCGTAGGATATTAGTTTCCCCGAGGAACCCGTAATTCGCCAGGATTCGGAGTCGTTTTTAACCTTCCTCCTCTACGAGGCTATCTTCAGCCGCCATCCGTTACGGATCGGCTACAACAGGCAACTTTCGAACCCCAGATATGTATGTAACGGTATGGCATCCGTTCGCGTCTCTATGGTAAGAAGATCGTGTAGCATTCGTAATGGTTGGGACGAAAGCTAGGCGTCCGAGATGGAGGTGTGATGGTTTACGGAGAACAGTTGGATCCTTTCGCTGAGCTAAAGCGAGCCCACGGGGATTACAGGGTCTACGATGTCCACTACGAAAGCATCGGCAAGGCCGACGAGCTTTTCGTGGACGCCGCCGACCGTCCACTCTATATAGGTATAAGGACTGGCTTGCTGGACGCTAGGGCGGTTCTGGTTCCGATGGAGATCATCCGGGTGAACGACAAGCGCCAGGTAATCGAGATCTCGGACACCGCCGAACAGGTCCGTCACGCCCCGAGCCTGGAGGGCCGCGAGGAGATCACACCCGAACTGGAAGCCAGCATCCACGGCTACTTCGGCCTTGCCAACCCGCTTATCCAGGGGAGCGAGGCTGGAGGGGTGATCCCAGAACCAGGCATCGAGGAGAGGTTCGCCCCAGACACGAGAATCGACGTCGAACCGGGAGAGAGGCAGGAAACCCAGGAGCAGATCGACGAGACCCTGCCGCCCCCCGTAGATAGGGAAGATCTCCGATACCAGGGCACGGGGAAAGCCTGGGCGCGCGGCACGGAGAGGATACCGTCAGAGGGCGAAACAGGAAGCGTAGCCAGAGATCCTCTCTCACCGAGGGCGCGCCGTCTGAGAAGGTAGCCAGTGAAGCAATGCTCCCCGGCTAGACGAACTTTCTGTACACCCCGATGTTGGTGGTGTCGCGGACGCCGAGGGCTTCTTTGAGATCGTTGAGTGTGGCTCCGCGCCGCAGCAACCTGATGGCGAAGGTGTGGCGCAAGACCATCGGGGAGACGCGCCACAGGCCGACCTGCTCGCAACGCTTCCAGATAGCGCTCTGCAAAGCCTTTGAAGTCGCCACGGGCCTCGCGGCGCGGCCAACTATGAGTTCGAGCGTTTCGTCCTTGCGCATGGCAAGGTAATCTCGCAGCGTCCCGACAGTCTCTTCGGTGAGGCGACGGGCGCGGGGAGCGAGGTGGGAACCTGGCCCGCCGAGATGAACCTGGGCGGCGTCGAGATCGAGGTCGCTCTTGAGGAGGCCGCGAATTTCACTGACCGTCACGCCGGTGTCGAGCATGAGACGGATCACCGCCGCGTCCCTGGCGTCTTCTGGGCGGTTGATGGGAAACGAGAGGAGTTGCGCAACCTCCTCATCTTCGAGGAATGTGATCTGCTGGTCCAGCGGCTGGTGCATGGGCTCGATGGGATCGAAGTCCAGCTCCGCATCCGTGCTGGTCCTCATCCAGTCCAGGAAACGTCTCACCGCCGCGTCCTTGCGGTAGACGGTGAACCGCTTGCGCTGTTCCTCCAGGAGATGGTTGCGGAAGTCCATCACCGTGCCAACCCCGATCCCTTCTGACTCGAAAATGTCTTTACCTGCAAGGAAGCGGGCGAACTCCTTGAGATCGGCCTCGTAGAATTCGGCGGTGCGCGGGCTGGTGTGCTCGTCGTCCGCCAGATGGGCAGAGAACTCCTCGATCATGGCTCCTATCCTCATGCGGTACATTTTACCGGGTCTTCCTCGCCCGCTGTATAATCCCCGCGCTATGTCCGGGAGCCTTCGCGTGTTCGTACCCTTGATCCTGCTGCTGGCGCTCGCGCTGCTCGTGATCCCGATCTTCCCGAAGAAGGAGATGGCCTCGGTCGAGGTGCGTCCGGTGGTAAAAGATGTCCCTTCTCCCGGTGAGACTGCCAGCGGGGAGACATCCACGCAAGGCGGCACGCTGCTGGGTGAGAACCTGTCCGGGCCGAAAGAGCCGGTGAATGGGTCGTCTACGGAGACCAGCGGGTCGAAGTTACGGCTCACGGTGCCAAGGCTCGACCTGAAGAACGTAATGGTGCGGGCCGGGAGCACGCAGGCGGATCTGGACAGGGAGGGCATCCTCCGCCTTGGCAGCTCAGGCGTGCCTTGGGACGAGGGATCGAACACCTTCATCGCAGGCCACGCCCTCGGTTTCGAGTGGACCCGCGTGAAGTACGCGTTCCGGGATCTCGACAAGATGAAGCCTGGAGATGAGATCTTCGTCCGCGACAGCGAGGGCAACAAGTACACGTTTCGCGTCTACGACCGCATGACGGTCCGCCCCGAGGATTACTGGGTCACCTATCCAGAGCCTGGGCGAACCCTGATCTCACTTCAGAGCTGCGTCCCAATCCCCACCTTCGAGAACCGCCTCGTCGTGCGCGGCGAGCTCGTCGGCTAGATTTTTCTAATCCACCAGCGGAGGTCCCTGCCGGATGCGGGCACGCAAGTCTTCCGGTTCGTTCGGCGGCGACCACGGCGACTCTATCCACCACGTAGCACCGGCCTCGGCGAACGGACGCACGATTGAGGCGGCCTCTTCGGGATCATCGCCCGGCGTCACGCCTTCCCACACGATATCGAAAGGCGTTGATCCTGCACGATTCTCCCCGACGTAGGATTTCATAGCCTCTATGTCGTCGGGCGTCACCCCGCCCCTGGTGGTGTAGGCGAGCAGACCATCGTAGCGGAGGGCGCGGTTCATGGACTTCTTGCTCGGCCACGCCCCGACCACCCAGATCGGGATTCGCGGACGCTGCACCGGAGATGGACGGAAGGCCATCTCCTCCAGGCGATAGTGTTGGCCTTCGTAGGAGAATGGATCGCCGCTCCACAGGCCGGTGAGGATCTCCAGGCTCTCGTCCAGAAGCTCCGCCCTGACCTTCCGATCCAAAGCCTCCCCCACCTTCGAGAAACCACCATCGTCGGTGGCGCCGAGGCCCACCGGCAGAACGAGGCGACCGTTGGAAAGATGATCCAGGGTCATGGTCTCGCGGGCGAGCTTCCACGGGCGACGCCGGGCCGGGGGCGTGAGCATGGCCCCTATTCGGATACGCTGCGTGCGCATCGCCATCGCCGACATCACCACCCACGGGTCGTATGTGTCCATCGCCCCGACGCAGATGCCGTCCCAGTAGAAAGCGCCGTCCCAGCCAGCTTCCTCCGCCTCGCTGGCGAGATCCGCGACCGTCAGGGGATCACCTTTGGGGATGATGAAACCGTAGCGCATTCATGCCTCCTCGCCTCGAACCCACCCTCGGGATGCGAGTATACGGGGCATCATGCGGCACACCATCGCTGTTTTGCGATGGCGGGAAGTTCTGGTTCGGGGTTTATCTGCGAGAGTGGCGGATGATGGCGTCGTGGGCGCCGTTGATCTCGGCTGTCAGCCGCTCGGCTTTGACGCGTTTGCCAGCGTCGGTGAAACGATCGGGGTGGAATCTTTTGACCAGCTCCCTGCGCTTGCGATGAACCTCCTCGATGGGTGCGCCTGGATCGAGGCCCAGCCGGTTGTAGGCGGAGAGTACGTTGAGGGGATATTTTCTCGGGACGAAGCCAGAGGCGGCGGAGCGCCAGTTCCCTTCGCGGCCACCCGAGGTCCGGCTTTCTGCGTTCCGCTCCCTGGATGCATGGTCGTCGGCTGCCTGTTCGTGGGCGCGCTTTTCTTCTTCGTGGCGTTCCTCGGCGGCCCGCCACTCCTCGGCGGCCCCCCGCCAGGCTGCGGAGAATGCTCCCCCGAAGGTATCTCTGAGGGTTTCCCCACGCTCACGACCGCTCCTGAGGGTCTCCCTGAAGCGGTCGTCGTCCTGGAGGGTGGATACGAAGCCCCGGGCGAGACGCCCCAGGCGACGCGGGATGCTCACGAACCGCGATCCCCCTGATCCTTACGGGTCTCCCAACCCCGCGAGAGCGGGCCGCGGGGGCGCAGGACCTGGGTGTCGTCCTGGTCCACGCGCTCCATCACCTGAGTCTCGTCACCGGCGGAAGAACCCACAACCACGTCGTCGGTAGTGTCGTCTTCCGTGTCAGGCGTCTCCTCGTCAGAGTCTTCCTCTTCTTCCTCGGAGAGGCCGAAGAATTCCCTCACCCTCGCTATATCTTCCAGGCTCTCGCGGGCGCGGGAGATCCTGCTTTTCTCATCGCGCACGCCGTAATCGCGGGCTTCCTTGGCCTTGCGGATCTGCTCCTCCAGGGAGGCGACTACCTCTTTGGTCCTGGTTTCGAGATCCTGAATGCGCTGTTGGGAGAGCTCTACCTCGGAGTCGAGCTTGGACTCGCGGGCGCGGGTCGAGCTTTCGAGGCTGTCTATGTCTATCCCAGCGGCGAGGAGCGTCTGACGCACTATGCGGTAGGCACTCTGGCGCGGCACTTCGGGCGGCAGTTCTTTGATGATCTCAGCCGCCCGCTCGACCGTGAAGCCCTGCCGCTCAGCGCGGGGACTGCCCAACTCCCTCACCCCCATCTCGTCCGAGGAGTACGTGGTGGTCTCGTCCCCGCCCTCGTCCGGTGTGAACATCCGGGAGAAGATCCCCTTCTGTTGCTGCGTGTTTCTTCTGTTGCGTCGGTCGTCTGTCATCTCGCGCTCACCTGCTTTATGTCCGTGTCCGGCAGCGGGTCGACAGCCCGCGTTACCTCGTCAAGTCCTTTCCTGAAGTATGCCACCCGCTCCTTGAGATGCACGAGGCCCGATTCCAGCGAACGCGGCGCAAGGCTCGTGTCAACGGCGAGAAGCTCGCCGCGAAGGTTGCCGAGCAGGCTCTCCACGCCTTCGAGCTGGGCGTTTATGATGCTGACGCCACCCAGAATATCCTCGTAGCTCTCCAGCTCTCCGCGCCGTGCATCGAGGGCGCTCTCGAACGCCGCCCGCATCGCGGAGCCAGGCCCCAGCGAATCCAGGTCTTTCTCCAGCCCCTCTATGCGGCGCATTATGCCGTGACGGTCCACGCTATCGAGGTGCCGCCGCAGGGCAGCCCGCCGCCGCGCCAGCCGTGCCGCGTCCTCGACCTCCCCGACTATGGTGAAGATGTCCTCGTCCAGAAGCGGCCGGTACTCTCCAGGCAAGAGGTCCCAGCTCTCCAGAACTCCTTCCTGGAGCGCGCAGATGCGCTTCATCTGCGCCGCCGCCGTCCGGTCCTCCCTCGCCACCCGGTTTAGCTCCGCCACGTTCCCCCGCGCCTGCCGCAACAACTCCTTGCGCTGGTTTCCGCGCCGGTCCAGAAGGCGCGCGCCAGTGTAAGCTACACCCATTCCGAAGAGACCAGCGAGAAAGAACTCGTGGCCCACAAATGCCATCGTCCCAAACCCGGCAAAGGCGCTAAACGGAATCAAGCGCACTACGTGGTCCGACATACTTCTCTTCCGCCGGGCCGGGACACTAGCCACGCGGGTTCTCCTCCCGGCGCTTTCCGATGGATCTAACGTTCTCTTCTCCGGCCGGGATTTCCTCGGGGACCTCCTCCGTCGGGGTGGGCTCCTCGACCTCGCGGAGTCCCAGCTGGATCTCCATCATCTCCAGCTCCCGCTCGGCGTCCAGGCGCTTCACGTCCACCTCGGAGGCGGCGATCTCACGCTCCGTCTCGCTCACGGCGAGTTCGCCGACGGCCTCCGCCTCGTAGGAAGACTGCCGGATGGCCTGCCTGGCCTTCTCCAGATCTCGGGAAGAGTCGGAGAGCGAGACGGTGGCGCGGGCCTCGTTGGCCGTGCGCATGGCGCGAGAGCGTTGATGCTCTTCCATCAGGGCGGCCCGCTCGCGCACGGTCTCGTTGTAGCGGCGTTCCTGATCGCGGAACGCCCGCTCCATTTCCTGCGAATTATGGCGAGCCGTTTCGAGGCGGCCTTCAATCTCCATCAGGCTGTTCTGGGCTTCCTGCTTCTGCTGGACCACCTCGATGGCGGCCTCGCGCTGGCCCCGGGAAGCAAGCTCGCGGGCCTGGCGTTCTTTGGCCATGATGATCTTCTGTTTGGAAGCGGCGTCGCTGGTGAGCATCTTCTCGTAGGCCATCGTGCGGGCAGCCGCGATCTGGAGTTTCTTCAGGTTTTCCAGTTCGTCCTGTACAGCGTTCTCAAGCAGGATCTCCGGGTTCCGCTGCTCGACGCCGGAGAGGAACCTTCCGAAGAACCCGCGAATAGCCCTGCTAAATCTTCCCATATAAGCCGCCTACCCCCCGGCAGAGTGAACGTCGATTGTTCGCTTGCGATTATATCATCGGTACGTTCGGCCCCCGAAAGGGTTTCACGCGAGCAGTCAGTTTGTCAGCACGCTGCGGCCTACGGCCTTGGCTTTAAGAGATCAACCCTTCCCGTAGTTCAGGATGAAGCCTTGCGAAGATCCGATATTCCCGCGTCGAATTAGCGAGGTTCGCATGCACCGTCACCCAAAGCTGACAGCTAATTCAACGGGCTGCCCTAAAGCGTCCTTCGCCGCCTGGTGCATCCCTTCCGGCGAATACCAGGGCGTTCGGGGACTCGACCTCGAAGGCTGCCTCCAGCGCCCTTCCCGCCGCCGCCAGCAGTTCTTCAGGAGTGCGGGCGTCGTGGGGGTGGATCGCGGCCCCAGCAGCCCGCTCATCATTTCCAGGGAGGACAACCCCGAAGACCGGGCCTTCCCCGAGAAGCACGGGCTCCCCGATGCGAGAGCGCACCCGATCCAGGAGCGCCTCAACGTCCTCGACCTCATGGCCAGGATCCACAAGAACTGCCGCCACCGTTCCCCCTGGCGGGTATCCATCTCGTCGGCGACCATCTCCAGAAAAATCGAGCCATCCTCGTCCACCACGTATCCTTCTTCCGTGGCTCCGGCGCGCGTCAGGCTCCTGGCGGCGAAGATCGTGAACAGGCCGGTGAGGGTGAAGGCGCCGAGGCGGAAGAACATAAGGGCAGGATCCTCGGCGTCCACACCGCCATCCGAGATGGCGGGCAGCATCGCCAGCACGTATCCGGCGAGCACGGAGAGGAGTGACGCGAGCCCGATCCGCCACGAACCGTGCAACGCGGCGGCAAGGATCAGCGGCCAGTACAGCGCGTGAAGTTCGCTCGAAACCCCACCGGAGAAGAAGACCTCAAGCGACACGAACGCCGCGAAGAAAACGTAGGCCGCGGCGCAAAATCCACCAGTGAAATGTTCAGCAGACAGGAAAAGCAGGGCGATCGCGGCTGTGATCACGACCGCCGCCGACAGATACAGGAGCACGAAAGACACGCCTGGCTCGTAGGATGGCCTGTGGACGAGCAGCAGCGAGAACGCCGCGAGCCCCAGATACAGGAGCGAGAGCGCCTTCAGGATGCGCGCGTTGCGCCGGTTGCTCGTACTGCCTCCCACGTGCAGGATATGATACGCGCATCCGGGTACCGTCGCCAGCGGAGGTGAGACCGTGGAAGACGCCGATCACAAGCCGGACAACCCGTACACCGCAATCGAAAGCCACGTCGTCTACGAAGGTGAGACTATAGCCTCCACCCTGAAAACGCGGGAGCCCTCGGGTGAGTTTGACGAGGCGGCGCACGAGCACTTTGGGAACCCGTAGCCTTTCACTGGCGCGGGTGGTGGTTCGCGAGGGTGTGATCCTGCTCTCCGCAATGATGCTCGCCTCATGCGCGTCAGGCGGGCCTGGCAACGCAAGCTCTCACGAAAATACTGGATCGTCCGAACAGCCACGCCAGGAGAGAAAGATGAAAGACATGAACGTGGAGCAACTCGCCTCCCAGGCGCCGGGACAGGGGCGGACACGCCCGCAAGTGCTGCTGGCTTCGTCCGCGTCCGCGCTGTCGCAAGCGGCTGGGGTGGGGATATCGAACGCTGGGGAAGGAACCTACCTGGTGGCTTTCTGGGGAGAGAAGCCGACCGGCGGATACTCGGTCGAGATAACATCGGTGCGCTCAGGCGGGGGCCGGGTCGGGATCCAGCTTTACCTGAAAGACCCGCCACCGGACGCCATGGTGACGCAGGCGCTGACGTACCCCTACGCGGCTGCGGTGGTGCGGAACGCGGACCTCACGGACAAAGAGGTTCTTCTGGAGGATCAGGGGGGACGGGAACTCGGCTGGCCCGTGCGTGAACTGGAGGCTGGCGGCTAGCCGGGATCAGGGGTTTTTCTGGTGACGGCGCTGCGGGCGCGGTTCAGGAGATCCTGAACGGTATCGCCCGACCTGTGGGCCGCGATGCCTGTGACAGCCCCTGGAAGTGTTTTGCTAAGGCGACGTTCCACGACTTCCGCGTCGGCGAACTCGGTATTGGGGAGGGCCACGGCGATCTCCGTCGGCTCCGGCTTGGCTACGAGATCAGCCGCCCGAAGCACGGCGACCACCTGGCGCGCTGCCTCGCGGGGCACTCTGGTTCGAGCGCGCGCCACGATGACGCACAACGGAAGGTCGAACTCGGTGGAAATCAAAGCCTCTTCCTCCAGGGCGCGCTCGAAGTCCCTGATGGATCTCGGCTCTTCCCTCCTCGGGTGTTCGTCGTCCCTTCCGGGATGCTCATTATCTCTTCTCTGCCTGCGCTCCATGGCCGACGCAGTATACGATGCCAGGACGCCCCGGGAGCCTCTTGGGAGGCTGCGGGGACGCACGTATAATTACTCTATGGTCGCGATAGAAGATACTAGAAAACAGATCGAGGCCCTCAGGGAACAGGTTCGCTACCACGGCCGCCGCTACTACATAGAGGACGCGCCGGAGATCTCCGACGCCGAGTACGATTCTCTCTACAACGAACTCGAAGCCCTGGAATCCGAGAACCCCGAGCTCGTCACCCCTGACTCCCCGACACAAAGGGTCGGCGGCGAGCCGCTCGAAGGTTTCGAGGAAGTTCGCCACGCCATCCCGATGCTCTCGCTCTCCAACGCCCGCAAGACTGGCGACCTGCGGGAGTGGGACGCCCGCGTGCGGCGTCTGCTCGGCCCCGAAGAGGAAGCCCGGCTCAGGTACGTCACCGAGCTGAAGATCGACGGGTTGGCGATCTCGCTTCGTTATGAGAACGGCAGGTTCGTAAGGGGAGCGACCAGGGGCAACGGCGCCGTCGGCGAGGACGTTACCCACAACCTTCGCACAGTCCGCTCCATCCCTGACAGGCTGGATGGCGACGCGCCCGAAGTTCTCGAACCCCGGGGCGAGGTGTACATCGGTCTCGAAGATTTCGAGAAGCTGAACCGGCGTCAGGAGGCGGAGGGGAAGCCAGTCTACGCCAACCCGCGCAACCTGGCGGCTGGTTCGATCCGGCAGCTAGATCCGAAGATGACAGCAGCCCGTCCCCTGACCGTGTTCCTCTACGGCATCGGCGAGGGCTACGGGGACTACGAGAGCCACTCGGCTTCGCTCGCGGCCTTGAAGAATTACGGGCTGCGGGTGAATCCTTACGAGGTCCACGAATCCATAGACTCTGTGGTCGAGGCGTGCGAGCGGTGGGCAGAACGGCGCACGAGCGTCGGCTACCAGATAGACGGCGTCGTGGTGAAGGTCGATTCGCGCGGGCAGCAGGAGCAGCTCGGTTCGGTGCAGAAAGCCCCACGCTGGGCGATAGCTTACAAGTTCGAGCCGCTCGCCGGGCGCACGAGGTTGCAGAACATCTTCGTCCACGTCGGGCGCACGGGCGCGCTGACGCCCCAGGCGGTGCTTGATCCCGTGAACATCGGCGGGGTCACGATCTCGCGCGCCACGCTGCATAACGAGGATTACATCAAGGAGAAGGACATCCTGGTGGGCGACAGGGTGGTCGTGGAGCGGGCGGGGGATGTGATCCCACAGGTAGTCAGGCCCGTCACCGAGGAACGAACCGGCCAGGAATACGCTTTCGAGATGCCGACCGAGTGCCCGGTTTGCGGGGAGCCAGCGTCGCGGCCCGAGGGTGAGGCCGTGACGCGTTGCGTGAACACGCGGTGTCCGGCGCAAGCACTCGAGCACATCATCCACTGGGTTTCGAAAAGCGCGATGGATATTGACGGATTCGGGGAGAAGATGGCGGCGCGCTTCTTCGAGCTTGGCATGATCAAGGACGTGGCAGACATCTACGGGCTGAAGGCCGAGCAGATCGAACCCCTCGAAGGCCTCGGGCAGAAGAGCGCGGAAAACCTGATCCGATCCATCGAACGGAGCAAAGAACAACCATTCCCACGCGTCCTATACGCCCTCGGCGTCCGCCACGTCGGCGCGGTGACTGCCGAGTTGATCGCCGAACGCTTCTCCGGCGAAGACCTCCTGCGCGGCGTGGAGGCGGAGAAGCTCACGGAGATTGACGGCATCGGCGGGGTCGTCGCCCGCGCCGTCGCCGAATATTTCTCCCTCGAAGACAACCAGGCGCTCATCGAGCGGCTAATGGAGATCGGGCTCGACTTCGAGCGCGTCTCAGCCGGTCCAACCGAAGGCCCGCTGGCCGGGATGAGGGTCGTCGTGACAGGAACCCTTAGCCGCCCTCGAAGCTACTTCGTGGAGAGGATAGAAGCAGCGGGCGGCACTTTCACCTCGTCCGTCAGCTCGAACACGGACTACGTGGTAGCCGGGGATGGCGCAGGCTCGAAGCTGAACAAGGCGCGGGATGCTGGGGTAACCATCCTCGACGAAGACGGTTTCGAAGGGTTGCTCTCTACCTAGAACCCCGAAGCGAAAGTCCTTTGCGAACCGCGCGGGCTCCGTAATTTTGCCTTTGATCCTGCACTTTCTGTGGAGCCAGCGCGAGTTCATTCCGAATTCATCGCCTTTTGCTCAAATCGGCAGCGACGGGGACGTTCGACTACTGCAGCGAGTAGGAGGAGACGATGAGTAGGGAAGAGCCGATCTTCGGAATCGACGTTCACTCGGAGTACCAGCGTGATCTGAACTTCGAGCGGGCCAGGGCAGAGAAGTACGAATTCTGCATGGTCAAAGCTTCGGAGGGTCCGTACCGGGATGGCAAGGGCTACGTTCCGAGCAGGTTCAAGCAGTTTTTTCGCCACGCTGAGTCCGAAGGGTTCGTAATGGGGGTCTACGCCTTCCTCGTGAACACGCCGGCCGAGGCGCAGGCGGATCACTTTCTGCGCACCATCGAGGCTGTCGGCGGGCCTGAGGATAGGATCCTGATGGTGGACTTCGAGACCTATGCGAACCCGGCGCTAACCCCAGGCAACAAGCAACTCAAGAAGTTCATATCGGAGGTCAAGCGCAGGGTTGGTCATCACCCGATAGTCGTCTATTCGGGCAGGGGTTTCTGGAACGGCGGCGATTCGTCCGGCGATTTCTCCCAGTACGGCGCGGACGTGGCCTGGGACGCCTACTATCTGCACATGGACCCTATCAACCCGAGGAAGTTCTACGCGAATAGCAAGCAGGATTTCCGGAAGGCCAGGAAGTCCTGGGGCTGGGGCAAGCCGTGGGGCGGGGTCGAGCCGTGGTTCTGGCAGTTCACTTCGGCCGGCGGCGTGGCCGGCATGAACATCGACGTGAACGCTTATCGGGGCACGTCCGAACAGCTTCTCGAGCTCACCGGGGCCAAGGAACATAGGGAAACCGTACACGGACAGGACAGGGCGGTGGCAGGGAGCTGATGCCGCATGGCGTCGTGGATGGAACGAATTTCGCCAGGGGCTACAAGTACGTGAAGCACTTGATCAACAACATGAAATACTGGGTATGGACCCATGGCAACGTGCCGGAAGGCGAGGGCGCTTATGCCGTAGACAAGCCGCTGCCGCCCGTTGAGCACTTGAAAGGCAAGAAGATATTCTGCGCCGGCGTCCCCAACCTCATCAGGCGCGGCGCTGGCAAACCCATTCCGACGAGGGGCGACACACGCTACGATGGCGGCATAGCCGCCTACTTCTACACTTCGGCGTTCGGTGGGCTTGGCCCAGGGTACTTCAGCAAGTTGGACGTTCCGTTCGATCTCGCCAAGGCGAAGAAGTGGGCCAGGCAGACCCGCAGCGGGGTGCTGGTCGGGCGCTGCTATCGCGGCGACACACTGGCCGGTCAGGGGCACGTTGCGATCCTGCTGCCCGACGGCAAAGTCTTGCAGAGCTTCCAGATGGGCGATGACGGCCATCCCGGCCTGAACACCGACTTTACAATCGAACAGTCCCACGCGGGCGGCTACTATGAGGTAATGGTCCATCCTGACGCCTGGATCGACCACGACGATTAGGCCAGGTGGGGTCGTCAGGCTCCGGAGGTCGGGAGGCGGAGAAGTTGGAGAGCGGCAGGGAGGACCAACTGACAGAGTCCCGGTCCGGCGAAAACATCTACGCAAGCGGCGCTGGAATGAAGGAAGATCCCATCGAACGGCGTCAGCGGGAGGTTTTGATCGGGGAAATCGAACCCGCCTCCATAGTCGTAGCGGACTACGATCCCACCTGGCCCAAACGCTTTCGCCGGGAAGAAACGAAGATCCGGACGGTGCTCGGCGAAAGCGCCCTGGAGATCGAGCACATCGGCTCCACCTCGGCGCCGGGGCTCGCCGCGAAACCCATAGTGGATATCCTACTCGTGGTCGAAGATTCTGGCGACGAAGAATCGTATCTGCCAGCCCTCGAAGAAGCGGGCTACATCCTGCGCGTGCGCGAGAGGGACTTTCACGAGCACAGGATGTTTCGAACGCCGGGGAAAGAAGTTCATCTGCACGTCTACTCTTCAGGCTCGCCTGAGATTCAGCGTTACCTGATACTACGGGATCATCTGCGCAGAGATGCGGGGGACCGTGAACTCTACGCCAGGACGAAGCGGGATCTGGCGACTAAAGACTGGCCGACAGTTCAACATTACGCCGAAGCCAAGACCGAAATCATCGAAGGAATCATCGCCCGTGCCACGGCAAAGTCTTCCCTGGAAGGCTAACCGCGCTGCACCAGGGCGAGCGCGCGAATCGGGCTGCCGGTCCCACCGGTGAGCTTGAGCGGCGCTACGATGAGCAGCGATCCAGTCGGGGGCAGAGATCCCAGGTTGGCGAGCTGCGTGACGCCGAATTTTCCTGCCCCGAGCAGAAAATAGTGGACGGGGAACGGAGGGTCGAAGCCTCCCGCAGCGCCGGCGTCTATGCTGACGGTCTCGACGCCGACCCCGATGAGCGGCGACTCTTCCGCGAGCCAGCGGGCACATTCCGCATCGAAACCTGGTGACCTCGGCTGCCCGGATGCGGCGTTTAGAAAAGCCTCGGTGTCGCCCGCGCGGGCGTCCCAGCCTGTGCGAAGGAGTAGCCAACCACCTTCTGGGAGCGGGCCGTGTTCATTCTCGAAGGCGCGGATGTCGTCCACGGTGAGGAGACAATCCGGGTCTTCGGCGGTTTCGGCGGATCTGTCTATGACGACTGCTGGGGCGACGAGGTGATGGGGCGGAATCTGGGACACGTCGAGGCCGCCGCGGCCTGAGATCCAATGCACAGGCGCGTCGAGGTGGGTTCCTGTATGCTCCCCGAGTTCCAGCCACCTCCACGCCCACGCTGGACCTCGGTCATCGTAGGCGCTGATCCCATGCGCCTTGAATGGAGGAGTCTGCTCGAACTGTTCTGGCAACTGGATGACCGGCGTGTTCTCGTTCAGGGGCTGCGTGAGATCCACAACCTCGACACTGCCCCCGGCGAGGGCTTCGATCAGGGACGCCACGGAATTCTCAGCCATCTCTTCTCCTCCTAATGTGCGCGGAACGCTTCTTCGAGCCACTCGGCCCGAGTTTCGGGGTTGACCTTCGCATCTATGACGATCGGGCCGTCCCGTCGCCCGAGCCATTCTTCGAGCGGCGCGAGATCCTCCGGTTTGCGAACCGTGATCCCCTCAGCCCCGGCGGCGAGCGCGAGCGCGGCGAAGTCGGCATCTGGGAACCGGGTCAGATCCGTGGGATGTCCCATCGGGCCGAAGTGATGGACCTCCGCCCCATACGCCGCGTCGTTGTAGACCACGACTAACATCGGCAGCCGGTAGCGGGCTGCGGTTTCGATCTCCCCAAGGGCCATGAGCGCGCCGCCATCACCGATGGCCGCGACTGAGATCCTGTCAGGGCGCGCGATCGCCGCGCCGATACCGCTCCCGAGTCCGAGTCCGACCGATTGAAAGGCGTTCGGAAACACGAAGCCCCGATGGTCAGGAACATCGAGATACATCGAGGGGTAGCCGAGAAAGTGTCCCGAATCGGTGGCGACCGTGCGCTCCTTCGGTAGCAGATCGTCGAGCGAGATCGTCAGGGTGCGCGGGTCTATGTACTCCGCGGTTCCCTCGTCCTCGTATGGCTCATCGCGCCAGCGGCGGGTGGAGATCTCACATTCCAACTGCTCGTTTCGGAAACCTTTCTTGCTCACACTACGCCGTTCCAGCTCGGACACGACCGCCCGCGCGGTCGCCGCCACATCGCCAACGACGCCTATATCCACGCGATGCACCGCGCCGATTGCTTCCTCGTCGAGGTCCACCTGCACCACGCGGGCTGCGGGCGGGAAGAGCCTGCCATGTCGGGCTGTCCAGTGATTAAGCGACGCGCCGAAAGCGAGCACGGCATCGGCCTGTGAGAGCAATTCGATGGCGAGCGGCGAGGCGAATCCACCGGAGATGCCGACGGAGTACGGGCTGCCGGAGAAGATACCGTGTCCCATCGCGCTCGTCGCCAGGAGGGCGCCGGCTCGTTCTCCGAGTGCCTCCAGAGCCTCGCGTCCGCCTTCGGAGAGCGTGGCGCCTCGACCGGCCAGGATCACTGGCCGGTCGCTTGCGGCAAGGAGATCCGACACCCGCGCCACGGAGCGTTCCGACGGAGACGGCGGTTCCAGTTTCGGGCCGACTTCATCTGGAAGCTCATCCGGGCAGGACATCTCGACGAGGTCTATCGGGATGTTGAGCACCACGGGCCTGCGCTCGATCTCCGCCCGCCGAAGGGCGCGGGCTGCATCTATAGCGGCGGTCTCGGGGGAGCGCACACGTTCGGCGATTGCGCTTGTGGTCTCCGCAAGGGAGTCCTGATCAATCTTGAAGTTGGACCACAGCGTTCCGGCCGGCGTGTCGGCGGCGAGCAGGACGATGGGCGTGCGGTTTTTGGCGGCCTCCGTCAACCCGGTGAGCGTGTTGGTGAAGCCAGGTCCCTGATGGACGCTCACGACGCCGATCCTGCCGCTCGAGCGGGCATACCCGTCGGCCATCATCAGGGCTCCGCACTCGTGACGGGCGGAGTAGAATGCCGCGCCCGATCCGCGCAGCGCGTTCACGACGGTGAAGTTGCCGCTCCCGACGAGGCCGAAGAACGCCTCGACCCCACGTTCGGCCAGCGTCCGCCCGATGGCTTCGGAGACCTTCATCGTTCAGAACACTAGGACAGTTCCGGGGCTCGCGCAACGCGCGGAGCCCGGTCAGCCGCGCTCATAGACGGAGACGTGACTCGTGCTCTCCGCGCCCGCAGGGATGCCGAACCAGTCGTCGTAGACCTCGGCCATACGGTCCCCGTAGGTGGCGGGGTCGTAGTCTCTCACCCTTCGCGCTCCTGCTGGCGGGCGCGCTCGACGTACTTCTTCGCCGCCCCTTCCTTCGTGTAGCTTAAAGTGCTGCCGGTCATGGGGTTCTTGATCTCGTAGTGGCCACCGGCTTCCCTGTCTATGATGATCGGGTAGTAGCGGTCGCCAACCTGTTTGATCGCATATTCCGTATCCCCTTCGTTCGTGTCACTCACTCTGTTTCCTTTACGTGCGGCTGGTTGCTCAATATCCGGGTGGCCGCCGGAACCCGCCCGTCATCTCCGACAACGACTCGGCGATTGCCAGCAGCCGCTCGTCGTCCCATCGGCGTCCCACCACCTGCACGCCGATGGGTAGCCCTTCGTGGCTGAGGGTCAGCGGGATCACCACCGTCGGACATCCCGATACCGGGGAGGACATGCTCGGGATATCCCTCTGGGCTTCCGTGACCGGCTCTCCGTCTACCAGAACCACCTCGTCGTGTCTTTCGGCGACGGCTGGTTCCACCGGGCAGATGAACGCGTCCCACTCTCGGAAGAAGCGCTCCCATGCCAGGACGAACGTCTCGCGCCGGTGCAGCGCCGTGAGGTAACCATCGAGCGACGCTGACGGTTCGGCAGCGCCGAAGGTCCCGGCGATCAGGTCGAACGTCCGCTGCGCAAAATCGTTCTGTTCGGCGAAATCCAACTCGGGCAGGCTTTGCTCGACGTGGGCGCCCCGCCGGCCCAACTCTCCGGCTAGCTCCTCTACCGCCGCGCGCGTTTCGCCGAGTACCGGCACGCCGGGAAGCGTTGGCGACCAGGCGACGCGCAGATCTGGCATGGCCGGCGCAAGGATATCCTGCCACGACAGCGGCGGTACGGATGGGTCCCGGTGGTCGGGTCCGGCGATGAGCCTCAGCGCGAGTCGTAAATCCTCGACGCTACGCGCCATCGGGCCAGCTACGGACATGATGTGGAACTTGAGGATCGGGTCTATGAAGAAGCCGCCTTTCAGCGAGACGCGGCGTTCCGTGGGGCGCATGCCGAAGACGCCACAGCAGTGGGCGGGGGACTGGATCGAACCCAGGGTGTCCATCCCGATGTCCAGGGGAGTGAGCCCGGCGGCGAGCGCCGCGCCGGGCCCGGAGCTCGAACCTCCCGGTGAGTGCTCCAGGTCCCAGGGGTTGTTCGTGCGCTCGAAGACGCCGTCCGGGCCCCAGACCTCGGGCCCGTTGGTCTTGCCGAACATGACGGCCCCGGCGACCTTCAGACGGGCGGTCACGACGCTGTCTTCGGACGGGACGTGCTCGGCAAGAGACGGATGGCCGCCCCAGGTGGACCTGATGCCCGCGGTGGCATGGCAATCCTCCAGCGTAATCGGCACGCCGTGTAGCGGTCCCCAGTCCTCTCCCCGCGCCAGCGCATCGTCAGCCTCCTGCGCCCTCTCCCTTGCACCCTCTGCATCCAGGGTAACGATCGCGTTCAACGCCGGGTTGTAGCGCCGGACCCGGTCGAGGTGAACCTCCAATGCCTCGACCGCTGAAATCTCGCGCTCGCGGATCGCCGCGGCTAGCTCGTGAGCGTTAGCGAAAGCAGGATCTTCCAAAGCTCGTCTCCCTTCACCCGTTCTCGCCCCAAAATAACAGATGCCGGAATCCGGGGTCCGGTGGCGGCATCAAGCCCAAACCTCCGGTTGAAGCTTCCGGTTTAAATCCGGCGGCGAGTTGATAGGTTAGTTCGTGACACTGCACGCTCCCATCCAATAGCAGGCGTCATCCGCCGTTGCGAAGGGAAAGGAGAACGCACGATCTCGGTAACCGAAGAAGCGAAGGACTTGTTTCTAAATGTCGAGCGCCCGGAGGGCACGGTTCTGCGGCTTGACCCGGTAATGGACGAGGGGTCCGGCCAGACGGTTGTGGGCATCGCCGCCGGTGAGCCTCAGGGCGACGATCAGGTGGTGGAGCACAGCGGCGAGAGCCTGCTGCACATCGCCGCGCCCGTGAGCGAGGCCCTCGACGGCAGCGTCCTGAACGTCGTGGATACGCCCGAAGGCCCCGGCATCGGCCTTACCCCGCCCGACGACCAGCCTTCCGTGAACGGCACGTCATAAGGCAGTCCGGCAAACGAGCATGAACCTGCGGCCCGCCGACTGACGATGGATGCCCTCGGGGCGCACGTCGTCGTAGTCGGCGGGCCGGAGACGGAGGATGAATTACTCGCCATCGTGCTCGACGATGGTGAGGCGATACCGCTCTTCGACTCCATCGAGGAAGCCGAAGAATTTCTGGATTCGACGGGGGATTTCGGGACAGAATGGCGGGCGCTCGAGGTTTCGGCTGAAGCCCTGATCTCACTCCTGAATCACCAGGGCGAAGAGGTTCCATACGTCGCCCTGAGCCCGCCCCCCGAACGTCTGGAAGGTGGTATGGAAGTAAACGTCCTTGACCGCGAAGTCCTCATCAGCCTCTTGAGCCGCCAGACGGCGGAAGATCCAACTGCTGATGAGCCTGATCCCGGCAGAAAGAGCTTGTGGCGGCGGTTGCTCGGCCGCTAGATCGTTCTATGCGCCTCGTATAAGGATGGTTGCTTCCGCTGGCGTGAGGGGCATGCGGGTTGGGGGGCCGAGCGTCATGCGCCGGATGAAGCCGACGCCTTCGTGATGTGGCTCGTAGGAAGGGAAGGAGACCAGGTAGAAGCGGCTAGGGCCGCGACGACGGGGATGGTGTTCGATCCAGAGTATCGGCCGCGGCAGGTCCGGTAGGGTGTTTCTAAAGTGTTCGGCTATAACCTCCGCCGCAAGTTGCGAGGACATCTCCGAAATTCGCGTGCTCCCGGCTTCCGGCAGGTCTTCGCAGACGACTACCGGGGCGTCTCCCGAAACGCCTTCGTAGATCCGGATCCAACAACACCCGGCCCCGAATGAATATCCTTTCCGATGCCGCATGTATTCGTGCGTGAGGTTCAACGTGTTCCGGCCTTCTCGCCGTGCCATTCTTCGAGCAATTCGCGCTCCCGCCCCGGGTCGAGGCCCGCATCATACTGCGCGCCGTGAAGGCCGCGCTCGTATTCCAGCACGTCCCCGACCGTCTCTTTCAGAGGCCGGAAATGGAGCCCGGCGGCGACCGCCCTGGAGTTGTCCACGGCGGCGAGGCCAGCGTATCTCTCCGGGAGCCACAGTGGTAGCCCCATGAAGGGCTGGACATCCCGCTCCTCCAGAAAAGCGTCGTCCACCCAGGTGAAGTTGACATCGTTTCCGGTGGCTTCCGCGCACGCTTCCAGCATACTGCCCATCGTCAGCGTGTCTTCAGGGCCGGTGGCGTTGTATGTGCCGGGCTCGCCCCGTTCGGCCATCGAGACGAGCCAGCGTCCCAGATCCCTCGCATCCACGAACTGCACCGGGCGATCCGGCCTTCCTGGCGCCAGCGCTTCACCACCCCTCGCGGCCCGAACGGGCCAGTAGGCGAAACGGCCGGTGGGATCGTGTAGCCCAACGATGAGGCCGGGCCGAACACCGACGACGCGGCCTGGCATGGCGTCCTCCGCGGCCCGCTCGCACAGCGCCTTGAGCGCGCCGTACGTCTCGCCGGTCACCTCTTCGATGGACTCGTCTTCGAGGGCCGCCACGGGCGCCGACTCATCAGCGCCGGGCGGCAGAGAGTCTTCATAAACCGAGATGCTTGAGATGAAAACGTAGCGGCCCACCGCATCCGCCAGCAGCCCTGCCGAAGCCCGCACGATACGCGGCACGTATCCGCAGGTATCCACGACGGCGTCCCACTCCCGGCCCCGCAACGCGGATAAATTCCCGTCGCGATCGCCCCGCAAGGTCTCTACTTCGGGGAAGAGATCAGGGGCGGACTGTCCCCGGTTGAAGAGCGTGACCCGGTGGCCGCGGTCGAGCGCGGCCGTAACCAGGTGCCTGCCGACGAATCGCGTACCACCGAGGATGAGCAGGTCCATCCCGCCTCCCGATATTAGCTCCGGTTCGAGAGCCCGGAGGCGCGGTCCACTATGCGGTCGATGAGGCCGTACTCGACGGCTTCTCCCGGGCTCAGGATGAAGTCCCGGTCTGTGTCGCGCTCGATCTTCTCGATAGGCTGGCCGGTAACGGAGGCCATGATCTCGTTGACCCGTTGCTTGCTGCGCAGGATCTCACGCGCGTGTATCTCCACGTCCGACGCCTGCCCGCCCAGTCCCTGTATCTGCGCCTGGTGGATGAGGATGCGGCTGTTCGGCAGCGCGCTCCTCTTGCCCGGAGCACCGGCAGCGAGCAGGAAGGCGCCAGCCGAAGCCGCCATCCCGAGCGCCGTCGTCGCCACGTCGCAATTCACGAACTGCATGGTGTCGTAGATGGCGAGCATCCCGTACTCGCTCCCGCCGGGAGAGTTGATGTACAGGTTGATGTCCTGTTCCGGATCATCGCCATCCAGGAGCAGTAGCTGCGCCATGATGGCGTTCGCCACCTGATCATCCACCGGCGTCCCGAGAAACACGATCCTATCCCGCAGAAGCCGCGAATAGATGTCCATAGTCCGCTCGCCCTGGGGACTCTGCTCCGTCACGTAAGGTATGACCGCCTGCGGATCACTCATTCTCACCACTCCTTCTCGCCTGCGCTATACTGCAAGAGCGTAGCATTGATGTAGTGTTTATGCAAGTTTTATGTAGTTTTGGAGGTTGAGGCGATGGACATGTCGCATTTGCGGGGTTTTCGGCAGCGGGCGGTTATGAGCCAGGAGCAGTTGGCGCAGAAAAGCGGGGTGGCGCGGGATACGATCTCCAAGCTGGAGATGGGACATCGCAAGGCGTACCCGACCACCATCCGCAAGCTCGCCGCCGGTTTGGAGGTCGAACCGCAGATATTGCTCGGCAGCGTCCAGTACCTGGACGAACAGCAGACGGGAGATCCCTCACCAGAGCAGCCGGAGCAAGGAGAAAACAGGAAAGTTGGATTCTAGCTAACCTTTCTTTTTGGCAAGACTTGCCGATAGCTTTCCCGTCAAAATCGAGCGACGTGCCTGATGCTCCGTAGTGTCAGCGTCTGCTGTACACGCTTGATGTTGGTGCCGAAAGTGCACAATCGAAGCACATAGAATTGGCGTCTCGCTCCACCAAATTCTTGAATCTTTATGCAGCAGCACAAGATGATAAGCTTATCCAAGGATGATAGCGCTGCGAACGCACGGAATTTTCGGCACATGTAAAGAACCTATTCAAGGTTCTGCATATGAGTCTCCGAGAAAGAACCCTCTCGGAAGGCGGGTGAATAAGCCTGTTTTCCCAAAATGGGCTTCTAGTGGTTTGAAGAGCAAAGAAAAGCCCCCGGGCTATTCGGCCCTCAGTCCCAGTTCGTCGGCCAGCCTTAGCACCTTCTCCGCCGTGTCCTGGTACATCACGTACTTCCAGTACGGCTTTTCGTCGTCGGGATGAAGGACCTTGAAGGGCCACATCTCGCGCCCGTACCGCTTCATTCTTTTGGAGAGAGCCTGCATGGTCCCTCCCAGGTTCCGCCCCGTAGCATCTTCCCCGTAGACGAGTTCGGCCAGGGTCTGCGTCGGCACCTCCTGGTTGGGCCGCTCCGCCAGGTACAGAAGGATCGACCTTATTTTGGGGTTCACTTTTGCGAGCGCGTCTTTCAGATCGACTTCGCTCCAAGAGTAGCTGTACCGCCACCTCTCGGATGGTTCCACCTTCCGCTGCTCAGGCGGTTCCTTACCGATGTCATCTGGATATTCACCCCCCACCTCGACCTCACTCCCTACCTGCGACGCGACGAACTGCATAACGGAGACCACCAAGTGCCGCGGCACCGGCACCGGCACGAACTCCTCCTGCTGCTGCCTCATATGCTCGTCCATCTCTAGCTCCTCTCTAGCTCGTTTACAAGCCCCCACTATGATCGAGCTTGAAGAGCTTGTCAAGGGCTAAATGGGGGATAGATGGAGATTTTTTTAGCAGATATCTGAAACTAGCTAATATCAAGCTTCCTTGGCAAGCTGCCTATTAGGGAATGATGATGCGGTCGGAGGATGGATCGGCGGGTGGAGACGGGGTATCGGAAAGCGAGCTGGATCGTGAGTTCCCTCCAAGATGCCTGCGTGGGCATCCTCAACGTCTTCTGGGTCGCCCAGAGATGGATGAACAGTGCCGAGAACCGGCAACACCGGAAGCCCGGTTGCCGGGAACAAACCTTCTAGAGACTGTATGAAAAGTGGTCCTCGGATGGTATTTCGCTACTCTAGCAGGTATGAGAAAACCTTACCCAACGGATCTCTCCGATGCCGAATGGACCTACATCCAGCCTCACTTGCCCGCCCCCAAGGGACATGGACGCCCAAGGGTCCACGATCTTCGTGAGATCCTAAACGCCGTCTTCTACCTCCTAAAGAGCGGATGCCAGTAGCGCCTGCTCCCTCACGACTTTCCTAGATGGCCCACCGTCTACCACTACTTCAGACAATGGCGCTTAGAGAAGGCACCTGGGAGAGGCTAAACCGGGCCATCCGCGAACGCCTTAGCGTTCGCTTGAAGAGGGATCCTAAGCCCAGCGCCGGCGTGGTGGATTCGCAATCGGTCAAGACTACCGCAGTAGGCGGAGAAGATAGGGGTTACGACGGAGGCAAGAAGGTAAAGGGCCGTAAGCGCCACATCCTGGTTGACACCGAAGGCTTCGTGCTCAAAGTCAAGGTACACAGCGCCAAGGTGATGGACTACCAGGGCATCAAGACGCTACTGCGGCGGGCGGACGGGCTATTTCCTCGCCTCTCCCATCTGTGGTTGGACGCGGGCTACCGCGGAGAGGACAAGGGCGCAGACTGGGTAGAGAAGACCCTGGGCTGGAGCGTGGATCTCGTTGAGCGTCCACGAAAGCCCGCTCCCAAGGAGGTGTTGATGGCGTGGGCCAAAGAGGGCGTGAAGGTGGATTGGCAGAAAATACTGCCGCCTGAAGGCTTCCAGGTTTTGCCGAGGAGGTGGGTAGTAGAGCGGACGTTTTCTTGGATCGACCAGAATAGGAGGATGAGCAAAGACTACGAGAGGTTATGTGCGAGCGGCGAATCGTTCGTATATGCTGCCATGAGTCGCCTGATGGTGAGGCGGTTGACCCGCCTTTGAGACCTTTTCATACAGTCTCTCTAGCTTGCGTTTTAAGCACGAGGAGTTTTGCGATGGGCTTTATGTCCATCGCAAAACCCTCTCGCTCATCATCTTCGGGGGCTCAGGC
>JAABUS010003443.1_pt1 | contig 25716 bp, 21 predicted proteins | sample 5560161 | NCBI WGS metagenome assembly JAABUS01 (sample SAMN10711885, study PRJNA513376) | rock metagenome | isolation source: Antarctica rocks | place: Antarctica: Victoria Land, Trio Nunatak nord | collected 2016-01-04
TCCGTCAGTTCCCCTCGCCCGCCCATCGCCTCACCTCCCGTCGCCGCGGCCAAACGGGTAGGCTACCAAAGACCGATCGGGAATTACCAGACACGTCCTAGCCTATGACGTGGTCGTCATCGGCGGCGGCGCGGCCGGGTTGAGCGGGGCGATGGCGCTGGGGCGGGCGAGACGGTCGGTATTGGTCATCGACGCCGGTGACCCGCGGAACGCCCCGGCCGGCCACGTCCACAACTATCTCGGTAATGAAGGGATTCCGCCCGGCGTGCTCCTGGCGAAGGGCCGCACTGAAGTGGCCCAGTACGGCGTCCGAGTCATCAGCGGGACGGTTGCCGCCGCGCGGCAGCTGGCGAGCGACGACACAACGTCGACCGCAGCGGATGGCGGCGACCGATTCGTCGTCGAATTGGCCGACGGCCGCTCGGTCCGGGCCCGGCGGCTGCTCGTCGCGACCAGGCTGAAGGACGAGCTGCCCGACGTGCCCGGCGTGGCTGAGCGCTGGGGGCGGGATGTCCTGCACTGCCCCTTCTGCCACGGCTGGGAAGTCCGCGACCAGGCGATCGGCATCCTCGCGACCGGCCCGATGGCGACTCACCAGGCGCTGATGTTCCGGCAGTTGAGCGACGACGTGATCCTGTTTCAGCACACCGGACCCGCCCCGTCGGCGGAGCAGGCCGAACAGCTGGCCGCCCGGGGAATCGCTGTCGTCGAAGGCGAGGTCTCGGCCCTGGAGATCGAGGACGACCGGCTCTCCGGCGTGCGGCTGACCTCCGGCCGGTTCGTCCCACGGCAGGCAGTCGTGATCGCGCCGAAGTTCGTCGCTCGCTCCGGCGTCCTGGCGAGTCTTGGTCTGGAAGCGATCGACATGGAGGTCGGCGGCCACGTCGTCGGCACGTACGTCCCTTCGGAGACGCGCGGCGCGACATCGAATCCCGGCGTCTGGCTCGTCGGAAACGTCACCGATCTGATGGCGCAGGTCATCACCTCCGCCGCTGACGGGCTGGGCGCCGGCGCCGCGATCATCGCCGACCTGACCGCGGAGGACACCGCCGTGGCGGTCGCGGGCTACCGCGCCCGGCCACAGGCGACCGACGAATCGTTTTCCGCCGGAATGGAGGCCGATACGAACGAGCGCGTCCTCGCCGGGCGCCAGCACGGCATCTGACGAAGGAACGGGCCTGACGGGTTCGCCACGTTCAGGTCACGGACGATGTCTTCGGACGGATTCGGACATGCATTCGCTCGCCCTGGGGGCCGAACAGGGCAAGCACCTCCGTTGGCTCCTCACCCGGATTGCCGATCCAGTGTGGGGTCCGGGTGTCGAACTCGGCGACCTCACCCGCGCTCAGGGTGAGGTCGTGCTCGCCCAGCCGCAGCCGCAGCTTCCCGGAGAGGACGTAGAACCAGTCGTAGCCCTCATGGACTCGCTGCTCGACATCCCCGACGGGCGTGTGGGGCGGAACGATGATCTTGAAGGCCTGCAGTTCGCCCGGCCGTCGCGTCAGCGCGATGAACGTCATCCCGTTGCGGACGACGGGGCGCTCCTGGATGCGGGGGTCGGCGATCGGCGGCGCGTCGACCAGTTCGTCCAGCGCGACCTGGTAGGTCTGGGCCAGCGGCAGCAGCAGCTCCAGCGTCGGCCGGCGCTGCCCGGACTCCAGCCGCGACAGGGTGCTGACCGAGATCCCGGTCGCGCCGGAGATCTGGGCCAGCGTCGCCCCGCGCTCCTGCCGCAGCGCCCGCAGCCGCGGCCCGACGGTGTCGAGCGCGGCGCTGATTGGGTCATTGACTGGATCCGGCAATCGGTTGTCATTCATCGGAGCAATATGCCTTGGTTACGGAAAGCTACGTCTACAGGTTGAAACGTTGGCCATTTAGACGGTCAGTTGGGTGATCTTCAACTTGCCCGATCGGGAGCTTTTCCGTATCGACATCAACTGGGAGGCGTCCGAACAATCTGACTACGACATCGTCGATGGTCGGTAGCAGGGTGAAGGAGCGCCTGGTCAGGTATCTAATGTTGGGACGCTCCGTCTTGACACCGTCAGCGTTCCGCTTGGTGTGCGTGCCAGTGGGAAAACCATCCAGACTCGCCAGCCTTTCGCCTGGCCCTTCGCCAAACCAAAGGAAGTGACGGAAATCGAGCGTCTCTGGATCGACGAACATCCAGACCACACATCCACTCGGCTTACTCGCGAGTTCGACGTTGATATTGACGCGGGGCGTTGCCGCCCCGACATGTGACGACTTGAGCTGGATGTGTCGCATGATCTCGTTCGCTTCGAGGACAATATCGTAGCCCGCGTTATCGACCTGACTCTTCAGGATCTCGATCCTCGGCAAGCGTTCACGCCAGCAATACGTCATCACCTCCCCGATGAAGAGGTGCTCAAGGACCGATTTCCGATAGGTGGAATAGGTCGTGTGCTCGCTTGTCACCATTGCCATTGTCTCCAGGAAGCACGTCGAAACGTGTCGCGCTCATGCGTGGTCCAGGCGAGATTCGATCGAGTGATCGTGATACCGAAACGATTATCGCCTGCGGCCGGTGGCCGTTGCGCCGACCGTCGTCCTAGGGACATGGCTCTCGCTTCGCTGGCATTGCTCGCTGCGCTGCCGCACCGTAAGGCGCCAAACCGCTCAGCGGTGCAGGTGCCGCCAAACAGGGCGGTTTTCGACGAACATCTGGTCGGGGAGGCGCGGTCTCGCCTGGCGGCGAAGGCCGCTGCGGCGGCCGGGCTTGCAAGCGGCGCCCCTACGACGACGCCGCTGCGCCGGCCGTGCTCCCCTCTCCATCCGTCTGGTCGGGAGGGTCCGGCAAAGCCGGATCAGCCGGCCGGACGAGATCGCCCCGGGGGAGGGGTCTGCTCGCAACCGGTTCGTCTCGGTTGGCCGCGCCATTCTCGCCTGATGGCGATGGCCGCTGCGGCGACCGGGAGCCGCAAGCGGACTCCCCTACCGACGGCTCGCCGCTGCGGTCGAGCGAACCGACTTGTTCCGGCCGGACCGTATCAGTCCGCCGCGATGTCGCCCTCGCGCCACTGGGTCCGGACCAGCTCGGCGTAGTAGCCATCGGCGGCGATCAACTCGTCGTGGGTGCCGCGCTCGATCACCTTGCCGTACTGGAGGACGACGACCTCGTCGGCGTCCCGGATCGTCGTCAGGCGGTGGGCGACGACGACCGACGTCCGGCCGGCAAGCAGGCGGCGTTGGGCGACCTGGAGGGCGAACTCCGTCGTCGTGTCGATGTTGCTGGTGGCCTCGTCGAGGACGAGGATGCGCGGGTCCGCCAGCAGCGCCCGGGCGAAGGACAGCAGCTGGCGCTGACCGGCCGACAGCCGCCCGCCCCGCTCCTGCAGATCGGTGTCGTAGCCCTCGGGCAGTTTCATAACGAAGTCATGGGCGCCGACCGCCCGGGCGGCATCCTCGATCTCGCCGTCGGTCGCCTCCGGCCGGCCGAAGCGCAGGTTCTCACGAACGGAGCCGGGGAACAGGAATGCGTCCTGCAGGACAACCCCGCACTGCCGCCGGAGCGACGCCTGGGTGATGTCCCGGACGTCGTAGCCGTCGACCGAGACGCGGCCTTCCCAGACATCGGCGAAGCGGAGCATCAGCGAGATGATCGTCGACTTCCCGGCGCCGGTCTCCCCCACCAGCGCCAGCATCCGGCCGGGCTGCACGTCGAGGTCGATCCCGTGCAGGATCTCCTCGCCGGAGCGGGAGTAGCCGAAGGTGACGCCCTCGAACTGGACGTGACCCTCGATTCTTGGCAGCTCCTTGGCGCCAAGCCTGTCCTCGACCTCCGGCTCGCTGTCGAGCAGATCGAAGATCCGCTCTCCGGCCGCCATGCCGGCCTGGAGCAGGGTGTATTGCTGGCTGAGCTCGCGGATCGGCTGGAAGAAGCGGTCGACCAGGGCGACGAAGAAGATCAGATCGCCGATGGACAGCGACAGGTCGAAGACGAAGCGGCCACCGGCGTAGAGGACCAGCACCGTCGCGATCGAGCCGACCGTGATCGCGATCGGGAGCAGAACGGCGCCGAGCCGGGCGGCGGAGATGTTCGCGACCAGGTTGGCTCGGTTGAGGCCGTCGAACTGGCGATGCTTGCCGGTCTCCTGCCCGAAGGCCTGGACGACCCGGACGCCGTCGATGCTCTCGGCCAGATCGCCATTGACGGCGCCGATCGTCCGGCGGGTCGAGCGGTAGGCATCGACCGAGTAGCGCCGCCAGACCGAGACGACGCCGATCATGATCGGCAGGACGATGAAGGCGAGCAGCGCCAGCTGCCAGTTGATCACCAGCATGACGACGATGATCGCGAGGAGGACCAGCAGGTTGGCCGCCAGCCCGACGACACCATCGCTGAACAGCTCGTTGATGACCGAGACGTCGTTCTGGATCCGCGTCATCACCGCGCCGACGCCGCGCCGGTCGGTGTAGGAGACGCTCAGCTTCTGGAGGTGGCGGAACATCACGTCGCGCAGATCGTAGACGACCCGGTTACCCAACCACGATGTGAAGTACGTCTCCGCCCAGTTGCTCAGGAACCGGACCATCAGGACGGTGATCGCCGCGATGCCGATCAGGTTGATGACGCCCGTCCTGTCGCCCAGATCGCCGTCGCCGGAGAGCTGGTTGACGACCTCGCTGAGCAGGTACGGGATCATGAGGTCGGAGGCGATCCCGAGGATGACGGCTATCGAGACCAGGACCAGCCGCCGCCGGTACGGGATCAGGTACTCCAGCAGGCGCCCGGCGATCCGGCCGTCGTAGGCCTTGCCGAGCAGGTCATCCGGGTTCACGTTCGTCGAGACCATCTCGGGCGCTTCTCTCCGTTGGGTCGTTCGAAGCCGGGAGCTGGCATCAGGCTCAGCGTCAGAATCAGCCCCGGTCGGGTGCGGCGGCGGGCTGGCCAACCCGAACGAGGAGTTCCCGTCCACTGGTCAGCCCACTGGAGGTCGTCCCCTCCACGCTGCGCTGCTCGCTCTGGAGGTCGTAGAGCCGGCGGTAGAAGCCGTCCTGGGTCAGCAGCTGGTTGTGGGTGCCGCGCTGGGTGATCTCGCCGTCCTCCAGCACGAGGATCTCGTCGGCGTCGCGGACGGAATCGAGACGCTGGGCGATGACGATGCTGGCCCGGCCGGACCGCAGCCGCCGCAGCGCCGTCTGGATCGTCGCTTCGGTCTGGGAGTCGACGCTCGAGGTGGCGTCGTCGAGGATCAGAACGTGGGGGTTGGTGATAAGCGCCCGGGCGATCGCGATCCGCTGGCGCTGGCCGCCGGACAGCGAGACACCGCGCTCCCCGGTCACGGTGTCGTAGCCATCCGGGAAGCGGGAGATGAAGGTGTGGGCACCGGCGGCCTTCGCGGCCTCGACGATCTCCTCCCGCGAGGCGTCCGGCCGGCCGAAGGCAACGTTCTGGTCGATCGGCAGCCCGAAGATGAAGGTCTCCTGCGAGACGGTCGAGACCTCGGCCCGGATGGAATCGAGCGTCACGTCGCGGACATCGTGACCATCGATGGAGACGCTGCCGGAATCGACGTCGTAGAACCGGGGCAGGAGCTGGGCGATGGTCGACTTGCCGGAGCCGGTCGGCCCGACCAGCGCGACCGTCTGGCCGGGTCGGACGGTGAAGGTGATGTCCCGCAGGGCCGGTTCGGTGCCCTGTGGGTAGGTGAACGTCACCCCCTCGAAGCGAACGTTGCCCGTGACCGTCGCCTTGTCGAGCGTGACGGCATCGGGCCGGTCGGCGATCGCGGGCGGCTCGTCGAGGACCTCGAAGATGCGCTGCCCCGAGGCGATCGCCCGGGCGATCCGGTTGACGAGGAAGCCGAGCCAGCGGATCGGCTCCGAGGCGATCACGAGGTAGCGGCTAAAGGCGAACAGGACGCCGACCGTGATCGCGCCGTCGATGACCTGGAGGCCGCCGACCCAGATCACGGCGACGGTGCCGATCCCGGACAGCATCACGATCAGGGCGAACGAGAACGACCACTGCCGGCTGGCCCGCAGGTTCCGCTGGAACAGCTGGTTGAGCTCGCTCTCGAACCGGCTGATCTCCTGCCGCTCCTGGGCGAAGGCGCGGACGACCCGTGTCCCGGCGACGTTCTCCTGCAGTTGGGCCGTCATCGCCCCGAACTGCTGCTGGATGCCGGCGAACAGCGGGCGCATGTTGTTGCCGAAACGGTAGGTGAAGAAGATCAGCGGCGGGAAGATGACCATCGAGAGGAGCGCGAGCTTCCAGTCCTCCCGGAGCAGGATGATCGCGACGAAGAGCAATGTCCCGACCAGCAGTGGGATCGTCCGGAGACCGAACATAAGCATTCCGCGGACGTTGTTGATGTCGTCCGTCGCCCGGCTCATGAGCTGCCCGGACGAGATCCGGTCGTAGTAGCTGAAGGGCATCCGCTGGAGGTGGCGGTAGAGGTCGTCCCGAACCTTGTACCCCGCCTGCTCCGCGACCCGCTGGAGCAGGTAGACCCGCGCGAACGTGAACAGCCCCTGCAGGATCGACAGTCCGAGGTAGAGCAGTGCCATCTGCCGGAGCCAGGCCGTGTCGCCGTCCCGGATCCCGACGTCGATCGCCGACGCCAGCACGAGCGGGAGTGACAGCTGGAAGCCGAGCGCGACGAACAGGCTGATGTACCCGAGGATCAGGGCGGACCGGTAGGGCGTCACATAATGGAGGATACGGATCAGGGTCGGCACGCGAGCCCTCCCAAGGGTCTGGTCGACAGCGCATGGCGAGCCAACCTGGTGAGGTGGAACTGGGGCGAGTCCAGCCTGGAGTCATGACACCGGGCCGTGGGGGCGGTCGAGAAGACCGTGACCATGCGTCGCCAGCCGTGGGGGGGTGGCTGGACCCGGAGGAGGCCGATCCCGGCAAGGAGCCCGCTCCGGGTGGACGGTCGTGCCGGCCGATGAGCAGAACGGCGGCTGGGCAGAATGCTCCGTTTCAAAGAGCGTTTGTCATCCTACATATCGGACGACGACCTGTCCATAGCTGGCGCCGGCCGAATCTCCTGTTTCCGACTGGCAGACGTTCGGGGTCTACCAGCCCATCGAGCCAGGCACACCCTTGAACGGACCGACGATGTCCGACGTGACCCAGCCGCCGTAGAAGCCGCCCGGTTGCGGCACGACCTGCTCGCCGTCGATCCGGACGGCGTCGAACGGCGCGGCGTAGAAGGCGATGTGGTCCCGGATCGGCTCGAACCCGTGGGATGGGTCCGGATAGCTCCAGCCGACCCGGTCGAGGAACCGGGACCCGGAGCGGACCGACCAGTACCGGGCGGCGCCCTTCCACTCGCAGTACGAGGACCCGTCGGCCAGCTCGAGCAGGTCCATCCAGATGTCCTCGGTCGGGATGTAGTAGACCGGCGGGTGCGAGGTCTCCAGCACCCGCCAGGCCCGGCGGGTGTCGGCAAGAGTCTCGTCACCCAGTATGATCTCGATGTGGCGCTCGCTCTGCTCAAGCCGGGGCGGCCGGGGGTAGGCCCAGACGGATTCCTGCCCGGGGGCGACGACGTCAGGGATGGGCGGTCGCATGGTGATGGGATCCTTTCGCCGGCTGGACATGGTCCGCGGCTGACGACCGGCTCGCTCCGGTCGATTCGATCGCTATGGCGCAAGATCGCAGCCGGGACGATGATGTCCCCGGACGGTCGCCATACGGGAAGGATGAGCGGATGAGGATCGGTCTCAACGCCCGGCTGGTCGGGACCGACGGCACCTACCGCCGGGCCGGCGTCAGCCGCTACATCGCCAACCTGATCGAGCATCTCCCAGGAGAGCTTGGGCCGGACGATGAGTTGATCGTGGCCGGTCGTCCGGCCCCCACCGACGGCCGCTCACCGCTCGACCGCTTCCGGCAGCATCCGGTCGCCCGAATCGCCTGGGAGCAGACGGCGCTGCCGCTCCTAGCCCGACGAGGACGGTGGGATCTCACCCACAGCTCCGTCAATGTCGCGCCGGTCCTGCGATCCGGCCGGTCCGTGGTGACTGTCCATGATCTCGCCTTCGTCACGGCGCCCGAGACCATGCCCGCCGGCCGGCGGCGCTACCTGGCTGCCCTGACCGCCCATTCCGTCCGCCACGCCGCCCAGGTGATCGCCGTCTCGGAGAGCACCCGCCGCGACCTCGCGACCTGGTTCGACATCGACCCCGACCGGGTCACCGTCACGCCTCTAGCCGCCGAGGAGCGCTTCCGCATGTCCTCACCCGAGGCGCTCGACGCCTTCCGGACGCGAAGTGGGCAGACACGGCCCTACGTTCTGAGCGTCGGCACCCGTGAGCCCCGCAAGAACAGCGCTATGCTGGTCCGGGCGTTCGCATCGCTCGCTGGCGAGATCCCGCACGACCTCGTCCTCGTCGGTCCCGCGGGCTGGATGGGCGGCGAATTGGACGACGCGCTGGCGGCACTGCCCGACCCGGTTCGGAAGCGCGTCCGACTGACCGGGTTCGTCGACGACGAGGACCTGCCGCTCTGGTATGGCGCGGCCGACGTCTTCGCCTTCCCGGCCCACTACGAGGGGTTCGGGTTGCCGGTCCTCGAAGCGATGTCCTGCGGTGTCCCGGTCGTGACCTCGAACGCCTCCAGCCTGCCCGAGGTGGTCGGCGACGCGGGGCTGCTGGTCAGCCCGGACGACCCCGAGGGTCTGGCGGGAGCGCTCCGGAGCGTCATCGCGGACGACGCCCAGGCCACGGACCTGAGGAATCGAGGGCGACAACGCGCCTCCCTGTTCTCGTGGTCGGCGACCGCCCGTCTGACCGTCGAAGCCTACCGGGCGGCACTCGGGCGATAATCAACCAAGACACCGTGGGCTGTGGTGCCATCGACGAGGAGGTGAAACGCCGGTGCTGGTCCGGGAGATCGGTGAGTTCAACCTGATCTCGCGGCTGCGCGACGCGCTGCCCGCGGCGGCTACCACTGGCACCGGCGTCACGCTCGGGATCGGCGACGATGCCGCGATATGGCGACCGCCGGACGGCAGTTCCGTCGTCATCAGCACCGACAGCCTGGTCGAGCGGATCCACTTCCGCCTCGATGCCGGCTGGTCGGACTGGCCGAGCCTCGGTCACAAGGCCCTGGCCGTCAACCTGTCCGACCTCGCGGCGATGGGCGCGGCACCGGCTCTCGCGACCGTCTCGCTCGGCCTGCGGGGCGACGAGCAGGTGACCGATCTCGAATCCGCCTACCGGTCGCTGGGCGAGCTCGCCGCCCGGACCGGCTGCGTCATCGCCGGTGGCGATGTCGTCGCCTCACCGGACGCGGTCCTCTGGCACGTCACCGTCCTCGGCGTCGCTCCGGGTGGACGCACCCTGACCCGCGCTGGCGCCCGCCCCGGCGATGTGATCGTCGTCAGTGGCACGCTTGGCGCCTCCGCCGCCGGGCTGGCCCTGCTCGGGATGGACGAGGCCGATCTCCGTCGCCGGGCCGCGACGGCCGGGCAACTCATCGACGCCCACCTGCGACCGGAGCCGCGCCTGGCTCTCGGCCGGCTCCTGCTCACCGAAGGGGCCACGGCGGCGATGGACCTCAGCGACGGACTGCTCGGCGACCTGCCGAAGATCCTCGCCGCCAGCGATGTCGCGGCCTGGATCGACTCCGAGGCGATCCCGATCGCCGCTGCCGTCCGCGCCCTGTTTCCGGACGACTGGCTGACCATGGCGACCCGGGGCGGTGAGGACTACGAGCTCCTCGCCACCCTGCCCGCCGACGACGCGAGCCGAATCATCGCCGCCGCCGCCGAGGTTGGGTCCACGTTGACCCCGATCGGCACCATTCGGTCGCGCTCCGATGACGAACCCCAGCTCCAGATCCGGGATCGGGCCGGCGAAACCCGGCCAGTCGAGAGCGGTGCCTTCGACCATTTCGGATCAGGGACGCTGGAACCATGATAGTTGCATCTCCGACATGACGGAGGGGACCGGGCGATGTGCCCAGTCCCGTTTTGATCGCTGATCCAGCTGTTCGAAGTCGTAATCGATCGGGCGATCTAGACGCCGATCGGCCGGGTCGGGTCGTCGGTCCGGGTCACGACCACGACGGACGGCCGCGGCGCGATGCCCTTCTCGTTGTCCGGCCAGGTGTTGATCTGCTCCTCAAAGTAGCCACCCTCGCCTGGGTGCTGCACCGAGATGAACAGCGTGCTGTTGTCCGGCGTGAAGCTCGGGCCGGAGCACTCGGCCCCGTCCGGGACCTGGAAGAAGCGCCTGGCGTAGCCACGCTCGTCGCCCTCGGTCGGCACGGCGAACAGCCCGTCGTTGGCGTCGTCGACCTTGTTGCCGTCGGTCGCGATCCAGACGTTGCCGAGGTTGTCGAAGGTCACGTTGTCCGGCGCCGAGAAGGCGCTCACGAGGCTCTTGTCGAACCCGGCGTAATCGGTCGTCTGATCGTCGGCCGGACCAGCGGTGATGAACAGCGCCCACTCGAACGTCGTGCTGGTGTGGTCGTCGCCCGCCTCGGTGATCTCGATGACGTGACCCCAAGCATTTGGAGCGCGGGGGTTAGCCGCATCGATCCCGTAGTTGTCCTCGACGCCACGGCTGTTGTTGTAGGTACAAACGAGGTAGACCTTGTTGTTAGCGGGGTTGGTCTCGAAGTCCTCGCAGCGGTCCATCTTGGTCGCGCCCAGCAGGTCGGCCGCGAGGCGGGTGTTGACCAGGACGTCGGCCTGGGTCGCGAAGCCGTTCGCTTGGGTCAGTTCACCCTGGCCCTGGACGAGCGGGAGCCATTCGCCGGTACCGTCCTCGTTAAAGACCGCGACGTGGAGCGTGCCCTCGTCCAGCAGGTCGAGGTTGGCCTCACGGTCGCTGGCGCTGTAATTGCCGGCGGTGACGAACTTGTAGGCATAGTCGAACACCTGATCGTCACCGGAGTAGATCGCGACCGGCTTGCCGTCGACGGCGACCGAGGTGTGGCCCTCGTGCTTGTTGCGGCCAAGGGCGGTGCGCTTCTTCGGGGCGCTCGTCGGGTCGAGCGGGTCGATCTCGACGGCCCATCCGAAGCGGAACGGCTCGTTCGGCTCCTTCGAGAGGTCGAAGCGATCGTGGAAGGACTCCCACTGCCGATCGGACGCCTCCTCGGGGATACCATACCGGGCGCCGGAGAGCGCCTGAACGCTGTCCGGAGCGAAGGACACCGCGTTGGCGAAGTACTGGTTGAAGTTTTCCTCACCGGAGACGACCGTGCCCCAGGCCGTGACGCCACCGGCGCAGTTGTTCAGCGTCCCGATGACCGTCCTGCCTTCGGGGTCGGCGTTGGTCTTGAGCAGGTCGGCCCCGGCGGCCGGGCCCGTCACCTGCATCTCGGTCGTCCCGGTGATCCGGCGGTTGTACTCGCTGTCGAGCACGACCGACCACTGGCCGGCCTCGTCGCGGATGATCTCGGCGACGGAGAGGCCATGGGCCTCGAGCTCGATATCGACGAGCTCCTGGGTTGGACTGAAGGTCAGGGTGGGCTCGTCCCCACCCTCTTCTGGAGGGCCGACGGTCGCGTAGTTCGGGAACATCAGCTCGCCACTGGAGTACTCGTGGTTGACGACGAGAACACCGTGGTCGCTGGTGCCGGAGCCGATCGGCAGCGGGATGAAGCCGGTGAAGTCGCAGTTGTAGCCGACCTGCTTCGCCTGAGCGGAGGCGGTCTGGGCCATCACGTCGAACGCGGGCGCGTCGGCGAACAGCGGGTCACCCCAGCGGAGCAGCGGCGTGACCTGGTACCCGGCGGCGACAACCGCCTCGTTGCCGGTCGCGTTGGGGATCGCGTCGAATTTCAGGCCGGTGCCGCCAGCGGCCGGAGTTCCGTCCTGGGCCGAGGCGAACCGGGCGCCCGCGCCGGTGCCGGCGAGCGTGATCGCGGAGGTGGCGGCGATGCCCTTGAGGCCGTCACGGCGGCTGAGACGCTTGGCGAGGATCTCGCCGAAGGTCTGGCCGCGGCCGTTGGTCGAGTAGACCTTCTCGTCTTCCGCGTGCTCGATGCGAACCGCTGGGCGGGATTCGGTGGTGGTCATGTGCGTCCCTCTCGAAATCGTCTGGCTGAGTTCCGGGTTCCCGCCAGGCCTGCTTCGCGACGGCTCGTGTCGACGAAACGGGCATGGGCATCGACCGACGCTGGCGAGGACGTCAGGCTGCACCGGGCATCCATCATGCACTGGCAATGATGAGTGAGACTCGTTCTCGCTTTGTAAAATCCAGTTGAAAACGTCATTAGAAGACTATTAACGCCGAGTCGTTCTTTCATGATTCCAGCACCGCCGCCGCGAGACCCACCACCTTGGCGGGTTGGCCGAATACCCGGCAGGATCACCGGAAAGATGCCTACCATTTTGGTCGGGATTCCCGTATCGTACTCCTTTCAGTTCAGCCTGCGGTCCCGCTCCGGCGCGACCCAACGACGCGATCCAGTTCCGACCCGACTCCTCCTCCAGACTCGCGAGGCCCTACCTATGACGACCGTCGACGCGACCCTTCAAACCCCGACCGCCGTCACCATCGGCGCCGCCATCCGCTCCCGGCGCAGCACCAAGCGCCTGCTCGACACCCCCGTCGATCGGTCGGTCATCGAGCGCCTGCTCGAGGCCGCGACCTGGGCGCCCAACCACCACCTGACCGAACCCTGGCGCTTCTGGGTCATCAGTGGCGCCGCCCGGACGCGGTTCGGCGAGGCGATGGCGGCTGGCGACCTCAACACCCATCGCGATGCCACGCCGGAGCAGCGGGAGACGATGCGGGCGTCGGCCGTCGGCAAGGCCCACCGCGCTCCGGTCATCGTCGCGGTCGCCGCCGTGATGGCCGAGAGCAACAGGAACCCGGACCTCGAGGAGATCACCGCGACGGCCGCCGCGATCCAGAACCTGCTCCTTCAGGCGGAAGCCGAGGGGCTGGGCGCGATCTGGCGGACCGGTCGCTCGGCCTACGAGCCGGAGATGGCTACATTCTTCGGGCTCGGCGAGCGCGACCGGATCCTTGGCTTCATCTATATTGGCCATCCAGACCCGGACGCACCGATCCGGACGAGCCAGCGCCGCCCGATCGACAGCGTCACGATCTGGCTCGCGGGCTGATCGCTCGCGCTCCCAGCCGGCGGAATGGAAACGCGATGCCAGCAAACAAGGAATCGGACGGGCAGACCCTGTTCGGGTTCGACGCTGCGGCGTATGCGGCCGGGCGTCCCGGCTACCCCGCCGCGCTCTTCGATCTCCTCGCCGAGCGCTATGGGCTGGGGCCGGACACCTCCACGTTCGAGATCGGTCCAGGGACCGGGCAGGCGACCGTCGAGTTGCTCCGGCGCGGCGCCAGTCCGGTCGTCGCCATCGAACCCGATCCGGGCCTGGCGGACTGGCTCGAAGGGCGACAGCTGGCCGATCCAGGCGTTCTGACGGTCGTGCGGCAGTCGTTCGAACAAGCGGATCTCCCACTGGGTGACTTCGATCTGGGCGTCGCCGCGACCTCGTTCCACTGGCTGGATCAACCGACGGCTCTCCGCAAGGTCGGCTCGCTCCTGCGGCCCGGCGGCTGGTGGGCGATGTGGTGGAACGTCCACGGCGACGCGCTCGGCGACGACCCGTTCCATAACGCGACCCATCATCTCCTCGACGGTCCCGACGCGCCGCCGCCTGAGCTGCCGTTCGCGCTGCAGACCGATCGCCGGCTGGCCGACCTCACCGATACCGGCGCCTTCGACCGCATGGAATGCGAGCTCCTGCGCTGGACCCATTCCCTTGACGCCGCCGGGATCGCCGCCCTCTACCGGACGTTCTCACCGGTGATTCGCCGCCCGGCCGCCGAGCGCGAGGACCTGATCCTACAGCTCGTTCGTGTCGTCGAGGACGAGTTCAGCGGGGTGGTCCACCGTTCGACGCTGACCCCGATGTATCTCGCCCGGCGCAAGGGATGACGCTGGGCCACCGTGGTACCGTGACGGTTGAACCGATCGCGTCCGACCATCCACCCGGAGTCCCCGACATGTCCGACGCCCAGTCAACCGAACCGACCGCCGCGTCCCCTGACGAGCGGGTCGCCTTCCTCGTCGACGTCGACAACACGCTGCTCGACAACGACGCCGCCAAGGAGGAGATCGACCGGAAGATGCGGCTGGTCCTTGGCGACGTCGAGACGGAGCGATTCTGGGAGGCCTACGAGACCGTCCGGCGCGAGACCGGCCGCGTCGCCGTCCCGCAGGCACTGGTCGAGTACCGCCGCGACCTGCCGGCCGGCACCGACCCGTCCGTCGCCCGCGACCAGCACATCGCCTTGGCGGACGCGCTCATTGGCGTGCCTTACGTCGACTACGTCTACCCCGGAGCGGTCGACGCGCTCCATGTCCTGCGCGAGGTCGGGCGGGTCGCGATCCTGACCGAGGGCGACCCAGCCTTCCAGGCGACCAAGGTCGCCCGGGCGGAGCTGGCCGACGCGGTCGAGGGCTACGTCTTCGTCTGCCCGGACAAGAGCGCCTACCTGCGGGAGGTCGCCGCGATCTTCCCGGCCGACCGGATGGTGCTGGTCGAGGACAAGGCCGACAACATCGACCGGGCCCGACGGATCTTCACCGGCCTCGGGCTGGCATTCTCCGGTATTTTCGTCCGGCAGGGCAAGTACGCGGCGGCCACCAGTCCGGACTGGCACGGCGCCGAGTTGACCGTCGACACGATCGGCGAGTTGGCGGCGATGACGCCCGAGGCGATCGCCGCCGCCCTCCGGACCCCGATCGATTCGACGATCGCATGACTGGGCTCCGGCTGCTGACCAACTCCGTCGCGGAGACGCAGGCGCTCGGCCGGCGACTCGGCGCCCTGCTCGAAGCGGGCGATGTCGTGTTGCTCCATGGCGATCTCGGCGCCGGGAAGACGACGCTGTCGCAGGGGATCGTCGCGGCCGGTCGGCCCGGTATCGCCGTCCAGAGCCCAACCTTCACGCTCATCAACGAGTACCCAGCGACGGCCGACCGACCGGCACTGTTCCACATCGACCTCTACCGGCTCGACGGACCGGACGACCTGGAGACGATCGGCCTCGACGACCTGCTCGCCACCGGTGCCGGCGTCACCCTGATCGAGTGGCCGGAGCGCCTCGGCGAGGATCTGCCCGAGGACTACCTGCTGGTCCTGATCGAGCCCGCCGGCCCGGACACCCGCCGGATCGAGTTCCGGGCGAGCCCGCCAGAGGGCCACCATCAGCGAATCGTTGAGTCATTGACCACCGGTTGAAGGCGATCCGCAACGGTAGGGTGCGTCCGTTGTCGTCGGGACATGGCTCACGCTGCGCTGGCCTTGCTCGCTTCGCTGCCGCGCTGCAAGGCGCAGTCTCGTTCGCCAACCGTCAATCGCCGAATCGGGCGGCGTCGTTTCGTAGGGGCGAAGCTTGCGAGCCAGGCCGCCGCAGCGGCCATTGCCCCGCAGGGCGATAACTGGCTCCGCCACCAACGCGTCACATCGAAACCGAGTGACCCCGGCCGACAGGCACCGCTACGGGGTCTGGCGCCTTACGGCGCGGCCAAGGCAAGCCATGTCCCTACACGTCCCTACGAGGTCGCGCGGCGCCATTCGAGATGGCGGATGGCAATCATTCGACCGTTCAGTCCGCAGCCACTCCGACCAGCTCGGCCCGCGTCACCGTGACGGCCTGTCCGCCGATCAGTACCCGGTCACCACGCAATTCGACGATGGCGTCTCCGCCTCGGCGCGAGACCTGCCGGGCGACCATCCGGTCCCGGCCCAGCCGCTTGCCCCAGAACGGCGCCAGGAGGCAGTGGGCCGACCCGGTCACCGGGTCCTCGGGGATGCCGTAGGCTGGCGCGAAGAATCGGGAGACGAAGTCGATCCCGTCCTCCCCCGGCGCCGTGACGATCAGCCCACGGAACGGCAGCCGGGCGATCGCGCCCAGATCGGGCGTGAGGTCCCGAACCGCCTCGGCCGACCCGAGCTCGACGAGGAGGTCGGACGACCGATCGCCGTCGGCGCCGCCGGCGACGACCGCGCCGATCTCGACGCCGCCCCCCAACGTCTCCGAGAGCCCGTACGGCTCGATGACGGCTCGCGGTTCGAGGCGCGGGAAGTCCAGCCAGATCCAACCCTCACTCCGGCTGGCGAGGAGCTCGCCGGTGAGCGTCCGGAACCGCAACGTCGCGCTGTCATCGTGTCCGTCACCCCAGAGGACGTGAGCGCTGGCGAGCGTGGCGTGGCCGCAGAGCTCGACCTCCGTCGTCGGGGTGAACCAGCGCAGATCCCAGACGCCGGGTTCGACTGCCCGGAGGAAGGCGGTCTCGGCCAGGTTCATCTCCGCGGCGACGGCTTGCAGCCATTTGTTGGGCCGCTCGTCATCGAGGATCATGACGGCAGCGGGATTGCCACTGAACGGGCGATCGGTGAACGCGTCGACGACGACGAGTACCTGACTCATTGACGAACTCCCTCCGGCGAACCGACCCGCTCTGGCGATCGATTCTCTGCGAACGTACGCATTTCTCGACTGTTAAGCCCATGTAACAGTTGTCCATTGGGTGGTACACTGTAAGAGGCCGTGGGTAACGGCAACTTCCGCAGACTCCCCCCAAGCCCCACATCTCCACCGAATCTGGTGGCCCCCGTCGATCCAGTTTCGGATCGGCGATTTGTGTTGTGTGTCGCGTCCCGACCGTTTTCCATCGCTGGATGCCTGGCATCCGGCCTGAGTGTACCGGGCGGCGAGCGACCAGGAGTGCGTGCAAGCGATGGCTGAGTTCCGGTGGTACGGACACAACTGTTTCCGGATCCGGGCGCGGGAAGCGACCGTGGTCACCGACCCGGTCAGCCGATCGACCGGCTACTCGATGCCGAAGGTGACGGCCGACCTGGTGACGGTGTCCCACCAGCACCCCGGCCACACCAACCTCGGCGCCATCCGGCCCGACCCACCATTCAAAGTCCTCGATGGCCCCGGTGAGTACGAGATCCACGACGTCCTGGTGACCGGGATCCGGACCTACCACGACCCGAACAAGGGCGCCGACCGGGGCTACAACACGATCTTCCTCTTCGAACTGGACGGCATGACCATCTGCCATCTCGGCGATCTCGGGCACGCCCTGGCCCAGGCTCAGGCCGAGCTGCTGGCCGGCACCGACATCCTGCTGATCCCGGCCGGCGGCGACAACACCAACATCATCGACCCAAGCCGTGCCGCCGAGGTCATCGGCCAGCTCGAGCCGAAGCTGGTCATCCCGATGCAGTATCACGCCGGATCCGGCGACAGTAACCGGGGCGACCTGGTCACATTCTGCAAGGCGCTCGGCGTCCAAGCCCCAGCTCCCGAGGACAAGCTCGTCGTCCGCGCGTCGGACCTGTCCGAGTCGATGCGGATCGTCGCCCTCACGCCCGAGACCTAGGCCCACACCATCAGGTGGCCCGGCGGCCATTGCCTTGCCGGACCCGAGACACATCGCCCGGCTGGGTGGCCTGCGCCAGGCCGGGCAGGAGAGCCGAGACAGGATGCCGAAATACATCTTCGTTACGGGCGGCGTCGTCTCGTCGGTCGGTAAGGGTATTACCACCGCGTCGATCGGCCGCCTGCTGAAGGCCCGGGGCGTTGGCGTCTCGGTGATGAAACTCGACCCGTACCTCAACGTCGACCCCGGCACGATGTCGCCCTACCAGCACGGCGAGGTGTTCGTCACCGACGATGGCGCCGAGACCGACCTCGACCTCGGCCACTACGAGCGCTTCATCGACGAGAACCTGTCGAAGGCGAGCAACGTCACGACCGGGCAGGTCTACTCGGCCGTGATCGCCAAGGAGCGCCGCGGCGACTACCTCGGCGGCACCGTCCAGGTCATCCCCCATATCACCAACGAGATCAAGCATCGGATCATGCTCGCCTCCCGGCAGCACGACAGCGACGTCGTCATCGTCGAGGTCGGCGGGACGGTCGGCGACATCGAGGGGCAGGCCTTCCTCGAGGGCATCCGGCAGATGCGGCGCGAGGTCGGCCGCCGGAACGTGCTCTACATCCACGTCACCCTGCTGCCGGAAGTCAGCGGCGGCGAGCTCAAGACCAAGCCGACCCAGCAGAGCGTCCGCGAGCTCCGCGCCGTCGGCATCCAGCCGGACGTGATCATCTGCCGGGCCGACAAGGAGATCCCGCGGGAGCTCAAGGAGAAGATCGCCCTCTTCTGCGACGTCGACCCGGAGGCCGTCATTCCGATGCCGACCGCCTCGACGATCTACGAGGTGCCGCTGATCCAGGAAGCGTCCGGACTGGGCGCCTACATCGCGCAGCACCTCGACCTACCGCTCCACGCCGACCTGCGCGAGTGGACCGACATGGTCGCCCGGATCAAGGCCGAGCGGAAGGCCGTCAAGGTCGCCCTGATCGGCAAGTACGTCGATCTGCACGACGCCTACATGAGCGTGACCGAATCGCTCACCCACGCCGGGCTCCACCACGACATCAACGTCGAGGTCGTCTGGGTCAACTCCGAGACCGTGACGCCGGAGGAGCTCGACCGCATCCTGCGCCGGGTTCAGGGCGTCGTCGTGCCGGGCGGTTTCGGCCCCCGCGGCGTCGAGGGCAAGATCATGGCGGCAAGGTACGCCCGCGAGCACGGCGTCCCCTACCTCGGGCTCTGCTACGGGCTTCACATGGCGGTGATCGAGGCGTCCCGCAACCTGCTCGGCCTGCCAGACGCCAACTCCACCGAGATCAACCCCGAGACGGCCGAGCCGGTCATCGACCTGATGCCGGACCAGAAGGACGTCGAGATGGGCGGGACGATGCGGCTCGGCCTCTGGCCCTGCCAGCTGGAGCCGGAGACCCGCGCCGCCGACGCCTACGGCGAGCGGACCGTCTACGAGCGCCACCGCCACCGGTTCGAGGTCAACAACGCCTACCGCGAGCGCCTGGCCGAGGTCGGCCTGATCGTCAGCGGCGCCTCGCCGGACGGCCGCCTCGCCGAGATCATGGAGTTGCGCGACCACCCGTTCTACGTGGGTGTTCAGTTCCACCCGGAGTTCAAGAGCCGTCCGACCCGGCCGCACCCGCTGTTCCGGGACTTCATCGCCGCCGCCAAGCAGACGTTCGCCGACGGCTCGCAGCGCTCGCTGCCACTGGACCGGACGGAACCGGTCGCCGTCCCCCGCTCCCGGGAGCTGACCGCCAGCTACGGCAGCGAGGACTAACGCAACGCCCAATCTCGGGAACACGATGCAAAGCGGGTCACCCGGCAAAATGTTTTCCGGGTGACCCGTTTCCGCTACAGCCGTTGTCACCATAGGTCCCGAAGGCCAACAGTGTGTTTGTAGGGGCGATCCCTTGTGGTCGCCCGCGCCGTCAGGCGCCATACCGCGCAGCGGTGCCTGTCGGCCGGGGTACTCGGGTTCAATTCCACAGGCCCGTTTTCGCGTACACCGATATCGCCCTGCGGGGCGATGGCCGCTGCGGCGGCCGGGCGACCACAAGGGATCGCCCCTACGAAAGGCTCCCGCGGACAGGCCCTTTGGCAACTGCATTGGCTCCGATGGCCGTCTGCGGTCGTTCGGTAGCGGATCGCACGTACCATTTTCTGTGGATCACGCATGGATGATCCGCGAGTTGCCCAGGTTCAGGGCGTGACAATGCCGGAATCCCTGCTATAGTGCCAGGCACGAGAGGATGTCCCCGAGATCCCGCCGCCGTGGTCCCCGCCAACGGCGGCTTCGCCATGCCCCATAGGTCGTCCCGGACCACGTCCGAATAGCCCGTCCCGCCAGCGGCGCATCGGGCCATCACCACGCGATTCGGTCATGTCGCCGATACCGTGATCGGGCCGGGGAATCGATTCCGGCCCGTCGTCCTCTGGTATCATCCGCGCCGCCAAGCGCCCGGATCACCATCGCCAGTCTGCCGAAGGGTCGTGTCCTGTTGAAGATTGCGCTCGTCTCCCCGTACAGCTTCCGTCACCCCGGTGGGGTCCCCGAGCACATCACCCACCTCCAGAGTGAGTTCAACCGGCTTGGCCACGAGGCGACCGTCATCGCCCCCCGCGCCTCGGGCAGCGGGATCGTCCGCCGGCCCGGCTTCATCGAGATCGGCCGGTCCATCTCGATCCCGGCCGGCGGCTCCCGGGCCCGGCTCACCTTTGACATCAGCCTCTACGGCCGGGTCAAGGCGCTGATGCGGGAGGAGCAGTTCGACGTCGTCCACTTCCACGAGCTGCTGATGCCGGTCCTGCCCTACATGGTGCTGCTCAACTCCCGCGCGATCAACGTCGCCACGTTCCACGCCTACCGCGCGGTCAACCACTGGTACACGGTCTTCAAGCCCTACATGTCCTTCGTGCTCAAGCGGCTCGACGGCCGGATCGTCGTCTCCGAGCCAGCCCGTCAGTTCGTCAACCAGTACTTCGAGGCCCACTACGACGTCATTCCGAACGGGATCGACATCGATCACTATGGTCCTGGTGTCGAGCCCTACGAGTGGGCCGGTGACGAGACGAGGCGAATCCTGTTCGTCGGGCGGTTCGACGAGTCGCGCAAGGGGTTCAAGTACCTGCTGCGCGCCCTGCCGCAGGTCCAGGAACGATTCCCCGACACGAAGCTGATCGTCGTCGGGACCGGCGATCCCAACCGTCTGCTGGGAGAGATGGGGCGGCACCGGGTGAGCGGGGTGGAGTTCGCTGGCTACGTCAGCCACCACGACAAAGCACGGTACCTGGCCAGTTGCGACGTGATCTGCTTCCCCTCGACGCGCAACGAGAGCTTCGGCCTGGTCCTGACCGAGGCGATGGCGTCGGGCAAGCCGATCGTCGCATCCAATATTCCCGGCTACGCCAGCGTGGTGACCCATGAGCGCGAGGGGCTGCTCGTCCCGCCGCAGGACGACGTCGAGCTGGCCACGGCCCTGATCCGGCTGCTCAGCGACCCGGAGGAGCGGGCGCGGCTGGGCGGGCAGGGGCGGCGGACGGCGGCGCAGTACGCCTGGCCCAGCGTCGCGGCGCGGGTGCTGGAGATCTACCGCAAGGCGGCCGTTGCCGGAGCGGGCGCTCCGTGGCGACGCCGGGCGCACTGACGGCGCTCCCGTCGGCCGGATACCCTACACTGACCGGACGAATCCCAAGCCACGGATGACAACAGCGGGTGACGGCGCGACCGTGACCACAGGAACGCGGGGCGGCCGGCGTGATCTCTCAGCGAATCGGCACCTGGGTCCGTGACTATCTCCTCCAGTTCGGGCGGTTGATCGCCCGGACCGGCGTGACGCCCAACCAGTTGACGCTCATCGGCCTCGGGCTGAACATCATCGTCGCCATTGTGATCGCCACGGGAGAGTACCGACTGGGCGGCGTCCTGCTGCTGGTCGCCTCGGCCTTCGACCTGCTCGACGGCGCCGTCGCCCGGGCGACCGACACGATCAGCAAGGTCGGCGGCTTCCTCGACAGTACGCTCGACCGCTACTCGGAGATCGTCGTCTACGTCGGCGTACTGATCTACCTGCTCGACACGGACGCCGCCCGAACGGCCAGCATCCTCGTCGTGATCGCGTCGACCGGCGCCCTGATGATCAGCTACGCCCGGGCGCGGGCCGAGTCCGTTGGCTACACCGCCTCCGTCGGGCTGGCGGCGCGGCCGGAGCGGGTCGTCCTGCTGGCCCTGTTCCTGATCTTCGGCTGGACGATCTGGGCGCTCTGGCTGCTTGCGATCGTGACGCACATCACCGCCATCACCCGCATCGTCCATGTCTGGCGGTTGGCCAGCCAGGACACTCCGGCGATCCCGGGCAGCTGAACGGGGAGCGGTCACACTGAACGATGGTGTTTGACGGGCAGCGACCGCGGTGCTATGCTTATTGAAGCGTTGGACGGTCAACGCCTCCAGAGTAGTCGGGCTTCCGCCCGAAAACCGCGCAGGGAAGAGGAGGTGATGCCCATGGATAGTCACGGTAGTACGGGTATCACGTCTGAGGTTGTGCTCGTCTAGGCGACGCGAATCAGCGTGATGCCCGTAGGTGAAGGGCGGTGGTTCAAATGAGCCGCCGCCCTTCACCATTTTTCGGCCTTGCGTTGTCTGATCGTCACCAGGAGTTTAAGGGCCGTAATCCCGGTCGTAGGGACATGGCTCTCGCTTCGCTGGCCTTGCTCGCTTCGCTGCCGCGCTGAAGGCGCCATACCGCGTAGCGGTGCCGGTGGTCGTCTTCGGCGGGTCACGGTGTGATAGGTTGATTGCGAAGCCAAACCCCTTCCCCGCTCGTATCGTCGCTGAAGCGATTTACCGCCTGGACAGGGGGAGGCTCGCCACATCGCAGCTGGTCATTCCCGGAGAGCTTCAGCTCGACCAGCAAGAGCCCCTCTCCGGGCGGTGAGGCACCGCAGTGGCGAAATCGAGCGGGGGAGGGGTTTGGGGAGGGGACTGCTCGCCGACCGTATGTTTGCCGTCGGCACGATCTCGCCTCTCGCTTCGCTGGCGGCGAAGGCCGCTGCGGCGGCCGGGCGGGGGCCAGCGAAGCCAGAGCCCACGCCCCTCCGGAACGGGCATGGTCAGTTGCAACTGCACACAACCCGAGTAGCCACCGTCTCCTGGCGGCATCTATCCTTGGGCACATGAATGACAGAGCGCCGTGGCCGGATCGGCCACGGCGCTCTGCTGTCAGGAATCGAACCGGGGAGCAGCCGTCAGTCCTGGGACTCGCCGCTCTCACCATCGGTCGCGGCCTCAGCCCCGCCCTCGGTGTCGGCGGCTGCCTCGGACTCCTCGCCCTCAGCCTCGATGCCCTCGACCTCATCGGCGGACTCCGGCGCGGCCTCGGCGATCCGGTGCGTGACGATGTCGTCGTCGTCCAGATCGACCGTGATGCCTTCCGGCACGATCAGGTCCCCGATCCGGATCGAGTCGCCGATCTCGACCAGGTTCGAGACGTCGACGTCGATGGCCGCCGGGATGTTGCCCGGCAGACCCGTCACCGACACTTCGGTCTGGACGGTGCTGAGGATGCCAAGCGCCGCCGGGTTCTCCTCACCGAACGTCAGCGGAACCAGCGCCGTCGTATCCTTGCGCAGGTTCGGCGCGAAGAAATCGACATGGACTGGCGTGTGCCGGACCGGGTCGACCTGGACCTCGCGGATGAAGACCTGCTCCTGGCCACCTTCCCATGCAAGGGTAAACAGCGTCGAGGCGCCGAAGGTGTGGTAGAACCGGGACAGTTCCCGCGTATCGACCGTGACCGCGTGGGTCCCGCCCAGCAATGGACCGTAGACCACACCTGGGAGACGACCGGCCCGGCGCAACTGCTTGACCTGCTTGCCAAGCACTGTTCGCGGTTCGGCCCTCAGAATGAGTTCCACCATGGGAACGTCCTCCTACTTCCTTGTGATGGGCCGGGATAGCGATTCGCCCCCCGGGTGCGACGCGTATCGCACGATCCGTGATGGTAGCACACTCCTACCGCGAGGCCCGCTGAGCCGGGCAGTTGGGCTGGGCGCCCAACGCTGTCGCGGATCGCCATCCGGAATCGCGGTTCCCGCGCGTCGGGCCGCTTGACACGGTGGGATGGACGGCCATAGCATTCGGCCACGTTTTCTCCTCCCAGAGGATGGCCGGGAATCGTGCTGCATCCCGCATCATGGTCCTGTCACGAGCGTCGCGGTGACTCGACATGTCCCGCGACCCGGCCGGTCATACGCCCGTCAACCCGCACGCTAGGAGCCTCCTCGTGGGAATTTTCCTGATCCGCCGGACCCTGATCTCGCTCGTGACGATCGTCATCATCAGCATGGTGGTCTTCGGGATCGTCAAGAGCGCCCCCGGTGACCCCTACGGCGACCTCGCGACCAACCCGAGCATCTCGCCGGCAAGGATCGCCGAACTGCGGGACAACCTCGGGTTGAACGACCCGATCCCGCAGCAGTACGTCAAATGGGCGACCTCGTACATCCGCGGCGACTGGGGCGACTGCTACAGCTCCTGCGATACGGTCGCGCCCTACATCCTCGGCCGGCTCCCGGTCACGGTCGCGGTCATCGGCTCCTCCTTCATCCTGAGCCTGCTCATCGCCATCCCGATCGGGGTCATCTCCGCCTTCCGGCAATACTCCCTGTTCGACCAGTTCGCCACGACGTTCGCCTTTCTAGGCTTCAGCCTGCCGACGTTCTTCACCGGAACCCTGCTCATCTACATCTTCGGGATCCGGCTGAACGACACACCCCTCGGGTTACCCTTCGTCTTCGATCGAACGGTCGACGGGATCTGGCCCAACATCCAGCAGGCGCTGATGCCGATCATCGTCCTCGGCCTGGCGTCGGCCTCGTCGCTGACGCGGTTCGTCCGGGCCTCGATGCTGGAGGTTCTCGGGCAGGACTACATCCGGACCGCCCGCGCCAAGGGTCTCAAGGAGCAGTCAGTCGTGATCCTGCACGGGATGCGGAACGGCATGATCCCGGTCGTGACGGTGATCGCGCTCCAGATCCCCGAGGTCTTCGGCGGCGCGATCATCACCGAGCAGATCTTCAGCGTCCCGGGGATCGGCTCGGCGCTGGTCAACTCGATCAAGGCGGCGGACAACCCGGTCGCGATCTCGATCACCCTGATGATCGCGGTCCTGGTCGTCATCTTCAACGTCATCGCCGACGTCCTCTACGCCATCCTCGACCCACGGATCAAACTGGCCTGATCCGGCGTTACCCGTCCCGACACCGAACCGTCGCCCGTTCCACCGTCGAGCAGCACTGACCACCACATGAGGAGCCGATCATGTCGCAGGAAGCCAAACTCACCCCAGGACAGATCGGCGCTCCGTCGCCCTCAGCGGATCAGCAGCCCCGGCTGAGCGACATCGGCTCCCGCAACGACCTCAGTATTGCCCGCAAGCAGCGGTCCCTCTGGGGAGACGCCTGGAGTCAGTTCAAGAAGCATCGTCTCGCCATGCTCGGGCTGTTCGTCTTCATAGGGATGGTCGTCTTCACCTTTGTTGGGAACGCACTCTACGGCCGACCTTACGACTCGGTCTTCGAATACGACACGAGTGCCTCACCATCCCTCGGCAACCTGCTCGGGACCAATTCGCTCGGACAGGACATGCTCGCCCGGATCCTCTGGGGCGGCCGGATCTCGCTGGCGGTCGGGATCATCGCCGCGACGATCGCCATCGTGCTTGGAACGACCGTCGGCGCGATCGCCGGGTTCTTCGGTGGACTGACCGACACGATCCTGATGCGGATTACGGACCTGTTCCTGAGTCTTCCACAGCTACCGCTCCTGCTGCTCATCACCTACCTGTTCAGCCCGTCCCTGCAGCAGTGGTCCAGCGACCGGTTCGGCAGCGTCAACATCGGCGTCTTCCTCCTGATCATCGTCGTCATCAGCGCGTTCAACTGGATGCCAACCGCCCGGCTCGTCCGAGCCTCGTTCCTCGCGACCAAGGAGCGCGACTTCATTGAGGCCGCCCTTAGCATCGGTGCGTCGCGGAGGTCCCTGATCCTGAAGCACATCTTGCCGAACGTGCTTAGCCCGATCATCGTCGCCGCGACGCTGGGGATCGGGACCGCGATCATCACCGAATCGTCGCTGTCTTTCCTTGGACTTGGCTTCCCACCCGGTGTTCCATCATGGGGACAAATGCTGTTCGACGCCAAGAACTATCTTCAGACCTCCCCGCACGAGTCGCTGATCCCCGGCTTCTTCATCTTCCTGACGGTGCTCTCGATCAACTACGTCGGTGATGGTCTCCGCGACGCCCTCGACCCGCGCCGGACGAAGTAGTCCATCCGAACCGTTGCCG
>JAABUS010003444.1_pt1 | contig 25713 bp, 26 predicted proteins | sample 5560161 | NCBI WGS metagenome assembly JAABUS01 (sample SAMN10711885, study PRJNA513376) | rock metagenome | isolation source: Antarctica rocks | place: Antarctica: Victoria Land, Trio Nunatak nord | collected 2016-01-04
CGGTCAGCTGGCCAGTCAACACGCGCTACGAGGCGCAGACGCGGTCCACCTAGCCAGCCAGCTTGCGGTAGGTGCCGCCGAAACGATCTTCGCCGTGTGGGACCAGCGGTTGCGAGCCGGGGCGAAAGCGGTAGGCGTGCGGCTGGCTCCGATGGCGTAGTCCGCTCTCCGAGCCGCGAGAACAGGTTCGAGCAGAGGCTACGAGCTGCCGTCCAGTTATCTAATCAGGCGAACCCGGAGGGGCAGGTCGAGATCGGCCCATGCGTGGTCAGCGGTGACCACCTCCGCGGGCGTGCTGCGCACGGTCAGCGCGAGACAACAGCGGTCTCCCAGTGAGAGGTTTCGGCCACCGTGGAGTGCGCGCATGGCCCCGGCCAGCTCCGCGTCCTCCGCCGAGACGGGTTCGATCGTGACGCCAGCGGCGGAAAGCAGCTCCCGGACACGGCTGACATCGACTTCGGCATCGACCAACTTGCCGATGACTTCGGCCAGGTTGGCCGTCCCGAGGGAGGCTGAGGCGATCTCGGCGGCCACGATGTCGGCGCCCGGCTCGTCCTGCATGAGGGCGAGAACGGCCGAGGCATCGAGGACTGTCACTCGGCAGCCGCGGCGAGTCGGCGCTCAGCGAGCAGCTCATCGACGAGTGAGCGAGTCTTCGGAACTGTCGATCCCATGCCGCGCAACTCGGCAACGGCATCCTGCTGCCGCTCGAGCACCAGTCGATGACCGGCCACATGGAGATGCAGCCGGTCGCCGGGAGCAAGCCCGAGAGCGCGCCTTACGTCGGCGGGGATGACGAGCCGACCCTGCTGCCCAAGAACCAACGTGGCATCCATCGAGTAATTATGTCACGTCAGTCGATTTAGTGCCACGCTGAGTTCGGTTCACCGTCGGTGCGTCCGCGAAGGGCGCGGCCCGTCTCCTGTGCGGCGTTGAGGTCCGGGCTGCTAGCAGTGGAGTTAGGCGAGCAACGTAGTCGTGAGCGTCGGCAAGTAGCGCCGCCCACGACGAGGTGTCCTGTCCCGCTGGCGGTTGGTCGTTGCTGATCCACTCGCGCATCTTGCGCGCGCCCATCTGGACTGGTTGGCCGAGACCATTGGTGCACAGGGCCGCAGCCTGATCTGCGGGCAGTCAGGTTCACCCGCCCGCCGTGGCCGTACCAGTGAGCAGGCAGGGCGATCCCACCACCGGACGCATATAGGCGCTGGAGTTTATGGCTCACCGTTCCGACGGGCGCGCAGGACCGAGTCGCTCGCGACGACTTGTTCTCCGTCAGGCCCGGCCATCGTGCGTTTGCGGACCTCGACGACCTCGACCGCCCACCCCTCCGAGTCGAGGGCGCGCACCAGATCCTCTGGCGTGAACATGAAGTTCCGCCGGCCGTGCCGCAGCCCAGTCGCGAGGTCGTCGGGGTGGTGGCCCACGACGAGCAGCGTGCCGCCGGGTGCGACCGCTCCGGCGAGCCTGCGGGTGAGGTCCACCATTCCGCCGTCGGGAAGGTGCATGAACTGCGACGTCACTAAGTCCCAGTGCTCTCCTGAGCCCTCGGGTCCGAGATCGAAGGTGCGGACGTCGACGTGGCGCCACTCGGTGCGCTCGCTCACACCGGCGGCAGCTGCGTGCTTCGCCGCCCGCTCCAGCGCGACCGTGCTGAAGTCGATGCCGGTGACCGACCAGCCGCGATCGGCCAGCCAGATGGCGTCCGCTCCCTCGCCGCTGCCGACGTCCAAGGCCCGTCCGGGCTCGAGATCAGCTGCCTCGATGGCGAGCTGCGGGTTGACCCGACCACTCCAAACTGCGTCGCGAGCGGCGTACCGGTCCTCCCATGCCGGCTGTTCGAAGAGGTCAGGTAGCTCGGCACGATGCGTGGACACAGCGACATGTGTCTCCTCCTCGACCAGGTCGGCGTTGATCATCGCGCCGGCGCGGAGCCCGACGGCGGCCGATGAGACGACCTGGGCCAAGGCGTCGCTCAGGTTGCCGGCGACCCAAACGCCCGGGACTGCCGTGGCGCCGGTGAGCTCAGCGGGTATGAGCCGAGCACCTCGCCCCCCATTGTGAACGGCTCCGGCTCGAGCCCGAGGGGCGCCAGGAACTCCGCTCTGGCTCGAAAACTTGGTGAGACCACGATGGCGTCACACTCGAGCACCTCCCCGGAGGCAAGCCGCAGTCCGCGCAGCCTGTCGTTCTCGACCGAAACCTCCACCGGCGGATCGACCACTACCCGGACACCACGGACGACCAGCCGCTCGAGATCGTCCTCGGTCGGTCGTGGAGAGCCCTCGGTGAGCACGACAACCAGGTTGTCGGTGAGCTGTCGGAAGAGCATCGCCTGGTGCGCGGCCATGGTGGTGGTGGCCAGCACGGCGATCGTTCGGTCCCGGACCTCCCAACCGTGGCAGTACGGGCAGTGCAGCACGTCGCGCCCCCACCGGTCGGCCAAACCGGGCACGTCGGGCAGTACGTCGGTGACGCCGGAGGCGGCCAGCAGCCGGCGGGCCAAGAACTCGCGGCCACTATCGGTGCTGACGACGAACCCGATGCCTGGCAGGTCCCAGGGGCGGACGCTCTGGACATGGGCGACGGTGACCTGCACGCCGTACTGCGCCACCTCCCTACGGCCGATCTCCAGCAGTTCCAGCGGGGGAGTGCCCTCGCGGCCGAGGTAGTTGTGCACATGCCCGGCGCCGGCGTTGCGCGGGCTGCCAGCGTCGAGGACCAACACCGAGCGGCGCGACCTGCCCAGCGCCAGCGCTGCACTGAGCCCGGCGGCACCGCCACCGACGATGACGACGTCGTAGACCTGCTCACGCTCCTGTCGTGCCTTCGTTTCGCTCATGCTCGAGAGTCTGCGGACCCAACCGCCGCTTGACAAACATCCTTGCCATAGCGGCAAATGGACCCATGGTTGAGGATGCAGCACTCGACGCCGCCCTGCGGCGCGTTGGCCCGCGGTTGCGCCAGCTTCGGCTCGAGCGCGATTCGACTCTGGCTGACCTCGCCGCCGAGACAGGTATCTCCGTGAGCACACTTTCCAGGCTGGAGTCCGGCGGAAGGAAGCCGACCCTGGCCCTGCTGCTCGCACTGGCCAAAGCACACCGCGTTGCGCTTGACGAACTTGTCGATGCCCCCGAAACCGGCGATCCGCGGGTACGGACCCGACCAGTGAAACGACACGGGATGACATTCCTTCCGCTGACCCGCTGGCCGGGCGGGTTGCAGGCGTTCAAGCAGATCCTGCCGCCTCGCCCAAACACGCGGCCAGACCCGCAGACTCACGAAGGCTATGAGTGGCTCTACGTCCTCTCCGGGCGGCTGCGCCTGGTGCTCGGCGGCCGGGACCTGGTGCTGTCACCCGGGGAGGTGGTCGAGTTCGACACTCGCACACCCCATTGGGTCGGCAACCCTGGACCAGAGCCCGCGGAGGCGCTGGCGATCTACGGGCCGCAAGGCCAGCGGATGCACGTGCGCGCCTAACCCCCAGACGACGGCTTCGACGACAGCCAGCGCAACGCTTGTCGTGACGGCGCTATGGCCGTCATCTTGGCTCGCACGCTCGGAAGCTGTCAGTCATGGTCCGTAGCAGGACTACGACTCGAATGAGCTGGGGTCTGCTGGGACGTCCACTGCGTGGTCCCGGAGAGCTGCCAGTGGCACGATCTTCAGCACAGCGTCGTTGGTGGATGCCAACACAACCGGCGCCGCAACGCCGTCGTTATGGGCTCGCGCCCAGTTCACCGCGGTGACGCACCAGCGGTCGCCCGGCACGAGTCCGGGGAAGCCGTACTGAGGGTTCGGTGTCGAGAGGTCGTTACCGATGCTGCGCTGATGGTCGAGAAACTCAGCTGTGACGACAGCGCAGATGGTGTGGCTCCCGAGATCGTCCGGGGCGGTGCTGCAGCAGCCGTCGCGGAAGAACCCGGTCAGCGGGTCTGTGCCACACGGTTCCAGCTCGTCACCGAGAACGTTGCGCTCTGTCACCTACCGAGCATCGCGCACGGTGGCTAATTCGAGACTGGCCACAACACCCCAGGTGTCGGACCCGTCGTGGCGGCCCGGTTCCTCGCCGATGTTCGGAGGCGTCGCACGCTTCGGTGACCCGAACCGGTTCACGTCCAGGCGGTGGCAGTTGGGTCAGTGATGTAGGCCGTGGACGCGCTCACTTGACCGCCAGGATGTCGGCCGTGCGGATGTCAGGGTCGCTGGCGAGCAGATCTGGACCGACCTGGCCAAGTGCAGCCGGGATCTGTCCGTTCAGGTGCGCCTGGCGATCGTCCTCGCCCTCGAAGGTGTCGAAGATGCCGTACGTCGTCTCGCTGAGCTTGAAGGCGTACCAAGTCACCGTCCCCGACTCGGCCAGAGCCAGCTCACGCCCCTGCTTAAGAAAGTCGGCGAGTTCCTCGCCCTTACCCGGCTGGGCTTCGAGCAACGCCAGCAGGCCTCTGTCGACAGTCATCGTGAATGTCCTTTCGTGGTCGGTTCCTTCCACCCTAGGTGCCGACCCGTCGAGTCCGTCCCGGCGGACATGGAAACCGCCGGAAGGACCTTCTCCTCGCCCGCGCAGCCCGGCCGACGGATGGTCGTGGCGCCGGACCATTGAGTACTGTACGGTCCGGCTAGTGGGAGGAAGACATGTCCGACGCGATCCGGCTGAGTTCCATCACGGTGAACTGCCCCGACGCTCGTGCTCTCGCCAGTTTCTACGCAGAAATCACCGACGGCGAAGTCACTTTTTCCCACCTTGCGTGGGCAACGGTGACCACTTCGGGTGGGCGGATCGACCTTCAAACGGTCGAGGGCTACGAAGCTCCCCAGTGGCCAGGTCCAGCAGGGACGTCGCTGCTACATCTTGACTTCCTGGTGGACGACCTGACCGCTGCGGAGCAGCGTGTACTGCGCGCGGGAGCTGTCAGGCTCGGCTTCCAGCCCAATAGCGAGCATTGTCTCGTGTTCGCGGACCCTGTTGGGCATCCGTTCTGCCTCACAACCCTGGACGAAATCGGGTGACATCGAGGAGTCGCGAGCGTATTTCGGCGCGAGCCTGCGCCGGTCGGGTCAGGTTCTTCGGCGGGCGAGGTCGCGTCGGCGCCGTTTCGCCTTCCGAGACCATACCGATTGCTGGAACGCAAGAGTCGCCCAACCGGCGATGGCCATGCCGGTGATGTTCAGCAGGAGTTGGATGGTGCTGGCCCATATCTCGCTGGTGGCTCCGAACGCGATACCGAGTGCGACGTTTCCGGCGGCGGGAACAGTGGTAACGGAGATGAACACCCCGGACAGTCCCCCAACTTTCGCGGAGGTCAGGGACAGCACCCCCGCCGCGGCCGCGATGATAGCCACGATGAACGACCACTTGTCGGGTGTGTAGATAAAGTCGGTGCCGGGGCGCGCACCGGTGACGTCGTCGACGGTGATCCATCCAAGCGATCGTCCGGCGAGCGCGGCGATGGTGGTGACGGCGATAGCGACGGCGAAACCGAGTAAGAGCGTTCGAGCGGCCAAGAGGAACAGCGTCCGTCGGCGGCGGACGAGCGCGAGACCGAGGGCAGCGACGGCTACGAACTCGGGACCCAGGACCATGGCACCGATGACGAGGATCTGGGAGTCGACGATGATGGCGATGCCGGCTAGCAGGGTGGCCAGCGTCATGAAGGACAGATAGGTCCAGTTGAGTTCGGACTCTTGGTAGGCGCGATGGGTGACGTCTGCCCAGACGACGGCGTCGGCGCTGCTGCCGGGAGTGCGCAGTTCGGAGTCGAGGCCGGCCTGGGACATCCACGTGTCGACCGGTTGGATGTGAACCGTCCCGGCCTGGGGCACGCCTAGGTCGTCGAGACGATCGACGATTTCGTTGGCCGCTTCTCTTGCCACATCGGCGACGATGATGTCGCCACGAGGTTTGATCGCCGCGTCGCGCATGACGGCGAGGTTGCTCACGGCTGGGTCGTCTTCAAAGACTTCCAAGACCCTCTCAGTAAGGCTGGACGGCGTCGTGATCCGCAATTGCAACATCAGGTCAGTGTGCCGCAGCGGCCGCGTCGTTGGAGGCGTTACCGTGACTGCGGCGCCCAAGTGGTCAAGTCGCGTTGGGCAGGTCAGAACGGTGCGCCTGTAGGGTGCGCCATCAGGGACTCGAACCCCGAACCCGCTGATTAAGAGTCAGCTGCTCTGCCAATTGAGCTAATGGCGCCGAAGCGAACGGAAGCATACCAGCGCACCCGGCGGCGCCCCTAACATCAGTGAGGTGAGCGGCGACGAGACTGTGGTCGACGACGTACGTCGAGCATGCGCTCACCTGCCCGAGGTCGAGGAGCGCCTGAGCCACGGTGCTCCGTCGTTCTTCGTCCGGGGCAAGAAGTCGTTCGTGTCGGTGTGGTGGCGAGGCCACCACGACCTCGATTTCCCGCACCTGTGGTGCGCCGCTCCAGCCGGCGCTCAGCAGGCGCTGACCGGCAGCGACCCGGAGCGGTTCTTCCGGCCGCCGTACGTCGGACATCGGGGCTGGCTCGGCGTCCGGCTCGACCGGGCGATTGGCGCAGCGGAGCTCGCGGAGCTGTGCGCGGACGCCTACCGCACCGTGGCGCCGCCAGCTCTGGTCAGACGGCTTGACGACGCCGAGGACGAAAGGACGGCCGACAGTTAGGCGGGCGTTCACGCCGACCATCGCCGTCGGCGCCTCGCTCCGCCCTAGGCTCGGACGTGTGACGGCCGCCTTCAGCAGAGCCTGGAACAGCCTCGAGGCTGACCCGCGTCGAGGTCTCGCGGTGGCAGTGACGCTGGGTGTGCTGCTGCGCATCCCCTTTCTCAGCGCACCGCTGCAGCCCGACGAAGGCGGGTTCCTCATGGTCGCCCGCCAGTGGACCGCCGACGGCTCGGCGTTGTACGGCGACCAGTGGGTCGACCGGCCACCACTGCTGCTCGTGATCTTCCGGCTGGCCGCCACCTTGGGCGGCGACCCTGTCACGTTGCGGATCCTGGCTCTGCTTTTCGGCGCCGCCACGGTCGTGGCCGCCTGGTGGGCCGGTCGAGTGGTCAACGGTCCGCGCGGAGCACTCGCTGCGGCTTTGGTGGCGGCCGCGATCAGCTCCAGCTACAAGCTCGACGGCTTCGCGCTGACCGGCGAGGCCATCGCCGTGGCCCTGGTGATGACGAGCTGTGCGCTCACGCTGGACGCGACGTACAGCAGCCGGACGTCGCGACGGGCCGTCGTGTTGGCGTTGGGGTCGGGGATCCTGGCCGCCATGGCGTTCCTGGTCAAGCAGAACTTCGTCGACGCCGGGCTCTTCGCCTTCGTGCTCTTGATCATGGCGGTCCCGCGCAGCTGGCGGGTGTTCGGTGCCGGAGCGGTGGGTGTTGCCTTGCCGCTGGTCGTCACCGCCGCCTGGGCCGGCAGCGCCGCAGGCCCGGGGTTGGTCAAGCTTTGGAACGCCGTCTTCCGATTTCGCCAGCGTGCCTTCGATGTCATGCAAAACGCCACCGACACTGCCTCCCAGGATCGGCTCAACTTGTTGGTCCAGCTCTTCGTGACAACTGGCCTCGTCCTGCTCAGCCTGCAGCTCTTCGCCGCCCTACGTCGCCGCGCCGAGAACCCGCCCGCCCTGAGGCCGGCGCTGCTGGTGATGTTCGCGTACGGCGTCTTCGCCGTCTTCGCCGGTGGGAGCTGGTGGAGTCACTACTTGTTGCAGCTTGGTCCAGTCCTCGCGATGGGCACCGCCTCGGCAACCCGGCGGCCACTGCCTCACCTGGGTCCGCGGGCGACGGCGGCAGCGGTGGCGCTGGCCTCGGTATGGGCGTGCGGGACGGGCGTGCGCGACGTGGCCAACGCCCAACTCATCGGGACTACTGACGAGATCGTCGCCGTCCACCTCAGGGATGCATCGAAGCCGGGCGACAGCGTCGTCATGGCCTACGGGAAAGCCTCGATCATCGAGACCTCCGGTCTCTCCACGCCGTACAAGTACTCCTGGAGCCTGCCGATTAGGGCACGCGACCCGCACCTCACCACCTTGGTAGCCACCCTGAGTGGCAAGTCAGCCCCGACCTGGTTGGTCGAGATCGGCAAGTTCGACGACTGGGGTCTGGACACTTCGGCGTTCCGACAGGTGCGAGCATCGCGCTATCGCGTCGTCGCCACCGTCTGCGGGCACGACATCTACCTGCGGGACGAGTTGGTCCGGTCGCTTCCGCCCACCCCTTCATGCCCCTAGCAGCTCGAGCGCTGCCATCGCGGCGTTCTGCCCGCCGATCCCGCTGACCGCACCACCTCGGCGAGCTCCGCTGCCACAGACGAGCACGTTGGTGATGCCTGTGGCGACGCCCCAGCGCTCGGCTGGGGTCTCCGCAGCGCACCCCGCCGGGAGCCAGGGCCACTGCAGGTCACCGTGGAAGATGTGGCCGCCGGGCATGTTCAGCGCCGACTCGATGTCCTGCGGCGTCTTGACCTCCAGGCAGGGCCGCCCGGCGGCGTCGCTCGCGAGGCAGTCGCGGATCGGCTCCTCGAGGTGCGCATCCAGCGCGTCCAGTGCTCGGTCGACGGCCTTCTCACGGGTCGCACCGTTCTCCGCGAACAACCCAGCCGCGGTGTGTACGCCGAAGTAGGTGAGGGTCTGGTATCCCTGTGCGGCGAGTTCCGGCCCAAGAATCGTCGGGTCAGTCAGGGTGTGGCAGTACAGCTCGCCCGGCAACGGGTCTGGAAGCTGCCCGGACGCCGCCGCGGCGTACGCCGCCTCCAGCTGGCCGAAGTCCTCCGCCACGTGAACCGTGCCCGCGAACCCATGCCGCGGGTCGACCCCAGACCTCCACCGCGGCAGCCGTCGCACCAGCAGGTTGAGCTTGAGCTGCGACCCCACGGGGCGAGGTGCTTCGCTCGGCCGGCCCACCAGCACGTCGAGCACCGCCGGCGCCACGCCGCTGAGCACAAGGCGGGAGTCGACGCTGTGCTCTGTGCCATCTGTCGAGTAGGTCGTCTGAGCCCCCGCGCCGTCTGCCTCGACCGCAGTGACATCTGCGCCCGTCCGTACGTCGGCCCCGGCCGCCATGGCCGCCTGAAGCAGCGCGTCGGTCACCGCACCCATGCCTCCGACCGGGACCCGCCACTCGCCGGTGCCGTTACCGATCAAGTGGTAGAGGAAGCAGCGGTTCTGCAGGCCGCTGGGGTCGTACAGCGAGGCGAAGGTGCCGATCAGGCCGTCGGTCGCGACGACGCCACGCACGGTGTCGTCGACGAAGCGCCGCTCCAGCTCGATCCCCAGCGGCTGCTCGACCAGCCACGACCAGGTGGAACCGAGCTGCCTCGCGACGTCTCGCTCGGGTCTCAGCGGCTCGGTCAAGGTGGGAGCGAGGAACTGCGCGGCCTCCTGCATCTCGGCGTAGAACGCCCGCCACGCGGCGTACTCCTCGTCACCGCCGGTGAGCGCGCGGAACGAGTCGGCGGTGGCGGTGCCCTCGTCGCGCTCGACGAGCAGGCCCATGGGTCGGCCGTCGCGCCAGGTCGGTGTGTACGACGCGACCGGCCGTGAGCGCAGCTGTAGGTCGAGGTCGAGATCGGCACTGATCTGCTCGGGGAGCAGGCTGACCAGGTAGGAGTAGCGGGAGAGCCTGGCGTCGACGCCGTCGAACGCGCGGGTGCTGACCGCCGCGCCTCCGGTGTGCGGCAGGCGCTCCAGCAGCAGTGTGCGTAGACCGGCTCTGGCCAGGTACGCCGCGGCGACGAGGCCGTTGTGACCACCGCCGACGATGGTGACGTCGTACTGCGTCATGGCTGGACTCTGCCATGCCGAGCGCCGGGCTGCCGCACCGCCGCGGGGCAAATTCGCGCGCCCGAGCCCGGCTGCCAACCCCGAGAGCGGTCGCTGGATGGGGCCGGCGTTCAGCGAACGTTCAACCCAAAGGTGTTGACCGGCGGGAAATGGGCACGGCGTCTTCAGGATGTGCGGTCGCCCGGGCGGACCGCCGATCCAGGTCTAGGTGTTGAGCTCAACAGCACTTGGGCTCGTCGGTCAGATGTGGGGGCGCCATGCGCGTCTCCCACGTCTGACCGGTGGCGTACGGGCACGAGGTTTCGCCAAATGTTCCGCTGTGCGCCGCGTGTCGGGACTACTCACCTGCCGCGGTCGATGCCCTGCAGCCCGTGCGCACCACCCCGCGGCGACGGCCGCAGGCCGAGACTCACCAGCTGGCGTACGGCGAGGATGCCGGCAGCTGTTGCCAGCGTCATCGCCGAGAGGGGACCGGCGAGCCGGAGGAGCCCGGCCGCCATAAAGAACTCCAGGGCCACGCGCAGGCCCAGCCGAGGGTCTCGTGTGCTCCCGACGACAAGGGCGCCGGCTATGAGACCCGCAGCGGTGCACAGCAGCGCAGCCTGCTCGAGCAGCCGGGTCATCGAAGCGAGCCGGACGTGCCGGGCCGGTTCGCCTGCTGGTCCGTCTTCTTGTCCGTCGGATCGTCCCCGGCCCTGTCGTCGGAGGCGAGCTCCGCTTTCTCTTCGCGGATCTCCCGGCCCAAGAAGTAGTTGAGGGCCGTGCGGATCGTAGCCACGGCGGCCAGCTCCCCGAGCTCGCGGAAGGTGGGGGCGATCGCCGTACGCAAGATGTCGCCTGCGAGCTGGAACTCCAGCCCCAGCGCCAGGTAGCGTCCCACGTCGAGACGGACCGGCACGAACGCCTCCGCCGTCCGGTGGCGCAGAGCGACCACAACGAACCGCACGAAGCCGATCACGGCACCGATGAAGATGACGAGGGCGCCGGCGATCTCGACGAGCCGCACCGCCCAGTCGACGACAGCGCTGATGTTCTCTTCGCTCAACCACTCCATGGCGAGCGGTGTACCCACGGGTCACCGGTCGAACCATCCGAGGAACTAGCCGGGGCGGCCCGGCTTGATGGGGTGAGTGACGGGACTTGAACCCGCGACATCCGCGACCACAACGCGGCGCTCTACCAGCTGAGCTACACCCACCATGCTGACGTCGGCCGAATTCTCGGGCCACAGCGGCAGAAAGTGTAGCGGCTCAGGCGTCTCGGACAGGACTCAGGCTGGGGTCGGTCAGCAGGGCACCGCTGTGCTTGGCCGCCAGGGCACGCGCCGCATCGGAGTCCGGTCCTGGTGGTGCCACGAACACCGCCTCCCGGTAGTAGCGCAGCTCCTCGATGCTCTCGCGGATGTCGGCCAGCGCGCGATGGTTGCCACCCTTACGGGGGCTGGCGTAGTACGCCCGGGGGAACCATCGGCGCGACAGCTCCTTGATCGAGGAGACGTCGATGATGCGGTAGTGCAGGTGAGCCTCGAGCGTCGGCATGTCCCGGGTGAGGAAGAGCCGGTCGGTGCCGACGGAGTTGCCGGCCAGCGGCGCCTTGCGCGGCGTTGGAACGTACGCACCCACATAGTCCAGTACGGCGTTCTCGGCCGTGGCCAGGTCGAGCCCCGCGCCGAGCTGGTCGAGCAGGCCGGAGGCGGTGTGCATGTCGCGGACCACGTCACTCATCTGGGTGAGCGCGGCGTCCGGCGGCTTGATCACCACGTCGATGCCTGGACCGAGCACGTTGAGCTCGGAGTCCGTCACCAACGCGGCGACCTCGATCAGCGCATCGGCTACGGTGTCGAGCCCCGTCATCTCGCAGTCGATCCACACCAGCCGGTCGGTCACGCTCGACACCCTACGCGGTGGGTGCCTCCCTCAGATCAGGTTCACCGTCTCTCCGCGGCGTACCGGGCGGACCACGTCGTCGAGGTCCGCCCGCCGAGCAGACTCAAGGAACGCCGACAGCGGCGACCGCATGACCTTGTCGTCGTCGTGGTGCACGGGGATCGCCGCGCGCGGCTGCACCCGGCGCAGGAAGTCGACCCCCTGAGGTGCGTCCATGGTTACTGTCGAGGCGAGCACCCGGGTGCCACCGAGGTGCATGACCGCCATGTCGATGTCAGGGAAGCGCTCGTGAACGGCGTCGAGGTGGTCGCCGGTCAACGTGTCGCCGCTGAGGTAGACGCGCAGCCGGGTCTCGCCCTTGGCCTGGTGCTCGAGCAGGCTACCCATGACCGGCGGCAGCACCTTGCCGAGCGCCCCACGGGCATGCACGCCGGGCAGGGACACCACTCGGAGCTCCTCGTTGCCCTTGGTGAGGGCGTGGTGCTTCCAGGTGGCGAGGCCGTGGGTCTTGAAGCCCTGCAGCGCATACGACGCAGGTAGCCGCAGCGTGACTCTGGCTTGCGTGCTTGCTGTCTTCGTTGGCCGGGTCCTGGACTTTGATGACGACCATCGTCAGCTCTCCGCCTTGCCCTCGATGCCGTGGGCCCGGATGTCGCGCCACGACCCTACGGGTGCGGGGCGCCCCTTGACGCCACCGAGGTTCGCATCGACGGCCGGACGGTCGCGGCGGACGGTACGTGGCCAGGCTTCCGTTCGGGCCAGGGTGCCATTGCCGACGAGATTTCACCGTGAGTGTCGGCGCGGGTGAGGCGGTCGTCACACTCTGCACGGTGGCCAGGAGGCACTCGCGGCCAGGTGGGGCGCCCGATCTGCTAGAGCAGGCGCCCCACCTGCTCCACCAACACAGCTCGCAGGTCGTCGTGCGCCGCCACGTCGTCGCCGAACACGTCGCGAACCGAGAGAAGACCATGGACGAGGCGCACCGGGTCCCCATCTGCCGAGGCCGCGACCATTCTCAGCCGATCGGCGATGGGGTCGTCGAGGGACCACGCGCTCCCCGGCTCTGTCGTCCTCGCCACGTAAGCCATCCAGGCGGCCACCGCGAGCGCCGCGTGGACCGGCACCGCCCCAGCGGCCAACCGGTCTCGGATGGTTCCTAGCACGCGAAGCGGCAGCTTCTGGGATCCATCCATGGCAACCTGCATCGTCCGGTGATGCAACGCGGGGTTGGCGAAGCGCTGCAACACCTGTTCGCTGTAGTCGGCGAGACGCAGGTCGCCCGGTGAAACGAGGGTCGGCAGCACGTCCTCACGCATAAAGGACCTGCAGGCAACCACCAGTTCATCATCGGTGAGCGTCTCCGCGACCGTGTCGTAGTGCCGCAGCGCACCAAGGTAGGCGAGCAAGGAGTGGGTACCGTTCAGAAGCCTCAGCTTGGCCTGTTCCCACGGAGCCACATCGTCCGTGAGGATCGCGCCCGCCAGCTCCCACGGTGGCCTGTCGGTGGCGAACTCATCAGTCAAGACCCACTGCCGAAATGGTTCCGTCACCACCAGCCCTCGGTCTTCGACCCCGAGGAGGGCCCGCAACTCACGCCGGTCGCGCGCAGTGGTTGCCGGGACCATGCGATCAACCATGCTGGACGGGAAACGGACTGAGTCGTCCAACCAAGCGAGGAGCTCGTGGGACTCGGTCGCGGGCAGGGCATCGCAGAAATCGCGGACGAGACCCTTGAGAACGGTGCCGTTGTCGATCAAGTTGTCGCAACACACGATCGAGACCGGTCCCGCATCCGAGCGCATTCGCTGCTGCAGACCTCTCGCAAGACTTCCAACCACGGTGGTCGGTGGGCCGCCTGCGACGTCATGCCGTACTGCGTCGTCGTCCTGATCGAGGCGGCCGCCGGCTGCCCGGCGGTACCCCTTCTCGGTGACGGTCAACGTCACGACACGGATCTGAGGCGAGGACAACCAGGCGATGACGGCGTCAGGGTCGTTGGCGCCGTTCCGGACGTCCCGCACGGCGCCAACGACACGAGGGGCAGCGGCTCCCAGGCCACGCTCCACGACTGTGAACAGACCGTCCTGCGGCACGAGGTCGTCGCGGACGGCGGCCGAACGCTGAGTCACGCCAAGGATTCCCCAGTGGTCGGAGCCGATCGCGGCTGCCGCGTCCTCGGTGAAGACAGCCTGGTGGGCACGATGAAACGCTCCGATGCCAAGGTGGACCATGCCAATTTGTCGGCGGGGGGTCGCCGCAGGCGGCCGACGCACCTTCCACGGAAGTCGATCCAGCGTTGCGAACGAGAGTCGATCGGGGCGGTTTCGGTGGCTGTCGGCGTTCACGTCGTGGCGCTCGAGTGTCGCGGGACCACAAGAGTCATAGTGCACTTTCGACGGTGGTACGGCCCCCGATCAGGCGACGTACATCATCAAGGGTTGCGAGATATCCGGTCCCGCCCGATCCCTGCAGCGACAGCGCCGCGGCGGCGGCTCCATACCGTACGGCGGCCACCAGGTCGTCCCCGAGTGCGAGCCGGGCGACTGTCGCGCCGGTGAGCACGTCACCCGCGCCGGTCTGGTCCACGACGTTGGGCGGGTTGAAGGCCGGAAGCTCCACAATGCTGTCGCCTGCGGCGACGACCACGCCACCGTGGCCGCACGTCACCGCGACCGACTCGGCACCCAGCTTCCGGACAGCCTGACACGCGTCCTGCGGCTTCGTCACTGCATCCCCGAGCAGGGCACGGGCCTCGGTCGGCCACGAGGGTGTGACGAGCCGACACGATGGTGCGAGCTGCGTGAGATGCACAGCGGCGGTCGGGGAGTCAACCAGCCGGGGTCGCCAGTTCGGATCGTATACAAAGGCCGAGGCGAGCAACGCCGCCTCCTGCACCGTGGCGCGCGCGGACGCAGAGATGGCGCAGGTCACCCCGCTGGCCAAGACGATGCGCGCGTTGCGCATGACGGCGCTCGGGAGGTCGTCCGGGCAGAGCTGTGAGCCGGCACTGCCTGCGCGTACGTAGAGGAACTGTCGAGTCCCGGACGGGTCTGCATGCTGGAGATAGAGGCCGTGCTGACCGGCGACGCGTCGTAGGTGCGAGGTGTCGATACCGAGCTGCTCGATGCGGGCGACCATTGCGGAGCCGAGCTCGTCGTCGGGGACTCTGGCGACGAGCGCGGTGCGAGCACCCGCAGCCGCGGCGGCAGCGGCGGCGTTGAGAGCGTCTCCGGAGAACCCGAGTGACAGCGGCGCACCGTCTCGCAACTCTGTGGTGGCGGTCAGCTGCACGAGCGGCTCTCCAACCACCACGACGTCGAACGGCTGTGTCACCACGGGTGCATGGTTCCGTCGTCGAGGCGGGCGACCGGCAGGTAAGCAGGCCGGTAGGGGTGGCGACTGGCTGCCTCCTCGTCGATGTCGACACCCAGACCGGGAGCCTCTGCCGGGTGGAGGAAGCCGCCGTCGAAGCGGTAGCCGTGCGGGAAAACTTCGTCGGTCTCAGGCGTATGCCGCATGTACTCTTGGAGACCGAAGTTGGGGATGCTGAGATCCACGTGCAGGGCGGCCGCCATACAGATGGGGGAGAGGTCTGTGGCGCCATGCGAGCCGCTTCGAACGTGGTGCAGGGCCGCGAGGTCGAAGATGCGGCGGAGGTGACTGATACCCCCCGCATGGACAACAGTCGTCCGCACGTAGTCGATGAGCTGCTCACGGATCAGGTCGGCGCAGTCCCAGATGCTGTTGAAGACTTCGCCGACAGCCAGAGGTGTCGTGGTGTGCGCACGGATCAGCCGAAAGCCTTCCTGCAGCTCGGCGCGGACCGGGTCTTCCAACCAGGTCAAGTCGTAGGGCTCGAGGCTCTTGCCGAGCCGAGCCGCCTCAATCGGCGTGAGGCGGTGGTGCACGTCGTGCAGCAGCCGCACGTCAGGCCCGAACTCTTCACGGACCCGGGCGAAGACTTTCGGCACATGGGCGAGGTAGCGGGGCGTCGACCAGGTCGTCTCGGTCGGGAGCGTTGCGTCGGCGGGCTCGTAGTGCAGCTTGTCCTGGCTCACGCCGTAGGCCTGCTCCAGCCCTGGGATGCCTGTCTGCACCCTGACGGCGCGATAACCGAGGTCGAGGAACCGTCCGACCTCGATAAGTGCCTCATCGAGTGTCTCGCCGTTCGCGTGTCCGTAGACGGTCACGCCGTCGCGGCAACGACCGCCCAGCAGCTGATAGACCGGCAGGCCGGCGACCTTGCCCTTGATGTCCCAAAGCGCCGTGTCGACGGCGGCAATGGCGCTCATGGTCACCGGACCGCGTCGCCAGTAGGCGCCTTGGTAGAGGTACTGCCAGGTGTCCTCGATGCGCGCCGGGTCGCGCCCGATGAGCAGGGGGACGACGTGATCGCTCAGGTAGCTCGCCACGGCGAGCTCGCGGCCGTTGAGGGTGGCGTCGCCGACTCCGGAGACGCCCTCGTCGGTGACCAGCTTGAGGGTGACGAAGTTGCGACCGGGGCAGGTCACGATGACCCGCGCGTCGACGACCTTCACCACGTCTCCGCCTGCCGGACTGTGTGCAGCAAAGTGATCGCGCCCGGACGAAGCAGGTCACTGCCGACTCCGACTGCGTGCGCGCCGGCTTCGAGCCACGCTGGCACGTCGTCGATGGCGATGCCGCCGGTCGGTACCACGACGGCATCGGGCAGCAGAGCACGGAGGCTGCTCAGCATCGGGGGCCCACCCACGTGTGCAGGGAAGAGCTTCACGGGCCCGAGCGCGGCGGCGGCGGCAACCTCCCCGGGGCTGAAAGCACCCTCCAGGAAAGGTATGCCGGCCTCGGCCGCCACCTTGCGCACGGATGGCGCAGCCCACGGGCTCACCAGGAAGCCCGCCCCGGCTTCGACTGCAGACCGGGCCGTCGCCTCGTCGACGACGCTCCCCAGCCCGACGAGCGCACCAGCCCGCGCCTTGGCCTGAAGTTCGCGTAGCGCCGTGTCCCAGTCGGGCGTGGTCGCCGTCAGCTCAACGATCCGAAGTCCTTCGTTCAGCAGCGTCTGCGCCGCTTTGACCGCCTCCTCGGCGGAGCCGACCCGCAGCACCGGCAGCACCCGCTGATGATGAATGTGCTCGAGGAAACCTTCCAAGCTCACGAGTCGGTGTCCTCCTTCACGCGTGCAACGAGCTGTGTCGGGTTGATGAAGCGCAAGGCCACCACGACTAGCACGAGCATCATCGAGGTGTAGATCACCGCCATGGCATCGATGGACTGCTGGGCGCGGATGCCCGCGGAGGACATTGTGTTGTAGAGCTTGACGACGAGTGTCTGCGAATCGGGACCGGCTGTGAGGAACGTCAGCTCGAACATCCCCACCGTGCGTACCAGCACCAAGATACTGGCGGCGAGCAGCCCCGGGACCAGCAGCGGTGCCAGGATGCGGAAGAACACAGCGCGGGTGCTCGCCCCGCACATGCGCGCAGCGTCTTCCAAACGCGGGTCGACCTGTTCGAGGAACGGTGTCATCGTCAAGATCACGAACGGGACCGACGGCACGAGGTTGGCCAGCACCACACCCGAGAGGTGGCCGGCGAGACCGTACTTGTAGAGCACAGTCGCCAGCGGGATGCCGTAGGTGATCGGGGGCATCAGGATCGGCAGCAGAAAAACCAGGTAGAGCAGCCGTTTGCCAGGGAAGTCGCGCCGGGCGAGCGTGTATGCCGCTGGCGCGCCGATGAACAACGACAACCCGACCACGAGCGCCGACACCTCGAGCGTGACGATGATGACGTCGAACAGGGCGTACTGACGCCACGCCTCGCCGTACCACTGTGTTGTGAAACCACTGGGCAGCCAGGCGTCGAACCACTGGGTGCCGAAGGAGTTCACCAGCACCGACGCGACGATGCCTAGCAGGTTGACGAAGAAGAAGATGACCACCCCCCACACGATCCAGGAGCTGGGGCGGGCAACGATCTGACGGCCCGGCCGAGGGCCAGAGCCAGGGACCTGAGCGGTCTGAGACGAGGCGATGGTGGCCATCAGCCCTTGCCTCCAGTGGATCCGGTGTAGAAGCGGGTTCGCCCGCTCAGCACGATCGCGACAACGACGAGCTCGACCAGCCCCATCACCATCGCGATGGCCGAGGCATACGGATAGTCGACCTGTTCGTACGCCGCGCGGTAGGCGGCGAGGGAGATCACGTACGTCTCACCTGTGGGGTCACCGACGAGGACCGCGGAGGGGAAGACGCTGAATGCAAGCACGAAAGTCAGGCAGAACGTTGTCGCCAGACCCGGAGCCAGCAAGGGCAGCGTGATGCGGCGAAACCGTGCTTTCCAGTCCGCGCCGAGGCTGGTGGCGGCGCGTTCGAGGGTTGGGTCGATGCCGGAGAGGTAGGACAGCACCAGCAAGAAGGCGAACGGGAACCCGGTGATGACCAATGAGAAGAAGACGCCCCAGTAGTTGTTGGTCAGGCGAACCGGGTCGTCGGCGATGCCGAGTCCGATCAGCGTCCGGTTGAACCAGCCGGTTGGACCGAGATAGTTGAGCAGACCCTGTGCGGTGAGCACCGTGCCGAGCGTGATCGGCACGACGAGAAGTGTCGTCACGGTCCGCTTGCCGCGGAACCGTCCGCGCATCCGGTAGGCGATCGGTACCGACGCCAGTACGTTCAGCGCTGCGGCAGGCAGTGCGAGGCGCAGCGTGAGCCAGATCGTGTTTCGCTGATAGGGGTCGGAGAAGAAGCGCTGGTAGTCGGCGAACGGTCCGCCTTTGGTGGGCTGGAATGACAGTTGCAAGCCGTAGAAGAACGGGTAGAGAAACAAGACCAGGACGAACACGGTTGCCGGCAACAGAAGCCACAGTTGCCGGTCGACACCACGCTCCGCGAGGCGGTGTCGCAGGTTCGGCCGCTGGGGGGCCGGGGAACTGCTGTCCGACCGTGGGCGCTCGGCGAGCGTTGTCATCCGACGATCACCTCGCGCGCCGGATCGTCGGCTCTGGCGTCGGTGGCCGGAGCGCTGTCCTCGGCGGGGAACACCAGTAACCGGCTCGGGTCGATCCGTAGACTGATCGCGTCGCCGGGAGCGAGCCGACGTTCGGTACGGACGTGTAGTCGCGGTCCGTCGTCGGTGATCACCTCGACGGCGAACTCGCGACCCTGGTACTCCACCACCTCGACCTCGGCACCGATGCCATGATCGGTTATCCCGGCGTCGGCGCCTAGGACCTCCACGTCCTCTGGGCGGACAGCTGCGATGACATGCTCGCCGTCTTGGACCTTGCCCACCGCGGTACCGGTCAGCCGCAGCCCTTGCCCTTGCACCAGGACCTCGTGTCCTGATCCCGCTGCCTTGGCTCGTAACCGGATCAGATTGCGGTAGCCCATGAAGTCGGCGACGTGCCAGGTGGCCGGGTGGGAGTGCATCTCCTCAGGGGTGCCGATCTGCTGGACAACACCGTCGCGCAGGACGACCAGCCGGTCAGCGAGACTGAGCGCCTCCTCCTGATCGTGCGTGACGTAGACGGTCGTGAGACCGAGCGACTGGTGCAGCCGGCGGATCTCGGTGCGCATCCCGAGCCTCAGTTTGGCGTCGAGGTTCGACAGCGGCTCGTCCATCAAGACAAGAGACGGCTCGAGCACGACGGCACGGGCGATCGCGACCCGCTGCTGCTGGCCCCCGGACAAGTGACCGGGCAGCTTATCCGCGTGTTCCTCGAGATCAACGAGACGGATCGCCTCGTCGGTACGCCGCCGTTGCTCTTCCTTCGGCAACCTGCGCATCTGCAAGCCGAACGCCACGTTGGCCCGCACCGACATGTGCGGGAACAACGCGTAGTTCTGAAACACCATCCCGAAGCCGCGACGCTCCGGCGGCAGGGTGTCGATGCGGGTGTCGTCCTGCCAGATCGTGCCGCCCGTCAGCGGCAACAGGCCGGCGACGCAGTTGAGAGCCGTCGACTTGCCGCAGCCGGAAGGGCCGAGCAGCGCGATGAACTCGCCAGCCTTGATCGTGAGGTCGAGCCCGACCAGGGCATCCTGACCGCCGAACCGGCGGGATACGCCGTCGAGTCTCAACGTCTGGAACCGTTCGGTCGAAGGCTTCACTCCGCTTCCTGCACCTTCCCGCCCCCGATGTCTCGGTCCCACTTGTCGAAGGCCGCAACGAGGCTTTCGGCGTCGAGTGGCGTCTCCGTGGGGTTGTCGGCAATCAGCTGGTCATACTCGGGGCGGCCGAACTCCTCGATGGCGTCCTGGCTCTCCGTCGGCGCCTGCGAGAGCTCGACACCTTCGATGGCGGGACCGGGGTAGAAGTAGCCGGAGTCGTAGGCCTTGGCCTGCTGCTCAGGGGTGAGCATGTACTGAAGAAGCAGCATGATGGCAGCCTGCTTGTCGACGCTCACACCCTTCGGGACGACGGCATAGTGCGCGTCCGTGACCCAGTGGAAGCCTTCCATGCTGCTGACCTCGGCCTCCTTGGGCACCGTGGCAAGCACCCGCGGGTTGATGTCCCAGCCTGTCGTGGTCGCGACGATGTCGACGGAGCCGTTCGCCAGGTTCTTCATCGTGTCGGTGGTGGACGACGGGTACACGTCGATGTACTTGTTGAGCTCTTCGAGGTAGGCCCAGGTCTTGTCCCAGCCCTTGATCGGGTCTTTCGGGTCGCTGTCTCCAAGGAGATAGGGGAGACCCATGAGCAAGGTCCGGCCGGGCCCGGAACTGGCCGGACGCGCGTACTGGACCTTGCCTGGGTTTGCCTTCGCGTAGGCGAGCAGCTCCTCTGCTGAGGTGGGCGGGTCCGCCACCGTGCCGGGGAGATATTCGAGCAGCGGACCAGAGGGATAGTAGGTCACGGTGACGCCGTAGCCCTCCGCCAAGCCCTGCATTTCCGCCGCAGGCGCGAGGTAGTTGTCCATGTTGGTCAGCCTGTCCTCGAACGTCGGCAGCAGCTTGATCCACAGACCCTGCGATATCCCGGCCGACAGCCCGTCGTTGCCGGTCAGTACGACATCGATGTCAACTCGGTCGGCGTCCTGCTGGGCCTTGATCTTGCCGGCCAGGTCGGGTGAGGGCGCCTCGGAGTAGGTCACGCTCGAGACGATGTCGGGATTCTCCTCGACGAACGCGTCGATCATGCCCTGCGTCAGCTGCAAGTCGCCTGCGACGTCGAGGATGTTGAGCTTGACCGCCGCGGACGGCTTGGAGGGAACCTCGCCGGTAGACGACCCGCCGCCACCTGAGTCGGGGGCACCGCAGGCGGCGATCAGGCCGAGCACGGCGGCGCCGCCAGCGAGCAGAACACTTCGCCGATAGTGGTGCATGGCTAATTCCTTTCGTCGTGTCCGCGGCGTCGTCGCCGCGGACTTCGGTCGGTCAGGTGCTGCGCGCGACTCCGGTGGAGGCACGCACGATCAGTTGGGCGGGCAACTCGCGACGCGCCCCATCGGCGTCGTCGGGCTGCTGCAACAAGAAGAGGAGCAGGTCGACCGCAGCACGCCCTGCCTCTTCCTTGGGCAGGGCGACCGTGGTGAGTGCAGGAACTGACATGCCCGAGAACGGGATGTCGTCGATACCGATGATGCTCAGGTCGTCAGGCACAGCCAGCCCGCGGCCGCGGAGCCGGCTGATGATGCCGAGCGCCATCAGGTCGTTGTAGGCAATGACCGCAGTGACGTCCGTGGCAGCCACCAAGTCCGCCGCAGCGACCCCACCTTCGAAGTGCGGAGGGAAGTTCCCGACCTGGTCGAGCTCCAGACCGGCAGCTGCAACTGCTGTTCGTAGGCCCCGGGTGCGTTCCTTGTTCGACCATGAAGCCTTGGGGCCACCCACCCAGGCGACCCTCCGGTGACCGAGTGCACGCAGATGAGACGCTGCTTGTCGCATCCCGTCGCTGTTGTCGAAGGTGATTGACGGGGTCCGACCGATGCGTCGGTTGCACAACACGAGGGTCGTGTCGTCGACGATGGCCCGTAGGTCAGCCTCGCTCATGCGAGGCGAGCAAAGAACGATTCCATCGACCTGTTTGGCGAGGGCCCGGACGAGCCGGGCCTCGGCCGCACTGTCTTCGTCGGTGTCGGCGAGGAAGACCGCGTAGTCGGCGTCGTGTGCACGCGCCTGCACACCTTTGACAACGCCTGGGAAGAACGGGTTCGAGAGGTCCGGCACGATGACACCGAGATTGCTGGTGCGGCCGGTGATGAGCCCTCGCGCAGCACGGTTGGGGGCGTACGCGAGGCGGTCCGCCGCCTGGCATACCGCTGTCCGAGTCGCCTCCGAGACGATGTCGGGCATGGTGAAGACCCGAGAAACGGTGGACGGCGACACGCCGGCAACACGAGCGACATCGCGGATCGTTGCCGGCACTCCGGCCTCCCTGGTGTCTTGGACCGCAACAGTCTGCAATCGTTTTCTGTCGCCTGTCAAGACGCCCGACACTTTGGCTGCATCTGCGCAGGCTTGCTTCCGCGAGCAGGGGATGCAACCCTTACCACTGATCTCTCATCAGCTCGTCTACGCGTCCGTCCACGGGAGCCTTCCTTGACATTGCTCCGCCTTGATCCCGACCGAGCCCTGCCAGCGGACCCGACTGTGCGGTCCATCGCGCGACGGCTGTACGAGATCACGCTGGACCTGCCACTTGTCTGCATGCACGGGCACATCGACGTTGCGATCCTTGCTGATGACCGTCCCTTCGCGAACCCGACCGAGCTGCTGGTCGCGCCCGACCACTACGTCACCCGGATGTTGGCCTCGCAAGGGATCGACCTCGGGGAGCTCGGCGTCTCGCGTCGCGACGGCACGCAGCGCCAGATCGACCCACGGAGTGCGTGGCGGTTGTTCTGCAGCAACTGGCGCCTGTTCCGGGGCACTCCGAGCCGCTACTGGTTGGAGCAGGAGCTTGTCGAGATCCTCGGAATCGACCTGCGCCCGGCCGCCGACACGGCTGACGAGATCTTTGACGCGATCGCGGCGAGGTTGGCCGAACCCGACTTTCGACCACGTGCGCTGCTCGACCGATTCGGCATCGAGCTCTTGGCCACCACGGACTCCGTCGTCTCGGACCTCGTCGACCACCAGCGGCTGCGCGCCGACGGCTTCGGCGGCAACCGTGTCGTCCCCACGTTCCGACCGGACGCTCTTCTGCATCCCACGACCTCTGGCTGGGCTCATCAGGTACGTCGGCTCGGTGAGCTCGCAGATGTCGAGACCGACGACTACGCCGGCTATCTCGAAGCGCTTCGCCGGCGGCGGCAGGCCTTTGTGACCGCCGGTGCGCTTGCCTGCGACCACGGGAACGCTTGCGTCGACACCACACTGCTGGCCGACGCGTCCGCGGCCGCCATCTTCCGGGATGCGCTCGCCGGGCGCATCGATCCGGCAGCCGCGAACGCCTTCGCCGGTCACATGCTTCACGTGATGGCGGAGATGTCCTGCGACGACGGGCTCGTCATGCAGGTACACCCAGGTGTGCTGCGTGACTACGACGGTGAGGTACACCGCATGTTCGGGTCCGACAGCGGCTTCGACATCCCGGTCGCCATCGAGTTCACCCGAGCGCTGCGACCCCTGCTTGAGCGCTTCGGTCGCCACCCTGGTTTCCGCCTCGTGCTGTTCACGGTGGACGAGACGACGTACTCCCGCGAGCTGGCGCCGTTGGCGGGCGCCTATTCCGCGGTGAAGCTGGGCGCCCCGTGGTGGTATCTCGACTCACCCGACGGGATGCGACGCTTCCGCGAACTCGTCACGGAGACCGCAGGCTTCTACAACACCTCAGGCTTCGTGGACGACACGCGTGCCTTCCTGTCGATCCCCGCTCGGCACGACCTGTCACGGCGAATCGACGCGGGCTATCTCGCGCGTCTGGTTGCCGAGCACCGACTCGAGGAGGACGAGGCCGGCGAGACCGCCGTCGACCTGGCGTACCGGCTTCCGATCGAGAGCTACCGCCGGCGCGACACTGTGGGCGATGCCCAGGTGGTGCGCTCGTATTCGGAGGTCACCTCCTAGCATCGATCCACCGTTCCACCGATGCGCATGGTGCTGACGCTGGACCAGTTTCCTGAGGGCATCCTCAGCCAGAACCGCGACTACCAGCCCGCCGGAGCACCCAAGGGGCCCACCCGAAAATAGCGACAGTCGAACCCAATCGCAGGCGCGGCTGTCGCCGATGTCTTGAGACATCACAAAGTGCGCCCGGCAGGACTCGAACCTGCGACCGGTGGATTAGAAGTCCACTGCTCTATCCAGCTGAGCTACGAGCGCCAGCGGTGGTGGTGTCGCCTGAGTCTACTGAGGCTTCGCCGATGGCGGTGTCCGTCGCTCGCGGACGAGCCTCGGCGCGCGCCGTCTGCAGGTAGCCTGATCCGGTGACAGCCGCGACGGTCCCCGGCGCGCGACCGTCGGTTCGGACCCTCGGAGACAACACCCTGCGGGTCACGGGCGTGATCGTCGTCGCCGCGCTGACCGCCCTGGCTGCCTGGGCCATCTACCACGACCTGCACGACGTGATCGGCCGGCGGGCGTTCCTCTGGGCGCTGCTGTTCGCGTTCGCCCCGGTGCTCCCGCTGGCGGCAGCGTTCTTGTGGCTGGACCGGATGCGCCCCGAACCTGCCAAACTGCTGGCTGTCGCGCTGCTGTGGGGAGCTCTCGCCGCGACGTACCTCTCTCTCAAGCTCAACGTGTGGCTGGCCGCCCAGGTGGGCGATCTGCACGCAGCCAGTGCCCGCAGCGCCGTGTTCATCGCGCCTTGGGTCGAGGAGACGACCAAGGCCGCGGTGATCTTCGCGATCGTGCTGTGGCGGCGGCACGACTTCAACGCGGTGGTCGCCGGCGTCGTCTACGGCGGGCTCGTCGGCATCGGGTTCGCGTTCACCGAGAACATCGTCTACTACGGCCAGCTGTTTCAGCAGGTGTACGACGCCGACAAGGATGCCGCGCTCGGCGCCGTCCGGCAGCTGTTCTTCTGGCGCGGATTGGCCGCACCGTTCGTGCACCCGATGTTCACGATGATGACGGGCGCGGGCATCGGGTTCGCGGTCCGCCATCGCCACGTCGGTGTCCGGATCCTGGCACCGGTTGCCGGCTTCTGCGCGGCTGCGCTGCTCCACATGGGCTACAACACGATCGCTTCGTTCGCGGTCAGGGAGGCGCTGACCGCCGTCTACGTTGCTCTCTTGCTGCCGACGCTGCTGGCGCTGGTGACGATCATCCTCGTCGTACGGCGACACGAGCGCTCCCTGGTAGCCGCCCGGCTGCATGACTACACGGCGTACGGCTGGCTGAAGCCGGGCCAGATCCCCTACATCGCCGCCACCCGCGGTCGCCGCGCCGCCCGTCGCCACGCCAAGCAGTTCGGTAGCGCCCAGCGCGCCCGGGTGCGGGAGTTCCAGCGCGACGGGACCGAGCTCGGCCTTGTGCGCGACCGCATTGTCAGGGGGGTGGCGGGCCGCAACGAGCTGCCGCGGGAGGCTGAGCTGATCGCTGCCCTGCGTGAGCACCGCCGACATGTCCTGCTGCCGGACGGGTCTTGCCGCTCGGTCGACGAGCTGTCGACAGCCGGCTCCAGCTGGTGACGCCCTAAACTGCTCTGACCAGCAGTCGGGCGGCAGCAAGAGCGGGAGGCGAGGGCACGTGGACAACGTCGCGCCTCCCACCGAGCTCATCGGGCTGTTGGTGCGGCTGCGGGAGGGTCTCGTCACGAACCCCCTGCCGTTCGAGGCGGCCGATGCCCCGGCCGCTCGGGCAGAGCGCAGCAACCTCGTCAAGCAGCTCGACGACTACATCGTGCCGCGGCTCGAAAAGATCGAGGCGCCCCTACTGGCTGTCGTGGGCGGGTCGACGGGCGCCGGCAAGTCCACCTTGGTCAACTCGCTGATCGGCACCCGGGTTAGCGCCACCGGGGTGCTCCGCCCGACCACCCGCTCGCCGGTCCTGGTGCACAACCCGTCCGACGCCCATTGGTTCGGGGCCGACCGGCTGCTCCCCGATCTGGAGCGCACCGACCGTGCGACAGGTGACCAGGGTGCTCTCCAGCTGGTGGCGACGGAACGGCTGCCCGCTGGCCTGGCGGTGCTGGACGCGCCCG
>JAABUS010003445.1_pt1 | contig 25713 bp, 29 predicted proteins | sample 5560161 | NCBI WGS metagenome assembly JAABUS01 (sample SAMN10711885, study PRJNA513376) | rock metagenome | isolation source: Antarctica rocks | place: Antarctica: Victoria Land, Trio Nunatak nord | collected 2016-01-04
TGCCGGTGCCGATGCGGGTGCCCGGGGAGGAGTACGGAGGGCGGAGGCCGTGGTTTTGCTATGAGCGGTGAACAGGAGGGGGGGGGGGCGCGGGAAGGGGGTTGATTGCGGATGGGAGGGCGTGGCTGGTTCGAGTTGATACTACTTAGCGTGTTGCCGTCCTCACTGAGACGGCGCAAGAGTGGATTGGGGTGAGTGATGGGTGAAGGAAAACGGTTGGGGAAAGATGGAAGGCCGTCCGCTCCCTCGCGTAATGGGAAACCCGCAAGGTAAGTCATGCAGCTGTCATAAAGCTCGCACGGTGAAATTAAGAATACATTAAGCAAGGAGCGTCTATCTGACTGACGCCCTTGTGATACCCGGCGCCGTTATTACAGCGACGGGCTGGGAGAGCGTGTGCTCAGCCCTGGTGAAGGTAATGGGTGGGAGAGCATGTGCTCAGCCCTAGAGAAGGGAATCGATGTTGCTTCGTAGCGGATGACCCGTTTTCGTAGTTGCTCGGAGAAGGTAAGACGCTTCGGACGCAAAGCGCACGATTGATTGGGAGATATCGTAGCCGATCGGAACACCCTCTTAGTGTCTGGCTTCCTCCTTCAGTCCTTCCATTGCCTGGGTTTCTCCTTTAGCCCTCCCATTCCCTCCAGATCCAGCTCCTTCCATCCCATCCCTTCCCCGTACGCCGGCAGTCCCCCTTCTCTGTACTGCCTATTCTCTAACGGTTCCATTCCCACACCCCCCAGTTCGCTGACCTTGACGACTACGACCCTCCCGCTCTTCCGCTTTCCCATCTCGTCCTCCTCTTCTGGAAACGTGATTCTGATCTCGGGGATCGGGCTCGTGGGCGGAGAATTGTTGTAGATCAGCGCTTCTTTCTCCGTGTGGACAGAGAAAATGGATGCAGAGTTCCGGCCATAGGGGGCTGCAGTAATGGTAAGGCGCCGATGGGAAGGTTTGTGCGAATGGCGAACGGGGGGGGAATAAGCGGGAAGAGTACTATCAGTAGAGCCGGAAGTCTTCTCGGATTGAGCGTTCACGAGGGAGCGTCGGCGGGAGCGGAGCACGAAGAGTGCGATGATGGCCACAATACCAACAATGACGAGGACGAGGAGTGCGATGAGAAGGTTGACCATTGTGGGCGTCAGGTATGTTGTTTGACTCCCATTGCTGTCGCGGATCAGAAGGGTGGGCATCCTGGCGGTGGGTGCTTCGCGAGGGGATTGCAGAGAGCGACGGTGGTGGTGAGTGTGTGCTTTGTGGGCGTGGTGGATCGACATGATGAGCGATTCGAAGCTGGCGAATTGAGTTTGTAGTGCTGGGGATGCAGGGTTCGGTCGGGACTGCAGCGGTTGATTAAGGTTACTGTGGGGTGATGTGTGGGTTTGTGGTAGAGTTTGGAGGGAAGGAGAGGACGAGCGAGCAGCTGAATGAGTGAAGCTGCTCCTCTCTGGGGAGGAGTGAGTGGGCGGAAGGAGGTGAAGAAGCAGAGGAAGAGTCGCAAAGGTCGAGGAAGGGAGGTCAATAGAGGACTCGCTCAGATTAGACAAGCTAGCTGAGTTGGGACTAGGGGTATTGAGCGTAATCTCCTTTCGCGCTGCCGAGGCCGTCACCCCTATCTGGCCAATCACGGGGCCAGCATCCTCTCCATCCCGCTCAACGGCGCTTGGCTCATATTCTTTACTTTCAATTTTCGGGTAGACGTTGAACTCCTTCGCCCCTCCTTTCTTGTCAACATATATCATCTTCCCCCCTTGCTCGTGATCGCCTATCGCAAAGCAAAGCTCTCCTGTCTGGGATAAACGGGTGAGAAGGATCCCCACATCAACGCCGGATTACCGAAGTAACAGTTATAATTATCATCGTACTCGAGGATAATTAGAAAACCCTTAGAATCCGCAGGTGGGAAGCGAGAGTATGGCTTGCTACGTACTCTCGAGCGCGGTTCCTCTTCAGATGAAAGGTCAAGATACTCTAAAAGCGTCTGCGACCTATGTATAAGGTATAGTCGGAAGTGGCCCCCCCTCCACTAAAACTCAACGTTCAAGCCAAGTCAGAGGTCAAGTGAATCGCCCTCACAATGTCGCATCTCACCTCGTTTGTGGCTGACACTGTACTCTCTTGAACTCGTCCCACCTGTACAAGTACTCTTCATCTACTCATTCCGACCCATGTGACACTGCAGATATGGCGCTTTCGACCTTGCCCTGGTTCTTGCACAGTCTAGCACGAGTAACGCGGTCCGTCTTTGCACAACATATACAATAATCCATCACCAGGCAATCAAGCAGTCGAAGCAAGCTTTGAGGGTCAATCGAATCGTGGATGAAACCGCCAAGTTCAGTTGCCTGTAGACCTGGTGATCCGGACTTATGGTTTGTACTCGATTGGTTTTTATTCTTCTTGCAGGTTGAGAATTCGATCGTGGACGTGACCATTGCTTGTGTCTCCTTTCATGGTACATTGTCCTCCCCTAGTATCTTGCTCTATCTCTGTAAGCCCAACGATTTGCATTTCCAACTTTGGGTCGCTCCCGGTCGTTCGAGCCATTCCAGGACAACAAGTCTTTTAACCGACCCACTACCCAGCCCATCCATTTCACACAAAGCAAGCTCCGCTTCCTACGTCCACTTCGCCATACCGGACAGTAGCCAAGTGATCTGGTCCTTGTGTCTGAAGCAAGAATTTTTGACTCCTGCGACGGTGCGCACAAGAAGTTCAGGGATAATTTCAGTCTCAGGATGGCGGAGATCCCCCCTTTCCCAAGCGAGCATGCTGAATCCACCCTTTTCCAAAACGGACAGGATCACAAGATCCCCGTCTCTACGGAAGGGGTAATAGTTCTCGAGATACCGCCCCGCGCCACCACGAACCCATCCCTGAACCCATCAAGCGTCCTATTCAAGCCCGTCGCCCTCACCGCCCCACCATCCGCACCCCCTCCCGTTGGTGGTGGCGGCTCCGCCCCAACCAACAGAAGCGCCAGCACGCCCTTCTCCCCAATCCTGCCCTCCCCGCCCAGATGCGGCCCCGGGTGCACGCACAGCTCCGCCAGGCGCGCCACCTTCTGCGATAGGTAGCGCATCGTGAACGTATCGCCCGCCGGCTCCGCGGATTCCGTATCTGTGATGTGCGCGATGCATGTTCTTCGGGCGTATTTCACAGGGATGACGAGTTCGACGCCGGGGATGTCGGGGGAGCCGAATATCCAGCGCTTGCCGCGGGGGATGTCGAGGGTGGCGATGTCGTGGGCGAGTTGGCGGCAGTCGGCGGGGTTGATGGTGTGCAGGTCGTAGGGTGCGTCTGTGGGGTAGCAGCGAAGGTCGGGGAAGGGGAGGGCTGTGTTGAGGTTGGGTGGGAGGGTGAGTAGGGGGTTTGGCAGAGGGGTCGCGAGCGAGAGGGGTAGGAGTGCTAGGATGAGGAGATGGAGCATTGCGTTGGCCATGGCGGGGAATTATCCGATATTCGATCTGCAAAGGTGTCCAGAAGATGCAGCTCTGAATTTTCCATGGGCGTTGAGACTTTAAGCACGAGCTGCGAATCGGGTCGTCGCCTAAGTGGCTTCGAAGTTGAGCGAGGCGGTTGAGTGTGTTTTCATAGCAGATGCGACCGGCAGTGAAACCTTTGCCGCATAGCGCACGCAGCGAGTGGGTAAATCGCATAGGCGTCGCTATGGGGAATATCAAATCTCATGTCCGGTTAACGCACTTGGAGAGGCGCTGATCGATCGTTAACGACTTCGGTGACAACTATGATTCGCCATTGCTTTCAATCTTATCATCGTGACCGCCGACGGACATATTCAGCCTAAGCTAAAGTATAGTCTTACGGCGGGACTATAGCCGATATCGTTCGAATTGCGGGAATCGGCCAGCTTCGTTCCTGTTATGTTTTGTCTGACAGCAGGGGCCGATAGTGACTTGGGTGAATATGGCCAAAAAACATCAGCTTATACCTCCCTCAGCTCTTTAACCAAGACTTCATACACATAGCTCTAACGGTGATCATACCGTGTTGATCATACCGTGCAACAAGTAATTCCATAATGGAATGCCCGATAGGGTACGACCGCAGTGATCCAGCCAGCAGGAAATCAAGCAAGGAAGTAGTGCATTACTTACTAGGGCATTAAACCTATGCTTGTTACGATTGTAGCCTTCAAAAAGAGATTTGTCCTATGGGAAAACAAAAGACTGCCTTCAGGGCCTGCTTACTTCTGGATCGATGGACAGGATAGAGTCCCTACTCGAGCCGCAAAACATCCAGAAACAGCATCGATCTTTCTCAGCTCAGCTGTCCGTGGCACGGAGCCTTTAAGAGAGATGTAATACAACTTACTATCGAAGACGCTGCTGGAAGATAAAACTTATTTCAAGAAAATGAAAATTATAGTGCACCACACTAGCGCACAGGAACCCACCTCGATCCACCCAGCTTGACGTGCGCGAGAGAAAAAGCCCCTACCTCAGGGATACGCTACTTCGTCGTAAATTGCCGTAAAAGATAGGATTTGATCGGTCCAAACCAGTTGCGACCCTTCGGCCGCTTCCTCGTTGCGATAAGCGAGGGCAAGTTATCCAGAAGAACGTGCGAATTACCCTCGTAGTCCGAGTACATCCGCGTGAATATATGACCGTCTGCAAGACTAACGGTGTAATATAAGACAGTTATTGATCTTGTCAAGAAACTTGATAAATATATGACGAGACAGCCTCTCCAGGATAGCCTGAAAAGCCGTCTTCTTTCTATGTTCTTTGCGACCCGAGGTTTGAGCGAAGTACCATTAGAAGCATGTACTCTTTCATGCTTGAGAGGCTTTTGTTCTCCTTCGTCCTCGACTTTGTCGTGTCTACCTCATCCAACGGCTCTCTTAATGCAACTCTGCCAGCCAATGGCCCCTATTGCGTGGAATCGAGGTCATGGCTTCGTTCTGATCTGTTTCCGAAACATTGTATAACAGCAGCAGTGCAGTTCCTCCACCATGAGGCAGCAGAGTATCAATACAAACCGATTGAATTTCTGATGCCGGACGCGAAGCCGCTTTCCTCTATGGAGACTCGGGCCACTCCAAGGAGATACGTATACTGTAAGCTTAAGTGCACCGCCTCGCATGCCATGGCGATCTTTGTTGGACACGTGAGGCCAGGACAGCTGGAACATACACTGCTTGTCGTAAAGCCTTGGAGCCGGAAAATGGCTTTAAACGGTTCTGCGATTGACTGCCGTCATTACCTTAAGAAATGCTTGACCTCATCAATGGTAGCTTTTCGACTACGTCAAGCCATCAAGACATCATATTCATGTGTGAAAATAGCTGACGGCTCGTTGACAGTAACCTGTACGATGGCAATAGTCATGCTCAAAACCTTCCGACCAATGCAAGTCCCTCACTTGAATTCCCAGCGGTCTTTTCCACCTACCGATATAGGAAGTTACGGAGCGATCTGGGACGCTACGAGACGCATCATCGATGGCTGTCTGAGTCCATATTGCGAAGGCTGCCAACAAGTCGACTTTACCAGTGGCGTGGGGTGGGAAGATACTGGTTCGTAATCGCCTTGTGTTCCTCGAGAACCCTGCTATAGAATTGCGTTGACTTCTCGATCTATCCTATCAGGCGCTCAAGCTGCCATAGGAGTGTTCCTTTTCGGCACCGACTCTGCCATCGATCGCGCTATCGGAGGAGGGGAGACCTTGTCCTTTGAGAATCGGGCTACGCCTGCCCTCAACTTGACAAATATTGGATATCTTGCTGCCCTGGCTCAAGAGTAGAAGACCCACAGAATATAGTTCAAGACCAGGGCGCTTAAGAGTTCTCGAATTTCCAGTGAAGTTGGTCTTTGCTGTTGGCCATCGCTAGCCCTCAGCCATGATTGAATGCTTTGAATGTTCGCCCAGGATCTATCCCACTAAGGATCAAATCGCCAAGGTGTGGGCTTGAAAGTATGGACCAGCGGCTGGGGTATCGTCTATGTCGGGACAGGTCTTGGAGAGAATACAGCCACAGAATCCCTGAAGCGCCATTGCGTGGGTCCCTTGATGAAGCTCCCTCAGGTGCCTGGTCCGGAGAAAAGATAGAAAGGCGAAGAGCAGCGCTAAGTTCGTTACTTCATGCCTCTCGTGTTAGTCTCAGGCAAGCCTCCAGCGCTTGGACCATCTGCTCGCATTCTAGCCCTGGTGTCCCAAGCCTGGCATGGTGCACTTCTCATCGTCAACTAAATCACTTCGTATCCGCGAGTGCTGTTTAGGGCCCCTGTTGCGGGGTGTTACCAATGCACCAATTGGGTGCCCAATGTCTTGCCTGTTGAACCATAGGGGTTCATTGATTAGCTAGTCACCCGTCGTTCCGTCAGAGTTCTTTGCGGCGAGGGTCAGGCAAAGACTGCACCACTGCTGACCAGTACATGGGATATGTCTCCTAATCGACCATCTCCCGACTCAGGTGGCCCGGATCTCGACTATCAGACTGCACCCTGAGTTACACAAAAGCACTACGAGCATACCCGTCAGGAGGCACCAGACCTTGTGCTCGTGTGACCAGTTCATTTCGAGCGCAATCTCCCTGCTTGAAGGGACTCGATCGATAAGGTTTCGCGTGGAGCGGGCATATGTCAGGCAGCATTGTCAATGCTTTCTCTCTCATGTCGTAGCGGATGGAAGACAAGTGCGAGAGCGAGTTGAGGCAAAGTGAAAGCGGAACAGATGTCATGGATGTGGTAATCAAAGACAGGAGGCTTCCAGGACCAAAGGGTAGGGCTGTGCGCTAGCAAGGGTAGAGGAACGAAGATGTTAGTCAGCTGATCTGATGAGGGCATTTGCTGTTCTCTACCATCTGTGGAGTAGCCCATATCGAAGCGCTTGGTGATAGAAGTATATCAGGGATACGTTGGCTGCGGTAGCTCCAGTTCACCTTCTCCACCAGAGTCGTTACTTTGATAGTGCGAGATGCGGAGAGCAGTAAAGCGCGAGGTGGGATTATCTTTGCGCCAGCACGGCAGCGCTCCGAGTGGCCGGGCTAAAGATAGCGAGCTTGGGGATCGACGACCAGTGGGAAAGATTGGGGGGAGATTGGTGAACTTGTGCCTGGGCCAGTGCTCCCCGCGAGCCCCGGACTTTGGCTAAAGTATCTAAAGAAGGCCCTTGAAGGCCCTTGAACAGGTAAGCGGGCGGGAAGTTTTAGAGCGACACCCTGAGCCGTAGCTCCAACGGCGCCTTATCAATTGCCAAACTCTGCGTGGCCTGTACCGACAACTTCACACCTGGACGTTACTTTATTTTGTGATCTGTGACTGTCGTCGCTTCGGTACCAAACTCCCTCTTTCTCCTCTTCTCTTTGTACCACCTCGCCTGCCCACCCCTCCCACCTCCACTTCCGACGACCGGGTTCCCGACGACGAACAAGCATTCCTCCTGCGCCCCCTTGCTTGCCCATTCGTATAACAGAGATCCCTTCCCCGCTCATTCCAGCATCTTCACATGGACAACTGGCGGTGAATCTGCTGCGTCGTCTGGTGCGGGGATGATTGCGACAAGCTTGCCCTGACTCGCCCGTTACTGGACGGCTGCCTGCTGAGGCCCAATTCACCCATCGTCCTGGGCAAACGAAAAGGCTGCTGCGATCCCACCTTGCATCTTGCCCTTGTACCCTCTTCCATCTTCCCATCCCTTCTTCTCCTTCATCACATTGGAGATTCATCGTAACAAGAGCCAAGTGTCCCTGTGTACGTTGTTCTCCTAATGCTCCCACTGTTGGGCTAACGTCGTCCGCTACTTCAGTAATATTGTGCACTCCTGATACCCCATTCTGTACAAAGTGGCTATGCTAGGGGAAATATATGGATGAGAACCAAGCCGGCATCAGACTTCCATCGCATCGCTCAATGAAGGTGGTTGAGATCAAATTCTCCACAAAGTGGTGTGCAAACCACCATGACGTCTACGGTATGCCCTTTGTACGCGTTGTCGTGGTTGGGGAGCACTTGCGCTAATTGAACCCATGCAGACACGCAACCGGTTTGGCAATTTCGGTACAGGGCCAGGCTTGGCCAATAACGACCAATTACGGACAACAAATGGAAATTCATTCGGTTCGGGTTTTGGCAACGGAACATCGGCGTGGAACGGAGGGATCTGGTCGAATTCGGCGATTGGGTGTGGTATAAAGAGCAGCGCGAATGATTCTGGGCGAATATTAGGTTTGCCGTGGCTGTCGTGCATCACCTTTCGGACTGACTGACAAAGTACGAAGGCGAAGTCAACAATGGTTCTTCGAATAGCGAGGCCATTACGGGATCTGGGTCTTTGCTACCATCATCCGAGTCGGACAACTGGACCGGACGGCATGCCGCACATTGGAAATCGCTAGATGATACCTCCCCTGGGCTACCGAAACCGCGTTCAAATACATCTCCGATAAGACGTCAGAACAGTAATCAAGCTGCTCCTCCACCCTTTGCGGACGCCGCCTCCGGAACCTCCTATTTCTCAATGCCTACAACGACACCGCTCAACCAAGGCATGCCGAACAAGACTTCACAAAGCCAATTCGCGGGTCCGGCATCAACAAGCTTCGTGACCCCTGGTACTTATGATTCTTCGAAGCTAGGCCGCACATCGAGGCATAATAGCGACGAAGAGAATCGGCCTCCGACAAAGAGTCTGGCATTTGGAGGCATCGATTCAGGCTTAGCGTTCCAGACAGCACGCCAGAACTACTACAACAGTCCTTCTGGCTATACAAGCAGTGCTGCCTCCCGGAGCGGAAGTCTACCACCGTCGCGGAACGGTATCAGCCAGTCCTCTCGCTTTGTGGATGATACACCCAGACAAACGAACCCAGGTATCGGCTTGGCTCCCTCTCATCGCTCGAATCTATCAGCTCACGGCTCGATGTATCCTTTGCAAAACAACAGTCACCACCAGAAGTCTAGTGCTCAATCTAGCTCGGCCGATCTTGGGAATCTTGTTGGTGATTTCAATGGTGTGCATTTGGGAAGAGCTGGTCAGAACACATCCTACGCAGGCTATAAGGAACACCAGTATGCCAGCCAAGACGAGGGGTCTTACCATTACAGTCACCAGATGAATGCTAGTGGCGCGGACGAGTTGTGGATCGCGGAGAGCGATGACTACCAAGCCACTCAGAAGCCTTTTCCCGAGGGTCTACCGCCGGGGGTAATGGTTTCGCAAGACAATCTCTACCGCAACGCCCCTTACGGAGGCCAGTACTCGCATTCGCCAAGCAATAGTGATGCACGAAGGAGTCAGCATAGTCCTTACTATTCTTCTAACGGTACACCATCTTCTGGGTTTCAACCACGAGTGCCCTCCCGAGGCAGCTACAATGGCACGGTCACCACAGGACAAGCTGCTCTGCTAGATCGAAAGCTTCGAGGTTTGCAACAGGAACAGCAGGTTTATCTCCCAAACCAGCATAACCCACTCCAATTCCGAACGCCGTATTCTCACCCGTACGACTTTCATCCACAGCATACCCTTCGAATGAATCCGCTTGCCGCCTACTATCCAGTACCACCCGTGCCTAACCTCTTAAATAATCAGCCAATCCCCAGAGGTCCAGCAAAAGATCAAGACCTCGGAATTGGATGGCGAAGTGCTCTCCTCGAAGACTTTCGAGGCAATAGCAAAACTAATAAAAGATATGAACTTAAGGTAAGAAGCCCCAAGAACCCAACGAATTCTCTGCCTAACGCTTTTCAGGACATTTACAACCATATTGTCGAGTTCAGTGGTGATCAACACGGTTCCAGGTTCATCCAGCTCAAGCTCGAGACGGCTAACAGCGATGAGAAAGAACAAGTTTTCCGGGAGATACATCCCAACTCGATTCAACTGATGACCGACGTTTTCGGCAATTATGTTATACAGAAGTTCTTCGAGCATGGCAATCAGTCGCAGAAAAAGATCCTTGCCAACCAGATGAAGAACCACGTTTTGACTCTGTCCTTGCAGATGTATGGTTGCCGAGTCGTTCAGAAGGTCAGTCCATCTCTCAAAATCCTTCGAACGCACCTAACATTCCACAGGCTCTCGAGCACATTTTGACCGATCAGCAAGCCCAGCTGATCAAGGAGCTTGAAAAACATGTCCTCCCATGTGTCAAAGACCAAAATGGTAACCATGTCATCCAAAAGGCCATCGAGAGGGTACCCGCCGAACATATACAATTCATCATCCATGCGTTCACTGGACAGGTCCAAGCCTTAGCAACACATCCCTATGGCTGCCGCGTGATTCAAAGGATGCTTGAGCACTGCGAGGAGCCGACACGAATAGCTGTGCTACAAGAGCTACATGCTTGTACTGGGTCACTCATCGTGGACCAATTCGGTAATTATGTTACGCAACATGTCATCGAACATGGACGAGAAGAAGACCGCGCGCAGGTCATCTCGCTTGTGACAGCGCAGCTTGTGAACTTCTCAAGGCACAAGTTCGCAAGCAATGTCGTCGAAAAGAGCATACAATTCGGCACGACCGACCAAAGACAAAAGATTGTCGCCACACTGACTACTGTCAACGATGAGGGGCAAAGTCCGCTTTCGCTGCTGGTTCGAGATCAGTACGGCAACTATGTGATTCGTAAGTCCACCATCTATCACTTTCGAATCATCGCTAAAACGCTCGCAGAGAAATTACTCGCCCTTCTCAAGGACACCGAATTCGAAGAATTCATCGAGTTCATCAAGCCTCAGCTGGCCATGCAGAAGCGCTTCGGCGGTGGCAAGAACATCGCCGCCATCGAAAAGATCGTCTACACCACGCCTCCAACCGTCCGCACCAACGACATCAACCATCCCCCCAGCAGCAAATCCACCGCCCCAACCCCGTCTCTGATCCCCAGCGAGGGACCGTCGCCGCAAAGCGAGTCCGACCCAAGTACCAAACCAAGCTCCGTCCAGGACGCACCAACCGACTCTCGCAAATCAAGCGCCGCAAGCGAAGCGCTCGAAGTCGCAAACACACCTACATCCACGTGACTGCGCATCTCGCCGCACTCGCACTATGTTAGTATCTTTACGATACCAAGAAAACCTCGGGCATGACGGACCTGGGTGCCCTACGATAGAGCCTCCAAAGCCTTTTCTGTGCCGCTGCTGGGGTGACCTCTAGGTCTACATTGGCCCCGGGATGACATGGCCAGCCAGCAGAAGAGGGCCGGTTACTTGCTACCTATCTCTTCTCTTCCCAAACCCCCGCCTGGGCCCAGCATCTTCAGATACCACGACACTGAATCTCCTTTACGCGCTCTAATCAATACGAAACTGTTCGGCTAGTAAGGTACCTTTGGGCATATTCGGGCAACACCTTTTTTCTAATTTTGCTTCTTCTTTACATATTTTTTTTCGGCCCGCGTGACGAAGACGGATGACAAGCAAAGGGAGTACAGACGATCGGACAGGGATAGAAATAGCAGAATACGGTATATAGCATGACAGGAAGGGGTTTCTTCCAAAAATACCCGGGCCTTGGGGGCCCATTTTCTCGCAGTTCCTTGGTGTACCGACTACGAAGTGAATTTACTTTACTTACTACGAAGTGACAATCGAACCCGTATCCACGAAGAAAAAAAACGTGACCAATAAAAGCCCCAACGCTAACGCGTGAGGTCGTTCATTGCTAAGACTAATGTACCAAGATCCTATCACGCAGTACCAGGGAATAAAGTACCCAAGACTCAATCACACAGCCAAAGTCGCCCCGGCCGCCCTTTCCGCCTGCTTCCTAGCTGCATGGCGAAGCCGACGCTTGTGACATGACACGATGCTAGCGATAAGGAGCGTCATGGCCAGCACGGAGGAAGTGGCGAGGAGGACGATGGCGAGGATGGTAGCAAGTGTGGCGCGCTGCATCGTGGCTGGACTAGTGGGGGGTTAGTTTGAGGTTGTGGGGATGGGTAAGGGGAGAAGTACTGGTCGAGAATAGGGGGTGGCTTGCGGTGATGGGTTGGCGAGTGGGCTGGGCTGCTGGACTGTATGTCAGTTATGGTTAGGAGGTTGATGTTTGCTGGGGAGAGGGATGGCTTACCAGTGGCTGATGAGGTGATGTAAGTGATGAACTGGTTGTGGTACTAGTATAAGCGTCAGTTAGGGTCACTTGCTGCATGCAAATTGGGCGTAGGGATGACTTACTGCTGGATAATGGATTGCCGATGAGAAGGAAGAAGAGAATTTCTGGGGCGGAGAAGAGGTCAAATAGGTGCGGAAGCCAAGTTCAGAACGGAAGGTGCGTTCATCCCTCCTCTTCTTCCCCTTCCCCATCGGCATCGTCATCTTCGCCGTCTGCACCTTCCTCCTCCTTGAACCCTCTCTCTTCGTCCAGTCCCTCATCGCTATCCTTTGCCCTCCCCCCCTCCGGAAAACTCAGGTGCTTCCAGTCCTCGATTTCCTCAATAACGCACCTCAGTCGGTCCCTCACACTCTCCACTGCAAAACTCCCCAACAGCAGCCTCAACGGCGGGAACCCGCAATGCCCCAACTGCCACACCAGCTCTGCGGCCTTGACCGCGCTCGTCGGCTGCCGCTCCCCGAGCCACTGCACCATCCTCTTCGCGTGCCCTGCCGGCGCTGTCGGACCCGCGTACGGAGCGCTGGCAGGGACGATGCTGAAATGTCCGAACGTGGGCAGCGGATGGGTCTTGCTGTCTGGCTCGTCGCGGCGGACATGCCCGGGCTCGACGAGCGTGGCTTTGATGTTGAAGGCGTGGACTTCGTACAGCATGCTCTCTATCAATCCTTCCACCGCATACTTGGTAGCGCAAAAAGGGCCCAAGCCAGGGACGCCCAGGGCGCCCGCCGTGCTGCTGAAGATAAGGTAGCGACCACCCTGCTGCTGCCGGAAATAGGGTAGGCTGAGCTGAAGGATGTTGAGCGTGCCGAAGAAGTTGGTCTCGAATTGGTTGCGGATCTCATAATCGTCCTGGTCTTCGGCGGCGCCGATGACGCCGTGGCCGGTGCAAGTCGCGATGATATCGATGCGGCCCCAGTGTGTAATTGAATTTTCGAGAACGGCAGCGACAGTCTGGCGGACGCGGACGTCGCACAGAAGGGAAAGGCACTGGGAGGTGTGGGGCTGAGGCGGGGATGCTGATGTTGTGGGGTGGGAGGAGGTCGATGGTGAATTGAGATGCCAATCTATACTGGCCTGGGTGTCGCTGTTGGCTCGTCCGACGGCAGTGACGAGGTCATTGTGTGCTAAGGCGGCTTTAACGACTGATCGGCCTATATGGCCTGTGGCGCCAAAGACCTAACCTTCTTCATCAGCCGCTTTCCAGGCCTTAGAAATGGTAGTATCCCATGCTAGCGGCACTCTCGAAGCATATTTTGACGAGATGACGATAGACTAATTGAACAGTGACAGCTCATAGCCAAAGAGGCAGACAATTGAAGTGAATCGCGGACGGAGATCAATCGACTGTACGTGGATAGCAATAGAAGACCTACCACCCATACGAGCTGCTTGGGAGGGTTCTGCGGGCCAGGTGGATCGCAGCTTGCAGGGAGCAAGAGTTTGGAGGTCGGCGATGCTGATGATGGCTGGTAGGTGGATCGGGCAGTTTCGTCGTCCATGAGAGCTCCGGAATACCCTGCCCCTGAGGCAGAATGCCGTATTGTCACCGGCACATGGTTGGATTTGTGACACAGTGGAGATGAAAGTCACATTCGGTCTTTGTTGGACGTCTTTGCGGAGATCACACCGTTGCAACCCTGGCATCAGCCCTAAGTCACTATGCTCCGATAATGATCGATCTGAGGCAGCACGTCGACTACATCTCTCGATTTAAATACAATGAGATTCAAGGCCTCCATTCGCAATATTAGCACCTTCACGAGTATGAGGCTCTCCCCTAAAGTCCAATGGCGCTCTCAATGACCGGCATCTCCAGAGTTGACCGCGTCCCTCTCATCGCTCGGCAAAGAAGCATGGATCCGTCTTGACAATGACACCGTCCGCTTTACCGTGATTCCGGAGCAGGGCTCACAAGTATGGGCGTACGTCCACTTCCTTCTTCTCTCTAGAACCTGATTAACCAACCATTAGAGTCATCTCCATAGTAATCCTCCCTAAACCCCGTGCAGACGCCGGCAACCTGCTTGCAGTGGGATTGATGAGAAGTAGGAGACCATCTTCGAAGCCTACAGCCTCCAATCTGCCGCCGAGAACAACACCGTAAACCTCCGCGTCCCGCTCGCACACCTCCACCGCGCTCTCCGCTCCGCTCTTACCGCCTCCAGCGCCTCCCTCCGCCTAACCAAAGCTGGCGATCAGCCCCTTCTCTCTCTGACCATAACAACCAACGCGCTCTCCTCACGCGCTCCTCCCATAACCACATCCTACGAAACCGGCTTACCTTCTGACGCCCTAAACCTTCCCGACCCAGAACAACAAGAGGAGGATGAATTCGCCGAGCCTCCTGGTAGGAATGGAAATTACCATTTCCAGTTTGACAGAGAAACTACAGTCACACAGTCAATTCCCGTGGCCGTTCTCACCGCCGAGACAGTTTCCCAGATCCATGAGCCGACGTGCCGCGAACCCGACGTGCACATCATGCTCCCGCCCCTCCTGCAACTCAAAGCCATCTCCGAGCACCTCACCAAGCTCGCCCTCTCGCCCACCGCCACCACTATCTCCACCATGCGCCAGCAAAATTCGACCCAATCGTCTTCAAGTTCGAGACTCACGCTTTCGGCCAATATGCATGGTTCCCTAAGGATATCCGTGGACACGGCGAATTTGAAGATCGAAAGTAAATGGGAAGGATTGCAGAACCCGGAGTTGGATCCGGGGGTTGTGGAAGGTGGTGAGGAGGGTATCAGGCAGCATGCGAGTACGAGAATGAAAGGGGTGCCGGCTGGGGATGAAAGCGCGTGGGCGAAGGTTAGGGTTGAGGGAAGGGACTGGGGCCGGGTATTGGGGGTGGGGAGGTTGGGGGGAAGGGTCGTTGCTTGTAAGTCCCTACTAGTCTCTGGGAGAGTGACGGAGGGCCGATCCATTGGCGTCTACAGGTTTCTGTCATGATCATGCCTTGATCCTGTACGTCTACCTCGTCAGCGGAGATCGAGGCGTCGAAGAGTCGGTGCTTACGGTGTGTACTTCCGTTCCTGAGTCCAATCGCCTATAAAAATTCTCGGACCCAACGCTTATGCAGTGAACAGTACTACATTGCATCATACAGCGCGTGACGAGCTTCGGGGGGGCACGCTTTGTACCAACGGAGGTCGAGGCGCCGAAAAGTCGGTGCTTATGGTATGTACTTCGTTCACTGTCATGGTACCTTCAGAATCCAACGCTGATATAATCTCGCAACAGCACTATACGCCTCACACAGCGCGTGACGAGCCAAGCTTTGCAGATAAATGAAAACCCGCATACTTGCTGTGTTGTAGGGAACTCCATAAGATGGGCGCGGGTCACTAGAAGCTCGCTGCGTCGTCAAACCCCGTCAGGATGTTTCTTCGTTGACGGTTGGTATTCCTCAATTTACATGCCGTCTTGATGTCTGACGCCTGCGCTTGCAGACAAGCACAGCTTGTGATTTTGGGGGAAAGGTATCGATGGCTTTATCGTGGTCTGGGACGCACATTGGAAGCTTATAGCTGAAAGGCCGAATCATCAATGCCATTTTGTGTCAAACATCGGGAAGTGCACCATGCAACCGGAAGGAGTCAATTCGTAAAGTAAGCTTTTACCATTCAATCATGCCCTCGATCGTCCAACAATCCTACCCAAACGCCCTGCAGATTCTCATGACAGCATCGCAAGCGCGAATACCTACTCATACCCCGCCGCCATGCTCCGCAATCTGCCCCTTGTCCAAGACCTCCACCTTGCGACTCAGCAAGCCGCGCAGCTCAGGGCTGATGACCTTCTCCTTGGCCTTGGCTTCATCCTCCGCACTACCGGGTCGCGCGCCATTGACGTCTGTGCCGGTGTTCTTTGCTGGTTGTTTGGCGGAGGCCTGGTCCGAAGAAGGGGGTTTACGCTGGCGGACGCTGGGAGCGGGGAAGGTGTTTTTCTTGTCGATGGCGTCGACGGTGCGTTGGAAGCGGCGGAAGAGGGCTTGGGCGCGGAGGAGGGTGGAAGGGAGGTCGATGGTGTTGGAGAGTTCGTTCACTGCAGAGAAGACTATGAGTAAAGTATTCAGGAGGGGGAAAGGGGTTGGTTTGGATTTAGAGGGGAGTTCTAAGACGTACCGTACTTCAGCACCTCGTCGAAATGCTTGAGGTGCTCCATGATGACGTCGCGATGCTTCTCCAGGATGGCGAGGGCGATGAAGAGGTGGAAGTTGCTGCTTAGCCAGTCCGTCCATAATGACTCCCACAAGCGGAGGATATCGGACCATTCGAATTCGCGCTTGTACCAGACGAGCAGCATGCGGAAGAAGAAAAAGAAATTTGTCGAGTCGGCGGATTGGAGATGGAGGTAGAGGGACGGGTCCATAAGCTGGAGAAGATGGTCAAGAGTCAGGAGTTGAGCGCGCATGCCTGACTGGTCGCGAAGGAAGTTTCGTTCCTAATATATTGGGATCAGCAGCGGTAATGGAAGATGTAGGGTCACGGAAGGTCTACCATTCGCTCCATGAACTTGACGAAACCCCAGAATGCTAGAGCATCATCCTGCATGACCGCGTATATTGGAGCCAAGAGGTCGCTCATGCCCTGCACGTAGCCGAGATCCCGATTGTATTCGTTGTAGGTCAATAACATGTCTTTCATCTGCTCGAGATGGACATTCGTGCCGACCTCCGCGAAGGGAGAGTCCGGATCGGGGTGTGGGATATCCTCGCCCTCGAACAGGGAAATATGACGATCAGTGCGGTGAACATCCTTTTCTAGATTGCGAACCCCAAGAAATGGGTTGAATTAGCCCGCTTTGTCGTTTGGTGAGCCGGCAATCATGAACTCGAGACGTACCTATTCTGCTCCTTTGCTCTTTCCACCATTCACTCTCCTCTGCCGTGCTAGTACCGTCAATCATGCGCTCCCACCATCGTCCCTTTAGCCTGATGAACTCGTCTCGTTTGCTGTTGATCATGGCCTTCCTCTCATCAGCTGTGCTCTCCCAGTCATACACGCCTAAGAGGAACATCCAGGCTTCTTTTCTGACACCATCCGTCGAATTGAGGCCGCCAAGGAATATCCTTTCTTTGACTTCGTCAACTGTACTCTGTAGTCGGCCTGTCTGTTTGTCGAAGAATCCATGCCACTCCTTCAGCGAAACTGGTTTCCTCTTATCGCTCAGGGCCAAGTTTCCGGTCTCCATATCAAGGATCTCGAACTCTCCAACATCACTGTCTTCCATCTCCAGGATGTCTTGTGCTGTGAAAATACGTTGACTCCGCTCTTTCTCGCTTTGCTCGGCCATGCCCATCGCCCATCTAGCCAGGTATACTCTCGCGCTGTCAAACTCATCGGATAGCGTTTGGACCTCTGGGTTCTTCATCAGACGCCGGACTTGGGGTGGTATCTTGGGGTTTTCTGCAATATCCTGAGCCGTCCTTCTGGTAAAGCTTGTGACTTGGCTCATTTTTTCTAAGAAACTCCACCTAGCCTGCTTCAGCGCTTTGGTAAGAGGATCCATGCCAGCATCCTGTTGGCCTGACCCAGAACTCTGTCCTACGGCACCTATCTGTCCTGCAGCTACACTGGTACCTGCTTTCGAGCCGCGTGGTGATGGTGGAGATCCAAAACCTAGCTTATCCTCTGCACTAGGCTCAATCAGATATATTGAAGGATCAGCGCCGGACTTCTCCACCATCACATATCTCTTCAACCATCTCAAGACTTCGTCGCCGCCCCAGAACGTGCTTCCACCCTCGCCGAAAGGATCGAAACTCTCCCTGACCAGCTTCTTCTTCTGCAAGATTGTCGACTGACATTCATCATCATGGAAGAACAGCGCTGGAAAGCTGTCGCCTGCGCGTGTATTTATGACGACGCTACCGAACCACCAGCCAAGACTTGGGGGTCTTATGAGTAGAGAGTAAATCTCGCTGACGGGGACGGCGAATGCATAAGCGCCTATAGCTCCTTTATGAGTGGTCGTCGTCGGCGGTTCGGGAACCAACGGGTTCTGTCGAGGTGGGGACGATGTATCGGTTGTTTCCACCTTGACATATGCGTCGTACGCGTCTCCAAGGGATGATTCAGGCAGCCAGGCTAGGAGATAGGAAGAAGCTCTATTGGTCTTTTTTGACGAGGATGAGGAAGGTCGCTCTTGGGGTTCGAGACCACTGTGTTTTTGCTGTATGAGAGCTACGAAGCCCGGAATGTTGCCTTTCGAGGATGGTGTAGGGTGTAGATAGACCTGCAATGAACCGTAAGCTATTCTCCACGGTGCTTAAGAAAGCCGCAACGCGCACTTTGCTTTTGGAAAACAGTAGCCTGACTCCTTTCCCTGAGCTACTATGCATGATTGTATTGTATTCTCCCTCCTCATCGTCGCTCAAATCATAGAAGGACGCCGTAGGGGACAGAGGTGGGGTATCACCAGCAGGTTGAGCACTTTTGGACGTCATGGCATGTGATGAGGCTTGCTGGATGGAGACAGCCGGATATACGGTCGAGGATGAGCTTCGGTACCGCTTTCAACGTTTTTGTCGCTTCATCGAGTACATTGTGATGTGCGTGGTAATGTACGAATGGTGGTGCCTCCAAAGGGATGATGCATGATGACGAAGCCTGCTTGCGGCCGATTCGCCCCACCAGAGACAGGGACGGAATTGATACTGTAGCTCAAACAGCCATTTCATCAATCCGTTTACTCGCAGTCATAGTGGCCTTCTTGCGTGGTGCACTCAAGAGGGGAAGCAACAAGCAACAATCACAGTCCTATTTAGCCATGTTTACTTTGCTGTGTTGACCATCCTTCGTGATGATGGCAGCGGAATCTCCTTTAGCAATCGAGGCTGCGGCGGCGGCATGGCTAGCGGCGCACCTTCTCTTTGCGAGGAGACAAGCAGCGTTCAATCCTGCTTTGAACGCAACGCCTAGAAACCTCGCATCTCCCCGCCGGTGAAGTCTGATCATCGCTCGCATGCCATCAGCCCCGACCTCTACCCCCAATTCAGACAAATTGCTCGCCTTTGAAGTGGTTTCTTAGTCGTCATGGACCCCACAATCATGAATCCCCCTTCACGATTTGCATTGCCAGCACATCGAGCTGTGTCACGATCGCCTTCGAGGTCGCCTACGCGGAGGCAGCAGTTCGTCGCCCATGAGCTGCATCCTTTATTGTCCGACCTTTCGCCCACCTCGACTTTGAAAGCCTTACAAAGTGTTGATACGGTCGCGGAAGCTGTGCCCCGCAATAGCGCTTTCATAGATTGCGTCTCAGCAGCATCGACATCGGAAAGAGCTTGGGGAATCAAAGCTGCTCTTGCTGGGAAAAAGGTCAGAGAATGGCATCGAGAGCTGGAAGCATGGCCGTGGCCTACTGTTTCGCATGACGGTCGCAATGGCTTTGAACCTCCGGCCGATATTCTAGAAGAAGGAAGAGAAGGGGGTATCGAAGGAGAACCGGAGAAATCGTACTGGGGGAGTGTTCCCGCTCAAACAGTACAACAATACGAGGAGCGCATCGAGGACATTCGAGATGATATGGAGACACTGGAGCTTGAGGAGCTGAAGGATCATGTTCGATTGATACACCTATCTACGAACCGAAGGCGCTCAACTTACGGACAACTCGATGCGAGCTACGCCAATGGATATGCCCATTTAGACGACTTCACGGCTGTCATCACTGCGATGATTATGCAAACCTTACCTCACGCCTCCCGCCTTAATACGCTATTAGGCATATGGTCCATCCGCTTACTCGTCTCACGCCAGGTGCCAGGCTTTCTGGATTGCATGGAGGAAACGAGAACAGCTGTGAATTCGGCGAAGAAGGTGGCAGGCGAACCACATGTCGAAGACACGTCGAGTGAACCTGCCATCGATCGCGAGGCTTTCGTGACTATGCGAGGAGTCTTGGAAAAACAGATTTCCGAGCTCGGTCAACGACTTGATTGTATGCTTGATGCGCTCGAGGGGCGTGAAGATACTGTGCCCAATTCTTGGATTGATGGTATGGAAGCTATGGAAGCGGACTTTGAAGATTGGGTCGTCGGAACAGAACAGAGCCTCCTCGAAAGCGAATTTCCGGCGGTGGCCAGAGACAAGGATCCGGAGATTGCGGCCCCTGATCAGCATGCGAAGAATCTGCCGCCCAGAACGACCGCTTCGGGCAGTGAAGACAAGGAGGTGTCGAAAGACGAATTAGATAGCCCAGCAATCCCGGACCCAAGGAACTTTGAGAGCATTGAGCAAAGCCAAATACGAAGTACCTCTATCACGTCCCCTATATCTCCGCTGCAGAGACCATACATCGACCTGCCCAGCAACGGTGCCTTCGAGCCGCTCATGTCTGAAGCCGAGTCAATGGGTGCAGACGGGAAGATCGTAAGGTCGAGAAGTAATTCAAAGCTCACGCGCCTAAACCTCATCAAAGCTCAATCGAATTCCGATGGCCCTGTGAGTTCAGGTTTCTCTTCAGATAATTCATACCCAGGTTCAGCCACATCGGATTACTTTTCCAACATGTCAAGTCCAGAGATACAACATGCGTCTCGGGCAGAGTACTTTGGAGCGCCTGTGGAAGTCACATCTCCAACCCTCACCCAGAAAGGCTCAGGGTCTCCATCGGAGATGGTATCTAGGCAGTCCAGTCAGCGTACCGAAAGAGGGATGCCCATTCCCGAGGACTTATCATCGTCTCAAGGCTTTCCTTCTTCAGCTGGCACTCGAAGCCGAGCCTCGAGCTTTATACCAGAATCGGCAATCCTCGAGGACGGAGAGTTCGCCGGGTCAGGGCTTATTGACCAAAAGGACGGTATGTCTCAACTCAAGACCAGGAGCACGTCTATGCAGTCCTTCGAGGTGGTTCCACCGAGTGACGTAAGTACCTGCCGCTGTATTTCATAGACTGTGCTCAAATCCTGTAACACAGGTTCGTGGTGTCATATTACATCGGAGTAATAGCCACTCAGCAACACCAATAGCTCAACCTCGAGCTGGAGAGGGGTTATCGAGTCATTCCATGTCTTTGAGCACGAAGGACACCAAACCGTTAAGTTCTGAAAGGACGCGGTCGAATGGACTGGCTCCATCTACAGGCAATCCCGAATTAGCTAATCAAGGACTGCCGTCACCGGAATCCATGCATCAGCCTCTAAAAGCTACTAAATTTTCACCAGCCAATCAGGTACCTGTAGGGGAAATTCACAAAACCCCATTATCATCAAAGAAGACCCGCAACAGATTCGAGGATGTGGCGGATGCCGCACCAGGTACCATCTCTGGGAGAATCCGCCAGCGAAGAAAGTCCGATTCTACCTCCTCCCTGAAGCCAAATTTTCAGCAGTCTTCCCCTACGAAGCCCGGCGCAGAGCAGCTCGAAGCGCGCATAAGCTCCATTCTCACCGAAATCCCAGCTCGCATACGACTAACCTCCGGCCCTGAGGCCGACGCCAAAGAAGTTCTACACCCAGGTCTCGGTGCCTTCAACCTGCGAACGCCCGCCACTCATCAGACACCACCACGCTTCACAAGGGCGCAGACTTCAGTGCCTTCACCGTCAATAACACTCGCTCCCGCCCAGCCGAAAAATTCCCAGACTCGATTCGGTGGCGACCCGGAAATCAAGCTCTACCACCTGCATCAAGCAGGCAGAGACGCCCCCATCAAGCTCTTTGTTCGCCTCGTCGGTGAAGCTGGTGAGCGGGTCATGGTGCGGATTGGCGGCGGCTGGGCCGACCTTGGAGAATATCTCAAAGAATACGCAAGCCACCATGGGAAGCGATCCGTCTCGGGCGGCAGATATGCATTTCAGGAGGTACCTTCTTCGCCGATGATGAGCTCGCCCGCAGGGTCTAGTACGCCTACTAGCCGGCCAGCTTCGTCCTCTGGCCTTGATGCCTCGACGATGCCTATGACACCAGACCAAGCAGCGCATAGGTTCTTCGAGGCTACTCCCGGTTCTATCCCGTCTATCGTGTCGCTCAGGCCGGGCTCTCGTCATTCGACAAGCGAAGAGGACTCCCCGCTGGGAGGTGCGGGGCCGAAAACGAAGCAAACCGACATCTCACCGAGTAAGCAGGCGTGGGTGGATGGGATGCTAGATCAAGCCCGGAAAGCGGGCGCGGAGAAGAGTCGAGGGCACGCTGCTGAGATTGGGAATATAGGTAGGGTTGGAGGGACTAAGCGGGTGTTTTTGAGATCTGAGACCATGAGGCTTGATCAAGGAATACCTTGACGCTTTAGCTATGGCAATCATTGGTCATGCGGCTCATCGTTGTTGGGTCAATGCATTAAAGTTTCTGAACGTCCCATCCTTCTATATACAATCCTCCTAGGAGACCACCAAGAGGCCCTTGACCCTCCTTTCCCCCGCTCCATTTCTTAGGACCCGCTAAGTAATTCACAAAGCCTTCGGGGCCTGATACTACAATCAAACTTCTTCTTTGCCCATCCTTCCCTCTACCTTTGCTTTCCGTCCCAACATTACTCTTAACATATTTGCTCAACACGCTTTCATCAATGAAGGACTCCTCTTCGTCTAAAAAGTACTTCAGATCGAAATGATCTGCATGTTTCGCTTTCAGCAGCTTGATCTGATCCGTCAAAGGACAAGTACCTTCAGGCTCGCTGGTCGATATCTCCATCTCCACCGCCGGAACCGACCCCTTCAAAGAAGATCTCCAGCTTTCCCGCACCTGAGGCTTTTGTTTAGGCAGATCCAACGCATCTTCACGTCTCCGATTCGCCCACAAAACCCGAATCTTCGGATATTTCCCCGAGAACGACGATTCGCGCTCCAGCAAAGTATGCACCAGCTGCAACGCCGGTGCTATGCCCGTCCCTCCAGCCAGGAAAAGTACCTCCCCGACCCCTTCCGGAATCTCGTACTCGATCTGCGGGCCGCGAAGATCTAGGGAAGCATTCAGGGGTAGTTTATGGAGATACCCTGATACTTCGCCGTGAGGATCTCTGCGGATGAGGAAACGTAGATCGTGGGCGCTGGAACCGTCATCGCTCTCCGAAGGGGGGAGGGGCGTGTAGGATCGTGCGATCTGGAGTTGAGGCTGCTTTATTTGCACACTCCAGATTCCTTTGCGCCATGCTTCCGCGTAGATGTTTGTATTGGGGCCAGTGGCCGTTGGGCGGAGAGTGAAGAGGCTGCTTGTGGAGGAGGCGGGCTCCTTGGATATGAGCGTATAGGACGTGAAGTCTTTGGGGTTCAAGGTTCGGATGCGTTCATCTTTCCGGTACCACTGGTATGTGAGTGATGCTGCAAGCCCGAATGTGGCGATTGGTGCATAGATTCTCCAGATACGGCCCCATCGTACCCTGTCTGACTTGGGGCTATTTGGAAATTCGTTGGTTGTGTCTGTGGGCGCTGCTGGTGGTCGCGCATGGACATCGCGTCGATGCTTCAGAACGGCTCTCCTAGGCTTCGAATATGAGAGAGCGTGGATTCGTAGTGGAGCCAAGCTACGCATCTGCCTTTGGACGACAAGGCACAGCCGTGACTGACTCGTTGTTGTCGGGCGCCGTTCCTAATACCCCAAATATGTAGATAGAGAGAGCGAACGATAGCTACCTCAAGAATTACCTACTCTTATAGATGAGGGTCACGTGCCTTCGGGTGAACGTGAGTAGTCCAAGAACGGCAATGGCCACCGCAAAACTCCCTTCTTTGAAAATGCAACTCTCGACCTCGAGACCCCGAGTCGCTCCAGTATTGATCGCGCCTGGGAACAACGATACGATGAGGCGGGTAGCCATTTGATTGCGGAGCAACTCCATGCTCGGCATGGCCATCCTCAATTGCTAGTCCTTACCCAACTTATTCGCAATGTCCCGCGCTGGGTACGCAAACCTCAAGCCACCATCTTCACATCCTCTCCGGGACTCCCTCGAACTCGCTTCTCTTGCCTCCTCCACCCCTTCCACATCCCGACGCTCTGAATCTTCCTCAGCATCCGGCATCGGCTCGTCTCGTAAAGTCTCCCTGTCCAACGACGGTCCCCTCATTGGAAATGATCACGAGACCACTCCTCGCGCTCCTCCCCACAACCGCTCTTACTCCGTCTCCTCCGCTTTCGACTTCGCATCGAATCTCTTCCCCCTCTCTTCGACCGCCGCAGGGTACAGTGTGCTCGGGGCGCCCGTGGCCGGACCACTAGATCTCAACGGCCTTTCTCTCGAAAAACACAAGTCACTTACGTATCTTAATGGCCTATCACTCATCATCGGACTCATCATTGGGTCAGGCATCTTCTCGTCGCCGAGTCAAGTCAACACAAACGCAGGATCGCCTGGGGCGGCGCTAATAGCATGGACAATAGCAGGCATTCTGGCATGGACGGGGGCAGCAAGCTATGCGGAGCTTGGAGGGGCTATACCGCTGAATGGTGGAGCGCAGGTATATCTTTCCAAGATCTTCGGAGAGCTGGCAGGCTTTCTCTTTTCATGGTGTGCGGTCTTTGTCTTGAAGCCCGGTTCGACAGCAATAATAGCCATAATATTCGGAGAGTACGGAGTTCGAGCGGCTGTAGGTGCAGAGGCAGAGCACGTCAGTGCATGGGTTAATAAAGGAGTTGCTTTGGCGGGCCTGGCGTTGGTCACGCTACTAAATTGCCTTTCGACGAAGCTGGGAGTGAGGATGGGGGACATGTTCATGTTTCTGAAGTTTGTAGCGCTGTTCGGCATTACAATCACGGGAATCGTTGTCGCAGCGACAGGATTCACATGGAAGGGCACGCCAAACGAAGACTGGAAGACGCACGGCTGGTTTGAAGGCACCAGCAGCTCTGCCTCCAGTTGGGCCGTCGCCCTCTACGCTGGTCTGTGGGCCTACGACGGTTGGGACAATGTACAACTCTTCCCCCATCTCCCCACTTCCTTTTTCCCTCTCTCTTGAAATCCCTAGCTTACCCTCCCACCGCAGACAAACTACGTTACGGGCGAATTCCTCCACCCCCACCGCGACCTCCCCCGCGTCATCCACACCGCCATGCCCCTCGTCATCCTCTCCTACCTCCTCGCCAACATCGCCTACTTCCTCGTCCTCCCCCTTCCCACCATCGCCCACTCCACCACCATCGCCGTCTCCTTCGGGCACACCGTCCTCGGCCCCCTCGGCTCCCTCGCCCTCGCCCTCACCGTCTGCGCCTCCTGCTTCGGCGCCCTCAACGCCACCACCTTCACCTCCGGCCGCCTCGTCTACGCCGCCGGCAACGAAGGCTTCCTCCCCGCCATCCTCGGCCGCATCGGCATGCCCGGCACCGTCGAGGTCGGCAACCGCGTGCGCCAGCGCGGCCGCCTCAGCACCGCCCTCCGCGCTGCCATCGGCGACGACGACGGCGGCCTCGGCTTCACGCCCATCAACGCCATGGTGTTCAACGCGCTGCTCTGCACGGCCTACATCCTCGTCGGCGAGTTCGCCACGCTCATCACCTTCTACGGCGTCGCGGGGTATACGTTCTACTTCCTGACCGTGCTGGGACTCATTGTCCTGAGGGTCAGGGAACCGCATCTGGAGCGGCCGTATCGCACGTGGATCAGTACGCCGATTATCTTCTGCTGCGTGAGCCTGTTTTTGCTGAGTCGAGCGGTGTTTGCGCAGCCGGTGCAGACGTTGGTGGTGGTG